>Ga0315270_10000826_pt1 | contig 16667 bp, 13 predicted proteins | sample C1_bottom_MG_FD_204932 | JGI IMG/M metagenome (GOLD analysis project Ga0315270, IMG submission 204932) | Sediment microbial communities from Yellowstone Lake, YNP, Wyoming, USA - C1_bottom | ecosystem: Environmental > Aquatic > Freshwater > Lake > Sediment | place: USA: Wyoming | collected...
GCAAAAGCTTTCAACCAGAAGGGGAAGTATTTCCATTAATAGCACTCAATGATGACGAACACGGTTGGGAACGTTTTGGCGAAAACAACGACAATACTTTTCTTCAACCTTTTATGGAAGGTGCTTTTATGACTAAAAATAATGGCAAATATTACCTGCAATATGGCGGTCCTGGAACCGAATTTAGTGGTTATGGAGATGGTGTTTATGTGAGTAAAAATCCACTCGGACCTTTTGAATATCAGTCTCACAACCCGTTTTCGTATAAGCCGGGAGGTTTTGCAAGAGGAGCTGGACACGGTGCGACTTATCAGGATGCCAATGACGATTATTGGCACATTTCAAGTATTTCTATCTGTACCAAAAATAATTTCGAACGTCGTTTGGGAATTTGGCCAGCTGGTTTTGACAAAGATGGAATCCTCTATTCGAATACGGCTTACGGGGATTATCCCACGTTTTTGCCTTCTCAAAAGAAGAATCATTTGAATGGAAATTTCTCGGGTTGGATGTTGTTGAATTATAATAAACCGGTTCAGGTTTCTTCGACTTTGGGTGGTTTTCAGCCTAATTATGCCGTGAATGAAGATATAAAAACGTATTGGTCGGCAAAATCGGCTAACAAAGGCGAATATCTGATTTCTGATTTGGGCGAAAAAAGTACCATCAACGCCATTCAAATAAATTATGCCGATCAGGATGTGGAATTAATGGGAAAACCTGTTACAACTACGGGTCATAAATATATTTTGTATTATTCTGATAATGCTAAAAACTGGAAAATCCTTGTGGACAAAAGCAAAAACACCAAAGATGTTCCGCACGATTATATTGAACTCAAAAAACCAATTCAAGCACGTTATGTGAAGATGGTAAACATTCAAATGCCAACAGGCAAATTTGCTTTGTGTGGTTTTAGAATTTTTGGAAAAGGAAGCGGAAATTCTCCCGGAATTGTCAATAATTTTGTTCCTTTGCGCACAGAACCTATGAAAAAAGGAGAACGTCGCAATGTTTGGTTCAAGTGGCAGCAAGAACCCAATGCTGATGGATATGTAATTTATTTTGGCAAATCCCCAGACAAAATGTACGGTTCAATAATGGTTTACGGAAAAAATGAATACTATTTTAACGGATTGGATAAATCAGATGCTTATTATTTTCAGATTGAAGCATTCAATAATAACGGGATTGGTCCTCGAACCGAAATAAAAAAATCAGAATAAAAACAAATTTTACCTACTAATAGAATGAAAAAAACAGCTTTTTTAACTCTTTTATTTTTTACAGGATTTGCAATTTTTGCCCAAACTAAAGAAGAACAAACCATCAAGGAAATCTACAAATCATCTTTAACCAATTCGAAATGTTATTCTTGGCTAGATTATCTTTCCAATTCCATTGGAGCTCGATTATCAGGCTCCGCCAATGCCGAAAAAGCGGTTCAATATACTAAGGCTCAATTGGAAACTTTGGGTTTTGACCGAGTTTATCTTCAGGAAGTGATGGTGCCAAAATGGGTTCGAGGTGAAAAAGAAACTGCTTATATTTTAGACAATAAAATTAAAACTAACATTCCTGTTTGTGCACTTGGAGGTTCTGTTGCTACACCAAAAAATGGAATCACTGCCGAAGTTATCGAAGTGAAAGGCATTAAGGAATTAGAAGCTTTGGGCGAAAAAATAAAAGGTAAAATTGTATTTTTCAACAGACCAATGGAACCAGAAAATATTGAAACATTCGTTTCTTATAGCGGTTGTGTTGATCAAAGATATGCTGGTGCAAAAGAAGCTTCAAAATTTGGTGCAGTAGCGACAATTGTTCGCTCCATGAATTTGCGTTTAGACGATTTTCCGCATACAGGTAATCAAAGTTATGGTGATATTCCAAAATCACAATACATTCCAACGGCGGCAATCAGTACAAATGCAGCAGAATTGTTGAGTAAAACCTTAAAAAACAATCCAAATTTAAAGTTCTATTTGAAACAATCTTGCCAACTTATGGAAGATGTTTTGTCTTATAATGTTATTGGCGAAATAAAAGGAAGTGAGCATCCAGAAAATATTATGGTTGTGGGCGGACACCTTGATTCTTGGGATCTTGCCGACGGTTCTCACGACGATGGAGCTGGAATTGTGCAAAGTATGGAAGTGGCGAATATCTTCAAAAACATTGGTTACAAACCCAAAAATACGCTTCGGGTTGTGCTTTTTATGAATGAAGAAAACGGTGGAAGAGGAGGGAAAAAATACGAAGAATTGGCTAAAGCCAATAATGAAAACCACATTTTTGCATTGGAAAGTGACTCGGGAGGATTTTCTCCAAGAGGATTTTCTATAGAAAGTGATGATGCTAATTTTGCTAAAATCCTTAGTTGGAAAACACTATTCGAACCTTATTTAATTCATAGTTTTGTGAAAGGACACAGTGGTTCTGATATTGAACCATTGACTTCAAAAGCAGTTGTGAAAGCAGGTTTAAAACCAGATTCACAACGCTATTTCGATTATCATCATGCAGCAAATGACAAATTTGACGCTATTAATAAACGAGAATTAGAATTAGGAGCCGCAACTATGGCCGCAATGATGTATTTGATGGATCAAAACTAATTTTGATAAATCTACATTTGTCTGACTTTTTTTAATTTTTAAAATTGTTTTGAAAAACTTTGTTTACATTAATAAACAGAAATCGTTAAAAACGCCATTGAAATTAATGTTAGAATAATCACCAAAGGCCAAATAAATTTTAGCCATTTATCAAACCCAATTTTTGCAATGCCTAATGTTGCTAATATTAACCCAGTTGGATTGATTATGCCAAATATTCCCATTCCATACATGTATGTGTTTACAATTATTTCTCTGCCAATGCCAACTGTATCGGCCAGTGGAGACATAATTGGCATTGAAAGTACCGCCATTCCAGATGATGAAGGAATAAAGAATGATAATCCATTATAGATAAAAAATAAGGCATTTACAAACACTCCTTTATTCATTCCTTCGGTTATGGCGCTGGTATTATAAAGTACGGTATCACTGATACATCCATCTTTCATAAGAATAGAAACTCCTCTTGCAATGCCAATGATGAAAGCAACTCCCAGTAATTCTCCAGCTCCTTTAGAAAAAGCATTTACAAAGTCACTTTCGTTTATTTTGGCAACAATTCCAATTAATAAAGCACCAACTAAAAAGACGGAAGCCATCTCGGTAAACCACCAATCCAATAGCGAAACGCCTATAACCATTATGATAAAACTGGCTGTAAATAGGAAAATAATAATTCTAAGTTTATTATTAAACTTGATATTCTTGGTTTCTGAAACACCACCAAACAATTTTTCCATTTCTACTTTTTGGTCAAAAATAATTGAATTTGCAGCATCATTTTTAACACGCTTTGCATAACGAAGTATATAAAGAATCGAAATTGTGGTACAAACACAAAACATCATCACTCTGCCATAAAGGCCAGTTGTCCAATTAATACCAGCTGCATCCGAAGCAATAATGGCTGCAAATGGGTTAGTAGTGGAACACATGGAACCAACTGATGAACCCAAGAAAACACAAGCTATTCCCACCATTGCATCATACTTTGCAGCAATAAAAACCGGGATTAAAATGGGGATAAAAGCCAATGTTTCTTCAGCGAAACCAAAAGTAGTTCCACCTAAAGCGACTAATGTTGTTGTGAGTATTATTAAAATATATTCTCTCCCTTTGAGAACGCTTGACATCCATATAATTCCAGCATCAAAAGCTCCGGTAAGATTCATGATTCCAATTAATCCGCCAATGAAAAGTACTAAAAAAATAACATCCGATGCTTCAATTATTCCCTTGATAGGGGATTGGACAAACTCAAAAAAACCTTGTGGATTGGCAGCTACTTTCTCATAAGTATTGGGAATGCTTATGGGTTTGTATATAGCTCCGTTGGTAAAATTTTTGAGAGGTATTTTGATGTTAAGTTGGTCTAATGATTTTTGACTGGCTGGAATCAACGTTGTTTTTCCTTTGCTTAGTATAATGAAGGTGTTGTCTAATTTATTATAGGTTAAACTATCATATTTTCCCGAGGGAATAACCCAGGTTAGCAGCGCAACTAATGCTGCTATCACCAATAAAATGGTTTGAGCGGATGGAAATTTTCTTTTTTTCATATTTTGTAACAATTGATAAATTTTAATTTGCAATTTCGTTATTTGGTTTTGATTTACAAATAACTCAACCACCATTTTTCTTTGTGAGATTGTTTGTAGTTGTCGTACCATTTGCATAAAGGAAATAAAGCAAGAATTACTGTAATCCAAATAATATAAACTACAATTAATCCATATCCTTCGCCTGGAGTTATAAAATAGAAAAGATTAGTTTTAATATTTACGACACTTTCACTAACCGAATGACCGTTTATGTAGAAATTAATCATACAAAGGAAATGTATCAAATAAAGATGCAAGATGTAATAAAAGAAAGCGGTTCTCCCAAAAATTGACATTATTCGAGTAAATCTATTTTCCATTTTTTCGAGAAGGACTAATACTAACAAAGCAATTCCAATCGTAATACACATATACATCAAAGACGGTGGATATTTATGCACATTAATAATAGAAAGGAAGGTATAAAAATTGGTTTTTTGAGTACTCCAAACTACAGGATTTCCGTAGACATTTATCAATCGGAGTACCACAAAAAGGAGTAATAAACCAGCGCCAATTCGGATAAGAATTTTTGCTCTTTGCTCAGCAGAATACTTGGAAGTAAAAAGTATTCCTGCACAATATCCCAGCATCATTAATCCTGACCAAGGAATTATTGGATAAAATACAACAGCAGTATGTGAACCCCATAAATTATAAAAAGCAAAGTTCCCGTGGTGCAATAAATCCCATAAGAAAGTTGGTTTGTAACTATCTGCAGCTTCAACAAAATCTAAAAGATTGTGGCCAAAAACAAACAATAATCCTAATCCTAAAATAAATTCATAGGAAACCTGAATGAGTAATCCCAACAGAAACATACTTATTCCAATAACCCATATAACTTGAAGAAAAATGAAATTATAATTTGGATTGTATGACCATCCAAGGGAAATAACAGTGACTTCTAAAAATACCAACCACAACCCACGCTTCATCAAAAAAATACTCAATTCGTTTTTGGTTTTTCTTAAACTCTGTAAATAAATAGAAACTCCAGATAGAAATACAAATGTTGGTGCACAAAAATGAGTAATCCATCTGGTGAAAAATAATGCTGGAGTTGTAGTTTCCAAATTCAAAGGGTCATCTGTCCAGGCAGTAATATGAAAATAATCTCTCACGTGATCGAGTGCCATTAGTACCATTGCAATTCCACGAAGGATATCGATGGACTGAATTCTTTTTTGGATGGTTTTTGTTTGCATAAAAGGTAGAATTATTTCGAATAATTTATAACATAGATATCCTTATCCCCATATTTTTTTGCTTCTTTCAGCATTTCTTCATATTCGAGTGCTTTTTTTGTATCTCCCGTTTTTTTGTAAAGATTCACCATTGCATAATATACATAGGCACTTTTCGGGAATCTCTTCAAAATCTCATTATAGCATTCAATAGCTTTTTCCTCATTTCCGGCTTTTTCATATACAGATGCTGTACTTATTCCTATTGGACGTGAATATAAAGGAGGTTCGCCATAGCCAAGTTCATTTTCTTTTTTTTCTGCTTTTTCCAGTAATTTTAAGGCTTGGAGATAGTTGCCTTCTTCACTTTTGACACAGCCTTGTAATTCTAATGATGCTGTATTTAAATTGTTTTGATGATATTCTACCATTGTGCTATCCTTACCACTCTGCTTTATATTTTGATATAAAAAAGAATCCAATTTATTCGAATACTTAATTGCATCTACAAGATTTTTTTTTGTTATGGCATCCATTCCTTTTACAAAAAGCAGAAGTCCATCTTTATAACTCATATTAGAAACTCCGTAAAGGCTGTCCTTATCTTGAATGGATTCTAATTTTAAAGCTGCTTTATCCCAATATCCAAAAGCCATTTCCATTTTTGCAGGAGCTAGAATTCCTTGATTGAAGAAAGTTCCTTCATAGACTTTTTTTCTGTCTTTTGTAACAGGCATATTCTTCAGTTTTTCGGCATAATATAATCCTTCACTGTGTCTTCCGTCATGGGCACAGTTTGAAATTAAATAATTGATATTATGAATGTAATTCCAATTATCCACCTCTTGAACACCTTCCTTTTTCATATAAATGGAATCTACTTTTACCGATGCTACGAAGGCATCATGCGCTTTTTTATAATCTCCAACTCTATTGTAAATGTGTCCTGGCATATGAACAATATGACCTGAATTAGGCGCCAATGAGGTTAAAATATCTGCGCTTTTTATAGCTTGTTCCGGGCAACAATGTTCCATCAAATGAATCCAATAATGATGTAAAGCATGATTTTTCGGATCGGTTCTTTGTATGTCTTTCAATAAAAACTCACTATACAACTGTCCTTCATTTGGATTCATATCTTTGTCAAAACCACTCATTTTTCCTAAAGCAAGAAAAAGTTTTGCATCAATATCATCAGGGAAAGTATGGACAATAAATTCATATTTTTTGATGATTTCCGGATTTGCTTTTTCTTTTAGTGAGTCACTCAATATCGCTATTTCAGCATATAATTTTTCATGTTTATTTGCTTTTTTTATCAATATTTTTAATTGTTTTATGGCAATTGTTTTATTGTGTTTGTAAATACTATCCTCGTCAGGACCAGGATTTTGCAGCAATCCCCAATAGGGCATTATAGCTGTTGAGTCTTGACGAATGGCTTCTTTAAAAGCTCTGTATGCTTCAAAATCCCAAAAGTCATGCAACAACGAAAGTCCTTGATTGAAATATAGTTGTGTTTTTTCAGACTTGGTTTGGATAATCATTTTAGATTGTCCTATTCCTTGCATTAATTTTGGAGGAGGCAAATTGTGAATATAAAAAGTTTGCGCTCTTGATGCTTGCAAGTGAGCAAGGTGTTTTTGAGTGGTTTCTATATTATCAACATGATGGTCGTGCTGAGCATAGCTAATAAATGAGGCTAAAAAGCTTAAAAAATATATTGTTTTTTTCATAAATATTGAGTTTTTTTGAGGAGAATGACTGATTTTAAAACTGAAAATAGATAAACGAACTTCCACTTTCTTGTGCCCAAATCAAAAGTAAAATTAGAGCGGACCATACAATGCCAAGTGACCACCACGATAGTTTATGAGCTACATCAAGGACTTTAGTATTTCGCATAAACCAATGAAATAATACAATAAAAGGAATGATTACCGCTACTTTGATGATTGCTAATGTGGTCAATAAAGGCTTACCATCGGTAGCTATTCCAAACATAGATTCCAGCATTTGCCATGATTTTCCAAAGGTATGTGAGCGAAAAAATACCCAAGTAATATTGATTAACATAAATGTTAGAAACGCATAGAAAAAACCTGACCAATGGTTGTTATGCATTGCAACTTCGTAAGATTTAGCACCTTTTCGGTCTCTTAAGAATTTTTCTCCCCATAAATAAAGTCCGTGTAATCCACCCCAAACTACAAAAGTCCAATTGGCTCCATGCCAAAGTCCGCCTAATAACATCGTGACCATCAAAGCAAAATAGGTGCGAATTTTTCCATTACGGCTTCCACCAAGTGGGATATAAAGATAATCGCGAAGCCAGCTCGATAAAGTGATGTGCCATCTTTTCCAAAAATCTGAAAAACCAATGGCAGCATAAGGATAATTAAAATTTTGGGGCAACACAAAACCCAAACATAACGCCACACCAATAGCGCAAGTGGAATAACCCGCAAAGTCTAAAAATATCTGACCGGAAAAAGCAAATACTCCAATCCAGGCGTCAAGTGCGGGTAAAACACTATTTGAATCAAAAACGGAATCTGCTGTTGCCGACAACAAACTATCGGCTAAAACTACTTTCATAAATAATCCCAATGATAATAGGAGCAGTCCATCCATCATTTGTTTTCGAGATGCGGAACGTGGGGTTTCAAATTGTGGCACTAATTGCGGTGGACGAACAATAGGTCCAGCCACTAAGTGAGGAAAAAAGGTGACGAATAAGGAGAAATCCAGTCTTGATTTTACAGGTTCGCTTTCCTTTTTATACATATCAATAGTATAGCATAAAGTTGTAAATGTGTAAAAAGAAATACCTGCCGGAAGAATTATACTAGGTGATGCCGGATGAAAATCGAAGCCGATGGCATTGCTCAATGTCACGAAATTTTCTAACAAAAAAGTTCCATATTTAAAAAAACAAAGCATACCAAGATTTCCCATAAGGCTTAGTACCAAAAGCAATTTTTTCTTAAATGGGTTTTCCTGAGTATATAATGCTTTCCCTACATGGAAATCAATGATTGTAGAAAGCCAAAGCAGTAAGATAAATGGTGGATTCCAAGCGGCGTAAAAAATGTAACTTGCCAATAGTAAGTTGATTTTCTTTGTTCTCCATGAAAATGGAAGATTATGCAAAATCAGCATAATAAGAAAAAAGGCGATAAAAGTATAGGAGTTGAATACCATATTGAGATGATTTTGGTTAATTAATTTTTCCAGGATTTTTAAGTTTCCAACCTTTTTCTTTTTCTAGAATTTCTATGAAATGTTTGGTAAATATTTTAGCTTCCGGTTGGCTTAAATGAGAAAACTCAGGACATTCAAAATGAGCTATTTCAGGATAATCAAGAAAATGAATTCCGGGACAATTCGTATAGGCAAGTAATTTACTCCAATATTTTTCTCTTGGGAAACCCATATTTTCTCCTTGTAAATAAGGACCACTTGAAGGTGTTCTTACAAAAAGTACCTCGCCTCCTCGAGCTTTAATTTTGTCAGTTGCCTCTTTTACAGATTTGAATATAGCTGCTAATTCAGCTTCTTTCATTGGCGGAGCTAATTTGCTCATTTTAGCAAAAAATGCCCAATTTGATTTGACCTTGTTTCGTAAAACGGTATCAGCAACAAATTCAGGAGTCATAAACATTTGTCTTTCAAAAGTGTTATTGCTAAACTCCATTGGAAAGGAAGGCTCAATAAAAACTTCAGGTCTGCTAGGGATTTCTAACTCATTTAATTGGGCGTTGAGCGAAAAATAATCTTTATTCAAAAAAATAAATTGTGATTCTAATGGTTTGTTTAAAAAGAAACTTACTCTTTGTGCTGGTGTTATATCGTGATAATATTTGATGTTTTTTATTGGAACTTCTTTGTTTGGTGGTGCATTAGAGAAAAATAATCCTTCAGTTACATCCACAATTAGTCGGCCTTTAAAATTTTCATCATTTGCCAAATCTTCTAAAGCTGGTCTTGGATTGCTGCCTTCCATTGCAAGTTGAACTGCATGAATATTAGTAATGCTTTGCCAAGTAGGTATGTCTAAATCGTATTTAATGCGTGAAGAGCCTATAAAAACTACAGCTTCATTCTGAGGTTCATAGACCATTGCCCTATTGTGTGACCATAGCGGCGGACCATCATCATAACTTATTGGAATTCCTTTGTTTCTTAAAGAAATTTCACAAAATGCAGTTGTTATTACTACAATTATGAGCATTAAAATTGCCGATTTTAAAAGTGTTTTATTCTCCATAATTTTATTTAAGTTATAATTTTGACAATGGTTTTAATAGATAAAAATTTTCCTTCTTAAAATTATTTTTTAAGAAGGAAAATTTAATAATGGCAAGTTCTTAATCAACACTAGTGTAAAAATCTATTACAGGTTTGCTAATTACACCTCCATCTGTCATTATTTTTTTGAGAGCAGGATCATTAAGTCTTGCTTTTGCTTTTGCCATATCGCTTACCGCAAAAGTGATGTAAATCATATTGGGATCATCAATGTTTCTTGAAAGAGCTCGGTCTATCAAACCATTGGCTGCTCTAGTTTCTTTTCCTTCTGCGTCATATACTTTAAGCCAAGCATCAAAATCTTTTACTTTGTGACCCACTCTTATTCTGTCTTTAAATTCTGCTGAAGATTCCTCAAAGCGCACTACATCAGCATAAACTATTTCCGGTTTGCTCATTACACCACCTTTTTGCATCGCTTCTTTTAAGTTTGGACTCACTGCAAAATCTTTTGCCTTTTGTAAATCGGCTACCTTTAAAAAGATAAGAACTTTGTTTGGATTCCCCATATCTCTGCACACTGATATTTTTGTCAAACCATTTGCAGTTCTCATACTTTCGTGTTCATCAAAAGATTTTTTCCATGTATCAAAATCTTTTACGATATGGGTCACAGCCATTACTTTAAATGGTTCAAATACAGGAGCTTTTTCTGCTACAGGAGCTTTATTTTCTTCAACTTTTGGTTCAGTTGTAACTTCTTTATCACTTTCTTTTTTGCAAGAAGTGAAAGTGAACATCGCCATTAAGGCAATCATTGTGAATGTTGTTTTCATCTTGATTAAATTTAAATGCGCCTACTTTTTTAATTCAGTTTTCGGCTTTTCTGATTTTTGAAAATTGGTTGTTTTCATTTTTGTAATTTTAATTTGAATAATTATTCAAAGTTTCTTTCACCGCTCGAAATTGAATTCCTAAATCTTTATTAGCCAAATCGTTTTTATAAATAATACTTGGTTTTTCTTTTGGCTCTTTATTATTAAGCATTGCACTCATATCTGACACTTTATAAGTTTCGCTGGTCAATAAATAGTCTTTACCGTGAAGTCCTTTGGTAGTTGCCGCTTTGAAAGTTGCATTGGCCACATCTTCGACATCTACTATAGCAAAAGGAATGTCATTGTCATAAAGAGCTTGAATGAAATCGTCTGGAGCAATTTTATTTTTGATTAGAAACTGCAAACCTGTTGAGGTGGAATCTTCTCTATTAGACATAGATTTTCCCATTACCATTACTGGCGAAACGGTACTGATTTCGAAAGATAAATTGGGATTTTCTTTGATGAATTTTTCTACAACTTGGTTGGCCATAAACTTAGCTTGTGCATATGGATGGCTTTCGGTGCTGGTAAATCGAGTATCGTTTTCATCAAAAGTGTCTGTAAAATTTTTAGTTCCTGCAGGTAGAGGAAAGTTAGTATTCCAAGCGGCAACTGAGGCTATGAAGACTACTTTTTCGATTCCTGGCGTTCGATTAATTACTTCTAAAAAGTTTTCTGTACCTTTTATTGTTGGATCAAACAGTTGGGATTGAGGATCTTGAACGTCTAAAATAAAAGGTGTTCCGCTATGAATGACAATATCACAATCAGAAACAAATTCTTGCAAAGTTGCTTTATCAGTTACATCTAGTTCGCTGATGTGTAAATTATCCGAATGGTTTAACGCCATTAAATGTTCATATTTATCTTCTCTGGTTATATCGGTTGCTGAAACTTTTGCTAGAAAACCGTTATTTAAAAATGCTTTGGTGATATAGCTTCCTATGAAACCAGAACCACCTATGATGCCTACTTTTTTCATAATTTTTGAATTAAAAAAACCTATTCACTTCAATTGGAAATGAATAGGTTTGGTTTTTATTTTGTTGCTGTGTAGCTCAAATCTGGAAGTACATAGCCTGTTACAGGATCGTAACGGGAAATATTTTGGAATAAATCATCTAAAAGTTTTTTTCCTTCTTCTCCAATTAGTGCATCATTTTCATCTGATTGTTTTACATAGGATAGTTCATCTTTTGCTGAAATTACTACAAGATAAAATTCTCCTAAAGTTCCAAATCCACTATGATAAACTCTATAATATTCTTTTGACCCTTTTTTAACATAAAGATCTTTTATGGCCTTCAGTTTTTCGGCAATCATTTTTGAAGTAGAAGGAGTAACATATAAATAATGGTATTTTCTATAATTCTGACCTTCTTGTGCAGCTCTTGCTCCATCAGGCATATAGGTAAGATTTTCGATTCTAGTAACGATATAACTGCCGTGTCTGTCATAGCATTTGTTGAAACGGTCTAGAAGTGCTTGGAAATTTTCTTTTCCCATTTTCTCAACCAATGGTGCGTAAGAATTTATGTCTAATGCAGCAAAGTTTGGAATAGCTTCGAAAGTTATATAAGTTCCATTATCTAATCGTAATTGTGTCCAATCAGCATTTTGCAAATTGTATTTTTTGCAAGCTTGAAGAAAATCTTTAGAAGCATTAACATATTCGGATTCCATTGATGGTTTTACATAGTCTGCGTGAATCGAAAACATCTGATTTTGTGCATTTAATGTAAAAATTGTAGCTAGCAATAGTGTCGCTATTAGCATTGTATTTTTAAGATTTTTCATAATTAGTATTTTTTTATTAAATTTTATTTAAAAAAAACCACTGCCAATAATCATACTTTGGCAGTGGCTATAATTTATTTTTTATTCTTTTGACATTTTTGAAAAATCCCCGTAAATGCTTTCATCTGCAATTTTTCCGTCTTTGTTAAATAGGTCAAACTGTACAAAACTTATAGATATAACTTCACCGGTTTTTTTCGATTTTCCAGACCATTTCCACCATGATTGTACATATTTTTGATCTTGATCTTTATAATGTAAATAATCAGGATAGCCAACAGTTGTTTGCTTAACGTCAGTATAATAATCAAAATCAGTAGCCCACATTTTAAAAGCGTCTTCTATTTTAATTCTTTTTGTCATACCTGAAACCCAAAATGTAGCTGTATCAGCGAAGATTTTTCTATTGGTTGCATCATCTTTTTCCAGATATGCTTTAGCAGATTTGTTTACAACATCTATATATGGATGTTTGATGTAAATTGTACCATTTTTTTCTTCTTTTTGACTAAAAGCAGCTATCCCAAAAAGGAACAAACAGCTAGTTAAAATAATTTTTTTCGCGATTGTGTTTTTTAAGTTTTTCATGATTGTATTGGTTTAGTTGTTAATAAAATAATTGTATTGAAGAAATGAATTTTTAACGTACTTTTTTCACCAGCGTGGCCATATATTTATATTTCAAGTCTCTGGTAGCCATACCCTCCTGAATTTTTTTAATTTCTGCTTCAGATAAAGAAGGAGAAACAGTTGTGCCGCCATTAAATAGTTGATTATAATCTTTGTACATATCCGTTGTTATATGTGTTGCATTAACATCACTTCCTACCGGCAACATATACCGCATCAAACCCCAATTTCCACGGGTTCCTGCTTCAACTTCCTTTTGCGCTATTGGCCGAAATGTTTCTGTTTCAAATTTTTCGTATTTTTCAAAATTTTCATCAGATACTTTCATGAAATTTATACCTGCTATTGTGCCCATTGGCATCTGAAAGTTGTCTTTGGTAGTTGCTATCTGTTCCAGATAAATGCGTACAGCCAAGTCTCTAGATTTTGCAGTATTGTTTATTTTTTTATTAAGTTCTTCATCGGACATCTTTGGATAAGCTGCTTTTAGTGCTGCTTCAAAATTTCCCGCACCACTCATCATTTTAACTGGATTATTATACAGAGTTACGGTTAAGTATTGAAATCCCTGATTTTCGCCACCAGGCTGGAGACTCCATAAATCCCATCCTAAAATATCGCCGTTTTTTGTTCTTTGTTCTTGAATTTTTTCCCAAAACGTTTCTGTATCCCAATAGGCTTGTTCTTGCTCATTGTCAACTTTCATAAATTCGAATACTAAATACAGTTTTTCCTGCGCAATAGCAGCATTACCAAACAATAGTATTGCGATAAGCAATAGTAATTTTTTCATAATTAATTTATTTAAATTAGCAGAATAATTATTTATTCTTCCTCTAAAGAATAGATAATCAGCTAGAAACAAAAGTGGGTTAGGACGAAACGGTTAAAAAAATGTCCGAAGAGTAGATTTTATTTATCGGAGTAAAAAAATGAGGAATGAATGAAGGGAGATGAGGAAAGTAAAATTGATTATGCAGATTTATTTAATTTAAAATCAAAAATTACTGTGGTGCCATTTTGTATTATTTCTTTCATTGTGCCATTTAATTGTTGGGTAAGCAAGGAAATTAATTGTCCTCCAAAGCCTGTACCTTGTGTAATATCTGATTTCCCAATACCATTATCGGCAACTTCCAGATGAAGATTATTGTTGTTTTGTTTTTCTAGTTGGATGGTGATTGTGCCTTTTTCGCCTTTTTGGAAAGCATATTTTATTGCGTTTGTCATTAATTCGTTGATGATTAATCCTAATGGAATAGCGATATCAATTGCTAAATCAAGTTTTTCCATTACTAATTTTAAATCAATACGTTCTTTTTCACCATAACTGTACAATATACTTTCGCTCAGGCTCAAGAAATAATCTTTTATTTCAATAGTACCAAGATTATCGCCCTGATATAATTTTTGATGAACGATTCCAATAGAATTGACTCGGTTTTGACCTTCGGTTATCGCTTCTTTAGTGTTTGGGTCATCTATTTGCTCAGACTGTAGGGCGAGTAAACTTGAAATGACTTCTAAATTATTCTTCACCCGATGGTGTATTTCTTTTAGAAGTAATTCATTTTCTGCATTTTTTTTGTCTAACAAAAGGTTTTTACTTTCCAGGTCAATATTTAGTAATGCCAACTGATTATTACTTTTTTGTTTTAGCCTATAATTCCTGTATGACAAAGCCAATAGTATTACAACAATAAGCAAAGCAACAATGAAAATAATTTGCTGATTTTGCTTGTAGGCAAGTTTTTTTTCTTGTGTTAGCAGATTTATTTGTAGTTCATTTTCTCGTAGCCCTCGTTCATTTTTTTCTTTTTCAAAAATTAAAGATTGATCAAAATATTCTTTAAAATACATTAGTGCGTTTGGCAAATCACCTTTTTGCTGGTATGCTTCGCCTAAATATTGAGACATATCTTCTGTTGCATAGCGATTTTTTAGAAACAGATAACCAGCTTTGCTTTTTTTATAATTGCAGATTGCTAAGTCATATTGTTTGTTTCTTAGGTTTAAATCTCCTAATAAACCATAACCGTATGGTGTAATACTACTGGTTTTAATTTTATAAGTTTCTAATATTTTTAATGCTTTGACAATGTTTTTTTTGCCTTCATCATATTGGTTTTTTGTAACTATTGATTGACCATGAATTGGCGAAGTAATTAATTCCCTGCCCAATCGAACGTAATACCAAGCATGAATTATGGGGTTTTTTGCATATTTTAAAACCGGTTGTATTTTATTGAGATAATGATAGACAGAGTCACTGCTTCGTTCCGTATAATAGTTAGTCATTGACCTGTAAATAGAAAAGAGTTCTATTGGTTTTTTTTCTTCTCCAATTTTTTGATAATAAGAAAGACTTTTTGACAAGTTTGCAAAAGATAATTTTTGTTCTTCCTCTAAATGGTATCTTTCATAAAAAACGCCTTTATTCATTAAATTTTTTGCTATTAAATCAGGGACTTTAAAATCTTCGGCAAGTGTGAGTGCTTTAGAAAACAGGGCTAAAGATTTTTTGTGTTCTCCTAATTCAAGTTTAATACTAGCCCAATTAATTAGAAAGTTATATTCCAAAAGGCTATTTTGCTTATTTTGGGCAGTTTTTGCAAAGTATGACCATCCAATACCGGCTAAAGAATCTAATCCAGTTAAAGCATAATTGCAGGTAAGAGAATTGCTTCTTTGCAAATAAATATTGGTCAATTGTTCATAATGTATGGGCGAATTACCTCGGATTAATTTACTTGCTTTATCAAAATAATAAGCAGAACTATCTCGGTTATATTGAGGAATTTCCTGAAAAAACAAAGCTTTATTTAGATACGTAGTACTCAATTTCAAAACTGCTTCAGAAGAAAGTTTTTCAACAGCATGGTTCTGCGAAAATCCTTTCCAAAAAGCAAGAAGCCAAATAAAAAGTATAATTTTATTCATAGAGGACTATTAGCAGATTATACTTTTTGAATATGCTGTAGTAATTTTTTCTTCAAATCAGCACTTAGCGGGATTGCTTTTTTTGCGATGACGACATGACTTGTTGCAATCTCGTCAATATGAGCAAGATTGACAATAAAGGAGCGATGAATGCGTAAAAGAGTATTAGATGTTAGTTTTTCTTCAATATCTTTGAGAGTCATTACCAGTAGATGTTCCTTGTCTTTGCAATGAATTTTACAATAATTTCGTTCGGCTTCTATGTATAGAATATTATTGATACAAACCTTTACCATTTTGTCGTGGCTCCGAATAAAGATACAATCACTTAAAATAAAAGGTTCTTCTGAATTTAAATCCAAGCTTTTTTCAATGTTTTGCTCTTCATGAATCCGAACCAATGTTAACTCAATGGCTCGTTGTAAATCTAATTTCTTGAATGGTTTGGAAACAAAAGCATATGGATTAGTAGCTTTTGCTCTGTTAAAATTGGCTTCGTCCGAGTTAGCAGTCAAATAAATAATGGGAATTTTATATTCTTTCTGGATTAAATGCACCACTTCAATGCCGTCTAAATCTCCTTTTAGATTAATGTCCATTAAAATAATATCTGGAACATGCTGCCAGATGTGTGGCAAGACTTCTTCGGCTCTTGGAATAATACCGGTTACTTCATATCCCAAATGAGTGAGCTGCAACGAAATGTTTGCGGCTATTATCATCTCATCCTCTACTATCAAAATGGTATTATTTTTAGTC
>Ga0315270_10000827_pt1 | contig 16634 bp, 14 predicted proteins | sample C1_bottom_MG_FD_204932 | JGI IMG/M metagenome (GOLD analysis project Ga0315270, IMG submission 204932) | Sediment microbial communities from Yellowstone Lake, YNP, Wyoming, USA - C1_bottom | ecosystem: Environmental > Aquatic > Freshwater > Lake > Sediment | place: USA: Wyoming | collected...
GCTCGTCAAAGAGATTCTTGAGGACGAAGGCTACGACGTTAGCGTCGCCGATGGTGGCGAAGCGGCGCGAAAGGCGCGGCAAGCGCAGCGACCGGATCTCATATTGCTCGATATTTGGATGCCAGATATTGATGGTATCTCGCTGATGAAGGAATGGTCGGAAAGCGGTCGTCCTGATGTCCCGGTGATTATGGTATCTGGTCATGGGACCGTCGAGACAGCGGTCGAGGCAACCCGTTTGGGCGCCTACGATTTCCTCGAAAAGCCACTCTCGCTGGCTAAACTTTTGCTAACGGTAAAGCGCGCTTTAGAGTCGAGTCGTTTGCAGCATGAAAATCAAGGGCTGCGCGCACAATTCGAGTCGGTGACGGAATTAACGGGTAAGAGTGAGGCGGTCAAACAACTGCGAGAGCAATTGCTGCGCATTGCGAAAAGCGACGCATGGGTCTTGATTCGCGGTGAACCGGGCGTCGGCAAGCGCGTTTGCGCGCGTTTTATTCATCAGCACAGCGCACGGGCGGACGGGCCGTTCATTGATGTTGGCGTAGGCAGCATGACGCGCGAAAGTGCTGCGCCAGAGTTATTTGGTACCGAGGAAAGCGGCAATTTGCACTATGGCCGGCTTGAAGGCGCCAACGGCGGAACGCTATTTTTTGATGAAGTCTGCGATATGGATTCGGAAATCCAAGCGCGTATGTTGGGCGTGTTGCAAACGCGTTCGTTTTTGCGTGTTGGCGGTATTGATCCCGTCCGACTCAATGTGCGGTTGATTACGGCAACGCAGGCGGATCTTGCCCGCGCCGTGCAGGAGCGGCGCTTGCGCGAAGATTTGTACTACCAGCTTAACGTTGTGCCGCTGCGGGTGCCATCCTTGCGCGAGCGTCGTGAAGACGTGCCAGATTTGCTGAGCTATTACATCAATTACTTCGTGCAGCGCGATCATCTGCCCTACCGCACGTTTTCCTTCGCGGCACAGAACCGCTTGCGCAATTACAGCTGGCCAGGCAATATACGCGAGCTCAAAAACCTCGTGCAACGCTTGTTAATTTTGGGCACCGGTAGCCAAGTTGAGCTGGATGAAGTCGAAGCTGGCTTGGGCGCCATTGCTCCCTGCTCCGTTTCGCAGCAGCCGGCCGCAGTCGGCGGTGTCAATGTTGATCTAAATCTGCCGCTTCGCCAAGCGCGCGAGCAATTCGAACGAGCCTACTTTGAGCATCAGTTGCGTGAGTCAGGAAGCGCGATGAGTCAAATTGCCAAGAATGCCGGTGTGGAGCGCACACACCTTTATCGCAAATTAAGAGCGCTGGGCATCACTTTGAAAGAAGAAAAGCCCTAGCTTGTATTTTCACGAGGCTGCCATGGCAATCATGCGTCCAGAACACGGCGTATTTCTCTCGTCACCAATGCTGATGGGCGTTCGGCTCTATGCAAGCGACGCGTTGATTCTTTCGATCCTTGCGGTAAATTCCAAGTCCCTTTTTTCGCATGATGTGGCGACGTTGTTGACGAAGCGAAAGTCATGAAAATTATTATTCTGGGCGCTGGGCAAGTGGGTTCGTCCGTCGCGGCAAATCTAGCCAAAGAAGCCAATGACATCACTGTCGTTGACACCGATACTAAGCGCTTGCAAGCGTTGCAGGACCGTTTGGATATTCGCACCGTTCGCGGCTTAGCCTCGCACCCCGACGTGTTGAAGCGTGCTGGCGCCGAAGATGCGGACATGATTCTCGCCGTCACGAACAGCGACGAGACCAACATGATCGCATGTCAGGTTGCGTACACGTTGTTTCATACGCCCACCAAAATTGCTCGCGTTCGCTCAGCGGAGTACAGCAAATATCCGCAGCTATTTGCGCAGGACTCGCTCGCTGTTGATGTCATCATCAGTCCCGAGCAAATTATTACCGACTATGTGCAACGCTTGATTGAATATCCTGGCGCATTACAGGTGCTCGATTTCGCCGGTGGTAAGGCGCAGCTAGTAGGTTTAAAGGCTTACCACGGCGGGCCGCTTGTCGGCCATGAATTGCGCGATATCAAACAACATATTCCTGGCATTGATACGCGTGTCGCCGCAATTTTTCGCCGTGGCAAAGCGATTTTGCCTGAAGGTAGCACAGTCATTGAAGTCGATGACGAAGTGTTCTTTATTGCGGCCCGCAAGAATATTCGTGCCGTGATGGGCGAGTTACGACGTTTAGATAAACCGTGCAAGCGCGTCGTCTTGGCCGGTGGCGGCAACATCGGAACGCGTTTGGCGCGAGCGCTTGAACACAAATATCAGGTGAAAGTGATCGATCACAATCCAGAACAAACGCGCATGTTGTCGGAAAATTTGGAACGCGCAATTGTGTTGCTGGGAGACGGCGCCGACGAAGAGCTGCTCAAAGAAGAGAATATCGAAAACACAGACGTTTTTTGCGCCGTCACCAACGATGACGAGGCGAATATTCTCTCGGCGATGCTTGCCAAGCGCTTGGGTGCGCGCAAAGTGTTGTCGTTGATCAATCGTGCCGCGTACGTCGACCTCGTTGAGAGCGGTGAAATCGATATTGCCATTTCGCCGCACCAAGCAACGATTGGAAGTTTGCTTGCGCATATACGGCGTGGCGATGTCGCCGTGGTGCATTCGTTGCGGCGCGGCGCGGCAGAAGCGATCGAGGCCGTTGCCCATGGCGACAAACGGACATCGCGCGTCGTGGGTCGCGAGATTGAAAATATTAAACTTCCACCGGGGACAACCATCGGCGCCATTGTGCGTGGTGAGGAAGTGCTGATTGCTCATCGCGATACCGTGGTCGAAGCGGAGGATCACGTGATTATGTTCCTGGTGGATAAAAAGCGGATCTCCGATGTTGAGCGGTTGTTCCAAGTGGGCATTACCTTCTTGTAGCACGGCGGAAAGATGCCAAAAATTATGTGTTTCCTTGTTGATCACAACGACGTGAACTGTCGCTTGGCGGATCCTTGTTTGTCGCGGCATTGGAGTTGCGTTTAACACCATGAAGCGATCGGCGGTACAACGAATCCTTGGTCTATTGCTGATGTTGTTCAGCTGGACTATGTTGCCGCCAGTAATCATAGCCGCGGTTTTTGATGACGGCGCGGCCGGTTCTTTTTACGTTGCTTTTGCCGTGACGTTCTTGACGGGATTATTGATTTGGCTTCCGGTTCGCCGCAATCGAGACGAGTTGCGGTTGCGCGAGGGGTTTCTGGTTGTTGCATTGATGTGGACGGTGTTGAGCATATTTGGTGCTTTGCCATTTATGCTTGCTGAACGTCCCCACATGCATTTCGCCGACGCATTATTTGAATCTGTTTCAGGACTGACGACGACGGGCGCGACGGTTATTGTCGGCATCGATCCGCTTCCCCACGCGATTTTGTTCTACCGACAGCAGCTACAATTCCTGGGTGGTTTGGGTATTATCGTTCTCGCTGTCGCAGTTATGCCGATGCTGGGCGTCGGTGGTATGCAGATGTTTCGTGCCGAAACACCGGGTCCAATGAAAGATGACAAACTGACTCCGCGGATTACTGAGACGGCAAAAGCCTTGTGGTATGTGTATCTCGGACTCAACGGCGCTTGCGCGCTGGCCTATTGGCTGGTGGGGATGAATTGGTTTGATGCGATTGGTCACGCGTTCGGCGCGATTTCAACCGGCGGTTATTCGACACACGACGAGAGCATTGGCTATTTTCATAGCCCCGTGATTGAAGTAATCACTACGGTGTTCATGTTTGCTGGCGCGCTGAATTTTGCTGTGCACTTTGTTGCATGGCGACAATGGAATTTTCGTGCGTATTGGGAGGACATGGAATTCAAGGCGTACCTTCTATTGTTGTCGATTGCCAGTGTTTTGGTGGGAGTCTATCTGGTGGCAGCTGGGAGCTACGATGACTATCTGACAAGTCTTAGGCATAGTACTTTTACGGTTGTGTCGATGGCGACCAGTACGGGATACACGGTGTCGGAACATTGGAAGTGGCCGAGTTTTGTGCCGATCTTGATAATGCTCATCGCCTTTGTTGGTGGTTGTGCCGGCTCGACGGCCGGCGGTCTCAAAGTCATTCGTATTATCTTACTGCTCAAACAAGGTGGGCGCGAGATTACGCGGCTGATTCATCCCAGCGCGCAAATTCCGATCAAGGTGGGTGGGCGCGTGATTTCCGATCGTGTGATCGAAGGTGTGTGGGGTTTCTTTGCCCTCTATATGGCGTGCTATTGTGTCTTGTCGGTACTTGTTACAGCGACCGGTTTAGATATTGTCACCGCTTTCTCGGCCGTTGCGGCGTGTATGAACAATGTCGGCCCAGGACTTGGGGGTGTGGGCTCAACTATGGCCGATGTTAGTATCGTTGCGAAATTGCTTTTGTCAGCCGCGATGTTGCTTGGACGTTTGGAAGTGTTTACCGTGTTAGTGTTGTTTCATCCACGTTTCTGGCGTCACTAATTGGATCAACGCACACTATGAGTACCATTCCACTGACAGAGAAATGGAACGAGCTGTATCGCTCGGCCACTGTTGGCACGCCGGCGCGTGTTTTACTCGACAACACGCACTTGTTGCCGACCCACGGAGCGGCTCTGGAAATCGCTTGTGGTTTGGGAGCCAATGCATTGTTGTTGGCCACGCAAGGATTGCAGGTTGAAGCGTGGGACGCGTCGCCGGTGGCGATTGAAAAATTGGTGGCCCACGCCACGGCGCATCGTCTTCCGCTATCTGGGCGTGCCTGCGATGTCATGGTGACGCCGATCAATACCAACGCATATGATGTTATTGTCGTCAGTCATTTCTTGGAGCGCGAGCTGATGCCTCGTTTGCTGGCCGCGTTACGGCCGAATGGATTGTTGTTTTATCAAACTTTTACGATAGCGCGCGTCGACGATTCCGGTCCGCGCAATCCGGCGTTTCGTCTTGAAGACAACGAATTGTTGCAGCTGTGCGCGCCCTTACGCGTCCTGGTGTATCGCGAGGAAGGTGCCGTGGGCGACGGGACGCGCGGGTTTCGTAACCTTGCTACGTATATTGGGCAAAAGCGCGGAATTAATTAATGAGCAATTTGATAACAAATTTCGAAACAATGCTCGCACAAGGCAAAGACAACGCGATGCTGCGGTTTAGTTTGGGCAATGCCTATTTTGGTCAGCATGACTTTGCTATGGCATGTCACCATCTTGCCAAAGCGGTAAAGCTCGATCCCAATTATTCCGCTGCGTGGAAGTTATACGGCAAAGCCTTAGTTGAAAACGGTGAGCCAGCGGCGGCGATTGCCGTGTACCAAGCCGGTATTGAAGTGGCGGAAAAGAAGGGCGATCTCCAAGCCGCCAAAGAAATGAACGTATTCTTAAAGCGCCTCTTGTAAGGTCGCGATTCATCGCGCCCTGCTTTTCTCCCTTACGGCGGCGGTCTTTTGAAACGCTTGTAGCTCCACAAATATTGCCCAGGTATTGCGCGCACGGCGCGCTCCACAGTGGCGTTCATCGCCGTCACGGCAACCGTTGGGTCGTCGCTGTGCACTTGCTCATCGCCCGGTCTGCAGACGATTCGAAAGCCTTGTCCGCGCGGTAGGCGTTCCGCATAAATTAAAAACCACGGTGCGTTAGTCTTTTGCGCTAAACGTGCCAGCAAGTTCATGGTATTGGCGCGTTTGCCGAAGAACGACCCGAAGACACCGTTGTCCCGGCCCGGATCTTGATCCGGTAAAATGCCCACCAATTCGTTACGATGCAACGCCGCGAGTAGTGCACGCACGCCGCTGCGGTCGGCGGGGACCAATTTTGCACCGGAGCGTTCCCGGCTTCGGCGAACTAGCGATCCTAGCGCCGCCAATTTTGGTTCGCGATAAAGGCTGGTTATGGGGCCAAGCGTTGTGCAAAACAAGCCCGCCATTTCCCAGCAGCCAAGATGAGGCGATGCCATGATGACGCCGCAACCTTTTGCGAGTGCGGCTCTTACGGCTTCTGCGCCGTGTACCTCCCGAATGGTGCCCAATACTTCGGCGCTCGGGCGCAGCCAAATAAAGCCGCTTTCGGTGAATACTTTGCTAATTTCGACGAGATTTCGGCGAACAAGGCTGTTCTTTTCCTTGGCCGACAGCTCTGGCAGGCAAGCCGAAATGTTTTCGGCGGTGACCTTTTTGGTCGCGTTGGGCAAATAAAACATAAGCCAACCGACCACGCTGCCGACAACGTGCAATACCGGTAGCGGCAGATACGCCGTACCGTAGAGAAATGCCTTGACCAAGTGTTCGCGCATGAAGAGTTTACATTTCGCTCAAAATCGAGAATGTATGGAAGAAAGGACGCGGTCGGTTATCATACCGCACTTACGACATCAGGCAATAATTCCGCTTGGCGGTGGCGCGCGATTCAAAGTTGCCGGCGTACCAAGTAAAGATGGAGCCCGGCTTTTGCCGGGATGACGATATTCTTCATTCTTGTCGTCGCTTTTGGTGTGCCGTAGCCGTATTGTGCGTCATCCCGGCGAAAGCCGGGATCCAGTGCTCAGCGCGCAACTTTGAGCCTAGATTCTGCAGTGGAACCCGTTGCGAGACCGACTAAGGTGCGGAAGATGTGCGAGAAAATCGAAAAATTATTGCGACGTCGTACTCACCCGTACGGTGAGCGATAATTTTTCGATTTTCTCGCGCAGATTCCGTGCATTAGACGGTCGTAGTAGGGTTCCACTGCAGAGTCTAGGTTGAGTGGTGCCCATCACGGAGAGTGCTGTTGCGTGCACCGCGGCGAAATTGCGCATTGAGCCCAAATTTGTAGTAACACGTTTCACGAGAGCTACCCGATGACACAAACCAAACACCCCGCCCTAATTCAACTGGAAAATCTCTTGGCGCAGCGCATTTTGCTGCTCGATGGCGCCATGGGAACCATGATCCAGCGCTATAACCTGGAAGAAAAAGACTATCGCGGCGAGCGCTTCGCTAATTTTGGTCGGGACTTAAAGGGCAACAACGATCTGCTGGCGATTACACAGCCGCACATTATTAAGTCTATACACATGGCATATCTCGACGCAGGCGCAGACATACTCGAAACCAACACCTTCAATTCGACCTCCATTGCCATGGCGGACTACGGCATGGAAGATCTGGTGTACGAATTAAACAAAATGGGTGCACAGATCGCCAAGGAATGTGCGGATGCGATCACCAAGAAAACACCGGATAAGCCGCGTTTCGTCGCGGGCGTCCTCGGCCCCACCAACCGCACGGCGTCGATTTCTCCCGATGTGAACGATCCTGGCTTTCGCAATGTCGCTTTCGATGAATTGGTGACGGCCTATGTGGAAGCCGTTCGTGGCTTAATGGATGGTGGCGCGGATATTCTGTTAATCGAAACGGTTTTTGACACGTTAAATTGCAAAGCTGCCATTTTCGCGATTGAACAATATTTTGAAGGCAAACCACGACCGCCGGTCATGATCTCCGGCACGATTACCGACTTAAGCGGTCGCACCTTGTCGGGTCAAACAACGGAAGCGTTTTTTAATTCCATCGCCCATGCTCGCCCACTTAGCGTAGGTTTGAATTGCGCATTGGGTGCGAAACAACTGCGTCCGTTCTTGTATGACCTCGCACGCGCGGCGGATTGTTTTGTTTCCGCGCATCCGAATGCTGGGCTGCCCAACGAATTTGGCGGTTACGATGAATCGCCGGAATACATGGCCGGGTTAATTCGCGAATTTGCCGAAAGCAATATGGTGAATATCGTCGGCGGCTGTTGCGGCACCTCGCCTGCTCATATTGCGGCAATCGCCAAAGCCGTTGCCGACGTGAAGCCACGCACGCAACCGACGTTTACGCCAGAGTGTCGTTTGGCGGGTTTGGAGCCGCTGAACATCGGGCCCAATACCATGTTCGTCAATGTCGGCGAACGTACCAATGTCACAGGCTCGCTGCGTTTCGCCAAGTTGATTAAAGACAACGACTACAACACAGCGCTCGATGTGGCGCGACAACAAGTAATTAATGGCGCGCAGATCATCGACGTCAACATGGATGAAGCCATGTTGGATTCCGAAGCGGCGATGAAGAAGTTTCTCAATTTAGTGGCTTCCGAACCGGAAATTAGCCGCGTACCGGTGATGATCGACTCATCTAAGTGGTCAGTCATCGAGTCCGGTTTGAAATGCGTGCAAGGCAAAAGCGTGGTCAATTCCATTAGCTTAAAAGAAGGCGAAGCGGCTTTCTTGCATCATGCTAAGTTGGTGCGACGTTACGGTGCGGCGGTGATCGTCATGGCCTTCGATGAGCAAGGTCAGGCGGATACCAAGGCGCGCAAGATTGAAATCTGCGCGCGTGCTTACAAGTTGCTCACGGAGAAAGTGGGCTTTCCCCCGCAAGATATTATTTTCGACCCCAACATTTTTGCGATCGCCACTGGCATCGAAGAACACAACAACTACGCCGTGGACTTCATTGAAGCCACGCATGAAATCAAACGGCAATTGCCGCATGCTTTGATTAGCGGCGGCGTCAGTAACGTGTCGTTTTCATTCCGCGGCAACGATGCGGTGCGCGAAGCGATACATTCCGTGTTTTTGTATCACGCGGTACGCGCGGGCATGAGCATGGGTATTGTCAACGCGGGCCAATTGGCAGTGTATGAAGATATCCCCGCCGAGTTGCGTGAACGGGTTGAAGACGTGGTGTTGAATCGTCGTCCTGACGGAACGGAACGTTTGCTGGAAGTCGCGGCGCAGCTAAAAGGCAAAGGTGGCAAAGAACGTAGCGCCGAAGATCTCGCCTGGCGTAACAAGCCGGTGAAGGAGCGCTTGTCGTACGCGCTGGTGCATGGACTCACCGACTACATCGACGAAGACACCGAAGCCGTGCGTCAATTGATGGATCGTCCGATTCAAGTGATCGAAGGCCCCTTGATGGATGGCATGAACATCGTTGGTGATTTGTTCGGCGCCGGCAAAATGTTTTTGCCGCAAGTTGTCAAAAGCGCGCGCGTGATGAAGAAAGCCGTAGCGTATTTAGTACCGTTCATCGAGAAAGAAAAAAATGGCGTCGTCAAAGCGAAAGGCAAAGTATTGTTAGCGACGGTCAAGGGCGATGTTCACGACATCGGCAAAAATATTGTCGGCGTGGTGCTTGGCTGCAACAACTATGATGTTGTCGACTTAGGCGTCATGGTGTCTTGCGAGAAAATTCTCGATGCGGCGCGGCGCGAAAAAGCTGACCTCATTGGCTTAAGCGGCCTGATTACTCCTTCGTTGGATGAAATGGTGCATGTTGCCAAAGAAATGCAGCGCGAAGGATTCACGGTTCCGTTGTTGATTGGTGGTGCGACGACATCGCGGGTGCATACAGCGGTGAAGATTGCGCCGAACTATCGTCACACGACGGTGTATGTCAAAGACGCTTCGCGCGCGGTGGGCGTGGCGTCGAATTTATTGAGCGACGATTTTCGCGCCAACTTTATCAACGAAATTAAAGCCGAGTACGAAGATGTTCGTACGCGGCACGCTGGCAAGCAACAACGCGTCGCGTGGCTTTCGCTGGATGCGGCGCGTGCTAACGGCGTGAAAATAGATTGGTCTACGCGTTCGCCGATCAAGCCGAAGCAGCTCGGCGTCAAAGTGTTTGCCGACTATTCTTTGGCAGAGCTGGCGAAGTACATCGATTGGACGCCTTTCTTTCAGGCTTGGGAGTTGACCGGTACTTATCCTGCAATCTTGAACGATGTCGTTGTTGGCGTAGAAGCGAAGAAATTATTCGCTGACGCGCAAGCGATGTTAAAGCAACTGATTGACGGCAAGTGGGTGACAGCAAAAGGCGTGTTTGGCTTGTTTCCCGCTAACCGTGTGGGCGACGATGTCGAAATATACAGCGATGAATCGCGCACGCAGCTGTTAACCGTCATTCACTCGCTGCGACAACAAACCGAAAAACCGCCTGGTCGTCCCAATTATGCGTTGGCAGATTATGTCGCGCCGAAAGAATCCGGCGTGCCGGATTACGTGGGTGCTTTTGCCGTCACTGCCGGTATCGGCTTAGAGGCTGTCGCTGAAAATTTCGCCAAGCAACACGATGACTACAGTAGTATCTTAGTGAAAGCACTCACTGATCGTCTCGCCGAAGCTTTCGCCGAGCGTCTGCATGAGCGCGTACGCAAGGAGTTTTGGGGCTACGCGGCGGATGAAAAATTGTCGAATGAAGAACTGATCAAAGAAGGCTACCGCGGTATTCGTCCTGCGCCCGGCTACCCGGCGTGCCCGGATCATACTGAGAAAACACAGTTGTTCAAATTACTCTCGGTTGAGCAAAATGCTGGCATGACCTTAACGGAAAGCATGGCGATGTTGCCAACGGCTGCGGTTTCGGGTTGGTATTTTGCAGCGCCGGAGTCGCAATATTTTGCCGTAGGGAAGCTCAACAAAGATCAGATCGAAGAGTACGCGCGCCGCAAAGGCATGACCGTCGCGGAAGTGGAGCGTTGGTTGTCACCAAACTTGGGTTACAACGACTAATTAGTGATGGCGTCGTCGCCGAGAATCGCGGCCCGTAAACCCGCTCCTACAATGAGATATCGTAGGAGCGTCGCTGCGCGGCGCGATCTTGTGTGAGCGGTCTACTGGTTTCCCATCGATGCGCGCCTCGGCGTGCTCTTTCCGCGCGCGGCCAAGCCTAACGGTTCCGACAAAATCGACTGCGCAAGATTAATGTCGTCAAGCATGTGAAAGATGCGCTCGTTCAACGCCTCCCAAGAACGCAATGAACCCATTTGGCGTCTTTGCATCGTTATCCCCGCGCTGGTGGCGGAAGCCTCGTCAGTACCATCCTCGTGCACGGCCCGCAAAATTTCGCCGACGGAAATTTGTTGCGGCGACCTGCTCAAGCTATAGCCACCTTGCCGCCCGCGTGTACCCACTACTAAGCCACGTCGGCGCAATTGCGCGAAGATTTGTTCCAAATAAGAAAGTGAGATGCCTTCCAGTTTGGCGACGTCCGCAAGCGAAAGGGGCTTTTTGCCAGAATGCAGCGCCAAACTCATCATCGCCGTAATTGCATACCGACCTCTTCCTGAGATCACCATAGTACTCTCCCTGTCTCATAGGCCAATTTTATTGTAATCGCAAGAACTGGCACGGAAGTTTGCCACACGGCAAATTCCCGAACGATTAACTTACGATGTCCGCTTCTTGCGGTTGCTTACAGGAGCGCCTCGTCACATCGTCATCAACGTCTGCACGCGTCAGGCGGCATTGTTGTTGACCCGCGTCTTACTCTTCGCGTTGCTAGTTGCGAGACTCTCTGCTGTGTATATTATACGGCGCTTATTGGCGTTGCGACATGGCTGTTTGAGGAAGTCTCGGTTGAGACTACGGCTTAATTTTCAATAGGAGCGTGAGCAACCGGGCGGATTTTTCAGCGTGATTTCAGTAAGTGCTTTGGCGTCAGGCTATATGTGCATTGCGCCTGCAGACGGCGCAATGCACATATAGCGTTACTGATTTTCGACCACCGTGAGCGAGGGGATAAAATAAATTTTCTCGAACGTCCGCTTGAGCGCTTTGCTTTCGAAATTGTCCATGCCGACAAGATTTTCTCCAGAAAACCGAACCATGTTGCCCACCTGAATCTGCGTCAGCCGTGAGGCAATCCAAAATTTCTTGCCGTTTGATTCGAGCTCGACATACACCGTGTTGAATCCAGGCGCTTCCATTGTCGACAAAACCACCGCCTCGTGATCGCCACGAATGACGTTGCTGGCGGCATCAAGCTTATTGTCGCGTACGACTCCGGATTCGACAGCAAGCGGCGTTGCGTCCCAGCCGAAGGGCGCGTTTTGCGGCGCGTTGATTTGCTCGACGCGCGGGCTAACGCGGGCGGCAGCTTTTTTTCCGATCGCTGAGTTAGCGGCGGTGGGCAACTCTTTGCCTGGGTTTGCCGGCGCGGCCGCAGAGATATGTGTACAAAGCAAACAAAGACAACCGATGAGTGCGCGGCAAAGTGCTGTCATAACGTTCAGCCATATGTGGGCCAGTGGATAACGTAACTGATTATGCGCTTTCGTCATAGCGCATACGAAACCTATGTTGCCCCGGTACAGATACCTACCAAACTTTGATAAGAAGCGAAGATAATCGATCGCCGATTTAATTTCGGTTGACGTTTCCTTCGGTGCCGCGCATCAAGCGTTGGATATTTTCCCGGTGACGCCACAATACAAGGATAGACAAAATTAGAATGGCAAGGGACAGTACCATCGGCGTTTTCAACAACCAACTATAAATTGGTGCAAGCAACGTCGCGGTGAGCGCCGCCGCAGACGAAATTTTGAACACCTTAGCAACCACTAGCCAAGTGGCAATCACGGCGATGCCCACCGGCCAGGCAAACCCCAGCAACACGCCAGCCGCCGTGGCAACACCTTTACCACCTTGAAAGCTGAAAAAAATCGGGAACAAGTGACCAAGCACCGCCGCGAGACCGGTGAGTGCAAGTACGGTATCGCTGGCGCCCAATAGCTGGGCCAGGAGCACGGGAATGAGACCTTTTAAAAAATCTCCCGCAAGCGTGAGTGCAGCCGCTTTTTTGCCGCCGATACGCAGCACGTTGGTCGCGCCAGGATTCCCGGAGCCCTGCGTGCGAGGATCTGGCAAGCCCATAACGCGGCAAACGAGGATGGCCGTGGAGATGGAGCCGAGCAGATACGCTCCTGCGACCAAAATCAAGTGCAAGATCATAAAAGCCTCATTGGAAAATTTCGCCATATCATACGGAGCAGGCTGTTAAAATTGAAGCGTTAACTTTTTTTATCTCCGCGGTCGCCGCCCGCGTGACGTAATTTGCACAATTGTTGGAGCCGCTGATGGACATTATTTATCTGCGCGACCTTCGCATCGCGACGACCATCGGTATTTATGGTTGGGAACGCCGCGTCAAACAAACCATTGTACTGGATCTCGACATGGGCGCGGACATTCAGCGCGCCGCACAAAGTGATCAAATCGCGGATACCTTGGATTACAAATCTGTCGCCAAGCGCCTCATCAAATTTGTTTCGGAAAGTGAGTTTCAATTGGTGGAAACGCTGGCCGAAAAAGTGGCGCAAATTATTTTAGCCGAATTTCCTGTGCCTTGGGTGCGCGTGCAAATCAACAAACAAGGCGCGGTGCGTGGCGCTCGAGACGTGGGCGTGATTATCGAACGCGGTCAACGCGGCTCTTCTGTCTAAACTTTCCTACAACGCAAGAAGGCCACCATCCTTTGTCCCGCATCTACATCAGCATTGGCAGCAACATTGATCGCGAAAAAAATTGCCGAACGGCGTACAGCGAACTCGTCGAATTGTTTGGCGCGCTGACCATCTCGCCGGTTTACGAAAGCAAAGCGGTAGGCTTCGCGGGCGATCATTTTTTCAACGCGGTGATTGCTTGCGACACAAACCTATCGCCGCACGAAGTCGTTGCGCGCTTGCGCGAGATAGAAAATCGTCACCAGCGCGATCGCAGCGCGCCCCGTTTTAGTTCGCGAACGCTTGATCTCGATTTATTGTTGTATGACGATGTCGTGCTTGTCGATGATAATTTGCAATTGCCGCGACGCGAAATTACCAAGAACGCTTTTGTGTTGGCGCCATTAGCAGATCTTGTTCCTGCCGCGCTGCATCCCAGCTTACAGCGTTGTTACGCGGACATGTGGCGCGACTTCGATCGCGCATCGCAGCCTTTGTGGCGGGTGCCGTTCGAGTGGGCGGCTTGACGTCAACGGCGCGTGGCGTTGTTTTACGCACCGATTGACAATGCGCGAGTCTCTTTTTCTGATTTGAGGTGATGACCATGGATTATCGCCTGCTCGGTGCCAGTGATTTGAAGGTTTCCGCCATTTGTCTTGGCACGATGACCTTTGGACAGCAGAACACTGAGGCCGAGGCGCACGCGCAGCTGGATTACGCGTTGTCGCGCGGTGTGAATTGTATTGATGCAGCGGAGATGTATCCCGTGCCACCACGGGCCGAGACGGCGCATCGCACCGAAGCATTCATCGGCACGTGGCTGCGCAAGCAAACACGCGATCGCGTGATCATTGCAACCAAAGTGGCCGGGCCTTCGCGCGGCTTGCAATGGATACGCGGCGGGCCGGCGTTAAGTCGACAACACATTGCCGCAGCGATTGATGGTTCGTTGCAACGATTGCAAACCGACTACATCGATCTGTATCAATTGCATTGGCCCGAGCGCAATGTGCCGATGTTCGGCAGCTACGCGTTCGATCCGCGCAACGAGCGCGCTGCCACATCGGTGAGTGAACAATTGGAAGTGCTCGCCGAGTTCGTGCGCGCCGGCAAAATTCGCCACATCGGCGTCAGCAACGAACATCCGTGGGGTGTGCTGGAGTTTCTGCGCGTCGCGCGCGAACACAATTTTCCGCGCATTGTTTCCACGCAAAACGCCTACAACTTACTCAACCGCGTGTACGACTACGCCTTGGCTGAAGTCGGCTTCCGCGAAAAAATTAGCCTACTCGCTTATTCGCCGCTCGCATTCGGACATCTCAGCGGCAAGTATGTTTTGAATGCGAACGCCAACGGCCGCATCTCGCAATTTCCCAACTTCGGCCAACGCTACAGCAAACCGAATGTAGTGCCCGCGGTAAAGGCATATATCGAAGTGGCAAAACGCTACAAGCTGACACCCACACAACTCGCATTGGGTTGGATGTATCAACGCTGGTGCGTAGCCAGCACCATTATCGGCGCAACAACTCTCGATCAATTGCGCGAGAACATCGACGCGTGGAACGTGAAGTTACCGGAACAAGCGCTAGCCGACATTGATGCCGTGCATTTGCAATATACCAATCCGGCACCGTGAGCGCGGCTGCGCAGATTCTGTCACGCTGACGAAGATGTTGGGTTACGCAACGAAGACACAGCTAATTTCACGTCATCGCACACGCACACCTTTTCAATTCGTGTAAATCAACTGCAGAACCTGCTCATGCGTCACTGGACGCTTCCCCCTTTGAAAAAGGGGGACCGAGGGGGATTTTCTTATCTACCGCTTGCCCCCCCCCTGCCCATTTCTCAAAGTAACAACCTCATCATCATTCAGCGGCGCGTAACCAAGGGATCGCTCACGAAGCGAAAAGATGTGCCCAACAATATGCGCCAAGGCTGCCTACTGCTGAAAACGTCATCAAAATATTTCCAGAACATATATTGCAACTATCTTTTCGAATACGTAATAATCCGAACACGAGACGGATGTAACCCTAAACACAAAAATGGGGCATTCGCGCCGGTCTTTTGCCATCTGACAATGATTTGTTTTGAGCAGTGATGCTCGTCGATGAATGTTTGCGAGTTTGCCAGGTTGCCGCCTGGAAAAGCTGTTGGTCGGAAAATAGGTTTGCGTGGAAACGCAATCGATAATGTTGCGCGCAGCGAGCGTGATGATGGCATTGCCGTCGAAGAAGTTACTCCATCACCGTCCTGGCGTGGGCGTGCACAACGGAGTCAATCTCGGATCTCTGTTCACAATTCAAGACGCGACTCCATGCGCGCTGCGGGTCTAAGTTCACAGGACGAGGAGCACAGTTTTTGAGGGAGAGCATCAGTGAAAAAACACCATTTCTCGCGGATTGTTTTTGCTTTAAGTCTTTCGTTGATTTCGACAGCATCCTTGGCATTTACGGGTAAAGAAGTTGCTGAAATGACAGTAACGGTCTGTTCCGGGGGAACAAAGGTTGCAGAATCTTTTACCGCAAAAGTGCGCGGCGAGTTATTAAAGATCTTCGGCGAAGCCTCAGCTAACGCAACTCTTGAAAGTGCAACGAGTAGCCTGGGCGCACTGTTTGATCAAAAAGAAAAAGATCCGCACTTCTCGCAGAATTACAAGGAATACGTTGCCTGCGTAATCGCATTAATTGCGCCTAAATTGCCAGGCAAAATGAAAATCGAACCACCTGGTAGCCTCGCAAGGCCTGGAGACGTCATTCTCGGAACGTGGCGCGAAGTTGGCTGCGCTTCACTGCTGCCAGAGTCGGGAAAGTGTAGCGGCGAAAATATGTACCTCGGTACGTTTGTGGTCGCCAAGACTAACGGCGGCTACACGATCAGCGCACGAGACCAGGCGAAGTCTAAGAACATTAAGAACTCCATCGGTATTTACAATGTTAAATCTGATGGAACGTCGTGGACATTCAGCTCAAATGTGACTGGAGAAAGCGTACATGAAGATGTGGTCGGCAACTTCGATCTGCGACGTGCGTCTGAGAACATGTTTGCAGGAATCATTAGCGTCGATGGCGGAGAAGTGGCCATAACGAAGTGGGTTCGCATTCAATGAGTGTCCGAACCAGGGAGGGCATATGAACAGGACAAGTGGTTTCGGAAGTATCTTAGTCGGTGGACTGCTTTTGTTTTCCGGACTCCAAAACGCGGGCGCAGAGTGCAACGTCGGAGACTTTAAAAGCAAGTCGGCATCTCAAATGTCTGCGGTCCAATACCTGGCTTACATGAGCGAGATTTCTGAATCGCAGTGGAACAACGTGAATCACAACGTAAGTGGCGAGGGGCACTATTTTGTGATTGGTGGAAGTGGCAGCTACTCAGACGCACAAAGCCAAGCGAAAACCGATCTCTCGAAGTTACAGTT
>Ga0315270_10000828_pt1 | contig 16630 bp, 12 predicted proteins | sample C1_bottom_MG_FD_204932 | JGI IMG/M metagenome (GOLD analysis project Ga0315270, IMG submission 204932) | Sediment microbial communities from Yellowstone Lake, YNP, Wyoming, USA - C1_bottom | ecosystem: Environmental > Aquatic > Freshwater > Lake > Sediment | place: USA: Wyoming | collected...
GCACCACCAGCACCTGGTCGACGGCGGGGGCAAGCTTGTCCAGGCCCGCATCGGCGTTGCCGGAGACTCGATACGTCAAGCGCAGAAACGTCTTGCCCTCCTGCGCGCTGGTGACGATCGTCAAGACGCCATTTACAGCCAATTCCTGCAGCGGCCCCAGGCTCGCATTGATTCGGATCACTCGCCCCGGCTGGACCAGGATCACCCGCCCATGCTGCGCCGACTGGCCTTCACCCCAGCGCTCGCACCAGCAGCCGCCGGCAAGCGTTTCCAGGCTCAGATTCGAGGCCTTGCCCGAGTACGTGTGCGCATCGTTCCACCAGCGCGGCAGTTGCACGATGGCCTGCCAGACCTCGTCCGGCGTGGCCTTCGCTTCTTCGCGAAACGTGATGATGAAGCCGGCGGGCGAGACGTTGCTCGTCTCCGCCAGCGACGGCCCGGCCAGCGCGGCCACGCAGAGCAGGAACGAAATGGCGATCCGGTTCATTTCCATGCTCCGAGGATGGCGCCCATCAACGTCAACGACAGGACCTGGTAACCGCTGTTGATCAGCCACAGCTTCAGCGAACGCTGCTCGAAGAGGTAGATCACCCCCAGCGACATCGCGACCCAGCCGAAGCCGGCGGCAAAGCCTGCGAACACGCCGAAGGCCAATGTGGATGCCGGGCCGAGGAAGGCCGCCAGATTGAACGCCATCACGAGCGCGGCAAGGCCTGACAAGCCGAAGGTTCGCGCCATGTTGCCCTGGCGCGTCTGCGCCTCGCTCAACCCGGCCTCGCGCATCCAGGCCTTCGCGAACAACAGCGGCGAGTACCACAGGCCGCCGAGCAGGAAGGTGACTGCGGCCGCGACCACGATCGCCACAAAATTCAAATCTGAAAGGGCCATGAGAGTCTCCTGAAAAGTTCATTCGCTGTTGCTGACGACGCCAACGCTGCCCAAGCTCTTGTCGCAGCACAAGGGCGACGCGTGCGATTCTGCGGCGCCCGCGATCGCGGCGCGCGCGCCATCGGCCGGCGATCCGGTTCAAATGCGCCGCGCGGAGCCGGCCCAATACGGCTCGCGCAACTTGCGCTTGAAAATCTTGCCGGTGTCTTCGCGCGGGAGTTGGTCATGGAACGCCACGACCCTGGGCACCTTGTAGCCGGCCATGCGCGCTTTGAGGAATGCTTGCACGTCGGCGGCCTGCAGCAGCGCGCCGGCGCTGGGCTGCACGGCGGCGGCGAGCGCTTCGCCGAATTCGGCGTCGGGGATGCCGAACACGGCGCAGTCAGCCACACCCGGCAGCATCTGCAGAACCGCTTCGATCTCCGCCGGGTAGATGTTCACGCCCCCGGAAATCACGAGGTCGGCCGAGCGATCGACGATGAACAGGAAGCCGTCTTCATCAAGGTAGCCGATGTCGCCCAGGGTCTTCAACCCGGCGCGCTCGATGCTTCGGCGCGCCGCTTCGTTGCCGGCGTAGCTGAAATCCGCAAACGCCGGCTGGTGCACGTAGATCAGGCCGGCCTGGCCTTGCGGCAGCGCATTTCCGGCATCGTCGAGGATCGCGATCGTCACGCCGGGCAGCGGTTTGCCTGCTGAGCCAGGCTTGCGCAGCGCGTCATGACTGTCCAGCAGCGTCATGTAGCCGAGTTCGCTCGCGCCGTACGCTTCATGGATCACCGGGCCCCACCACGCGATCATTGCGCGCTTGACTTCGGGCGCACAAGGCGAGCCGGTGGAGGCGACGAAGCGCATCGAGCTCAGGTCATGACGGCGCCGCACCGACTCGGGCAGGGCGAGCAGGCGCACATACATCGTCGGCACCAGGTAGGCGTGGGTGAGGCGATGGCGCTCGATCAGTTGCAACGTGCGTTCGGCGTCGAAGCGTTCTTCGATGAAGAGCTGCGCGTTCAGCTGCGCGGCACCGATCGAGTACGAGTTCGGCGCGCTGTGGTACATCGGCGCGCTCACCAATGCGCGCATGCCGGGCTCGAAACCGAGCACCTGGTGCAGCACTTCCAGGCCACGCGTTGCCTGCTCGGCGCTCGCCGCCGCGCGGCGTATGCCCTTGGGCCTGCCGGTCGTGCCCGAGGTGTAGAACATCGCGCCGCGCACAGCGCAGGCAGCCGTGTCGATCGGCGGCGTTGCATCGCGAAACGCCTCCCAGCCTGGCGGCGCATCGCCCACGCTGACGAAGGTTCGAATCCCCCGCAGCTCCAGGCCATGCAGTGCGTCGAGCAAGGCGGCGTCGCAGACAAAGACCTTGGCGCCACTGTCAGACAGGATATGCGCCACCTCGTCGGTCTTGAAGTGCCAATTGATCGGGCACCACAGCGCCCCGATCCAGCGTGCGGCGAGCATCAATTCGAGCGCGAGCGGGCCGTTGTACAGCATCAGCGCGACCACGTCGCCCTCACCCACGCCGGCTTCGCGCAACGCCGCGGCCGCACGCTGGTAGCGCTCGAAGAAGACCTCGGGGTCGATGTGCGTGCCCTGAAATTCAACGCTGGGTTTCATACGCTGCCTCGAGTTTCAGCCGGCTGTGCCGCTTGCAGTTCCGGCCGCACGTGGATGCGGCGCGCGCCGCCTTCGAGCGCACGCGCGCGCAACTGGCCACACCCCGCATCCACATCCTGCCCCGCCGATTGCCGCAAGCGCGTCAGAACGCCGCGCCGGTTCAATGAATGCGCGATTTGCCCGGCGCGTTCGCCGGGTGGCCGCCGAAACTCCAAGCCCTCGACGGCGTTGTACGGGATCATGTTCAGGATCGCGTACCTGCCGCGCAGCAGCTCGACGATGCCGTCGAGCTCAGCGTCGCCGTCGTTCACGCCCTCGATCAAAGTCCACTGGTACTGGATCGGGTAACCCGTGGCACGCGCATAGTCTTCGCCGCGCTGCACCAGTTCAGCCGGCGCGATGCGCGGCGCGCGCGGCAACAGTTGCGCCCGCAGTTCGGCGCGCGTGGAGTGCAGCGACAGCGCGAGTGCGGGTTTGACACGGCCCTGCGCCAGACGCTCGAACGCACGCACATCGCCGACCGTCGAGAACACCAGGTTCTTGTGGCCGATCTCGGCGTGAGTGCCGAGCAGGTCGATCGCTTCGCAGACGTTGTCCAGGTTGTGTGCGGGCTCGCCCATCCCCATGAACACGACCTTGCGCACACTTGCGCGCTGGCGCGCGAGCACCACCTGCGCCACGATCTCGGCGCTGCCGAGTTGACGCAGCAGACCACTGCGCCCCGTCATGCAGAACACGCAGCCCACGGCGCAGCCGACCTGGGTCGAGACGCACACGCCGTCGCGCGGCAGCAGCACGCTTTCCACGGTCTGGCCGTCGGCGAGTTGAAGCAACAGGCGCGCCGAACCGTCGGCTGCGGGATGCACGCTGCGCAGCTGCGCCAATGCCGCCAGTTCGTCGAGCAAGCCAGGCAGCGCAACCCGCAACGCCTTGGGCAGGAAATCCTGAATGCGGCGCTTGCCACTGTCTTGCGGCAAGGCCTGCGACCAGCGGCGCAGCACATGCTGCTCGTGCTCGGCGTTGGCACCGAGCCGCCGCAGCCGTTGTCGCAGTTCTTCGATGAGCATGGAGTGGGCATCGTACGTGCAATCTAGAATCGCGCCTCGCTCTGTCAAGGAATTGCGGCTTCGCCACTTTCCTTGATCCGCGCCGGGGGCGCTCGCCGCGAGGCAGCGGCATTGGGGTACCCAGAAAGGCTGACCATGAGAATTCGCGTCGCGCTTGTTGCAGTCATTGCCTGCAGCGTCGGCTTGATCCTGGTGCCAGGCGCCACGTTTGCGCAGGCCTCCTACCCCGACAAGCCGCTCAGGCTCATCGTCGGCTTCGCGCCCGGCGGCTCGACCGACATCGTCGGTCGCATCGTCGCGCAGCGCCTGAGCGAACGGCTCGGCCAGACCGTGAATGTGGAGAACAGGGCTGGAGCCGGCGGTACGCTCGGCGCCGACGCCGCCGCCAAGTCCGCTCCCGACGGCTACACGCTGACGCTGGGCACGACGAGCACGCACGCGATTGCGCCCGGCGCGTACGCGAAACTGCCCTACGACCCGGTGGCAGACTTCACGCACATTTCACTCGTCGCGATCACGCCCTACCTGCTCGTCGTCAATCCCCAGGTGAAGGCGAATAATCTGGCTGAGTTCGTCGCGCTCGCCAAGTCCCAGCCCGGCAAATTGAACTACGCCTCGGCGGGCAACGGCACGGCGACGCACCTGGCAATGGAGATGCTCAAGGACGCAGCGAAGATCGACCTGGTTCACATTCCGTACAAGGGCAACGCGCCGGCCGATCTGGCGATCGTCGGTGGCGAAGTCCAGGCCGTGTTCGGCTCGATGCCGGCGCTGCTGCAAAACACAAGGGCGGGCAAAGTGCGCCCGCTCGCGGTAGGCAGTGCCGCGCGCTCGCCGGCCTTGCCCGATGTTCCGAGCGCCGCCGAACAAGGCTACCCGGGCTTCGAAGCGGCGCTGTGGCTGGGCATCATGGGCCCGGCCAACATGCCCAAGGCCGTGGTCGAGCGGCTGCACAAGGAAATCTCGTCGATCGTCGCCACGCCGGAATTCAAGGCGGCGATGGACGCGAACGGCGCCGAGCCCATCGCCAGCAAGTCGCCCGAGGAGTTTCGGGAAATGCTGCGCGGCCAGGTCGCCAAGTACATGGGTATCACCAAGGCCATCGGCATCAAGCTCGACTGATCCGCCGGAGCAGTTGCCGACGCCATTAACCACGCGGTCACCGACGCCATTACCCGCGCCATTGCCCGCGCCATCACCCGCGCCATCACCCACGAAGGACAGCATGAGCAACTACGTCATCGACATCGGACCCCAACCCTCGCTGCCCGTCGCCGGCAGCGACAAACGATTTCCCGTCGGGCGCATCTACTGCGTCGGGCGCAACTACGCCGACCACGCGCGCGAGATGGGCCATGACCCGGACCGCGAGGCGCCGTTCTTCTTCATGAAGCCGGCGAACGCTATCGTGCAGAACAAGGCCTCGCTGTCGTATCCGGTGGGGACGAAAGAGCTGCACCATGAAATCGAACTCGTCATCGCAATCGGCAAGGGCGGCAAGAACATCGCTGTGGACAAGGCGCTGGGCCATGTCTGGGGCTACGGTGTCGGCCTGGACATGACGCGCCGCGACATTCAAGGCGAAGCGAAGAAGCAGGGCCGGCCATGGGAGATGGGCAAGAGTTTCGACGAATCGGCGCCCGTCACCGCGCTGCGCCCGGCAAGCGAGATCGGCCACCCGGCCAAGGGCGCGATCACGCTCAAGGTGAACGGCCAGGTCAAGCAAAGCGGCGACCTGGCGATGCAGATCTGGAATGTTCCGGAGCAGATTTCCTACCTCTCGCACCTGATCACGCTACAGCCCGGCGACCTGATCTTTACCGGCACGCCGGCCGGCGTGGGGCCGATCAAGCCGGGCGACAAGCTCGAGGGCCATGTCGATGGCGTTGGCGATCTGATCATCAGCTACAAGGGCTAGGAGCGTGGGCGGCAGAAGCCGCCGCCGCTACCCCGTACAGCACCAGCGCAGCGACGACCACTGCGCTGAATCCGACGTGGATCGCAAGCAGCGTGGCGAGCACCGCCCCAGTGACGGAGGCGCAGCCGTTGATCGCCCAGGCCCAAGGGATCAGCCGGGCGTCGCTGGCCTCGACCCGCGCCAACCCCAACGGGAACGGCATGCCCATGAAGAACGCCAGCGGCGCAATGAGCGCGGCCGAGATCACGATCCGCACCGCGTCGGGCAGCGCCATCGAATGCTGGAACAGCCAGGGCAGCAGGCTGAGGCATAGCGCCGCTGACAACGCAATCGCGCCCACCAGCGCCGCCTGCGGGTGGCGCAGCACCCGCGCGCTGGCGGCGTGCAAACGCTTCGACGCGGCGCTGCCGATTCCGGCGAACAGCAGGAACGAGAACAGCACCACCGACACCGCGTACAGCGGGTGGCTCAGGAACAGAACGAACTTCTGGATGAACGCGATCTCGATGAACATGAAGGCAAACCCGATCGCCGCAAAGTAGACGAGCACGCGGCCGCGCGATGCGGCGGGCGGCTCGCGGTTGCGCTGCCGGGCGCCGACCCAGGTGACCCAGGCCGCAGGCGCTGCGATCAACAGCAGGCTCGCGAGCACCGCCTGCGCAAGCGTCGCCACCAGCACCGGATAGCCCCATTCGAGCAGCGGCAGGCCGCCTTGCTCCTTCAGCGACAGCAGCTCGGGCAACGAACGCCACTTGAAGAAGTGGAAGAAATGCGGCCGGTCGTCGGTGGCCGGCTCGATGTGGAATTTGTAGTTCTGCACGAATTCGTCGCGGCCCGGACCGAGCAGCGCCGTTGCAGAGTCGAACAGGTCGGGAGGCGCGACCACGTTGTAGCGGTTCGCTTCGCCCGGCATCATTCCGGGATAGAACGCCACGTCGAAGGAACGCTCGGTGCAGAACGTCTTGATCGCTGCGATGTCTTCGGCGCTGAACGCGCCGTTCTTGACCAGCAGCGTGCTCGTCTGCCAGCTGCGCACGAGTGCGAGCCGCGACGCCGGGTCGGCCACACCCGATCGTTCCAGCGCCACCACCGCGGCGCCGAACAGCTTGAGCGCATCGCGCGGCGGCAGCGCGACCCAGCGCGTGATCGCGAGCAGGCCGCCGGGCTCCAGATGCCGCAGATCGTCCTGCAGCGCTTCGACCGTGTAGAGATAGTTCTCCGACAGCGCGTACAGGCCGGCCGAAGCTGCGCTGAACGAATCGAGCAGCGCCACGTTGATGAGGTCGTAATGCTGCGCACTCGCCGCGACGAAGCCGCGCGCTTCGGCCGCATGCACAAGCACCTGAGGCCCTTGTGTGCCGCCGGAATGCGCCGCATCGACGCCGCCCGAATAGATGCCGCCCGCATAGTCCGCGAAGCGCTCGCGCACCAGATCGATCACCTGCGGGTTCAGCTCCACCGCGTCGATTTGCTGCGCATCGTGATAGTGGGCCTGCAGCACGTCGGCTCCGGCACCGGCACCGAGCACCAGCACACGCGGCTGGCGCAACAGGTGATACGGCAGCGCGGAGGTGATCTGGTCGAGGTGCGCCAGGCTTTCGCGCCGGCCGTCGAAACGGGTCAGCGCGCTCAGACCCTCGCCGTCGATGAACACGCCCAACTGCGGCGGCGGCTCGACCAGGGCGTTGAGGCTCAAACCCGGCGCATGGCGCAGCGGTGTGAGCGGACTCTCGACGACGCTGACGAGGCCCAGCGGGCTGAAGGATTGCTCGATGACTCGGGCCTGCGGAATGCGCAAGGTCTGCGAAAGCTCTTTGTACGGCGACATGGCGGGAGCCACAAAGGCCTGCGGCAACAACAGGGGCAGAGCCGCCAGCGCGATCAGCGCCAAAGCCGGCCAACGCCGAGGCCCGCCGCATTCGAGCCACGCGACCGCCGCGGCGGCGAACCCCATCGCGCCGATCAGCTTCAATGCTTGTTCGGGTGCGAGCACGAACAGCAGGCCCATGACGCCCAGGCTTCCCGCCCCCGCACCCAGGATGTCGAAGCTGTAGATGCGCGAGGGCATGCCCTGCCATCTGGAATAAGCCATGCACACGCAGGCGCCGGCGCACAGGAAGGGCAACGCGAGCAGCAGGTAGACCGCCAGCAGGTAGACCAGCTGCTGCGGGTCCCAGAGGATTTCAAGCGGATTGAACGGCACGCGCTGCGCCAGCACGAAGCAGCCGATCGCGCTCGTCCCGAAGGCTGCAGCGGCGGCGCAGAACAGCGGCGCAAAGCGCCGCTGCACGGCGCTGCGCGCCACGCTCAACAAAGCGCCGCTGGCACCGTAGCCGAGCAGCGCCAGGCTGATGATCATGTAGGCGAAGTGGTGCCACAGGATGATCGAGAACAAGCGCATCAGCAGGATCTCGTAGGCCAGCGCTGCGGCCGAGATCAGTGCGATGGCGATCAGCGGCGGGGCGGCCTCGCCACCAGAGCGCGCGCGTGTCGCGGCCATCAAGGTCTCATGCGCTTGTCAACCGGGCGACCGCCGCGATCACAGCGCGATCGCGGCAGGACTCGAGCGCGACCGTTGGGACAGTGCTTTCCACTAGCGCTTGCCGGTCAGCGGGACGAACGCCACCGGCAGGATCTGCCGCGTCGACACCGTGCCGTCGAGGTTCTTCTCGACCAGCATCAATTGCTGCACCATGAACGCTGCGCCCACCGGGATCACCATCCTGCCGCCGGGCTTGAGCTGAAGGATCAGCGGCGGCGGAACATGGCTCGCCGCCGCGGTGACGAGAATCGCGTCAAACGGCGCTTGTTCCACCCAGCCGTAGTAGCCGTCACCGACACGCACCTCGACGGTGGCGTAGCCGAGCTTGCGCAGGCGCTGCGTCGCCTGCAGCCCGAGCGGCTCGACGATCTCGATCGTATACACCGCCTTGGCCAGATGCGCCATCACCGCCGCCTGATAGCCCGAGCCGGTACCGACCTCGAGCACCTTGTGACCGGGCTCGACCCGGGCCAGATCGGTCATCAGCGCGACGATGTAAGGCTGCGAGATGGTTTGCCCGTGGCCGATCGGCAGCGGGCGGTTGCGGTAGGCGGAGCCAAGTTGGTCGGCGGGAACGAACTCGTGACGCGGCACCCGGGCCATGACGGCCATGACACGCTCGTCGAAGCCACCTTTGCCGATTTCGGCGCGCGTCTCGCGAACCAGCGCGGTGATCTCGTCGACCATGCGCCGGCGCTCGGACGCGAAATCTTGGGCCGCGGCGGCTTGTACCCAGGCAATCGCCAGCAGGACCGCAGCGCCAACAATGCGAACCGAGGGTATGGTCCGAAGCGAGCCGATCATTGAGCGTCTCCGAATCTGATCGTTCGCCGCGCCTTCTGCTGGCCGGTTTTGCCGTCGAGGCGGCTCAAGCAGTCCGCATACATCTGTTGCGGGCGCCCCTTGTCTTGGGCGAGGCATGCAGGCGCGCCTTGGTTCGGGCCAATCGACATGGTACCGGTCACCCACTCCCGAAACTCTTTTTGATTTCACGTCGGTGGGACATGCTATCTGAAGGGCCAGGCCCACTGCCCAAAGGCGAAAACAATGCTGATGCAGAAGATTGCGCCAAAGATGAGCTTGTTGTGTTTGGCCAGCCATTCGGGGAGGTAGATGTCGAAGTTGTGGCGTCGGTCGTCCGTGTATCGAGCCGCCAGGTCCGTCAGCGGGCAGCGCCACCGGTTCACGACCAATACCGCGACCTCGAACAGAACGATCACCGTCAGCCAAGCCGCCGCAGCGTGGTTGCCCTGCCACGAAACAACTGGAATGGCGAGAATGCAGGCAGCGAAGAACGCCCAGGCGATGGTGTGGACGACCTTGACCGCGATCAGCGCAACAGTTGAGGCAACGACGGGTTCTTGCTGCGGCATGAGGACCTCGAGCGTCACCTAACCCGGAGCCAACCGGCCTGCTTGCCTATTCGCACCAGCCCGGTTGCACGCAAGGTTAGGTGGCTTCAGCTCGCGACGCATTGCGCGTCGTGGCTGTGTGAGCCAATGCGATGACAACCGGCAGCAGCAGTTCGGGAATGAGGTAGCCCAACCATAGCGCAGCCGGTTCTGGCAGTCCAACCTGGATGATCGACACCAGCCTTCCGATGCCGGCAAGAAGTACCCCAAGGGCCAACAGATACACCAGCGTGCCCTGGCGGCGAATGGTGATTGCCGCCCAGAGATTGATGAGCCCGGTGGAGAAGTAGACACCGGCCATGAAGCGGTGCACGTTGTCGAGCCGGGGCGATGTGTCGGGTTGGCCCAGGACCATCTGGAGCGTGCCGCCGAGCATCGCAATCGCTGCCACGAGAAAGAGGCAGACCTGGACCACGCGTTGGCTTGCGGGCATGGGTGGGTTCGACGGCATCGAAGGTTCTCCTGTTGTCTGAGGGCCTCTAACGCAAAGCTCCTGTCTGCCGCCGAGCCGGCGCAGCAGCTGACGCCGCGTGCAAGTGTTGCATGGCGCTGGATAGACCTGGTTCGAATTGAACGCCCATCGCCGGCACGAGCACCACCATCGCTGCGGCCGCGGGGCGAGCTACGCAACCCAGCCGCCACACACCGGAAACACCTGCCCGACAAAACACGCAGCGGCATCACTCGCCAGGTATGCGGCGAACAGCGCGTCTTCGTCGCCGCTGACCAGCCGCCCGAGCGGCACCTCGCGCCTGAGCCGCTCCTGGAATGCGGGGTTGGCCTGCACCTCGGCGCCGAAGTAAGTCGGGTTGTCGACGAAATTCTGCGCAATCGCATTCAGCTGGATGTTGTCGCGTGCGATTTCCAGGCCGGCCGCACGCACCCATGCCAACTGGGCGCCGCGCGCCGCGCTGTAGGTGGAACTGCGCTTCATGCCGCGCAAGCCCGCAGCGCTGCCCATGACGACGATCCTGCCGCGCCCGCGCGCCCGCATCTGCGGCAACACCGCGCGCAGCAGGCGCGGCAGCGGATCGACGAGGTGGGCGAAGGTGCGGCGCCATTCGTCGTCGCCCACGTCGGCGACTGCCGAGGTCGGGGCGGGCAGCGCCGGTTGCGCGATCAGCACGTCGATCGCGCCGGCTTCTTCGACCACGCGCTGCGCCATGCCGGCGTCGTCGCCGAGCGCGCGCCGGTCGCCGATCACCACCGCGCCGAGTTCGGTGAACACCCGCAGCAGCGCCGGGCCCATGAAGTCGGCGCACTGCGTGATGAGCACGCGCCGGCCTTGAAGATCGATCAGGTTCATGGTGCGCAGCTTAGCGCTGAATCCGGCGCACGCCGCGCATTGCTTGAAGCCACCGTGTTCCGGGCTCGCGTGGGGGTTGCGGCGCTGAGAAGCACCTCCGGTGCTGGCGGATTGCCTGCTGCCACAGTGCGCGATCCTGGAGTGCCCTCCCTAGAGAACGGGCTCATTCTGGGTATCGCTCCCTACAGTTCGGTGCCGATACTTGCCGCCTCCGATGAATCATCATCATTCCCTTCAATAGCAAAGGATCGGCACCCCATGACTCCCCAAACCCTGAGCAGCGTCACCCTCGAAACCCTCGGCAACTATCGCAACGCCGCAACGCGTGCGGTTGCCGCCTATCAACAAGGCGGCAAGCGCCTGTTGGGTCTGGTCAATGGCGCCCTGAAGAACAGCGTCTACCCGCGCACCGCGAAGCTCGCGCCTCGCGCCACGCAGCGCATCAACGAAGTTCGCGGCAACGTCAGCGAAATCATCGTCAAGGGCGTCGACCAGGTCGCACAGCGCACCGAGCAGGCGATCGAGTTCAGCTCCACAGCGGCCGCCGCTCAAGTGTCCAGGCTGGCCGAGTTCGCAGCCGGGGTCGACAATCAGATCGTCGCCAGCGGCCTGCAAGCCGCGTCGCGCCTGACGCTGCCGGGTGCCAGAGTCGCGCTCATCGTGTCGAGCAAGATCGCTCAAGGCGCGAACGCGTTGGCCGATGCCGCCGGCGTGCGCCCGCCGCACAGCGCTGCCCGCAAGACCGCTCCAGGCACCAAGCGCCGCGCTGCACCGGCGGCGCGCCAGACCAAGGCAGCACTGAAGACGGGTGCGAAGCGAGTCGCCACGTTGGGCAAGCGCGCCGCAGCTTAAGAGGCTGCGCGGCGCAAGGCCGCCCGCCGCAACGCATGAGAACCGGTCCATCCCGGCATTTCCTCAAGCGCACTGAAGGGGGTTCGACCCAAGTCGAGCCCCCTGTTGCCATTTCCAGCCGCAGAATCGCACCATGCAATTTCCAGGATTCCTGACGCGACATGCCCTGAACCCAACGCTGCGGATGGTACGAGACCGCCTCGCCGCCGATCCCGACTACCTGGAGGTTCGCAAATGGGCGGCGCGCGCGGACCGGGCTTATCCAAGAGCACCCCACGCCGCGCGAACCAGCGAGGTCGTGATCGGTGATGTCAACGCGACCTGGATCGATGCCAAGGGCGCACGCAAGGATCGCGTGATCCTCTACCTGCACGGCGGCGCCTTCATCGTCGAGACGCCGGGCATTCATGCGGGCCTGGTGGCGCGCATCGGCGCCCAGGCGCGCTCGCGCGCGTTGATGCCGAGTTATCGCCTTGCGCCCGAGTTTCCCTGCCCGGCGGCCCTTGACGACTGCATCGCGGCCTATCGCTTCCTGCTCGACAACGGGTTCGCTGCCGCCGACATCGTTATCGTCGGCGATTCGGCAGGCGGCAACCTGGCGCTCGGCCTGTTGCTGCGCGCGCGCGACGAGGGCCTGCCGCTGCCCGCCGGCGCCGTCGTCATGTCGCCGGTGACCGATGCTCTGCTCAGCGGCGACTCGCTGCGCCGCAACGAGGGCCACGACGCGATGTTCGCGCCGAGCCTGTTTCACGCGATGCTGCCGCTGTACCTGCCCGATCCGACACTGCGCTCGCATCCTCACGTCTCGCCGCTGCACGCAGATCTGGAAGGCCTGCCGCCGATCCTGGTGCTGGTGGGCAGCACCGAACTGTTGCTCGACGATTCAGTGCGCTTCGCGTCGAAGTGCAGCAGCGCAACGCTCGAGGTCTGGCACGACATGCCCCATGTCTTTCCGCTGTTCGACTTCCTGCCTGAAGCGGCGCATGCGACGCAGCGCATCGGCCGCTTCGTGCGTGAGTGTTTCGCCGCGTCGCATGGGCGCACTGACGAAGTGGCGCCCGGAGCGTCGCGCGCAGACGACGCTGACGACGCTTTGAGCCGCGGCGCAGCGACTCGCGAGCCAGTGCTTCGCGCACTGCGCGCACCGCCTGCAGCGGCCAGCTTCACGCTGCGCGCGTGGCTCTACCTGGGACTGGCGCTGATCGCGGCCCTGGCGAGCTTCGCGCCAATGATCATCGGGCCTACTGCGCTCGGCACCGCCGCGGTGGGACTGCTGGCTGGGTTGCTGCCCGGTGCCGGCCATCCAGGCATCGAGGCCTGGCTCGGCACGGCCGCGTTGGCCTTGTTTGCTCAGGGCAACGTGAACCGAATTGGCAGCTGGCGGGCCGCGCTTGCGGTGCTCGGCGCGCTGCTGCTCGGCGTCGTCTTCGGCCTTGCGCTGCTGCTCTTTGAGCGCGAGCGCGCGCCAGGCAGCCCTTCCCGATCCGTCTCGGCAACGCCGCCGCGAAGCTAGGGGCCCGTCGGGCTTTGGGTCGGGCCCACGCCGATGCCCGATACTGCACTACCCTAACGCCACCGCGCACCGCCACCCGCAGCCGGGCCGGCGGGGCGCGCGTCACCTCAGGAGACTGCCGTGGTCGCACGTGACAAGCCCGACGCTGCGGGATCGGGCGCTCTGATCGAACAACTCGTCGAGCGCGTGCACGCCAAGCTGCCGCCCGGGCAGGCGGCCGAGGCGGCCGAGTTCACACGCCAGTACTACAGCCAGGTGGCGCCCGAAGACCTGGCCGAGCGCGCCCCGGCCGACCTCTACGGCGCCGCGCTCTCGCACTGGCAATTCGCGCGCAGCTTCGCCGGCGGCGCGCCCAAGCTGCGCGTCTACAACCCGCGGCTGGAGGAGCACGGCTGGCAGTCGACACACACCGTGATCGAGATCGTCAACGACGACATGCCGTTCCTCGTCGACTCGATCACGATGGAGGTGAATCGCCAGGGGCTGACGCTGCACCTGATCGTGCACCCGGTGATGAAGCTGCGGCGCGACGCCGAACACCGGCTGGTCGGGCTGGCACGGCACCGCGACGAGCCTGAAGGGCGCTTCGAGTCGTTGATTCACGTCGAAGTCGACCGCCGCAGTGACGCCGCGCGGCTCGCCGAGCTGCACGACGGGCTGCTGCGCATGCTGGGCGACGTGCGCGCGGCGGTGGCCGACTGGAAGCCGATGCGCCGGGCCGTCACCGACATGGTGGCGCAGTTGACGCACAACCCGCCGCCGGTGCCGAGCGCCGAACTCGCCGAAGACCTGGCCTTCCTGCAGTGGCTGGCCGACGACAACTTCACGCTGCTGGGCGAGCGCGACTACGACCTCGTCGTCGACGGCACCGAGGACGCGCTGCGCGTGGTTCCCGGCTCCGGCCTGGGCATCCTGCGCGCAGGTGCCGAGACCGCCGCCGCCTCGACCTCGTTCGCCGCATTGCCGGCGCAGGCCCGCGCCCGCGTGCGCGAACCGCGCGTGCTGGTGTTGAACAAGTCGAACACGCGCTCCACCGTGCACCGCCCGGGCTACCTCGACTACGTCGGCGTGCAGCGCTTCGACGCCCAGGGCCGTGTGATCGGCGAGCGGCGCTTTCTCGGCCTGTTCACGTCGGTGGCGTACAACGCGAACCCGTCCGACATTCCGCTGTTGCGGCGCAAGCTCGCGGCGGTGATCGCGCAAGCCGGCTTCCTGCCCAACAGCCATGCCGCCAAGGTGCTGGTCTCGATCCTCGAGCAGTACCCACGCGACGAGCTGTTTCAGATCGACGCTGACGAGCTGTACGCCACCGCGATCGGCATCCTGCGCCTGGGTGAGCGCCAGCGCACGCGGCTGTTCCTGCGCCGCGACCCATTCGGCCGCTTCCACTCCTGCCTGGTCTACGTGCCTCGCGAGAACTACAACACCGACCTGCGCGCGCGCATGCAGGCGTTGCTGGGCGAGGCGCTGCAGGGCGATGCGTCCGAGTTCTCGGTCCAGTTCTCCGACTCCCCGCTGGCGCGCGTGCTGATCGTCGTGCGCACGCGCGGCGCTGCGGCGCCGCAGGTCGACGTGCGCGAACTCGAGCGGCGCCTGGTGCGCGTCGCACGCCGCTGGGAGGACGAACTGCGCGAAGCGCTGCTCGAGACCTGCGGCGAGGAACGCGGCAACGACCTGCACGAGCGCTACGCCGGCGGCTTCGCCGCTGGCTACCGCGACGACCACGCCGCGCGCGTCGCGGTGCACGACATCGAACTGATGGAGTCGCTTGCCGGCCCCGACGCGCTGGCGCTGAGCCTGTACCTGCCGCTCGAGGCGCCACCCGGGCGACTGCGTTTCAAGCTGATTCGCGCCGGCGAGCTGGCGCCGCTGTCGCAGAGCCTGCCGATGCTCGAGCACATGGGTGTTCAGGTGCTGGAAGAGCGCCCCTACGAGGTCAAGCGCAAGGCCGGGCCAGGGGCCGCTTCCGGCGCGGCTGCGCCGGCGGCCGAACTCTGGCTCGACGACTTCGGCATGAGCGTGCCGGGGCAAGCCGAAATCGACATCGACAGCCTGCGCCCACGCTTTCAAGAGGCCTTCCTGCGCACCTGGCGTGGCGAGAACGAGAACGACGACTTCAACCGCCTGGTGCTGCTGGCCGGGCTCGACTGGCGCGGCGTGAGCGTGCTGCGCGCGTTGGCGCGCTACATGAAGCAGGCCACCGTCACCTTCAGCCAGGCCTACATCGAGCAGGCGCTGGCCGCGCACCCGACGATCGCCGCCGACATCGTGGCGCTTTTCAACGCCCGCTTCGACCCTCGCCTTGGTGAGCGCCCCCAGGCCGACGCCATACGTCGTCCGCCCCCCGAGGGGGTCAAGGAAACTTGGGGCGGCCCGGCGTTTCCTTGCGAAGACCGCGACGTCGCCCAGGAGCGCATCGCCGCGCGCATCACGGCGGCGCTGGACGATGTGGCCAACCTCGACGAAGACCGCATCCTGCGCCAGTACCTGGCGCTGATCGAGGCCATGCTGCGCACCAACTTCTTCCAGCGCACGCGCGACGGCAGCTGCAAGCCGGTGCTCTCGTTCAAGTTCGACTCGGCAAAGGTGCCGGGCCTGCCCGAGCCGCGGCCGATGTTCGAGATCTACGTCTCCTCGCCGCGCGTCGAGGGCGTGCACCTGCGCGGCGGCAAGGTGGCGCGTGGCGGGCTGCGCTGGTCCGACCGCATGGAGGACTACCGCACCGAAGTGCTGGGTCTGGTGAAGGCGCAGCAGGTGAAGAACGCCGTCATCGTGCCGGTGGGCTCGAAGGGCGGCTTCGTGCTCAAGCGCGCGCCGGCTGCCGGCGAGCGCGACGCGTTGATGAAAGAGGGCGTCGCCTGCTACCAGGCCTACCTGCGCGGCTTGCTCGACCTCACCGACAACCTGGTCGGCGGCCAGGTCGTGGCGCCGCCGGACGTGGTGCGCCATGATGCCGACGACCCCTACCTCGTTGTCGCCGCCGACAAGGGCACCGCCAGCTTCTCCGACTTCGCCAACGCGATTGCCGCCGAGTACGGCTTCTGGCTCGGCGATGCGTTCGCCTCGGGCGGGTCGGCCGGCTACGACCACAAGAAGATGGCGATCACGGCGCGCGGCGCCTGGGAATCGGTGAAGCACCATTTCCGCAGTCTGGGCCACGACACGCAGGCGCGCGACTTCACGGTCGTCGGCGTCGGCGACATGAGCGGCGACGTGTTCGGCAACGGCATGCTGCTGTCGCGCCACATCAGGCTGCTGGCCGCGTTCGACCACCGCCACATCTTCATCGACCCGAACCCCGACACGGCGACCAGCTTTGCCGAGCGCGAGCGCCTGTTCGCGCTGCCGCGCTCGTCGTGGGCCGACTACGACCAGGCGTTGATCTCCGCCGGTGGCGGTGTCTGGCCACGCAGCGCGAAGTCGATTCCCCTGTCGCCCGAGGCGCGTGCGGCGCTGGGCATCACGGCTGACACCGAACAGCTCACGCCGAACGAGCTGATGCACGCGATTCTGCTCGC
>Ga0315270_10000829_pt1 | contig 16611 bp, 13 predicted proteins | sample C1_bottom_MG_FD_204932 | JGI IMG/M metagenome (GOLD analysis project Ga0315270, IMG submission 204932) | Sediment microbial communities from Yellowstone Lake, YNP, Wyoming, USA - C1_bottom | ecosystem: Environmental > Aquatic > Freshwater > Lake > Sediment | place: USA: Wyoming | collected...
ATGCTGCAATTGTCCCAGGTCGAGCATTCGCAGGTCCGCTTCGTCGAGCGCAAATATCTGAAAGTCCTGAAGGCGCCGCTGCAACTTTCCGGCACGCTGAGCTATACGCGGCCCGGGCGCCTGGAGAAGCGCACGCTCAAGCCGAAACCGGAAACCGTCACGGTGATGGACGATAAACTCACTCTGGAGAATCCCGGACGCAACGAGCGCCGCGTGCTGAAGCTGCGGGATTATCCGACGCTGTGGGGTTTCGTCGAAAGCATCCGCGCCACCCTCGGCGGCGACATCAAGGTGCTGGAGCGTTTCTATCGCGTCGAACTCGAGGGCGGGCCGGCGAAGTGGCAGCTTTATCTCGCGCCGCGCGAGCCCAGCATGAATGAAGTCATCAGCCTGATCCGCATCGACGGCAGCCAGGCGCGCATCGACACCATCGAAGTGCAGGAAACGCGGGGCGATCGTTCGGTCATGAAAATACTCGAGGACGTTCCGTGAAATCGCCGGCGCGCAGGCGCGTCGGCATCTGGCTGGGATGCGTGCTTGCCTGCGCAATTATTGTTGCGAGGTCGCAGTACGGCGCCGATCTTGCCGCCTTTCTCCCGAGTTCGCCGTCGCCGACGCAGCGCTTCCTGGTCGACGAACTGCGCGAAGGCGCGGTCTCGCGCCTTATCCTGATCGGCATCGAGGGGCGCCCGCCGGACGAACTCGGGGCGCTCAGCCGCGCGCTGGCGGCGCGGCTGGAAAAAAACGAGCACTTTTCCTATGTTGCGAACGGTGCGCAGGAAGGGTGGCGTGCCGACGGCGAATTCCTGTTGCGCAACCGTTATGTGCTCAGCCCGGCGGTCACGGCGGAGCGCTTCAGCGCGGCGGGCATCCGGCGCGCTCTGGAGCAACAACTCGACCTGCTCAGTTCGCCTGCCAGCATGCTGACAGGCAATCTGCTGCCGCGCGATCCGACCGGCGAGATGCTGCAAGTAATCGAGCGGTTTCAGGGCCAGGGCGGACCTGGCAAGCGCGAGGGCATCTGGTTTTCCGCCGACGGCACCCGCGCGCTGCTGGTTGTGCAGACGCGCGCGGCCGGTTTCGATATCGATGCGCAGGAACAGGCATTGGCGCAGATTCGTGCCGCCTTCGAGGCGGCGGCGCCGGAACAGCATGCCGCGGGCGCGCGGCTCCTCGTCACCGGACCGGGCGTTTTTGCCGTCGAGAGCCGCGCCGGCATCAAGCGCGACGCGATGCGCTTTTCCCTGCTCGGCACGTTGCTGGTGAGCGCGATCCTGTTGTTTGTCTATCGGTCGCTGCGCGTGCTGGCGTTGACGCTGGTGCCGGTGGCGAGCGGCGCGCTGGCCGGCATTGCCGCGGTGAGCCTCGCGTTCGGTTCGGTGCACGGGGTGACGCTCGGATTCGGCGCGACGCTGATCGGCGAGGCGGTGGACTACGCGATCTATCTGTTCACCAATACCGCGCCGGACAGCACACCGAAGACGACCTTGCAGCGCATCTGGCCGACGCTGCGGCTGGGCATGGCGACGTCGGTGTTCGGTTTCGGCGCGATGCTGTTTTCCGGGTTTTCGGGGCTTTCCCAGCTCGGCTTGTTTTCGATTGCCGGGCTGGTCGTCGCGGTCTCGGTGACGCGCTGGGTGCTGCCCGAACTGGTGCCGCAGGGTTACCACGTCAGCACCGCGGCCGGGCTGGGCCCGGCATTGATGCATTGGCTTTCGCGCGCGCACCGTTTGCGCATTCCCCTGCTGGTGCTGGTGATCGCAGCGGTGGCGTGGCTGGCAGGCAGGGGATCGACGGTCTGGGACGACGACCTGTCGAGCTTGAACCCGGCGCCGCTGCGGATGCAACGAGTCGATCAGCAAATGCGCGCGGACCTGGGTGCGCCGGACGTCGGCGTCCTGGTGGTGGTCAGAGGCGATTCCGAGCAGGCGGTGCTGGAATCCGCGGAGCGGGCCAGCGCCACGCTCGCGGCGCTCCAGGCCGAGGGGATCCTCGCGGGATTCGATTCGCCCACATTCTATCTTCCCAGCGCCGGCGCGCAGCGTGCGCGGCAACAGGCTATTCCCGACGCGGCCACGTTGACGCGCAACCTGGCCGCGGCCGCAGACGGCTTGCCGTTCCGCGCCGGGACGTTCGCCGCGTTCGTCGAGGAGGCGCAGGCGGCGAAACGGCGGGCGCCGGTGACGTCGCAGGATCTGGCGCGAACCGGTCTCGGACTGAAGCTGCAGGCATTGCTCGCACAGCGCCGGGACGGTTGGTTTGCCATGCTGCCGCTGCGCGGGGTTTCCGACATGCGTTTGCTGCAAGCAGGGCTGTCGAAACACGATCGCTCGCAGGTGGCGCTGCTCGACATGAAGCGCGAACTCGATGTGCTGTATCGCGGCTACCGGCTGCGGGCACTGGGATTCGCCGTACTGGGCGCCGTGGCGATCGTGGTGCTGCTGATGCTGACGTTGCGCTCGGCCAAGCGCAGTTGGGACGTCGTGGCGCCGCTGGCCGCCGCCGTGCTGGTTACGGCGGGCATCCTGCTCGCGACCGGCACACGCCTGAATATTTTCCATCTGGTGGCGCTCTTGCTGGTTGTCGGCGTCGGCTCGAACTACACGCTGTTCTTCGAGCGCGGCAATCCGGGTGCAGCCGATCCGCAACGCACCGCCACTTCGGTTTTGTTCTGCAATCTTTCCACGGTCGCCGGTTTCGGCGTGCTCGGTTTCGCAGCCACACCGCTGCTCAGCGCCATCGGCACCACGGTGGCAACCGGCGCGTTTCTGAGTCTGGTGTTTGCGGCAATTCTTAAAGCGCGTTCGCCTCAGCAGGGCTGACGAATATTGGCTGGGCTGACGCTCATCCGCCGTCATCGGCAAGGAAGGTCGCGATGGTCCCGCGCGTCACCGGCATCCCTTCCAGCGCGACTTCGAAACGGTAATGGGTCAGCGGCGGCGCAGCGGCTTCGAGGCTGACGCAAACCAGCATCTCCCGATCGGCCGGTATGCGCTCGGTGAAGAATGCGACTTCGCGCAGGGCAACCAGATAACCGACACGGGGGGAAGCGACGCCCGTATTGCGCCAGCGCCGCAGGGCATCCCACGCCGCTGTCGCCTGGGCAGCGGCTTCGATCGAAGCCACGGCCGGCGCGCTGCCAGCGACGACCAGCGCGCACTTGCCGGGCATGTGCGCCGCGCACGTCAGGCCGCCCGTTGTCAGTCGCAGGATCGATGTGAGCAAGCGCATCGGCGGGCGCTGCGGCAGTAGATCGTCGAGCGGCCGGGCAGTGGCTGCGGGCGTTTCGGGCGTTGCGTACAGGATGGTTGCACCGCGCGGCGCTGGCGGCGTGCCAAGAATGAATTCGCCATTGGCGACCAGGACGCCTTCGCGTTTCAGGTCGAATCGCAAGCGTACCGCCTCCTGGTCGCGCGCGACGAGTTCGAGACGGTCTCCCGGGAAGACGAGCTGGCGCAGGCGCGCAAACGCGATGCCTTGAATCGGAACCGGTCGACGCGCCTCGCGCGCGAGCGCGTCCAGAACCAGCATGAGTTGCGCGACGCCCGGAAGAATTGGCCGTCCCGGAAAGTGCCCTTCGAACCAGGGGCCGCCGGCGGGCACCTCGATCAACGCGTTCATGCCCGTCTGGCCACGACGGGCGCAACGATGAAACTCGGATAAGCGTCGCCTATCGCTGCGCTATGCGGATAGAAGCGCACGTCCCCGACGCCGGTGGACTCGAGAGCGGCAGTGCGTTGTACCGGCATGAGGAAGCCGCCGTTCGGGCGCCAACCGGGCACCAGCCGCGCATCGCGAAACGAACTCAACAAGTTGAACGCCAGCATCCAGATGCGGCGGGGTATCGGGAAACGGCCGCACGCATTCGGCCATGACCAGCGTGCCGCCCTCGAGCGCTCGTCCCGCCCGCTGCGCTGCGAACCAGGTGGCATGGATTGCGGCCCTACCCGGGAATGCGAAAAGTCTGCGCGACATCCAAACCGCGAGCGCGCGATGTGGCCGGATCTTCAGGAGGCGCGCAGAGCGGCTGCGCGGCGCGCGCCATGGTCATTGCGTGCGAATGTCGTTTCCTGCGCCTGCCTGGGAGCGAAATCTGTGAATCAGCAGGAGCGGTAGTCGCAACAGGAAGCCGAAGACCAAGCGCACGTGCATCGAAATGAGCAATGCATTGTCCCTCAGGTAGTTGAAATGCGATACGCCGCCCGCGTCCGGACTGAAGTAGCGCACCGGCGCCGGAAGGTTGATCGGCCTGGCGCCGCGCCATACCAGTCGCACCGCGCATTCGACGTCGAAATCGAAGCGCCGCATCGAGCGATGTGATTCCATGACTTCCAGCAGCGTCCGGGCCGGGTAGACGCGCATGCCGAAGAGCGAGTCCCCGATGCCCGCGTGCAGGGTCTCGAGATTCACCCACCAGTTGCAAAAGCGGCGGCCGATCACCCGTTCACGCGGCGCGGAATCGTCGAACACCGGCTGGCCCAGAATCAGCGCGTCGGTTTGCGCTCTCGATGCGGCGATGAAGGCAGGGATCATCGCTGCAGGATGCTGGCCATCCGAATCCATCGTCAGCACATGCGTAAAGCCGCGAGCGAGCGCATCGCGCAAACCGTGCAGGATTGCCGCGCCTTTGCCGCTGTTGCGTGCAAGGGCCAGCACGGTCAATGCCGGATCCGAATGCGCCATGTGCATGAGTTGTTCACGGGTGCCATCGGTGCTCCCGTCTACTACCACGCAGACATGCTCACCGGTTTCGCGCGCCGCACGGACGGTTTCCAGCGCCTTGCGTCCGGCGTTGTAACTGGGGATCAGCACCAGGTAGCGCAGGCCGGGCAGGGCCGTGATTGGTTTATTCATCGGCATCTACCGGTTTTGACGAACACCAAAAAATCCACGACGCGGCAATGCCGACGCCATGTCCTTGCAGCCGCGCGACGGCTTGCTGAACCTGACAAAGCCGAGCACGCTACCGTGGCATTCTTCGAGCAGCGCGTTTAGCGCTGCGGCGCTGGCGTAACGCAGACTGGCCAAAGCGGCGATCTGCTGCATCACGACCCCGGCGTTTGCGCCAACCGCTCTTGCAATGTCCGCCGGCGATGGCGCCAGGCGGTGAAGCTGCGGCGTGGATGCGCGAGGTTTACCAGGTAGTAGGCACCCTTGAACGCGCGCAGGCTCCAGTGGATCGGCGTGCCGCGGAACAAGTCGCCGGCCAGCAACGACAGCACAGCTTCCTGCATGCGCAGTCTGTTGCTCGGGCACATGAACATGTCGCGAATCGAGGGATGCGTCATGCGGTAGATGAACCACGAGAAGCTGCTGACTCCCGAGCGCACGCTGCGATTAAATTTGCGCAGAAGCGCCGGCGCCCGCACCGGATCGCGCAGACTGGCGTCGACCGCGTCGGCACCCAAGAATGCACTGTTCATGGCCAGCATGACCCCCGACGAGAACACCGGGTCGATGAAGGCGAACGCATCGCCGATCATGATGTAGCGATCGCCGTGCATCCGGTCCGCATTGTACGAAAAGTTGCCGGTCGCGGTAACGCCATGGGTGAGCTTGGCATCGCGCAGGCGTTCCGCCAGTTTAGGGGCCAGGGCGATGGTGTCGAGGAAGAAAGTGGTCGGGTCGGTTTTTCTGGATTTCATGTAGTACGGCCAGCACACCGCGCCGACGCTGGTGGTGCCGTCGAGCAGCGGAATGAACCAGAACCAGCCGTGATCGAACCAGAACATGCTGATGTTGCCCGCTGCCTTGCCCGGCAGGCGTTGCGCGCCGGTGAAATGCCCGTACATCGCCGCGCTGTTGTGCAAGCGGTTGCGGCGCTTGATGCCGAAGCGGTTGGCTAGAAAGGTGTCGCGCCCCGACGCATCGACGAAGAAGCGGGCGCGCCAGGCGCGCTGGCCGCCATCGTGCGGGCGTGCTTCTATGCGAACGTCTTCGCCGGCGGGGAATGCGACATTCGTGATCCGGCAGTCCTCGATCGCATACGCGCCCTTGTTCGCGCAGTTGCGAAACAGTATTTGATCGAACTCGGAGCGCCTGACCTCGAAAGCGGACGGGTAGGTCTCGTCCCAGGATTGGCTGAAGTCGAAGGTGACCGGCGGGCCGTGCTCAGGGGAATTGAACTCGGCGCCGTACTTCGGCATGCCGATGCGCGCGACCTCCTCATAAACCCCGAGTTGCCGCAGCAGCAACATGTTCAGCGGCAGCAGGGATTCGCCGATGTGGAAGCGCGGGTGGCGATCTTTTTCAGCGATCACCACGTTCCAGCCGCGCTCGGCCAGCAGCGCGGCGATGGTCGAGCCGCCGGGCCCGCCGCCGAGCACGAAAACATCGCAGCTCGAAGCCGCGTCGGCAGTTCCGGCTGCCATCGGAATCGGCTTGGGGTCGGCGACATGCCCGGATTCTTCTTCGCTTTGGTGCACGGTCGATTGCATGCGATCATTTCACCCTGATACGCGAGCCGTTCGCGCTGATGACGATGCCGGCATGCGCGTTTGGCGAAGCATAGCATCAGTCGCATGCAGTCCGGCCCGCGACCGAGCACGTCTTTGCGCGGGAGGCCGTCGAAGCGCGGGCGCCGATGAAGCGCGCGGGCTCCACCGACGAAGTTGCGGCGCGGGTGGCGTTCCTGGCCTCCGAGCGGGCCGGCTATATTTCCGGGCAGGTCGTTTCCATCAATGGCAGGATGGCTTAAAAGGCCGTGACGAACGTGACGACGTAGCAGGAACTGCCGTGACGACGTGACGCGCGGGCGTTCCCAAGGGATTCCACAAGGGATACCGGTCGTTGACCATAACCGGCGTTGCCATAACCGGCTTCGCCATAATCGTGACGGCGTGACGGGGTAAAACCGTTAAAGGCAATGCAATCCCGGTATTGAGTTCAGTGATGTAAGCCCTTTCGTCTTCAGAAATACGGAGGTATCAGTTACGTCGTTACGACCGTCACGTCGTCACGTTCGTCACGATCTTTATGCGTTGGGACCTGTTCTGTTCTGTGGTGGACAACCTCGGCGACATCGGCGTGTGCTGGCGGCTCGCGCGCCAGCTTGCGGCGGAGCATGCCGCCGACGTGCGGCTGTGGGTGGACGACCTGGCAACGTTCCGGCAGCTCGCTCCCGCGCTCGATGCAACGGCGTCCCGGCAGAAGCTCGGCGACATCGAAGTTTGCGCGTGGGCGACGCCGTTCGCATCGGTCGAGCCGGCCGACATCGTGGTCGAAACTTTTGGCTGCGAATTGCCGGCGTCTTACGTGCAGGCGATGAAGGCGCGCGCCCGGTCGCCGGTCTGGATCAATCTCGAATACCTGAGTGCCGAGACCTGGGTCGGCCGTTATCACGGCCTGCCGTCCCCGCAACCGCCGCTGATCAAGTATTTTTTCTTTCCGGGTTTTGCGTCCGCTACCGGCGGTGCGCTGATGGAGCGCGGACTGAATGCCCGGCGCGCCGCATTTCAGGGCGAGGCCGCGGACCAGGCGCGTTTCCTGTCGGGACTCGGCGTGCCGGCACGCGCGCCGGGCGAACTGCTGGTCAGCGTGTTTTGCTATCCGCAGGCACCGACGCCGGCGCTGTTCGACGCATGGGCGTCGGGCAACCGGCCGATCCGTGCGATTGCGTTTGCGGATACACCGGCAGCGCAGGCGCTGGTTGCCGCCGGATTGGCCGCGGGCGCGCGGCGCGGCCCGCTTTGCGGGCAGATCGTGCCGTTTCTCACGCAGGACGACTATGACCGTGTGCTGTGGGCCTGCGACTGGAACTTCGTGCGCGGGGAGGACTCGTTCATGCGGGCGCAATGGGCGGCCCGTCCTTTCGTGTGGCAGGCGTATCCGCAGCAGGAGAAGAATCACCGCATCAAAATGCAGGCGTTTCTGGCCCATTACCTGGGCGCATCGGTCATGGGGTCGTCCGCCGGGCTGGTCGATCTGTGGACGGTGTGGAACGGCCTGCTTCCGGCAACCCGCCTGGCGCCGGCCTGGACTGCGAGCCTGGCCACCATGGCCGGCGTTTCCCATCTGGCGCGGCTGTGGCCGGAAAAGCTCGAAGCCCTGGGCGATCTTGCCGGAAACCTGGCCCGGTTCTGCGCGGAACGGGTATAATCCCGCCCTTTTTCGCACGCCGCTTTTTTTTCACGCCCCTCTTTTTTTTCAGGACAGACGATGATACAGGCTCAGGAAGTGCGCGCCGGCAACGTGATCATGGTCGGCAAGGATCCGATGGTCGTGCAGCGCGCCGAATACAACAAGGGCGGGCGCAACTCCGCCGTGATGAAAATGAAGTTGAAGAACCTGCTGACCGGCGGGGCCAGCGAAGTCGTCTACAAGGCCGACGATAAGCTGGAAAACATCGTGCTCGAGCGCAAGGAAGCGACCTATTCGTATTTTTCCGATCCGATGTACGTATTCATGGACGGCGAATACAACCAGCACGAAATCGAGAAAGAGAACTTGGGCGATGCGCTCAACTATCTCGACGATGGGTTGCCCTGCGAGATCGTATTCTACGACGGCAAGCCGATTTCAGTCACGCTGCCGAATTCGGTGGTGCGCGAGATCACGACGGAGCCGGCGGTACGCGGCGACACGTCGGGCAAAGTGTTGAAGCCCGCGAAAATCGGCACCGGGTTTGTCGTCCACGTGCCGCTGTTCTGCGAATCCGGCGACAAGATCGAAATCGATACCCGCACCGGCGAATACCGCAACCGCGTCAAAGGTTGAGTGAACGGTGTATCGTGAATGATGAATCAGGAACAAAAGGGGCCGCTGGTGCGGCCCTTTTGTTTTCAGCGTCCCGGAATACGGAATGTACTTGATTGCTTCTCTGTGTTTCGCGTTCCCAGTGATTCGCGTTCCCAGTGATTCGCGCTTGCGCGAGGCCTTGCCCGTCAACGTTGCGCTTGGGATGCGCAATCATGGCGCCCCGAACACGAATCGAACGTGCGACCTACCCCTTAGGAGGGGGTTGCTCTATCCACTGAGCTACCGGGGCGACGCGCGGATTTTAACCGAAATCCAGTGGCCGACTCTCGCCCGCGGCGTTCGCCGCGACTCCCGACAAAGAGGAAAGAGCAAGGTCATTCCCCATCCCCATCCCAACCTTCCCCTTGAAGGGGAAGGAGAGTTTGGATCGCAAGCTGCGTCAGGTGCCGCAAGTCACGAGCGGATCGTGGACAGCGGCACGTTGCTGGGAATTCAATGGAGGCCAACCGCTCTTCATTTATACGGAACACGCCAACTTCTGAAATATTCTTGTCTCCCTCCCCTTCAAGGGGAGGGTCGGGGTGGGGATGGGGTAAGCTGCGCGTTCAGATCGTGTCGAAGTCCGATGCAGTTCGAGAAAAACTGGCTCGCGGAAAAGTTGAAAAATGCCGCATGATGGACCGGTTAAGAGATACGGAATTCAGGGGCAAGGTCAAAGGTCTTCTCTTTCCTCTTTCCTCTTTCCTCTTTCCTCTCTAACCTTTCTTGTATGCCTCTCGCCACTTTCGAAAATGTTTCGCTCGCCTACGGCCACGTGCCGTTGCTCGATCACGCGAACCTGGTAATCGAATCGGGCGAACGCATCGGGTTGATCGGCCGCAATGGCGCGGGCAAGTCCAGCCTGCTCAAACTATTGGCCGGCACGGCGCTGCCGGATGACGGACGCGTATGGAGGCAACCCGGCTTGCGCATCGGCTTCGTCGTGCAGGAGCCGGAACTCGATTTGAAGCAGACGGTTTTCGAGGCGAGCGTCGCCGGACTCGGCGCGCTCTCCCGTGTGCTGGCCGATTACCATGCGGCTGCGCACGCGCTGGAACTGGGCCAGGACGACGCCCGCGCCCTCGAGCAGATGCAGAATGCGCAGGAGCTGCTCGAGCAACACGACGGCTGGCGCGTCGAGCACCGGGTCGAATCGGTATTGTCGCGTCTCGGACTGGCCCCCGACGCCCGCATCGAGACGTTGTCGGGCGGCATGCGCAAACGCGTGGCCCTGGCGCGCGCGCTGGCGGGCGATCCGCAATTGCTGGTGCTCGATGAGCCGACCAACCATCTCGATGTGGACGCCATCGTCTGGCTGGAGAACATGGTGGCCGAATTTCCCGGCGCGGTGGTCGTCGTGACCCACGATCGTGCCTTTCTCGACCGTGTCGTCACCGGCATCGCCGAACTCGATCGCGGCAGGCTTGGCCTCTATCCGGGGAGTTTCGCCGCCTACGAGCAACGCAAGGCGGACCAGCTTGCGGTCGAGGCGGTGAACAACCAGAAGTTCGACAAGCTGCTGGCGCAGGAGGAGGTATGGATCCGCAAGGGTATCGAGGCGCGCCGCACGCGTAACGAAGGCCGCGTGCGGCGCCTCGAGCGTCTGCGGCTCGAGCGCGCCGCGCGGCGCGAGCGTCTCGGCCAGGTTTCGATTTCGGTGGCGCAGGGCGAACGCTCGGGCCAGCTCGTGGCGGAGCTGGAACACGTCGACAAACGTTTCGGCGAACGGCAGGTCGTGCGGGATTTTTCCTGCCGCATTCTGCGCGGCGACAAGATCGGCCTGATCGGACCGAATGGCGCCGGCAAATCGACCTTGATCAAGCTCATCCTCGGCGAGATGCAACCCGATGCAGGCAGCATTCGCCGCGGCACCCGGCTGGCGGTGGCCTACTACGACCAGTTTCGCACGCAGCTCGATGAAGAGGCCACGGTGGCAGAGACCATCGCGCCGGGCTCCGACTACGTCGAGATCGACGGTGCGCGCAAACACATCATGACCTACCTCGCCGATTTCCTGTTCCCACCGCAGCGCGCCCGCGCGCCGGTGAAGGCGCTGTCGGGCGGAGAACGCAACCGGTTGTTGCTCGCCAGATTGTTCAGCCAGCCGGCGAATCTGCTGGTGCTGGATGAACCGACCAACGATCTGGACATCGACACGCTCGAGCTGCTGGAAAGCCTGCTGCAGGATTACGCGGGCACAGTGCTGTTGGTCAGCCACGACCGCGCCTTTCTCGACAACGTCGTCACCGACACGATCGCGCCGCAAGGCGATGGCCGCTGGACGCGCAACCCGGGCGGCTACACCGACTGGAAGCGGCTGATCGACGAGCGCGCGGCGCGCGCCTCGCAACAGGCGGAAGAGGGTGCAAAGCCTGCTCCTTCGCGCGCGCGGCCCGCGCCACAACGTCCGCGCAAACTGAGCTTCGGCCAGACCCGCGAACTGGAGGCGATGCCCGCGCGCATCCAGGCGCTGGAGACGGAACAGGCGCAGATTGGCGCACGGCTCGCCGATCCGGCGCTCTACAGCAGGGCGCCCGACGAGATACGACCGATGCAGCAGCGCTATGCCGCCATCGAGGAAGAGCTGAGCGCCTGCCTGAAACGGTGGGAAGCACTTGAAGCGCTGCGCGACCAGGCCGGCGCGTGAGCATGCGCGCGCCGATTGACGATATTTGCCCGCTGTGGCCTGATGCGGACATGCAGCCCGGATTTCCATGATTCCAATGACCAGGAGCAGTCGCATCGACAGGATGCTCGGCATCGGCACGCTTGCGGTACTCGTCATCGGTTGCCTGGTGGTGCTGAAGCCCTTCGTGACGGCATTGCTGTTGGCGGTGATCCTGACTTATTCGACCTGGCCTTTGTACGCGCGCCTGCGCAAATCGGTCGGCGGCCGCAAGAATCTGGCGGCAGCATTGATGATGCTGGCGGCGTGCCTGATTCTGCTTGGGCCTTTTGTATTCGTCGCTGTCAGCCTCGCCGACAGCGCAACCGAGCTGGTCGACGTAGTGCGCAAGATGTTTGAGGATGACCTCCCGGCGCTCCCGGAATGGGCCACCGGCCTGCCAGTCGTCGGCGAAGCGCTCGATCACTACTGGAAGAGTCTGCCGCGCGGCGGCGGTCGTCTGCGGGAGGATCTCAAAGGCCTGATGGCGCCCGCCCAGTCGATGCTGATGACCGGCGGGGGCATCTTGTTCGCCGGCTTGCTGCAGCTCGGGTTGGCGGTACTGGTCGCTTTCTTCCTTTATCGCGATGGCGACGCTGCCGCGGACAGAATCTCGCGCATCAGCAGCCGCATCGGCGCAGCGCGCGGCCGGCATTTGCTCAATGTCGCCGGCAGCACAGTCGTCAGCGTGGTGCATGGCATTCTGGGTACCGCGCTGGCGCAGGGCGTGCTGGCCGGCATCGGTTTCCTCATCGCCGGTGTGCCCGGCGCGGCATTGCTCGGGCTGGCAACGTTCCTGCTCTCGGTGGTGCCGGTCGGCCCGCCGCTGATCTGGATTTCCGCGACCGTCTGGTTGTTCGTACAAGGCTCCACCGGCTGGGCCATCTTTATGGGACTGTGGGGGCTGCTCGTCGTCAGCACCATCGACAACGTGCTCAAGCCGATGATCATCAGCCGCGGCAGTCATCTGCCGTTCATGCTCGTGCTGCTCGGTATACTCGGCGGCGCGGTTGCATTCGGTTTCGTCGGAATTTTTCTCGGCCCCACGCTGCTCGCAGTCGGCTATCGCATGATCAATGAGTGGGTGGAAGGCCAGGTCAGGGACGAGCGCCGAGACCCCAGGGGCGAGGGGCCGCAGGCGCGGGGCGGGGGAAAGCCGTAAGTGCCGTGACGGCCGTAAATGCCGTAACGAACGTGACGGCGTGACGAGGGAGAAAAGCAGGTGCTGCGTGCTGTGTACTGGGTGCTGGGTAAAAGCACCAAGCACCAGTGCATTAAGTCTTTCAGCCCTACCCCCTATCCGCAGCACGCGGTATCCAGAACGCAGCACCGATCTTTCTCAGCACGCAGCACGCAGCACGCAGCACTCAGTACTCAGCACCCTTTCCCGTTTTTCTCGACTTGCGACCGTCTCGCCGCCCCGTTCGTCACGGCACTTACGACCGTCACGGCCGTCACGGCACTTGCGACCGTCACGCCGTCACGGCCGTCACGGCCGTCACGGCACTTACGATCGTCACGCTCCTTGAAAAATCCCTTTCAGATTCGCTAGTTATGCTGTAGCATGCGCTTCAATTCAGGTGCGGCAATTGCCGGCGCCGATCTTATCTTTATCGCGCCGCCGTCAAGGTGACGCAGGAGTCGAAGTTAATGTCGTTTTCCGATCTGGGGCTGGCCCCGGAGTTGTTGCGTGCAATCGCCGAACAGGGTTACACCGATCCCACGCCCGTCCAGGCCCAGGCGATTCCTCCCATTCTTCAAGGCCAGGATGTCCTGGCCGCGGCGCAGACCGGAACCGGCAAGACAGCCGGCTTCACGCTGCCGATGCTGCAGCGCCTGAAGGAATTTGCCAATACCAGCGTCTCTCCCGCGCGGCATCCGGTTCGAGCCCTGATCCTGACGCCGACGCGTGAACTCGCCGCGCAGGTGCAGGACAGCGTCAAAACCTACGGCAAGTACATTGCCCTGCGTTCAGCGGTGGTGTACGGCGGCGTTCACATCGATCCGCAGATCGCGGAGTTGCGCGCCGGGGTCGAGATTCTGGTCGCCACACCCGGGCGTCTGCTCGATCATCTGGGACAGAAAACGGTAAACCTGTCGCAGGTGCAGTTCCTCGTGCTCGACGAGGGCGATCGCATGCTCGACATGGGCTTTCTGCCGGACATCAAGCGCATCCTGTCGGTGCTGCCGGCGAAGCGGCAGAGCCTGCTGTTCTCCGCAACCTATTCCGATGAAATTCGCGGGCTGGTGAAGCAGTTTCTGTCCAACCCGGTCAGCATCGAAGTCGCGCGCCGCAATTCAGTCATCGAGACGGTGTCCCACCTGGTCTATAAAGTCGAGGCCGCCGCGAAGCGCGATCTGCTGACGCACCTGATCAAGTCGCGCGACATGCGCCAGGTCCTGGTGTTCTGCAATACCAAGATCGGCGCCAACCGCCTGGCTTACAAGCTGCACAAGGACGGCGTCGGCGCCGCCGCCATTCACAGCGACCGCACCCAGGGCGAGCGCATGCAGGCGCTGGCCGAGTTCAAGGAAGGCAAGACCAAGGTTCTGGTGGCGACCGATATCGCGGCGCGCGGACTCGACATCGAGCAACTGCCCTTTGTCGTCAACTTCGATCTTCCCGGCTCGCCTGAGGACTATGTTCATCGCGTCGGCCGTACCGGCCGCGCCGGCCTGACTGGCGAGGCCATCTCGCTGGTGTCCGATGAAGAGCGCGACGATCTTGCCGCGATCGAAAAGCTGCTGAAGATCAAACTACCGGCGCAGGACCCCGGCCAGTTCGAGCGCGAGCGCATCCCCGCGCCGCGCGGCGCTTCGCGCCGTCCGCAGAGCCGCCCGGAACCGCGCCGCGAGGAATATCGTCCTGAGGCGCATCGCGCGGCGCCGCGCAGCGCCGCACCCTCGGCCGATCCGTTGTTCTCCAGGCCTTACACCTCATCCTCAGAGGAAACGCATACCGCGAAGCCGGCCGCGCTCACGCGCGGACCTAAAAAGCAGATCGCTGCCTTATTCCTGCCGCCGGGCCCTGCGGAAAAGCAGGGCTCCTAGCCTGGTTTGGCTTCGACGCCATTGGCCGTGACGCAGAGCCGCCCGGCGCAAACGATGTCGGAACGCCTGCGGCAGATCGTCTCCGGGCCGGACGAGAACATCAGTCTCGCGGAGGCCGCGTTGCTGATTGCCGGCCACGGCTATCCGGACCTGAACGTCGCCGCTTACCTGTCGCGCATCGAAGAACTGGCGCACCGGCTCAGGTTGCGCGTAGATGAACATGACAGTGTCCCCGAGCGCATCGGCGCGCTGAACCAATTCTTGTTCAGCGACCTCGGCTTCACGCCAAATTCCGAGGATTACTACGACCCGCGCAACAGCTTCCTCAACGAAGTGCTGGAGCGCCGCACCGGCATCCCGATCACGCTTTGCGTAATCTATGTGGAACTCGGCCGGAAAATCGGGCTGCCGCTGCAGGGCGTGAGTTTCCCGGGGCATTTCCTGGTCAAATGCGCGGTGTCCGAGGGCGCCGTAATGCTGGATCCGTATTCGGGCGGCATTTCGCTCGGCCTTGCCGATTTGCAGAAGCGCTTGCGCGAAGTGCGCGGCGGGGAGGTTTCCCGCGCCATCGTCGCCGAATTGCTGGTATCCGCGAGCAACAAGGAAATCATCGTGCGCCTGCTGCGCAATCTGAAGGCGATCTACCTGCGCGAACACAATCTCGATCGGGCGCTGCCAATCGTGACCTGGATCATCGAGACCATGCCGGAGCAGACGCCCGAACTGCGCGACCGCGGCATGATCCACCAGGAGCTCGATTGTTTCCGCGCCGCACTCGCCGATTTCGAGGAATATCTGAAGCGTTCACCGTCGTGCGATGACGCCGATGACATTCGCCGGCGCATCATCGAGTTGCGCCGCAAGGCGGCGAGACTGAACTAATAGAGGAGAAGTACTAAGTGCTGCGTGCTGTGTGCTGAAAGAAACGCGCGGCGTCAGTCGAATTCGATCTTGGTAGGAATGAGACCGGTGCGACGCTCCCGCCGCTTCCTCGCAGCACGCCGCACTCAGCATCGTATTTTCAAATGAAGGCACAACAACAGCCGGACGCGTTCCGGTGGCTGAGATCTCCTTATCTCCTCCTCACCCTCGCGTCCCTTTTCTGGGCCGCGAACTGGGTCGTTGGGCGGGCGATGCGCAACGACATCCCGCCGATTGCGATGGGGTTCTGGCGCTGGGCCATTGCGCTCGCGCTCCTGCTGCCATTCGCCGCGCCGGAGCTTCAGCGCAAGTGGCATGTGGTGCGGGCCAACTGGCTGACCCTCACGCTGCTCGGCCTGCTTGGCGCCGTGGCATTCAACACGATGATCTACGTCGGCTTGCAGTACACCGCAGCGACCAACGGCGTGCTGTTCAACTCGATTTCGCCAATCCTGATTATCCTGTTGTCGTGGGTCGTCGTGCGGGAGGGCATCTCGGGGCCGCAGACCTGCGGTGTGTTGTTGTCGCTGGCCGGCGTTTTGGCGATCGTTGCACGCGGCGATTTTGCGACTTTGGTCGCATTTCATTTCAATCGCGGCGATCTGTGGCTGATCGCGGCCATGCTGCTGTGGGCGATCTATACCATCGTGCTGCGCCGGCGGCCGCGCGAGCTCTCGGCCATGGGTTTTCTGGCGGCAATGTTGCTGCTCAGCCTGCCGTTTCTGCTGCCTTTCTACCTGTGGGAATTCGGCGTGCGCGGAGGATTCGCACCGACGCGAGCGACGGTGGCGGCACTGGCCTACTACGGTACCTTTCCGTCGATCGCCGCCTATCTGTTCTGGAATCGGGGCGTTGCGCAGGTCGGTCCGAACAAGGCGGGGTTGTTCGTGCACCTGATGCCGCTGTTCGGCGCTCTGCTGGCGGTAATCTTTCTTGGCGAGCGCCTGTACGGCTATCACTACGCCGGGGCGGCGCTGATATTCTCAGGGATATGGCTCACGACGCGGCGTGTGAAGCCGTGACGGCGCAAAAAACCGTGACGATCTTGATGGGGCAAGGGCCAACAGAAAAAAACGCGAAACACAAGACCCTACATCGTCACGCCGTCACGATTATGGCGAAGCCGGTTATGGCAACGCCGGTTATGGTCAACGACCGGTATCCCTTGTGGAATCCCTTGGGAACGCCCGCGCGTCACGCCGTCACGCCGTCACGTCGTCACGGCTTTTTGCGCCGTC
>Ga0315270_10000831_pt1 | contig 16582 bp, 19 predicted proteins | sample C1_bottom_MG_FD_204932 | JGI IMG/M metagenome (GOLD analysis project Ga0315270, IMG submission 204932) | Sediment microbial communities from Yellowstone Lake, YNP, Wyoming, USA - C1_bottom | ecosystem: Environmental > Aquatic > Freshwater > Lake > Sediment | place: USA: Wyoming | collected...
GTATACGCAATCCAGGCCACGTTTTTTCATTTCAAAGTCGATAGCACGCGCCACCACGTCGCGCGGCGCCAATTCTGCCCGCGCGTCGTGCTCGGGCATGAAACGTGCGCCATCCGGAAGTTTCAATAGACCACCTTCGCCGCGCACCGCCTCGGTAATGAGGAAGGATTTAGCGTGTGGGTGATACAAGCAAGTTGGATGAAACTGGATGAATTCCATGTTTGCGATTTGGCAGCCGGCGCGCCAAGCCATGGCCACCCCATCGCCGGTGGCAACATCGGGATTGGTGGTATAGAGATAGACCTTGCCAGCACCACCGCTGGCCAATACCGTGTTGGCAGCGGCAATGGTTACGACATGACCATTCGTTTTATTCAACGCATATAAACCATAACAAGCTTTGCCAGCACGGCCAAGTTTGGCGTCGGTGATCAAGTCGATGGCGATATGTTGCTCCAACAAGGTGATGTTGGGATGATCCTGGATACGTTTTAACAAGGCCACTTGCACTGCGTGCCCGGTGGCGTCGGCGGCATGGATCACGCGGCGTTGGCTGTGGCCACCCTCGCGTGTCAGGTGGTAGCCGGTGGAATGGCTCGTATCCTGGGTAAAATCGACACCTTGCGTCAGCAACCACTGGATCATCTCTTGTCCATGGCGCACAACATGTTCGGTTACATGCGCATTGCACAAACCGGCACCAGCTATCAAGGTGTCTTGCACATGCGCTTCAATCGAGTCATCGGGTGCTAATACCGCAGCAATTCCACCTTGCGCCCAGTCACTGGCGCCATCGAGCAAGGTGCGCTTGGTAATAATGCCAATCCGGCGTTGATCGGCTAGGTGCAGGGCGGTGGTAAGTCCAGCCAGGCCGCTGCCGACAATCAGGGTATCGAATGAATATGGCATAAGTCAGTTGTTTGCAACGTTGGAACCAAGATTAAATTTCTCATTAAATCCGATTCTAAGTGAACTCTTCGCAGATCGCTTGGTCTTTTATTTAGGTGATTATTTCAGTTCCAGTATTTTATACATTGACGGTATACTTTGATCCCACTAAGCGACATCCCAATCGGGGCCATAGCCCCAGCAGTCCAACCCACGGATCGGCCCGGCATGAGTGAACCCGTTTCGGGTGAAAGACAGATCGACCAAATACTGGTTGAACGCGCGCAAGCAGGCGATAAGCAGGCGTTTGAACTCTTGGTCGTCAAGTATCAGCGTAAGCTTGCACGCTTGTTGTCGCGCTTTATCCGCGATTCGACCGAGCTGGAAGACGTGGCGCAAGAGGCTTTTATCAAAGCGTATCGTGCATTACCGACATTTCGCGGCGACAGTGCGTTTTATACCTGGTTGTATCGCATTGCTATCAATACAGCAAAAAACTTCTTGGTGTCTCAAGGTCGTCGCGCACCAACCGTTACCAAGTTAGACGCGGAAGAGGCCGAGGGTTTCGAGGACGCCGATGCCTTGCACGATTTGAATACCCCTGAGTCGGCCCTGCTGACCAAGGAAATCGGGCAGACCGTGAATGCAGCAGTGGAGGCCTTGCCAGAGGAATTACGCGTTGCGCTCACGCTACGCGAAATTGAAGGGCTGAGTTATGAGGACATTGCGCAAGCAATGAATTGTCCAATCGGCACCGTGCGCTCGCGAATCTTTCGTGCGCGTGAAGCGGTAGCAGAGAAATTGCGTCCCTTGTTGGGAACGAATCAAGACCAGAGGTGGTAATCATGAAAGAACAACTTTCCGCACTGATGGATAGCGAGCTAAGCGATGCTGAGGCGTTGCGTCTGATTAAATCGATGAAGGCGACCCCGGCCTTGCAAGATGCCTGGGATGCCTATCACCTGGTCGGCGACGCGTTGCGCAAATCGCCGCAATTAGGCCTCGATTTCAGCGCCAAATTATCGCGGCGTTTGGCACAGGAACCGACTATCTTGGCACCGCGCCGCGAAGCTACGCCAGTGTTGCAGACCAAAGGCTTTCCCGCTTTGTCCGTCGCGGCCTCGGTCGCAGCAGTGGGTTTGGTCGGTATTTTGGCGCTACAACTTACGCGTATCAATCAGTCCGTTGCGCCAGCGCAAGTGGCCTCGGCGCCAGATTCGGCTGTGCAGCAAGTCGCCCAGTTGGCGACGAACCCAAAAGCCACACAACGGACAATCCGCAGTACACCGGTACGCGTCGATTTTACGCGCGCCACACCCAATACCTATTTGCTGGCACATCAGGAATTTTCACCCAACTATGCGCCGGCCTATGTACTTGCCGTTTCTGAACAAGTTGCAGGTAATCGATGAAACGTTGGTTAACCTCATGTGTCGTGTTTTTTTCTGCAATCGGGGCCACTAACGCCGCCGAACAGAAAGACGAGGCTTTTCTATTGCTGCAACGCATGGCGAATGCGGCGCATCAATTGAGTTATTCCGGAAACTTCGTCTATCAACACGACCAAAGCATCGAGACTTCACGCATCACGCATTTGAAGGATGCGCGTGGAGAATATGAAAAACTCGTTATGTTGGATGGTAACCGGCGTCAAGTATTTCGCAATAATGATGAGGTCTATTGCTTCTTATCCGACGATAAGACCGTAATGGTGGATAAGCGTCGCGTAAAGCGCAGCTTCCCAGCGCTCTTGCCGACGCAACTTGCAGACCTCAGGGAGCATTATGAAATTAAACTTGGCGCACAAGAGCGTGTAGCTGGGCGCGATGGACAGGTTATCGTACTCACACCCAAGGACGCCTATCGTTATGGTCACCGTTTCTGGGCTGATAATCAATCTGGCCTACTGCTCAAGGCAATCACTTGGAACGAACAAAAGGGAATGGTTGATCAGTTTTCCTTCAGCGACATTAAAATCGGCGCCACCATTGACCCGAAAGAAGTAAAACCAGAATTGCGTGGCAAGAAGTTAGTGCGTTCAACGGGTGAAGATTATGAGTCTATGCCCTTCGACCCATCTTGGAAGATTGGTGCGCCACCACCAGGCTTCAAGCACATGATGGGTATGAAACGCGTGTTACCGGGTGCGCGTATGCCGGTGAATCATGTGGTGTATTCCGATGGTTTAGCGGCTGTATCGGTGTTCATTGAACCCGTTTCGGAGAAAACTTTACCGGGCTTGTCGAGTCAGGGTGCGGTACATGTTTATACGCGCGTCGAGGCCGATCATCAAATCACTGTGCTAGGCGAAGTGCCAAAAGCCACGGTGATGCTCATTGGCGATGCGGTTAGCTTTAAGAAGTAAGCATGCTGGAATCCGAAGCCATTGTCGTTAATATTTTAAACGGTGCGACATTTGTCCAGGCTCAAGTTGCGGCTGGTTGTGGCGGTGAAAGTTGTGCAACGCAAGGTTGCAATACCGCCATTCTGACCCAGTTGTTTAGCCAAAAACCGAAAACCACCCAGGTTATCAATCCCATCTCGGCTCAGGTGGGTGAGCGCGTTATGGTCGGGCTGGCCGAGGAGGTGTTTCTGAAAACTGCACTGCTGGTGTATTTGCTGCCCTTAAGCGGCTTGTTCGCAGGTGCTGCCTTGGGTTTGTTTACAGCGGGTCAAAGCGAGTTGCGCGATTTGTATTCGGGTTTAGGTGGTTTGCTGGGCTTGGTTGTGAGCGCCTTAGCACTTAAACTATTGGCTTCAAAAATTGCCCCTGACGGTGCACAGCCGATCATCTTGCGCCGCCTTTAAATTATGCGAACCCCCCGTTTTAAATTGACGGTTTACGGCCGCCCAGATTGCCATTTGTGCCAAGACATGGCTGATGCGCTGGAGCAATTGCAAGAACCCTATGCCTTCAATTTTAATTTTGTGGATATCGACGAAAATCCGCGCCTAGTCATGCTGTATGGCACGATCGTGCCGGTGTTATTGGGCAATGGCCAGGAAATCTGTCGCCATCACCTGGATTTTCCTGCGCTGAAGGCCTTTCTCGACACTCGTCCCACCGCGAAAAGTGAATGATTTTTTTGAGAAAATCAGCTAAAATCAGCGTTCTCTAAATCATGTCAAAGGGTGCCTAGCGTGCCCTTTTTTCTTGGTACGCCATGCAGCAGTTTATCCGTAATTTTTCCATTATCGCGCACATTGACCACGGCAAATCGACCATGGCTGATCGTTTTATCCAACACTGCGGCGGCTTATCTGAGCGTGAGATGCAAGAACAAGTGCTTGATTCCATGGACCTGGAAAAAGAGCGCGGCATCACCATCAAGGCACAGACTGCGGCCTTGCGCTATAAATCGCGCAGCGGCGAGATTTATTACTTGAACTTGATCGACACCCCAGGTCACGTGGATTTTTCCTATGAAGTTTCGCGTTCCCTGGCTGCCTGCGAGGGCGCGCTGCTGGTGGTGGATGCGTCGCAAGGTGTTGAGGCTCAAACAGTGGCCAATTGCTACACCGCCATCGAGCAAGGGGTAGAAGTAGTACCCGTGTTGAATAAGATCGACCTGCCATCTGCTGACCCTGACAGCGTGATCCAGGAAATCGAAGACATCATCGGCATTGACGCCACGGATGCGATCCATGCCAGCGCCAAGACTGGTATCGGCATCGAAGATATTCTGGAAATGGTGATTGCCAAGATCCCGCCGCCCCAGGGCAAGGCCGATGCACCGCTCAAGGCGCTGATCATCGATTCTTGGTTCGATAACTACGTTGGCGTGGTGATGCTGGTGCGCGTGGTGGACGGTGTGTTGCGCCCCAAGGACAAACTATTGTTGATGGCCAACGGCATGACTTACCTGTGCGAGCAAGTTGGCGTGTTCACGCCGAAATCGGTACAGCGTAAACAGCTTGGCGCTGGCGAAGTTGGTTTTATTATCGCCGGCATCAAGGAGTTGAAAAGTGCGCAAGTCGGTGACACGATCACGCGCGCCGATAGACCTGCAACCGAACCACTTCCCGGCTTCAAGGAAGTCAAACCACAAGTGTTCGCCGGTCTGTATCCAGTTGATTCACACGAATACGAAGCGCTACGTGATGCGCTAGAGAAACTGAAACTCAACGATTCCTCCCTACAGTACGAAGGCGAAACTTCGCATGCGCTGGGCTTCGGTTTCCGCTGCGGCTTCCTCGGTCTATTGCACATGGATATTGTGCAAGAGCGGCTGGAGCGTGAATACAACATGAGCCTCATCACCACCGCGCCGACGGTGGTGTACCAAGTGCTGATGCGTGATGGCGCGGTGCTAGAGATCGAGAATCCTTCCAAATTGCCCGACCCAGCCAAGATCGAGGAAATTCGCGAACCCATTATCGGTGCCACGATCTTAGTGCCGCAGGAATATCTAGGTAATGTGATTACGCTGTGCACTGGTAAACGCGGTGTGCAGACCAACATGCAGTACATGGGACGGCAAGTGATGCTGACCTACGATCTGCCGATGAACGAAGTGGTTATGGATTTCTTCGATAAGTTGAAATCAGTATCGCGCGGTTATGCCTCACTGGATTATGATTTCAAGCTGTTCCAGGCGGCGGATTTGGTCAAGCTCGACATTATGGTGAATGGCGAAAAGGTTGATGCATTGTCCACCATCGTGCATCGCGCCAATTCGCAATCGCGCGGTCGCGAGCTAGCTTCCAAGATGCGCGAATTGATCCCGCGTCAGATGTTCGATATCGCGATCCAGGCCGCCATTGGCTCGCACATTATTGCGCGCGAGAACGTCAAGGCTATGCGCAAAAACGTGCTGGCCAAGTGTTACGGTGGCGACATCACACGTAAGAAAAAGCTATTGGAAAAGCAAAAGGCCGGCAAGAAGCGCATGAAGCAGGTGGGCAACGTGGAAATTCCGCAAGAAGCCTTCCTCGCTGTATTGCAAATTGACAACAAATAACCCAACGGGATCGACCCCATGAATTTCGCACTGATTCTACTGATCGCCTTGCTGTTAACTGGTTTCATTTGGTTGCTGGATCACTTTATCTTCAAGAAGCAACGTGCCGCCGACGCCAAGGAACCATTACTGACCGAATACGCCAAGAGTTTTTTCCCGGTTATCTTGATCGTGTTTTTCTTGCGCTCATTTTTGGTGGAACCATTCCGTATTCCCTCCGGGTCGATGATCCCAAGCTTGATGGTCGGTGACTTCATCCTGGTTAATAAATACACTTGGGGTATTCGCTTGCCGGTCGCGAATATCAAGATCATGGAAGTGAAACAACCGCAACGTGGCGATGTCATGGTGTTTCGTTACCCGGAGAACCCCTCCCAGGATTACATCAAGCGCTTGGTTGGTTTGCCGGGAGATAAGGTCGAATATACGGCGGATAAGCGTCTGCTGATCAACGACCAGCCCGTGCCCTTGGAATTGGTGCGTGATTACGATTATGTTAAGAACCTCAATACTACGACGGCCAAGCTATACCGCGAACAATTGGGCGCGCACCAGCATGCCGCTTTGCTGATTCCAGATGATCCACCGGTGCGTGCCGAGCAGGTTCATGCATTCCCGCACCGGGCGAATTGCGATTACAATAATCGTGGATTTGTCTGCAAGGTGCCGCCTGGTCATTATTTCATGATGGGCGACAATCGTGATGACAGCACTGATAGCCGTTATTGGGGCTTCGTGCCGGACGAGAATATTGTCGGCAAGGCATTTTTTGTGTGGATGAATTTCAGCGATTTTGGGCGTATCGGCACATCGATAGAATAGGGGGCGAATATGCAACATCATCAGCGCGGCATGAGCTTTATCAGCATTCTGATCCTGGTTGTATTAGGTGTTTCCATTACATTGTTAGTGGTGAAACTAACGCCTGCCTATATTGAATTTTTCTCGGTGAAAAAAATCATGTCGGCCATAGCCAAGGATCCTGCCTTTCCTGGCATGAGCCCAAAGGAAATTCGCGATTCGTTCGATCGGCGCGCGACCATTGACTACATCACCTCGGTGGATGGCAAGGATCTGGACCTGTCCAAGGACAATGGCGAGAATGTGGTATCGGTTGAGTACGCAAGAAAAATTCCACTGGTGCTGAACATCAGCGCTTGCCTGGATTTCGAGGCCAGCACTGCAGGCACGAAGAGCAAACCCCTAGCCAGCGAATGAGTCCCGATATACGGCGCCTCTGCAAGCAGATCGCTTATACGTTTAAGGAGCCTGCGCTACTACGGCAGGCTCTGACTCACCGTAGTCATGGTAGCCCACACAATGAGCGCTTGGAATTTTTGGGCGATAGCGTCTTGTCCTTGGCGATTTCCAGCAAACTGATACACGATTTCCCCAAGCTGACTGAAGGCGATTTGTCGCGGGTACGTGCGCACTTAGTGAAGGAGCCAACCTTGGCCGAGATCGCACAAGGACTGCAATTGGGCGACTACATGCGACTTGGCGAAGGCGAGTTGAAAAGCGGTGGTTTTCGTCGACCCTCGATCTTGGCCGATGCGCTTGAGGCTATCTTAGGCGCGATTTACCTGGATGGCGGCTTCGATGAGACCAGCCGCGTGATCGCTGCCATGTTCACGCCCATCATTGCACAACTTGACCCGAAAAATTTGTCCAAAGATCCCAAGACCCAGTTGCAAGAATACTTGCAGAGTCGCAAGTTATCCCTGCCGCGCTACAGTATTATCGCCACCGAAGGCGAGGCACATGAGCAGCATTTTAAATTAGAGTGCATTATTTCCGATTTGGACATCCGCGCCCAGGGCGAAGGCGCCAGTCGGCGTAAGGCCGAACAAGAGGCCGCCAAGCTGGCGTATGTGTTGGCCAGCGCACAGGAGAAAGCATGAGCACTGATTTCCATACAGGATTTATCGCCATCGTCGGCCGCCCCAATGTTGGTAAATCCACCCTACTCAACGGACTGGTGGGGCAGAAGATCAGCATTACTTCCAAGAAGCCGCAAACTACGCGCCATCGCATTACGGGTATCCGTACTGACGAAGTGGCCCAATTTATTTTCGTTGATACCCCCGGCTTTCAGTTGGAGCACAAGAATGCTCTGAACCGAGCCATGAACAAAAGCGTGACCGCCACCTTGAACAGCGTCGATGTGGTGTTGTTCGTGATCGAGGCCTTGCATTTCGATGCGCGCGATCAGCAGGTGCTGAAGCTGTTGCCGGGCACGCGCCCGGTGATCCTGGTGATCAACAAGATCGACCTGCTTGAGGATAAAGGTGAATTGCTGCCCTTCATCGAGCGCATGGCGCAGGAATTTGCCTTTGTCGAGATCATACCGGTCTCGGCCGAGAAAGCGGATATCGATGCCTTGCCCAAGGCCATCGGCAAGTATTTGCCGGTGGGCGCGCCGATGTATGCGCTGGACGATGTCACCGACCGCAACGAGCGCTTCCTGGCGGCGGAAATCATTCGAGAAAAAATCTTTCGGCTGTTGGGCGAGGAAGTGCCGTATTCGACCAGCGTGATGATCGAAAAATTTACGCATGAAGGCAATTTACGTCGTATCTTCGCTAGCGTAATCGTCGATAAGCCGGGCCAAAAGGCGATTTTGATCGGCAAGGGTGGCGAAAAAATGAAGGCCATATCCACCCAAGCGCGCAGGGACATGGAAAAGCTGTTCGACAGTAAAGTTTATCTGGAAGTATGGGTCAAGATTAAATCCGGATGGGCCGATGATGAGCGCGCAGTGAAATCTCTGGGCTATGGCGATACTTGAAAAACCGCAGGACAACCAGCCAGCTTTTGTCCTGCACACCTACGCTTACCGCGAAACCAGCCTGATCGTCGAGGCCATGACCCAGCATGCAGGGCGCGTGGCCCTGTTAGCCAAAGGCGCACGCCGACCGCGCTCCGCGGTGCGCGGCCTACTAATGGCATTTCAACCCCTAACTATTTCCTGGTTCGGTAAGCGCGAATTACGTACGCTGAAAAATGCTGAATGGCAAGGCGGGCAACGTCCTTTGGCTGGCTCGGCACTGATGTGCGGGTTTTATCTGAATGAACTGTTGCTAAAATTGTTGCCGCGCGACGATCCGCATCCCCAGCTTTTTCTCTACTACCAACAAACCTTGAAAGAATTGGGTGAGGGTGAGCCACAGGTAGTCGCTTTGCGTCGTTTTGAAAAGCGTCTAATGCAGGAATTGGGCTATGCTTTGTTATTGCTAGAAGAGGCTGACAATGGGCGTCCCATCGAACCGGAAATTACTTACTGCTACGATCTTGAGCATGGCCCGAACCGCCTAGGCAGCGCCCGGCCGGCCACACAAAACAGTGTACAATTGCGCGGAAAAACGCTATTGGATCTCGCGCAGGACAACTATTCCGATCCCGTTACGCTAACCCAAGCGAAGCAATTAATGCGCGCCTTGATCAGCCACCAACTGGGTAGCGAAAATCTACAGACCCGACAACTACTGAAGGACTTGCAAGAACTATGATCGATCTTGGCGTCAATATCGACCACGTGGCGACCCTGCGCCAAGCGCGCGGCACGCCGTATCCCAGCCCGGTTCAAGCGGCGCTGATGGCGGAGAGTGCCGGTGCGGATTCGATCACCTTGCATCTGCGCGAGGATCGGCGGCACATCCAGGATGCGGATGTCGACATCCTGCGCCAGTGCTTGCAGACCAAGATGAATCTTGAAATGGCCGTGACCGAGGAAATGCTTAGCATCGCGCTGCGCCTGAACCCACAAGATGTGTGCCTAGTGCCGGAACGCCGCGAAGAGCTTACGACCGAAGGCGGGTTGGATGTGGTCGGCCAGTTCGAGCGCGTACGCCAAGCTTGTGCCAGCCTGGGCCAAGCGGGTATTCGTGTCTCATTGTTCATCGCGCCGGATCACGAGCAAATTCAGGCTGCCCGCGCTGCCGGCGCGCCGGTGATTGAAATCCATACTGGGCACTATGCCAATCTGGTACCGGGAGCAGCTCAAGACGAGGAGTTTCATCATATCCAGGAAGCCACGAGCTTCGGCCACAGCATGGGTTTGCAAATCAATGCCGGGCATGGCTTGCACTACCATAACGTGCAGCGCATCGCCGCTATCCGCGAAATTCGCGAATTGAATATCGGCCACGCCATTGTCGCCCAAGCCTTGTTCGTCGGCTGGGAAGGCGCTGTGCGGGAGATGAAACGGCTGATGGTAACGGCACGCGCTTAATTCCATGAGCATCTACGGCATAGGCACCGATATCGTCGAAGTCAGCCGCGTCACGGGTATTCATGCCCGCCACGGCGCGCGTTTCGCCAAGCATGTGTTGTCAGCCGCCGAGATGCCAGAGTATGCCGCGGCGGCATTCCCAGAGCGTTTTCTGGCCAAGCGTTTTGCGGCTAAGGAAGCCTTTGCCAAGGCCATCGGCACCGGTTTGCGTGGCACCGTCACCCTGACCAATATCCGCATCACGCATGACGCTTTGGGTAAACCGGGTCTGGATTTCGAGCCGGTGTTGCGTGCGCTGGTGGACAAATGCGGCATCACTACCTGCCATCTTTCGATTAGCGACGAGAAAGAGCTGGTCGCAGCATTCGTCGTATTGGAGCAGGGCGCGTGAGCTTGGGTCCGGTGATGCTCGATTTGCGCGGTACAGAACTAAGCGCAGAAGAGCATGAGGTGTTGCGCCATCCATTGGTTGGTGGCGTGATCTTATTCTCGCGCAATTACGAATCGCCAGCGCAGTTGAGCGCCTTGACTCAGGCTATCCATGCCGTGCGACAACCGCCCATATTGATCGCCGTCGACCATGAGGGTGGTCGTGTGCAACGCTTTCGCGAAGGTTTTACGCGCATTCCGCCGATGCGCCGCTTGGGTGAAATATGGGATCATCACCCGCAGCAGGCGCGCAAACTGGCGCACCAAGTTGGCTATGTGCTGGCGGCAGAGTTGCGTGCTTGCGGCGTGGATTTCAGTTTTACTCCAGTGCTCGATCTGGACTATGGCGCAAGCCAAGTGATCGGCGACCGTGCTTTTCACCGCGATCCACAAGCCATCGCTGAATTGGCGCATCACCTGATGCTGGGCTTGAAAGAAGCGGGTATGGCCGCAGTGGGCAAACATTTCCCCGGGCACGGCTTTGTCGCTGCAGATTCGCACTTGGCTATTCCGGTAGACGAGCGCGATTTGACGGATATTCGATTGTTTGACTTGGAGCCGTTCCGGCAAATGACCCACTATGGCTTGGCAGCAATCATGCCGGCGCATGTGATTTATTCCCAGGTTGATGACAAACCGGCAGGATTTTCTTCCGTTTGGCTCAAAAGTATCTTGCGCGGTGAGTTGGAATTCGATGGGGTTATTTTCAGCGACGATCTCAGTATGGAAGCGGCCAAGGTCGGGGGCGATGTCGTGACCAGAGGACAAGCGGCATTGGCCGCAGGCTGCGATATGGTCTTGGTTTGCAATGATCCGGAAAGTGCAAAATCCTTGCTAAATGGCTTGCACATGCAATTTTCCGCCGTCAGCCTAGCGCGTTTGGCGCGCATGCATGGAAAACCCCATGCACCGTCTCTAGTGCAATTGCATGAAGACCCGCATTTTGTCGCAGCAGTGCACGCTGTCGGCGGTATTGGTCAAGGCAGTGGGGATTTGCCTTTCAGCAAGAATAATGACCCGGTAGCAGAACGCTGAATATGGACGAAAAATTTTCCACCGCCTGTACTGATTGTCCGCGCTTAAGCCGGTTTTTGCTCCAAGTGCGCGAGACACATTCCGATTATTTCGCAAAGCCAGTGCCGCCGTTTGGCGCGACAGCGCCCAAACTCTTAATCGTTGGCTTGGCCCCAGGTATGCATGGCGCCAATCGCACGGGTCGCCCCTTTACTGGCGACCATGCCGGAATATTGTTGTATGAAACCTTGCATCGCTATGGTTTTAGCAATCAGCCCATCTCGGAACATATGGCCGATGGTCTCGAATTGATTGGCTGTCGCATCACCAATGCGGTGAAGTGCCTACCACCGGAGAACAAACCAGATAGATCTGAAATAGTTAACTGTAACAAATACTTGATGTATGAACTTAACTCTTTAGATGAGGGTTTATCTGTGCTTGCGCTAGGGCAAATTGCCCACCAAGCCGTGTTGCTGGCACAGGGTTTGAAAGTTAAAGATTATCGATTTGGGCATGCTGCCGAGCATCAGCTACCAAGTGGGCTGCGTTTATTTGATAGCTATCATTGCAGCCGCTATAACACGCAAACGCGTCGCCTTACCTCGGACATGTTCCAAGCCGTATTTGTACGTATCCGTAGCCATATTGATAGTGCTTCTAATTAGGTGAAGGTTTGGCTTTTGTACGACGGCTATCATTTTTTGCCTCAGTTTCTTGCGTAACAATGATGGGGCATTTGATGCTTGTTAGAACTTTATAGGCTGTGCTGCCCAGAACTAGGCGGCTTAAGGCATTTCGGTCACGGGCGCCGATGACTAGTAAATCGGCTTCATAATCCTTCACGCAGCCGGCAATGGCATCAACCGGGTCGCCACCGCGAATGTTTACGCTGATTGATAAATCATTAGATCTTTCAATAGTCGTTATCAAGTGCAACATGCGTGCACGGACTTCCTGGTAATCCGCATTGATTTCCATTCGTTCACGCTCATCCGCTGCCAGCCGGATGTCTGAGCCACGCAGCACAGTGACGATCGTGATAATTGAAGGTTGTAGCCTGGCCTGGCGTATCGCTTGAGCCAATATTTCTTGATTAAGTTTGTCGCCATGCTTGCTTGGTTTGCTATTCAGTGCGGCGATGATGCGAAAGGGAGCTGGGGCGCGATGCTGTTGATGATCAGCAATCCAGGCCTTGATTTCGCCTAGGTGATCGGCGTCTCCGGGACGTAACACTCGCATGACTTCGCCGGTTAACCTCGCCAGTATGCCTTCTGTATTCGGTGCGGATCGTCGCCGCAGGTGCGTGGCGGGCTTAGCTGGATCAGCTGGGTGGCTAGCTGCTGGAGCTAGCAATTCAAGGTGTGTTAAAGCGGCTAGCAGATCATCCATATTGGCAAAACGCCGTTCCGGCACATTTTGAAGGCAGGTCAGTATCAGGTTGGCAAACCCCTCACTTAGATCCGGATTGTAATCGCGGGGATTGCGCGGTTGGCGTTTGATGCGGTTGACCACGTCGAGTGCGCTATGCGCATCGAGAAAGGGCAATTTCGAGGTGGTCATTTCATATAGCATGGTGCCAATCGAGAAAATATCACTGCGAAGTTCGTCGCGTATGCCAAAAAATTGTTCCGGTGCAATGTAGGCTGGGGTTCCCTTGGGATCCTGGAAGCATTCGTAGATGTGGTCAGGCAAGTCGAGGTGGTGAGCCAATCCGAAATCAATGAGCCGGATACCACCATCTTTCATAATCATGATGTTAGACAGCTTGATGTCGAGGTGGACGATACGGCGGCGGTGCAATTCTGCCAGCGCGCGCACGATTTTCTTGGTTAGTGCGATTGCATCCTGCTCGTTGAGGCAGCCTTGCTCTCGCAGGTGAGTGTAAAGATCGTTGCCCTCGATATAGTCCATCACCAAGTACTGCTGCTCGCCGTCGCTTTGTGCTACGGGCATATGTGCATAGGGAAAGTCTTCGAGATAATGTGCTAGCCGCAATTCATTCTCGAAAGCGACTACGGCCACCGGGTCGGTGTCGAGCGTTCGACGCGGAACCTTCAGTACGCGCTCTTGTCCAGCCGCATCATGTGCCAAGTAGAGCAGTGCCATACCGCCTTCACCGATTTTCTTTTTGATGGTGAAACCATCAATTCGACTATCGGGTGCTAATTCTGCCAAGGGGGAGTCTGTCATTGAAATCTGTGTAAATGCATTTACTCTTATATCGACAAAACGGCGATCAAACTTAACTCTTTTCCTGGATTTCCAGATGTCTAACCGTTGCTGTAGCCGCTACAATACTTACCATTAAGGAGGAATCTAATATGCCCTACGTGAATATTCGTATCGCCGGGAGCTTGAGCCGGGAACAAAAACAACAAATCGCAGCAGAAATCACTGATACTTTGGAGCGTGTCGCACACAAACCTAAGTCTTATACCTACATCGCGTTCGATGAGCTTCCGGACGAGAATTGGGCCATCGCTGGCAAACTTTTAGATGAATAATGCGTTTATTAATCATTTGGTTAAAATAAACAATTAATCCATTTTATTAGATGTTTGATCCGACCGAGTTACTCGCCAGCTTGCCTCATTTGCCTGGGGTATATCGTATGCTTAACCAAGCGCGCGAGGTGTTGTATGTCGGTAAAGCGCGCGACCTCAAAAAACGTGTTTCATCGTATTTCCAGAAAACTCAGCTATCACCGCGCATCGTCCTAATGCTGAGCCAAGTGGCGCATATAGAGACCACGGTTACGCGTTCCGAGGCTGAAGCCCTGATTCTGGAAAACAACCTGATCAAGGGGCTGTTTCCCAAGTACAACATTTTATTTAGGGACGATAAGTCCTATCCATTTATTGTTCTCACGGGGCACAAATTTCCACGTTTGGCCTTTCATCGCGGTGCGCAGCTGAGTAAAAATCATTACTACGGACCGTTTCCCAATTCTCTGGCGGTGCGTGACAGCATTCATCTACTGCAAAAGATATTTCGCCTTCGTACCTGCGAGGACAGCGTTTTCAATCACCGTACGCGGCCATGTTTATTGCATCAAATCAAGCGTTGCAGCGGATCCTGCGTTGGTTTGTTCAGTCCCGAACAATATAAGGACGATGTACGCCAAGCCTCTGAATTTCTGGAGGGCCACGAGCAAAATCTGTTGCAAGGCTTGGAGCGTAAAATGCACGCTGCCGCTGAAGCGCAGCAATATGAAGCGGCTGCCTTGTATCGCGACCAAATCCAGGCTTTGCGAAAAGTCCAAGAAAAGCAATTCGTCGAGAGCGGCACTGAGACCGAGGCTGATGTGGTGGCGCTGGCCAGCAAAAATGGCCTGACTTGCGTCAACCTCACCATGATTCGCGGAGGGCGACATCTGGGGGATCGCAGCTTATTCCCGCAAAATGCCGATGGGCATGGCGCAGAAGCCATTTTGGAGGCTTTCCTCACGCAACATTACAGCGACAAGCCGGTACCCCCGTTGATTCTGATGAACCTCAATCTCGATAGCGAAAACCTGTCCGCCATCCTCAGTGAACAAGCGCGCCATGCAGTCAAGATTGTCACCAATCCCATCGGCGAACGTCGGGTATGGCTGAATATGGCGGAGAAAAACGCCATGCTCGCCATCGAGCAACGTTTGCTGCAACACGCAACTCAGGAAACGCGTTTGAATGCTTTGATGGAGGCTTTGGGGTTTGCAGAAAACGTTGCACGTATTGAATGTTTCGATATTTCGCACACCATGGGAGAGGCTACCGTTGCCTCTTGCGTGGTATATGACCAAAGCGGCATGCGTAATAGCGAATATCGGCGCTACAACATCACCGGTATTACGCCGGGCGATGACTATGCCGCGATGCGCATGGCGTTGACCCGGCGTTACCAAAAGATCGCTAGCGGTGAAGGTAAGCGCCCTGATTTAATCTTAATTGATGGTGGCAAAGGGCAGGTTGGCGTGGCACATGAAGTGCTGAGCGAGCTTGGATTGAACGAGATTGAATTAGTCGGTGTAGCCAAAGGACCAGAACGCAAGGCAGGCATGGAGGAATTGATTTTTGCCGATGAGCGAAAGCCGATACAATTGGGGGCCGACCACGTTGGCTTGCACCTGATCCAGCAGATCCGCGACGAAGCGCATCGCTTTGCCATTAGCGGACACCGGGCGCGGCGTGGTAAAAGCCGCACCAAATCCGTCTTGGACGATATTGACGGCATTGGCCCAAAGCGCCGGCAAATGCTGCTGGCGCGTTTTGGCGGAGTCAAGGGCGTGAGTGATGCTAGTGTTGCAGAACTGATTAAAGTAGAAGGAATTAGCCAGGCGTTAGCAGAAAGAATTTACGCCGTACTACATTAGCCCATGCCCATCAATTTACCCAACACCCTGACCTGGCTGCGCATTCTGCTGATCCCGGTCTTCCTGATGTTTTATTATTTGCCGGAAAGCTGGATGGAACGGCAATCGGTCAATATAGCCGCGGCAAGTATCTTCCTTTTAGCCGCCATCACGGATTGGTTGGATGGCTATCTGGCGCGCAAACTTGAACAAACATCGGCTTTCGGCGCCTTTCTCGACCCCGTGGCGGATAAGCTGATGGTGGCGGCGGCTCTCATCCTATTGCTGCAATTGGGTCGTGTGGATGCTATCGTTGCCTTGGTTATTATTGGCCGCGAAATCGCCATTTCTGCCTTGCGTGAATGGATGGCGGGCGAGGGGCAACGCAAAAACGTTGCGGTGGCCTTCATCGGAAAATTCAAAACTGCCTCGCAAATGATCGCTATTTTATTACTGCTATACCATGAGCCTTTGATCGGGCTAGATATTCAGCGCATTGGCACTTGGCTTATTTACATCGCGGCGGTTCTGACCGTAGTTTCAATGGTGTACTACATCGTTCATGCATTTTATGTGGGCCGCAAGCCCTCGCATTGATTGACAAACACGCCGAAATGGATAAAATGTCGGCTCTTGATTCTGCGGGAATAGCTCAGCTGGTAGAGCGCAACCTTGCCAAGGTTGAGGTCGGGAGTTCGAGCCTCCTTTCCCGCTCCAGATTGC
>Ga0315270_10000833_pt1 | contig 16575 bp, 8 predicted proteins | sample C1_bottom_MG_FD_204932 | JGI IMG/M metagenome (GOLD analysis project Ga0315270, IMG submission 204932) | Sediment microbial communities from Yellowstone Lake, YNP, Wyoming, USA - C1_bottom | ecosystem: Environmental > Aquatic > Freshwater > Lake > Sediment | place: USA: Wyoming | collected...
AGGCCATACCGAAATTAAACCGAAGCTGGTTTCCCTGCCTGTCAACATGCAGAAAGACACAACTCAGGCTGGAATTGACTTAGATTATACCTACCAGGTTGCTGATACCTTGCATCCTGGTGATACCTTAAATACATTCGAAACATTTGTAACGGTTCACAAAGGCGATAATTTCAAAACGCTGCAGCAATACAGTTTATACATGCAGAAAAAAGGTGTCATAATGCCTTCATCCGAACCATTAGCATTTGAACCTATGTGGTGTGCCTGGGGCTATATGCGCAAATTTACGGTAGCCGAAATAGTAGGAACTTTACCTAAAGTGAAAGAACTTGGATTCACCTGGGTAACTGTTGATGATGGATACCAGCAGGCCGAAGGCGACTGGCAACCGAATCCGGTAAAATTCCCGAAAGGTGATGCCGATATGAAGAAACTTGTGGACGCCATACATGCTAATGGATTCAAAGCACAATTATGGTGGGCTCCATTGGCGGTTGATCCCGGAACCAGGTTATTGGCTGAGCATCCTGACATAATTCTTAAGAATGCCGACGGAAGTCCGCAGGTTATAAGTTGGTGGGATAGTTATTACATGTCACCGGTTTATCAACCCGTGCTTGATCATACCAAAGCAATGGTTGAACTTTTTATGAAGGACTGGGGATACGATGGTTTAAAACTCGATGGTCAGCACCTCAATGCATGTCCACCTGATTATAATCCTTTGCACAAACTGGCTAATTCCAACGATGCACCGGAGAGTGTTCCTGCTTTCTTTAAGCTGATTTATGAAACAGCTCACCAGATAAAACCGGGGGCGCTTGTACAGTTATGTCCGTGTGGCGATGCTATGTCGTTTTATAATATGCCATACACTAACCAGTTTGTTGCATCTGATCCTGTAGGCAGTTCACAGATACGGTCGAAGTGTAAAACATATAAAGCATTAGCGCCAAACACAGCTTATTTTGGCGATCATATTGAATTGAGTGATGACCATAATGATTTCGCCAGCACCATCGGAATAGGCGGAGTACCTGGAACTAAGTTTACCTGGCCTAAGGACAACCCGTTTGTAACAGAAGGTCATTTTGTTCTGACTCCTGAAAAAGAATTGGAATGGAAAAAATGGATTCAGATTTACAAAGCCCATATGCTTTCAAAAGGTGAATATCTCGGTGGTTTGTACGATATCGGTTACGATGTTCCCGAAACACATGTTATTCGCAAATCCGACACTCTTTTCTATGCATTCTATGCTAAGAACTGGCAGGGAGCATTGCAAATCAAGGGACTTTCTGAGAAATCATATAAGGTAGTTGACTATGTAAACAACCGCGATCTGGGAATTCTTGAAAAAGATAAACCGGAACTCAACATTAATTTTGAAAAATACCTTTTGCTCATGGCATTTCCAGTTAAATGATGCCTGAGCAGTAATAACTATCAGCATGGAATGTAAAACAACAACTAATCAATTAATATAAATCAAAACAAACCAAAATCACTTGCTATGAGAAAACTAATAATTCTGCTTGTATTACTCCTGTTGGGAGGAATGCAGGTTGTGCTTGCACAAAAAATTATCAAAGGTACCGTCACCAGTAAGGAGGACGGCAGCGGTGTGCCAGGGGCCTCGGTAGTTGTAGTCGGTACAACAGTCGGCGCCATAACTGATGTATCCGGCAATTTCAGCTTTACCGCTCCGGCTAACGCAACGAAATTAAAAGTCACCTTTTTGGGGATGAAAGCCGTTGAGGTTGAAATCGGTGCAACTACTGTATTCAATGTAACGCTGGAACCTGAAGTAACTTCGCTCGACGAAGTAGTCGTAATCGGTTATGGAACTCAGAAAAAAAGAGATTTAACGGGTGCTGTTACATCTGTGAGATCTGCTGACATTTTGGTTTCATCCAATCCTGACATCGGCCATGCATTAATAGGCAAAGCTGCCGGACTGATGGTCAGAGAAAATAGTGCTCAACCAGGAGGAGGTCTGGACATATTTGTTAGGGGAGCCGCATCAATTAATGCCAGCAATGCGCCATTGTTCGTTGTTGATGGATTTCCTATTACCGATTTACAGCAACCTCAAAGTGGTAACAGGTACGATGGAGGTACACAAAGTATCTTAAATACCTTCAATCCAAATGATATTGCTTCCATTGAAGTATTGAAGGATGCAAGTGCAACGTCAATTTATGGATCAAGGGCAGCCCACGGCGTAGTGCTTATCACTACTAAACGTGGCCAAGAAGGTAAACCGGTCATTCAGTATTCAACATCTTATGCGCTTCAAAAATATAATAATTCCTTCGATGTACTTCCACTGAATGAATGGATGCAAGTACGTAATGAAGCTGCATGGGAACAATGGCTATGGAGCAATAATGTGTCTCCCTGGGGAACCAAAACACTTGAAGAAGCACAGGCAAACCCGGTCGGAGGCGATTTTTACAAGCTATACACACAGAATGCTATCGATAATGTTGGCAGGGGAACCGACTGGCTTGCACTGAATACTCGTGATGGTTCTATCATACAGCACAATATTTCTATTTCCGGAGGAAATCAATCGACAAGATACATGGTTTCAGGAAATTATTATGACCATCAGGGTGTAATCAAAAATTCAGGATTTCAAAGATATACTATAAGAGGTAACCTGGATCAGGTCCTAAGTAAGTATGTTAAACTCGGACTTAACTTTTCATTCAGCCGTATTAATAATGAGAATAGTTCGCTGGGTGGAGATCAATGGGAAAACTCCGGAATTATAAGAGCTTCCATCCAACAGGGTCCTCATATCGAGGCAATTGATGAATTCGGGAACTATCCATTAAACCCGCAACTCTCGCAACAGCCAAATCCATATTCATTACTCACTATCACCGATAATGGCCGGATTGAAAGAACTATGGTAAATTCCTTCCTTGATATTACTCCTGTTAAAGGATTGGTGGTAAGACTCAAAGCAGGTATTGACAGGGGGCTTACCAACCGGTGGACGTATCTGCCAAAAACTACATTGGCCGGAGAATTGGAGAATGGGAAAGCCAGTATATCTGAAATAGATAAAAATGACTATTTGATCGAAGCAACGGCAAATTATACAAAGGCAATCGGGGATGGGCACAGCTTTAATATATTAGGTGGTGTCTCAGAAGAGAAATTTGTTGACCAGTCCAACAGCAGCGGCAATACCGGTTTTATTTCTGACGCTTTTCTTTGGAATAACCTTGCTTCGGGAAGCGGAACTAAAAGTGTTGGTTCAGCTGGCTCAGAAAATCTGATGGCTTCTTATTTCGGGCGAATCAATTACATCTTCAAGGAAAAGTATTTTGCTACTTTCACCATTCGTACTGACGGTGCCAGTGTATTTGCTGCGAATAATAAATGGGCCACATTCCCATCACTTGCTTTAGGATGGAATATTGCTAATGAGCCATTTTTTGCTGGCATGAAAAATACAGTGTCTCAATTAAAGCTCAGGTTAAGTTATGGTCAAACCGGGAATGCATCAATAGGAAGCAATGCATTTGCAGCATATAGCGCCTACCTCGCATATCTTTCGGGTGACGATGTTAAAAATATCGGAGTCTCTTTATCACGCCTCGAAAATCCTGACCTGAAATGGGAAACTACTACTGAAGCTAATCTGGGTATCGACTACAGTATGTTCAAAGACAGGGTAAGTGGTTCATTGGAGCTTTACAGCCGGGTAATTTCTGATTTGTTATCAATGAAACCTATTAACTCTTACAACGAAGTAAACGAGGTTATGGCAAATGTTGGCGAAACACAGAGCCGGGGATTTGAACTAACAGTTGTTACACGCAATATCGTAAAGAACGATTTTCAGTGGAAAACCACCTTTTCATTTTCGAAATTCAATGACAGATGGAAGAAAAGAGCTGACGACTGGAAACCTTCTGTTTACGAAAGTGACAATGATCCTATCCGGGCACTATACTATAGGGAATCCGACGGTATCATGCAGACCGGAGAAGTGGTCCCGGCACAACCTGAACTTCAAGCAGGAGCGATTAAAATTAAAGATATCGACGGATTTAAACGTGACGAAAACGGGAACCCTGTTGTTGACGCAAACGGAAGATTCATTCGGTTAGGAGCTCCTGACGGCATGATTGATGATGCAGACACTAAATTACTAGGAACTTCTGATCCAAGTCTAATGGCCGGTATGGGAAATACGCTCACTTATAAGAATCTTTCCCTGGATTTCTTTTTCAACGGAATGTTTGGCCGTCGCCTTGCTGATCCTAATTACACTGCATATGGTGTTAGTGCCGAAGGAATTTATACTTATGGGTACAATGGTCTCAGAACGGTGAAAGACAGATGGACTCCGGATAAACCTTCGACTACGCATCCAAGTTCGTACTATGGCTGGTCACCTTATGGCAGTGGCGATTTTTTCCTTCAAAAAGCATGGTTTATCAGGTTGCAGAACATATCGTTGGGGTATAGGTTGCCTAAAAAATGGTTCGGCGGAGTATTTCAGGATTTTCAAGTACATTTTGATGCACAGAATCTCTTCTTAATTACGCCATATACCGGAGTTGACCCTGAAACCGATTCGTATACTGCAGCATATCCTAACGTGAAAACGTATACATTGGGATTGAACATTACATTTTAATTAACCTGAAAAAAGAAAAGTCATGAAAATGAAAAAAATAGTTATTTGTATAGCAACATTCCTGCTGATGGGAGGTTGCACAAAAGATCTGGTTCCGGTCAATTACTCTGATATTAATCCCAGTATATTCCCGCAATCAGAAGCTGATATTGAGTCCATGGTGAATGCCTGCTATTACCCGCTCAGGGGTTCATGGTGGGATGGCATCAATTCAACCTCCGAAAGAGGGATCATGTTTTGTCTGGATGCTACAACCGAAATCCTTTCCGGGAAATTCGACATTCAGCAATATGGACATTTGCTTAATTTTCATCCTACGGATGAGTTGGCTGTCTTTTTCTACGATTGGTATTATAACAAGATCAGCCGTATGACGACCACCATTGATGCAATACAAAATTCAGCAGTAAACGAAGAAGTAAAGAAAAAAGCCATTGCTGAAGTTCGTTGTGCACGCGGTTTACTGGCATACGACTTATTCGATATGTATGGTCCCATCGTTATTGCACCTCTTGACGTGCTTAAAAGCCCCATGCAGGAAAAACCACTTGCACGGCTTTCGAATGAAGAAATGGTTGCTTTTATCGAAGATGACCTTACTGCAGCAGCCAAAGATCTACCTGATCCGGGTGCCACAGAGTACGGTCGGTTCAGTAAAGGACTGGCAAAAATGATAGATATCCGTCTGAACCTGCATGAGAAAAATTGGGAAAAGGTAAAAACCTTGTGTGATGATATCATCAAAATGAATTATTACCAGGTTCAGTCTGATTATGTTGGAATGTGGGGCCTTACCGGAGCAAAAAACAGTAAGGAGGTTATATGGGCAGTTCCCTGCGATTATGAAGGCACAAGCGAAAATCAATGGCAGCTGATGGTATTGCCTTCAAACTATCCTCCTTCGGGTGGCTGGGCAACTGTTCAAAGTACATGGTATTTCTACGATTCCTTCGAAGATACTGATATAAGGAGAACCATGCTTATATCCCAATATTTGGGTACTGATGGCGTGGTATATAACAGGAGCAACCCTGGTACTAATATGGACCTGGGCCCGATTCCATTGAAAGTTGATCTTGATGCTCTCAGAACTACAGCCTTGTCAACAGTTGACATTATTCAATACAGGTATCCTGATGTTCTGTTGTCTAAAGCTGAGGCAATAGCAAACCTTACTGGTCCTGATGCAGAAGCTATAGAACTTGTAAATATAGTTCGTCGCAGAGCAAAGATCCCGGAAATTAAATTGGAAGATTACAGCTCATTGGCAGCTTTTAACGACATGATCCTTACTGAGAGAAGCCATGAATACTGGTGCGAAAATGGCCAGTACCGTTCAGATCTTATCAGGCATGGCAAATTCGTATCTAAGTGTATAGAGTTGACTGGATCAATCTACGCGGATGAAAATAAAGTGCTATTTCCTTTCTCATTATCGAAAGTAAGTGAAGGAAAAGGATTGTTCATTCAAAATCCGGGATATAACTAACAGACAACAGGAAGCAGGATTTGAACTATTTTTGTTTTCTTTCTGCTTCCTTTTCCGAAAGGAAATAATAATCTGAGAATTCACAGATCATTTACAGTAAAAATTAGGTTACAATTTCAAATCATTAAGTAGACTTAACTAATCGAGATTCAGAATCAAACCATGATTAATTCTAAACGAAATAGTACGAAAATCATTCCGGCCCTCCTGTTGCTTTGCGTTGTTCTGTCTTTATATTCCGGCTGCAAAAAGCCATCCGGCAATGACGATCAGAATATCACTACTATACAATATGAAGGGTCAACGGAAATTTTTCCAAACCCGGAGCGTGGTTTTATTCATATGGCTGATGTTAAATCGGAAGGTGAAAATCTGAGTCCGTTATGGCTGGCAAATCTTCGATCTGAAAATGTAACAATGATGATGAGGCAATTTTATCTGGAGAAATTCAAGGATCAACCTATTAGTGAACAGGAACTTCAGTTAATTCGTACTGATCTGCTATATATGCGTAATGCAGGTATTAAATGTGTTCTTCGATTTGCCTATACTGACGACATGGCTGGAACGGATGCTCCTTTATCAATAGTCAAACAACATCTTGATCAGCTCAAACCGGTGTTTGAGGAGAATAAAGATGTAATTGCATTTGTGCAGGCAGGATTTATTGGCGCCTGGGGCGAATGGCATAGTTCGAGTAATGGACTTGCAACAGTTGATAATGAAAGGGAAGTTTTGTATAAATTACTGAGTGTACTGCCATCTGAAATTATGGTTCAGGTACGAACACCAAGAGCGAAACAGGATATCGTCGGATCAACCGCACCTGTTACCTCTTCAATAGCATATACCTCAGATAACAAGGCACGAATTGGTCATCATAATGATTGCTTCCTTGCTGGAGGTACTGATTATGGAACTTATACAAATATTCAGGCTGATAAAAGCTATATCAGCCAGGATGCATTGTTTGTGCCTACCGGGGGCGAAACATGTCCTCCCGAAGGGCCTTTCCCTGATTGCTCAACCGCACGGGCAGAAATGCAGCTGCTAAAGTGGACTTACCTCAACCTCGACTGGTATCAACCAGTGCTCGAGACCTGGCGAAAATCCGGTTGTTTTGATGAGTTCAGGCGAAATCTTGGTTATCGTTTGGTACTTATGAATGCTAAACTACCCAAACAAGTTGCTGCTACCCAGGATTATAATGTGGAAATTACTCTGACAAACAAGGGCTATGCTCCGCTTTATAACTATAAAATCACCAGCCTGGTATTTAAGAACAAAACGTCTGGTACCAGCTATCCTGTCGATTTGACGGTTGATTTGCGGACCTGCAAGCCCAATGGCATGCTGACAATTACTAAAAGTGTAAAATTAAGCGGCATTCCGGCAGGTGACTACGATCTGTTTCTCTCCATTACCGATAAATCCTCAAACCTGAAGAACAGAATAGAGTACTCAGTAAGGCTGGCTAATAATACAACCTGGGATGAGACTACAGGAATGAATAACTTAAAACACCAGGTAAAAATTACTGCGAAGTAACCATAACCTTGAATTTAAATAAATGAAATACTAATTATAAAAACATTCAACGACATGAAAAAAAACAAATGGTTTTTATTGGGCATTAGCTTGGCGATGCTTATATCTGTTTCGTGCAAGAAAGAAGAAACATCAAGCGGTCTTAAGGCCGTATTCAGCTACGTACCTGATGGATTTAAAGTAAGTTTTACGAATTTTTCAACCGGTGCGACAAGCTATGTCTGGGACTTTGGCGACGGGAGTGATTCCTCTACGCTCAAAGGTCCAACACATGTTTTTCCAGCTAAAGGGCAGTTTCTTGTTAAACTAACGGCGAGAAATGAAACCGAAACCAGTACTTTTATTGACACTGTTCTTATTATAGGACCTAATATCAAGATTGACGGCGATTTCACAGATTGGGCTTATGTTGGTTACAATCATGAAATGTTAGAAGGATCAGGTGGCACCCTTCTGGCTATTAAAACATATGCTTCATCCGGTTACCTTAACTTCTATCTCGAAGGAACTCCAGACTGTTCTCTGACTGTAATGGACTTATATCTCGATACCGACAATAATCCGGAAACAGGTTTAAAATCATGGATGTATCCTGCCGGTTCCGGTGCCGATTACTTATGCGAAGGATCAGTTCCGGGAGGATGGGGTGATGTTTTTCAACATGTTGGACCTGGCAATGATTGGAACTGGAATGCGATTCTGAGTTTTGCCGAAGTTTTTCAATTCTCTTCTTTTAAAAATGTAGATGGGAAACAGGCTATTGAATTCTCGATAAAAAGAAGCGCCCTGGGGACAATGAGTAAAAAGGTAAATTTCGGGATTGTCGAAAGCAATGCAGGCTGGACAGAGGTAGGCTGGATGCCATTAACCCAGACTCCGGAATCGAAATTCTTAACGATTGACTTGTAGTGAATCTCAGGACTGAATCATATGGATTTTGCCTGGCTTAGGCTTTATGTCTTTTCTATAGACTGGGATTTCCGTTGATTCAGTATTGAGGTTGGTGTTTGGTTGTGAAAAAGGGTATAACTTAATTTGTTTATATCCTTTTTCTTTCAAACTGTATTTTTAAAACCCTGAAAAGGATTATTTCGCAGAGATTAAACAAAAAAAACTTTGTAATTGAGGTAAATAACTCAATGAGATGAATAAATACAAATGGCTTTCAGCCAGTATCGTGCTATTACTAAATCTAACTGCATGCTATGTTAACTATGCAGTTGGAAATACTTCAACGAAATGGCCTTCTTTACCTATACATGTCGAATATATCCTGCCTCTTGATCCTTTATCGAAAAGTATAGAGATTCCTGTTTTTGAGGTTATTAACTCAGTTAATACCAGGGTGACAACATACAGGAATGATGACTACCAGGTTGTTCTTCATGAAATTGACAGGGGCAAATACACGGAAATAAACGGTGAACTCGAATACCTGGCCAAAGGCAATTCCTGTATTACTTTACGCATTTCCTTACCAATTAGCGGCATGAAATGGGAATGGTTTCACGGCCTTGATAAATCAACCGGGATGAAATCCGGAACGGTATATTATGATACCATTGCTGTAAATACCACTATTCCGCCCGATGGTGCATTTAACGGTAAAACCTTATTCGACGGTGGATACGGTGATGCTATAGGCCGAGGGACAATGTCATATTATCCTCTTGGTGCTATTACTGCGGATGGTAAGGGCAATGGCTTGGGTATCGACATGGCAATTCCATTGGTTTACCGCCTGGGTGCTGAAATCAATAAAGGTTTAATTGCCGAATTTGATTTCGCGATGAGTCCACTGACCGAAAAATTTCCGAACCGTGCATTTTTTAAACTCTGTAGTTTCACATTCGATGGCAAATGGGGAATGCGATCGGCGCTGGAACAGTATTATTCCATTTTTCCTGAAGTATTCAAAAAGAGAGTAATAAACGAAGGTATATGGCTGCCTTTTACTTCACTCCGATCAATTCCACAATGGGAAGATTTTGGGTTTGCTTTTCACGAAACTTCATGGAATAATAATGACAAGAAAGGCGGGGACAAACTCCCGAACATTCTATCAGACAAGGGTACAGGTGTACTCAGTTTTCAATATACTGAGCCTTGGGATATTCAATTGCCTATTCTTAGAAAGAATATTCCTTACGATTCACTCATTTCTGACAACATGATTCCAAAAGAGCACCAGGACTACGTCAGGAATAGTTCAACTGAAGACAAGAATGGATTGTTACAAACCAGGCGACTGGAAACACCCTGGTTCAAATCAGGATGGGCTGTAAGTATCACCACCAATTGCGATCCTGATCTTCCTGGATTTAATCGTTTTCAATATGTTTTACAGGATGAAATCAAACCGGCCATAAAAATGAATGTGGATGGAATCTATTTTGATTCCATGGAATGGAACTGGCATCATGATTTGAACTATCGATTTGAACATTTTAAATACACGGATTATCCGCTTACGTTTTCAGGAGGTATTGCACGACCTGCAATCTGGAATTTTACATCTGAGTTCGAATTTATGAAGAATATTTCGGATGAGATGCATTCGCAGGGCAAGCTTGCCATGGGAAACGGGCATGGCTGGAATCCTTTTGCTGCTTCTAATCTGGATTTATTTGGAGCTGAATTGAGCTGGTATTCTTCCGGCGATCACAATACAGATGCGCTGGATTTTAAACGGGCAATTTCATTTCAAAAGCCAATTGTTTTCCTTTTAAATGAAGGTTTAAATGACAAAGCTTTTACTGATGTACCTTACAGTGGGTATGAAATTTATTTTGAGAAATTAATGGCATATGGATTCTTCCCATCCTTCTTTAGCACAGATGCCTCCAACGATCCGTATTGGCAGGATCACAAAAAGATTGAGAACGGACGCCCGTTTTTCAAAAAATATATTCCTATCATCAAACAGATTGCTGCAGCAGGCTGGGAGCCTGTTACGTTGGCTTCAGGTAATGTTGCATCAGTGCGGATTGAACGCTTTGGCGAGGCAGGTGACTTATACTTTACTGTAAGGAATAATGGGAACAAGGATGTACAATGCGTTGTTACCCCTGACTTATCTGCACTCAAAATTACCGGAAAATTATCGGCCACCGAATTGGTAAGCAGTCAACCGGTAAAAGTTGAGAATAACAAATTGTATCTGAATATTCCTGCACAACGTACCCAAGTAATTCAAATCAAAAAATGATAAAATTCAGAAGTTCTTTTTTATTCCTGTTTGTCCTTGTTCTTATGAACAAAGGTTTTTCACAGGACTGGACGCATTATGTGCGGACCTCAGGTCATGGATGTGAGATAGATCAGCTTCATGCTATCATGAACGATGCACGGCAAACGTATCTGTTTGGTATAGAAGTGGATAATGATATAACCGGCAGATACACCAGTTTACTTATTCCGGATCTGAAACTTCGCGCTATAAAAGCCATGGCCGACAGTGCTCATGCTGCTAAAAACTTTGCTTTTGTGTATACTGCTGGTCTGGAGTGCATTACCGACAGTATGACTCCGCAATCCAGGTCTTTCCTTAGGGATCATCCCGACTGGGCGCAAAGGAATAAAAAAGGAGATCCTGCTTTATTTGGTTTCGGCGATGCTTTCTGGATAAGCAAGAACTCAGAGGATGTCTGGATAGCGCCATATGCGCCTGAGTGGCGAAAACTGTACATGGAACGTATCCGGCAGATTGCAGCTACCGGTATTGATGGAGTTTACATTGATATCCCATATTGGATGACGCATTTCACCGGTTGGGAAGATACCTGGGCAAGTTTTGATCCTTATACTGTTGCAGAATTTAAAAAAAGAACCGGATTTGATGCATTTACTGATTTTAAGCCCGGCGACTGGAATGATCCTGAGTTTATTGCATGGGTTGATTTCCGGATAAACAGTATGACTGAATTTATGGCCGAAATTGATAAAAATGTAAAATCGGTGAACCCTGCTTGTAAAACTATCGCCGAAATATACCCGGGAATTGGTGAGGAAGTTGCCCGGGTTGGAGCCGATGTTTACGAAATGTATCCGGTTGTTGATGCAATCGCTCACGAATACAATGTTGGCGATAACAGCGCCAGGCGGCAGCCCTTGGATTGGATGGAATACATGATCGGGATGTACACATTCCGGGCTTTTGCCGAAGGAAAACCCTCGTGGATGCTTAGCTATAGTTGGGATGGAGAGGATAGCATTGTGCCGGCCGATGCCATTGAGAACCTGGCGATGAGCCAGGTTATGGCAGGAACAAACTGCTGGGATGCTCACCGTTTTGTAATGGGGGGATCTAATGACTATGCGGCACGGACAAAGGTTTATAAATGGATAAGTGAAAATGAAAAACTGATCTATGCACCCCGAAAAACAATGTCACCGGTTGGGATTTACTTTTCTCCTAAAACACGAAGTTACTTTGCAGATGATTTTACACTGGCATACCTGGGAATGATGAATCTATTACTTCGTGAACATATAGAATTTGAAATAGTTACTCCCCGAACCTTAGCTACCACGAACTGTAAAATATTACTATTACCTGATGTAAAATGTGTAAGTGACATTGAATATTCTCTGCTTCAGTCATGGTTAAAAAAAGGGAATACATTGATCTCGACAGGAGAAACCGCAAAATATGATAATAAGCGGGAGGTTTCCTTAAAACAGGCCCGGATGCAGGATCTATCAAAGGTTTATCCGAATGCTGTCCATATTGATGGAAATCCCGAAAAGGCGTTTTATCATTTTTTAAAGGAGAATTTTAATGCTTCAGCGTCAAAAGGCAAATATCCTGCTTACGAAAACACAGGAATAAACCAATTGCTTGACCAGGTTAAAAAAGCAAAAGGTTATTCCCCTTCAATTCAAATCGAAAATGCAGATGTTTGCACCGTCCAGGTTGCTTCAGTCAATTCAAAACCAACAGTTTTCCTGGCTAACTTTTCAGGGTTAAAAGGCAGAATCAAAGCCAATCCTATAAATCAAAAAAATATTATTGTCACGTTTAATAATGCGAAGCGCGATTCGCAAGCCGTAATGATATCATTTTTAGGCAAATCACAGAAAGTAAAAGGTGAATGGTCAAATGGGAAACTCAGGGTAACCCTGCCGGAATTCTCAAGAGGATGCATAGTTCAACTGAACTGATAATTTAAACACCTCGGAATGATGGTAAATAAAACCAATATGTTGGATTTCAAATTCAGTTTCGGGAGTCTGCTTTTTGCTTTATTCTTGATTAGCACCCTTTCAATTCAGGATGCAAAATCACAGAATGTTCTGAAAGGTCCATACCTGATCGAACCTGGTGAAACAAGTCTGTTGATCCGTTGGGAAATCGATAGAATGTCGGATTACAAAGTAGAATATGGTTTAAATACTAAAAAAACAAAGCAGATAAATCTCACTTATAGAGGCACTAAGAGTAATGCGCATCTTTATGAGGCTAAATTACCGGACTTACGTCCAAATTCAGTTTACTGCTATCGCCTGGATTTGCCTGGGAATAATAAGTGGTTTAAGATCAGAACCTATGCGGATAATCAGGAAAACCTGACTTTTGTCGCAATGGGTGATAGCCGGAGTAATCCAGAAATATTTGCAAAAATAATGAGCGCTTCAGAAGGAACAAATCCTGATCTCATTATCAGCATGGGAGATTTGGTTGAAAATGGTGGTAAATACGAACAATGGAATGATTTTTATTTCTCTGTTATTCATGGAATAGCCGAGTCGACACCTATAGTAAGTACGCTGGGTGATCACGAAGGTGAAGGAGACGATGGCGAATTGTTCCGTTATTTTTTGCGTGATAATCAACCTGTTGATAAACAATGGTTTTCCTTTGATTATGGCTCAGCACATTTTATTTCGCTCGACTATCGTTATCCGGAAAGCAAAGAGATGATTGACTGGTTTATAAATGATATTATTTCCTCCTCTAAAAAATGGAATTTTGTTTACATGCACCGACCGTGTTACAATCTGGGCGGACATGCATCTGCTTGGGGACGAGGAACCTGGCCTGAATTATTCTCCAAATACAAAATTGATATTGTCTTTGCTGGTCATTCTCATTTGTATGAGAGATTTTACCCGGTAAAACCTTCTGACGACTCCGGTGCTCTACCTGTAACGTATATTACTTCAGGCGGAGCTGGTGCCGAATTATACGAGGTTGTTAAAAACGAATCAGTACTTGCCAGCTCCGAATCGGTAAATCATTCTATAAAAGTGCTGATTGCAGGCGATACACTTAAGTTGCAAACTATCCGAATGGATGGAAGCACATTGGATAAACTCCTAATAATTAAAAACAAGAACGGCATTAATAAAGAATATGCTGACCAGAGCATTCCCCAGGAAATGCTCAACCTGCTCACCATGTTCAATTCAGCCATTACGCAAAGCATTTCCTCGGTCCCGCTTTATACCATTCCGATTGAATATAAACTGAAGCTGCACTCCGGAACAAATGAAATGATTCCTTTCAAAGTTGAACTGGCTGATACCACTGCTAAATATTATTTTGCAGAACCACTATCCGACACATTGAAAAATAATATTGATAAGGAAGTGACATTCAAAATATTCAGCAGAAAAGATATGACTTTCTCGGTGTGGGGTGAGTTACGTCCTGAATTAAGGCTAAAACTGACCTATGAATACAACTCCCGAAAAGAGACTCTTGTTGGAGGTGCATTAAATTTTTGGCCTCAATAAATTCTCACAAATTTGTTCTTTAAAATTAAAAAACAAAGATCCAGTTTCTTCAAAAACAGCATTGATAACACAAGTAAAAACTCTTCAATTAATTTCATAATACGGATATGAGAACACGAATAGCATTGTTCATTTGCATTATTTTTTCAACGATATCAAGTAATGCGCAGGAGAACAAAACAATCAGCAGGATTGCCCTTTCTGAGGGTGAGAAGGTTTGGGCAGGTGTAATAAATGACGGGTACATGATGCCTTTTAGTGCTGATTACACTATGGATTTTTATGGCAATAATAAATCAAACCAGTCACAACCTTTATTGCTGACTAACAAGGGCCAGTATGTATGGAGTGAGCAACCGTATAAGTTTGAGATCAGGGGTAGCGAAATAATTATATCTGATCCTTATAACCGGGTTGTAACCGGACGTTCCGGCAATTCATTGGCCGAAGCCCAGCGGTTTGTACGTCAGAAGTATTTTCCTTCAAACGGCAAATTGCCCGATACATTGTTATTTTCGCGTCCGCAATACAATACCTGGATCGAACTCACATACAACCAGAACCAGGCTGACGTCCTGAAATATGCCAGGGGCATCATCGATAATGGATTTCCTCCGGGTGTTATAATGATTGACGATACATGGCAGGAAGATTATGGTTTGTGGAAATTCCATCCGGGTCGTTTCCCGAATCCGGCCGAAATGGTTGATAAATTACATAAGATGGGCTTCAAAGTAATGTTGTGGATATGCCCGTTTGTGAGTGCTGACCAGGCGATGATTTACAATACCCTCAAAGAATCTAAAGGATTTCTACTTCAGAAGGCTTCAGAAAATGATACATGGCAATCACAAACGAAGCCTTTAATGGTGGAATGGTGGAACGGTCAATCGGCCGTGCTGGATTTCTCAAATCCTGCTGCGGTTAAATGGTTCAATCAGCAATTGGATGGTTTGGTGAAAGATTATGGTGTTGACGGTTTTAAATTCGACGCGGGTGATATGTATTTTTATCCGGCAGACGGCTTGAGCATGAAGGCGGTTACACCGAACGAGCAATGCGAATTGTTTGCTCAATTTGGGTTGAGGTTCCCCTTAAACGAATACAGGGCCTGCTGGAAAATGGGGGGACAGCCATTAGCGCAAAGGCTTCAGGATAAAGCGCATACCTGGGTTGACCTGAATAAACTAATCCCAGATATGATATTGGAAGGTCTCTCTGGTTACTCGTTTTCCTGCCCCGATATGATTGGCGGCGGGGAGTGGACCTCATTTCTGGATGATTCAAAACTGGACCAGGACCTGATTGTGCGTTCAGCGCAATGCCATGCGTTAATGCCCATGATGCAGTTCTCGGTAGCTCCCTGGAGGGTATTGGATTCTGTTCACTTACATGCAGTGAAAGCTACTGTTGAGCTACGCACAAAATTTACTCCCCTGATCATGCAATTGGCGCATCAGGCAGCAGAAACAGGAGAACCGATTATGAAGAGCATGGAATATGTGTTTCCTGGCCAGGGATTTGAAGTTGTTACAGATCAGTTTATGCTGGGTGATAACCTGTTGGTTGCACCCATGCTTGAAAAAGGGAAAGCATACAGAAATGTTAAACTCCCAAACGGGAAATGGAAAGCGCCTGATGGAAAAGTATTAAAAGGAGATAAGACCTATCAGCAGAATGTTGCATTGGATCAACTATTGTATTTTGAAAAAATAAATTAACTAAACCATTATAACAATGAAAAAGGCATTAACGATTTTACTGCTCCTGATAGTGACAGGGTTTTCAGCTTTTGCCGTTGATTACCCGGGCAAGGAACCCGGAACAGCGGTTCTGGTAATGGATTCTAAGAATGTTACATTACAGAACAATGTGTTAAAACAATCGTGGAAGGTTACTAATAATAAGCTTGTTTCTGAAAAAATCTCAGATATCCCTGGAAATACAAGTATTGATCTTTCAGTTACGGAACTTTTTTCTGTAGTGGTTGACGGAAAGCCACAGAACAGTTCAGAGTATAAAGTGATGGAAGCTCCGAAAGAATTTGAACTGATGCCAAACAAAGTATCGGGCAGGCTGTCGCAGCGCCTCAGTGGCAAGGCGGTTAAAGCCTTATTAATATCTAAAGACGGCA
>Ga0315270_10000834_pt1 | contig 16563 bp, 16 predicted proteins | sample C1_bottom_MG_FD_204932 | JGI IMG/M metagenome (GOLD analysis project Ga0315270, IMG submission 204932) | Sediment microbial communities from Yellowstone Lake, YNP, Wyoming, USA - C1_bottom | ecosystem: Environmental > Aquatic > Freshwater > Lake > Sediment | place: USA: Wyoming | collected...
ACGTAAGTTGCTAGCCCAATCTGCCTTGTGGTTGGCATTGGTTGTTCCACGAAATATCAGGAAAATATCGTTTTCGTAGCCTTTGCCTCCTGTCGCACAAACACCAAAACAATCCCGTGTATTAATAAGCCTGGATCCGACTTCGGCCTTTAACAGTTTCTTCTGATCAGTTTTCCTAGAAAATTCTGGACGCGATAAAAAAATTGGAAGAGCAAGCTCAGATTGAACACCATAAACGCCCAATGCGAGATCAGCCGCCACCAAAGGAGTTAAAAGTGCCATAGTTAATTCCCCATCCTTTCAATTGAGTCCCATTTGCAGGATGTACCTAAAAGTCCCGAACCTGGCCCTACATCAACACCTAAATCAACAGGAATAACTTCGTCGGATAATTCGCAACGAAAATTAACCGGCTTACCACCCAGTTCGTCATACAAGGCCTTTTCCCTTTTTGCTTTTACCCAGATTAGATATTCAACACCTTTAAAATAAACACGAATCTCTTGAGCCACAACAAATTGAGCAAATTTGCTCAATTTTATTTTCTCTTTTTTTAGAGGCAGAACAAATCTGCCATGTTCATTTGTATAAACAGTATCGAACTCCCCCTTTTCATCTTTCCATTTAATCCACCTTTGCAGCCTTGCTTCTACCACTGGCTTACCATGCAAAGTGATTTGCCCCTCCATAGGCGAACACAAGACAATCTCTTCTTCTGGTTTTGTAAAAAATGACATGGCAACACCTTCGACTGAATGGATGAATAAAAATAAAATCAATAATCGCTTTGCGTATACTAATTTCTTCTGCAGAAATTCTAGAGACATGCAGGTTCCCTTGTGATGCTTGTCAAAGGTGACTTTGCTTGCGTGCACACCTGAACAAAAAAATTATTTGAACAACTATGGCCCACCGTTAAACGTTTTTTCTAATCCATTTTTTCAAAAATCACGGTGCATGTATCCACGGACAGAGGGCGGCTAATAGCCCTCTAGGGTTCCGCTTGGTTATGGCCAAAAACGCTCTGCACGCAGAATCTTTCCTTGGCCGTAGGCGATGGCCTGCTGCGCCCCCTTGGTCAACTTGCCCCAGGAGTTGTCGGGACGGTCGTAGCTGGCGAGCGCCCAGGTCTGGTACCAGAACTCCCAGCTATTGCCGTGGCGGAACCCCATGACGTTGGTGCCCTCGCCAGCAAGCTGAATATTGGTGCGGCCATCACCCGTCTTGCGCTGGGTGTAGTGGGTGACGGCCTGCCCGAAGTAGCGGGCCTTCTGGATGGATGCACGCGGCGTGACCATGGCATGCAGCCAGCCGGCGTAGTCGGTCCGTGCTGCCGCATGCATTTGATCCATTAAAGTGGTGGCGGCAAGATCGCCCTGCGCAGCCTGCGTCGCCCTCGCGTTGGCGTGGTAGAGAATAAAGTCGTTGGTGCCGTTCACCTGATCAACATAAACAGCGCAGCCGGACAGATTGTCGGTGAAGAAGTAGTCGATGCCCCCCTGCGCGGCAGCCGGAACGATGCACGAGGTGATGTAGTTGTCGCAGTAAGGTAGGTAGACCGCTTGTCCGCGCCCCTGCCCGCGCGGCCTGAAGAGCGCCACCTTGCCTCCCGAAATGGGATCAGCGGCCATCTCCACCATGAACTTGGTGCCGACGGGCTGGCGATAGTGGAATCCAACACCGCCGGCCAACCCCGGCACCATGTTGGCACCGTGGGCATCCTGCAAGCGCGGGCTGTTATCGTCGTGTGCATGCGCGTTTCCGAGCGCCCCTACAATGATTGCTGCCCCTGGGCGGGTATAGCTACCCGATTTCACGATGGTGGTGCGGAAATCCTGTCTCAAAACGCTAGGCATAGATCAAATTCCTCTCAAAGAACACTGCAATTGGGTTTAGAAAAAATGCGATGCGGAGCAAGCCCCCGTTTTTCCCGCCAAGCTTAATAATCAGCGCTCCACTCCTTCTCGTAGCCCGCGCCAATCAGATACGATCTTAGGGGCCGTAAAATAATAACTGTAACACTGCAAAGTTATTGACCGGCCTATAGGAGCCAAATTACTGGGGCAATTTTGTCGCAGTTATTTGTTAACATCTCCTTAGCGTCTGCATGATGCACTCAGTGTGCGCCTGAAGATCGCGGCAACCTGCGACATCCAGTCCTTGCTCTGCATCCTTCACCGACTCATCCACCATGCGCCAGAAAAACGCGGACAGTTGCTTCGCTTCAACGGCATTTTCGACATGTCCCCTGTTAATGATTGCTATTACTTCATCTGCTTGCAGTTTTTTTGCGTAGTGAAAGAGAATTTCCCTTTCTGCAGGAAATTTGTAGTCAATCATTTCAGAAACCTCGACGGCACTCCCCTATTTATTTCCTTTAAATATCAAGCCTCATCTGAAACTTGGTTCCATATCTGTTCATATCCAGTCTGTGTCAGGTACAGGCCCACTTCATAACTTACATCCGGAAGCATGTCACCATTATCCATCCGGCCTAATACCTCTCGACCGGCATCGCAGTCTGCACGCATGGAATCAACCATAACCCATACGAAGTGAGCCAGACGGAAGGCGTCCTCTTCCGTTTTCACTCCGCTAATCAGTAACTGACGCACGACATTATCGTTAAGCGAGTCTGCATAATGAGCCAACAGCGCTTTGACATGAGGGTAACGTTTAAAATGTATCATCGCGATTCCTGCATTGAGCTATTTATTGAGTGTGACGTGATTTATCATGGACATTCTATGGGCTACCAATTCAAGATTAGTGATCAATGCACTCAACTTCATGCGCTCGGTTACTGCCAGGAAGTAATGACCCTTTTTGGCCATATCAGGTTTGAATGCCATTCCGGGCGGCAAATTAGTCGCTCCCAACAGCCAAAACACATCGACAGGTTTCTTTTCATAACGTGAAATCATTTTGTGTATGCTTTTCAAATGTTGCCAGTCCACGGAAAACGACAATCCCATATTATCGTTAGCTTCCACCCAATGTTCATCAGTCGACAACTGATAGTCACACGCACGCACTCCACATACCGTGCGATATTCACCTCCAGTAGTATTGGCATACAGCACTGGATGCTCTCCGCGGCTGACGGGGCGTGCAAAGAACTGTTTTTTTTCAAGACCACGTAGCTTATTTAATAATCTCTGCCAGCTCTGTTAGTGTTTTGAATTGGCTCAATTCGGACATTTGTAATTCCTTGCCTGAGTCATGTAAGGCCCCATTCCCTCAATGTTAAATAGGGTAAATGGAGGACGGGTCTAGATAAGATTCACGTGTACTAAGCTACAAAACGTTCAGAGTTGATTAAACAGATTGACCCGGCTTGCCTGAATCGGGCCGTGAGCCATACCTTGGTCGGTCTTGGTCGCTTTTGTTAACGTGCCAATAAAATTTCTGCCGTAGGCCATCAAATCGCCCCAGTAACTATCAGGCAGATCTGCTTTGTGCGTGTTCGTAACTTTACCGCCAGTCTGGCTAGCAAATTTTGCATATCCCCAAATTGGCTGCCACACACCGCCCCCGACGAACTTGAAATACAAATAATCAGACCAGTCATCAATTGTTTTAATTTTTTTGTTTTTAAAAAACTGCTTACCGGTTTCGGCGTTGGTGACGGGAATTTTGACTGTGTTCACCGTAACCTCGTGGGTCGCATCAATCTTGACGTGAAAACTGGATATCCGGTAATTCCAATCGCCGTCAATATATTCACTGAGATTGCCACTCGGAAACCGCTTCTGATCCAGGCGAATATGCACCCTGCCCATCAATACCAGTATGTAAGTATCGGAAACAGACCAGTTGCCAAGCGCATTCAGTTGTGTTCCCGTCAGCTGTAAAAAGTTCATTATTACCTCTATTTAAGTATTGGCACGTATTCAATCACGTGGCTAAAAAAATCAAAGAAAAAATGGGATTAAATTTTCTGATACTCACTCAAAACCCATACTCAAACGCACCTTCTGCAACACCAACCTTAACCCGCTCAATCGCCGTTCCTTCCATCATCCGCGTTAAAAATTCCCGCGAGATATCCGGCAGCATGGTGTTGGTCAGAATCGCATCGATCATGCGTCCGCCAGACTCGCTCTCGGTGCAGCGTGAGACCACCAGCTTGACCACGTCCTCGCCATATTCAAACGGAATCTTGTACCGTGCCTCGACGCGTTTCTTGATCCGGTTCAGTTGCAGTATGACGATTTTGCCCAGCATCTCATCAGACAGCGGGTAGTAGGGTATCGCCACCAGTCGCCCCAGCAGCGCCGGTGGGAATATTTTAAGCAATGGCTCGCGCAACGCTTTGGCCATACCTTCTGGATCGGGCATCAGTTCCGGATCCTTGCAGAGCCCGGCTATCAGGTCAGTGCCGGCATTGGTAGTCAGCAGGATCAGCGTGTTTTTGAAATCGATGAAGCGCCCTTCGCCATCCTCCATGAAGCCCTTGTCGAACACCTGGAAAAACATCTCGTGCACGTCTGGATGGGCTTTTTCAACCTCGTCCAGCAGCACTACGCTGTAGGGCTTGCGCCGCACTGCCTCGGTGAGTACGCCACCTTCGCCGTAACCTACGTAGCCGGGTGGTGCGCCCTTGAGTGTGCTGACGGTATGCGCTTCCTGGTATTCGCTCATGTTGACGGTGATCAGGTTTTGCTCGCCGCCGTACAAAGCTTCGGCCAGAGCCAGCGCCGTCTCAGTCTTGCCCACGCCCGAAGTGCCGGCGAGCATAAACACGCCGATCGGTTTGTTGGGATTGTCCAGCCCGGCGCGTGACGTCTGGATGCGTTTAGCGATCATCGCCATCGCGTGGTCCTGGCCAATTACGCGCTGCGCAAGGCTGTCAGCCACCTTGAGGATGGTCTCCATTTCGTTGCGCGCCATGCGCCCGACCGGGATGCCAGTCCAATCGCCAACGACAGCAGCCACGGCCTGGTAATCCACTGTCGGCAGAATCAGCGGGGTCTCGCCCTGCAGTGTGGTGAGTTTTTCCTGCACCGCATTCAACTGCGCAAGATCGGCCTGGCGCTGTGTTTCCTTGTCTTCCACACTCAGGCCTTCGGCCACAGCCTCTGCTGCTGCTTCTGCTTCCAGTTTGCTGCCCGTGCCTTCCACCGGCTTGATACCGGCGCGCAGTTTGGCGCGCAGCGCCAGCAGTTCGTCCACCAGGCCTTTTTCGTCAGCCCAGCGCTTGTCCAGCGCGGCCAGCCTATCGCGTTCACCGGCCAGCAACTCGGTTGCCTCGATTTCGCGTTTGCCGATGTCGATGCCGATGGCCTTCTCGCGGCCGATGATGCCCAACTCGGTTTCCAGCGCTTCGATGCGCTTGCGACAATCATCCACCTCGGCCGGCGTGGCGTGCAGGCTGACGGCCACGCGCGCGCAGGCGGTGTCGAGCAGGCTCACGCTCTTGTCGGGCAACTGACGCGCGGGAATGTAGCGGTGGCTGAGCTTGACCGCGGCCTCCAGCGCCTCATCCAGGATCTGCACTTTGTGGTGTTGTTCCATCGTGCTTGCCACGCCGCGCATCATCAGTATGGCCTTTGCCTCGTCGGGCTCATCAACTTGCACGGTCTGGAAGCGGCGTGTGAGTGCCGGGTCTTTCTCGATGTGCTTCTTGTACTCTGCAAATGTGGTGGCACCGATGGTGCGCAGGGTACCGCGCGCCAGGGCGGGCTTGAGCAGATTGGCTGCATCGCCTGTTCCGGCTGCGCCGCCCGCTCCCACCAGTGTGTGCGTTTCGTCGATGAACAAAATAATGGGCTTGGGGCTGGCCTGCACTTCGTCAATTACCGAACGCAGGCGTTGCTCGAACTCACCCTTCATGCTGGCACCAGCCTGCAGCAAGCCGACATCAAGCGTGAGCAATTGCACGTCTTTCAGGCTAGGCGGCACGTCGCCGCGCGCGATGCGCTGCGCAAAACCTTCTACCACCGCAGTCTTGCCGACACCCGCCTCGCCCACAAGAATCGGATTGTTCTGCCTGCGCCGCATCAGGATGTCGACCACCTGCCTGATCTCGTCGTCGCGCCCGACGATAGGGTCCATCTTGCCGCTGCGCGCCTGCTCGGTCAGGTCCACCGTGAATTTCTTGAGCGCCTCCTGCTTGCCCATCGCTGCAGGAGCAATCGCACCGCTGGCCTCTCCGGGTGCACCGCCCGCCTGGAACCCATCGCTGGCGGTCATTTGCGCTTCAGGGGACGCATCAAGCAAGCTGGCAAATTCTTCAGTCAATGCTTCAAGTTTGACTTTTTCAAATTGTTTGGACATCGCATACAGTGCGTTGCGCAACATTGGAGTTTTTAGCATGCCAACAATCAAGTGGCCACTGCGCACCTGAGATTCGCCGAACATAAGTGTGCCAAAGACCCAGCCACGTTCCACTGCTTCTTCAACTTGCGAGGACAGGTCGGTCAGTGAAGTCGAACCACGCGGCAGACGGTCCAGCGCTGCTGTCAAATCCTGAGCCAACCCTGCGGGATTAAGTTCAAAACGTTTAATGATGCGCATCAGATCAGAATCCTGAAGCTGCATGATCTGATGGAGCCAATGAACCAGCTCAACATAAGGATTGCCGCGCAATTTACAAAATACCGTGCTGCTTTCGATCGAGCGATAGCACAAACTATTGAGTTTTCCAAACAGGGCAACGCGACTGATTTCGGCCATTATCTTTTCCTCTTATTGTTAGATTCTGATGGGTGATGGTTGGTGATTCGGGTTGATGAGCACATGTTTTTCGCCGCATTTGGAGGGGTTGCTGCTGAGCCAGGCGACCCGCCCCAATTGGGCTTGCTTTCCAAATTTCAGTGGTGGAAATTCGCCCTTTTTCAGGATCAAATTGACATCCCAATCATAGGTAATGCCAACATAGTTACGCACCCAGTCTTTCAAGCGTTTGAAACTGTTGCCACCGGGTAATAGACGCATGTATTCCACGAGCGTGAGTGGGCCTATGATGATGCGGAATTTGTCCTGGCAATTCCATACCCTGGATCCTAGAACGGAGGTCACACCCAATACGGGGGCATCCGGTCCAGTGCGTAATCGCAATAGACCATCGCTGGGCAAACTCATCCAGTGCCCGACAAACTCTTGTATCACAACCGGCACTTTGAAAAAGTCAGTCAATATCTGCGCCAGTCCGTCGGCATTGCGAATATGCGATGACAGATGACCGGCATAATGCAATTTGGCAAAATCAGACACAGCGTCGCGTTGGTGCAGCGACTTCATGCCAATCCCTATGAGCGATGCGACATAATCTGAGAAACGATCCGCTTCTGGTCTGTCCAAGCTGACGACCGGCTGGGCACTGGCCCAAGCACGGTAGAACAAGGCAATCATGCGGTGGTGAAACACATCCAGAAAGCGCGCGAGCGTGGGGTCCGCCGAGTTGCGCAGGCGGTCGCGAATGTATTCGGTCAAATGTATCGGCAGCGGACCATTAGCGCCCAGCAGGCCCATGAAATTGACATCCATCTTTGCTGCCACACCGTCTGCTGCCGGCTTGAATGAGGCCAACATGGTGTGTTCAAACGCCAGTGAGGGGGATTGTCCAAAACGCACCGCATCGTCATGCGGTCGCAGCGATTGTCCTATACGTGGTTTGTCGGGGTAGGCGCATTCCAGCAGGCGCAATGCTGCAAAAAAATCGTATGCGTATGGATCGCACGCAAGCTTGGAAAGTGTAGCTACAGGATCTCGCATCGCCCTATCCTTGCTGGCCACTTCATCACCTCTCCACGGCGCGGCGTTTTGATGATGGTTTCGGTGAATGAATTGAGCGTTACGTACTTGGCAAAAAATTGCTCCAACACGCCACCCAGCATAAACACCCCCAAGCCTTCGAAAGCGGCCTCATCGATCAGGACGGTGATCTGTAAGCCGCGGCCATAACTAATCGGGCCTGGCACAGGTAGACGCCGGACGATAGGCTGCGCGCTAACCGACATGATGGCATCGATCTGACGCTGACTGTTTGTGTCTGCTTGTGCGCAATACAAGCGCAACAAATCCTTCAAGGCAGCGCCCCCTTCCTGCTGGTCACCATCCATCAATGACAAATAATTCAGCGACAAATGGCTGACCAGTCGCCAAGCGGTCTCGCCTTCGGCATGAGAAGGTGAAGGGATGGTAGGACCTAAAATACAGCGCACCGATTGCACGGGTGCACTGGACTCCACGGTAAAGTCTGTTTTTCCACTGCCGATCGGCATGGACAACACCAGATCGCGATTGGTGCAAAACGTATCAATACCAAGCTGCCTCAAACCGCTGGAGAATGGCGCTTCATGCGCATCTACCAGCGACATGAACACTTCGCTGCCCAGGTAGCTGGAACGCGGTCCCTGACGACGCTGGCGATCTGACAATACATGCTGCTGACGCCTGAGCTGATAATAGGACTGATTACCCGCATTGGCCTGCAAATCATTGGAAGTGTAGAAAGGCTTGAAGCTTTGCACAGCATCCGGGCCAGCACCATAACCGGTTACGCCCACGACCTTGTAAATTTCAAAATCCTGGGGCCGTGTGCGGTCCGGTATCAGGTGGTACTCGGACTCTTGATCCGTCAGATGGATACGGTCAGCCCGCTTGGGAAAAAGATTGATAACGGGTGTGCAGAATAAGGAAAAATTTGCTGCGCTAATACTTTGCTCTAGCTGTGGCTCTACCTTTCCAAACAGCACAAAAATATCCAACTCCTTGTCCGGACAACGCCGCACCGCATCTTGCAAACCACCGAGTTCCGCGAACAGAAATCGCTGAGGAAAGGTAAAATATTCGTGCAGCAGTCGATATCCTCTGAAGGCGCGCGGGCCGCTAGGCAGCAAGGCATGTTCATCTTCGAAACCGACTTGCTGAATATGCGATTTATTGATGATCTGATGCCAGGATGCGGGCTGTTTCGTTGGCATTACAACCATGCCCAAGGAGTTGGCCAAGAGCTGCTCGAGGATTTTGCTTGGCAAGGAATCGCTGCCACGCAGAAACAGGTTCAACTTATCCAGCGCAATATCCTTGAAGCTCAATCCAGCGGTTGCTTTCAGGCGTAAACGTAATCCAGCCTTGACTGCCCCCAAGCGCGACAACTCGATGTCGCCCAACTCTCCGGAATACGTAAAATATTTGGCCTCGGTCAATTCCAGCGGCCAGAGTTTGACTTCATGGGCGGTGCGATATTCGCAAGAAGTCTGATCCTCCTTACCCAACAAGCTGCGCAAGGCAGTTTCACGCGGCAAGGAAAATCCTTCGGCCAGGCTGCCTTCAGTCAGGTCAGGTTGCAGCTGCACGATCGCCATCGATGGCGTGGGTGCCAGGTATTGCGGATAAACCAGCTCCAGCAAGTGATTGGTAAAGCGTGGAAACTCCGCATCAATCTTGAGCTGTATGCGCGCAGCCAAAAAACTGAAGCCTTCCAGCAATCGTTCCACATAGGGATCTGCGCAATCATAGGTTTCCAAACCCAAACGGCCGGCAATCTTGGGAAACTCTTGGGCAAACTCTCCACCCATTTCGCGCAAATGCAACAATTCGCGCTCGTAATAACGCAGCAGCCTAGTATCCATCAGCTCGATCTCGAATCGTTATCAAATACGCGAATCTCGCCCATTTCCAGATCAAGTTCAGTTTTCAAATAGAGTCTTTCAGACAAAGTTTGCCCCCACAACTCGCCATGAATTTCAAAAATTATTTGATTTTGATTTCCACCGCCGACATCTACTGCTCTCGCTCGAACCTGCACAGTGTCGCGCAAAATACGGGGTTCAAAGTCCCAGATGGCTTGCCTCAGGCGTCGTTCCACTTCTGCCAGGTCGAGGCCAGACGCAGTTTTTCCGGATAGATCTGGAAAACCAAAATTTATGACAGACTGCGCAGCCCGCGGGAAATTTTCCATGTTCTGCAAGCTGGCCAAACCGGTGGTATTGAACAGCCAGCCTAGGTCACGCAATACCGCTTTGCGCAGGCCGCGCATCGACAACACACGTTTATCACGCGTTTCCTGCAAATTGCCAGAATCATCGTCGGTCAAGCGATCTAGTAAAGAAGGCTGCAGTTTTTCCTTCGTACTCAGCTCAGCCATGACGAACTCCGGACACAGTCGATAAAATTATGCGTCGGCTGCAAGTTCAGTGTCCGGCAAATGATCAAATTCAATCACTCGCACATCCATCAAGGGATAGTCTGTTTCATTGCTGGTGAACATGCGTTGCCCCTGTCCGTAAAATACATCGGGTGCAACTTCTATCCAATCGGTGCGGCGTGCCATGAGCAGTGCATCATCTGTCGCTGGTGTCATGCCTGCATAGCGCGTAGGAACGAAACCTACCAGCTCCCCGCCGTTGACCAGAGTAAGCCCTACAGGCATCCACACGTTGTCACGCAAATCAGCAGGTGCTTCAAAGCGCACACTGCGGATCCTGTGCATCGGTATCCAGTAATAATTGCCATTGGCGACCATTTCCAGAACCGGGCCTAACCGTGGATCAGCGTCGGCCAGCCATTCAAAACGTTGACCATCAATTGAGCCCGCAACAACGGGCGCGGCCTCGAAAGCCTGATCTCTGGCATTTTTAGCATTTTTGTAATCGCCCAAGGCACTGAGGCGTAATGCTTCTAACAGTAGTGCAATCCATGGCTCCGGATCACCAAAAATAAGCGGCATGCGTTTGCCGGAAAAAATATCTTTACGCAATATTTCACAACGGACTGCTTCACGGTAAGCATGCACCATAGGCATGGCATTTGCATCTAGCTCACCGATGACGTTAAGCTGTGTCACAGCCCTGTCCCATTGTTCGAATACAACCAACAATTGAAACAGAAATACGCGACGTTTGGGATCTGCGGGATGCTGACGAATATCTTGCTGCAGATTTTGCAACGCTTGTTGCAGATTTCCTGCTTTTAGCGCGTTTATTGCTTCCGCTGCAGACATGCTCTCTCCCTAAATGATCACAGTTTTACTTGCACTTTATTTGTAAATCGCTTCTGAACGTGCGGGGGTTAAACAGACACTTGCCAATAAAATGTCCAGGACGGACCTGGACATTTCACGGACTAGTTACACACTAATGACTTAGTAAGTTGCGTTCTTCTGCAGATCCCACTTCTTGGCCGTACCAGTAGTGACTTTCGTTCCGCTGAATGCGTCGTACTGGTAGCTGATTTTGGTAAAGTTCAACGAGAAGGATTCGGTAGGACGATCACCGCCGCTACTCATCGAATACGAACTGACGATTGCGTCTTCCAGTTCAATCTTCATGTAAACCTGTTGCGCCTTATCGGCACCGCCAGTTTGCAGAAAATGGATTTCCGCCTTGCCCAATCCCTTACCGCAAACCGACTGCATAAACAGATCGGCAGAAGAAACATCCGTTGATTTGGTGAGTGTCACTTCAGAGAACGAAGGATTGCTGGTTTCTCTGTCCACGCCGCCACCACTGGCAGAAATAGCGCGACCTACACCCATTTGCATCGAATCGCAGGTAATCCATTTTTCATGACCAGCAACAATGGAGTCACCGTTTATAGCTGTAGCAAATTTAAGCAGAATCATATTTTTCCTCTTATTAGATTAAATTACCGTAACCAACTTTTGCATGCACAATCAAATGCACTCCGCAATGGTTGACCGGAATACTTACATTACCAAACAGACAACAAAAATCGTTACCTGCAACCACCACTCCCAACCCCATGGCTTACCATTATTTTACCTCAAGCTTTGCCCGAAGGTAGTTTTGAAACAAGACGCAATGAAACTGTCAGACCTTCCAGCTGATAATGCGGCCGCAAGAAAAATTTGGAACGGTAATAACCGGGATTGCCCTCGATCTCTTCCACGATCACCTCTGCACCAGCCAGTGGCTTGCGGGCCTTGTCGGCTTCCGTTGCCGTTGCCGGATTATTTTCGACATAACGTCCAATCCAGTTATTCAACCAGGTTTCCATATCGTCCTTTTCCTTGAACGACCCGATTTTGTCACGCACGATGCATTTCAGGTAATGAGCGAAACGGCAGGTAGCAAACAGGTACGGCAAGCGTGCCGCCAGGTTGGCGTTGGCAGTCGCATCCGCATCGTCGTATTCAGCAGGCTTATGCATGGATTGCGCACCAATGAAAGCAGCAAATTCACTGTTTTTCTTGTGCACCAACGGCATAAAACCATTTGCTGCCAACTCCGCCTCACGACGGTCGCTAATCGCGATTTCGGTTGGGCACGTCATATCAACCCCGCCATCATCAGTCGGAAAAGTATGGACAGGCAAGCCTTCCACCGCACCGCCCGATTCTATGCCACGGATCTGAGAGCACCAACCATAGTTTTTGAATGAACGGTTGATATTGACAGCCATCGCATAGGCTGCATTGGCCCAGGTGAATTTTTTGCTGTCGGAGCCGCCCGTATCTTCTTCAAAGTCGAATTCTTCCACAGGATTTGACTTGGCACCGTAGGGGGCACGTGACAAGAAACGAGGCATTGCCAAGCCAACGTAACGGGAGTCTTCGGATTCACGGAAAGCACGCCATGCAGCATGCTCAGGCGTCTGGAATATCTTGGTCAGATCACGTGGATTGGCCAGTTCCTGCCAGGAGTCCATCAACATGACGCTAGGATCTGCAGCCGTGATCAAGGGTGCATGCGAGGCCGCACTGATTTGCGCCATCTGAGACAACAACTCGACATCCGGTGCGCTGTTGTCAAAGTAATAATCGGCCACTAGCGAACCATACGGTTCGCCGCCAAATTGGCCATACTCTTCTTCATACAGTTTTTTGAAAATCGGACTTTGATCCCAGGCTGTGCCTTTGTATTTCTTCAATGTCTTATGCAGATCGTTTTTAGAAATATTCATCACACGGATTTTAAGTGACTCGTCAGTTTCCGTATTGTTGACCAAATAATGCAAGCCACGCCAAGCGCTTTCAACAGACTGAAATTCAGCATGATGCATGATCAGATTGACTTGCTCGGTCAGTTTTTTATCCAGCGCTGCGATCAGTGACTCTATGGTTCCCAGCACATCACCTGAAATCAGATTGGTGCCACTTAGCGCCTGTTCGGCCAGGGTTTTTATCGCACTTTCTACCGCGTCCTTGGCCTTGTCAGATTTGGGTTTGAATTCCTTTTGCAGCAGGCTGGCAAAATCTCCTACTTCAAGCGCCACTTCGCCTGATTGTGCTATCGCTTCATTACTTGTTGTAGCCATGGAATGCTTCCTTCTTAAAATTGGTACACCAAAAGTGCAATGCCAACGCGGCGTTTGTTATTCCTGAGGCTTGGGCGCCGCTGTCAGTGCCTGCATCAGTGCCGGCTCTTTAAGTAGTTTGGCGATCAGATCTTCAGCTCCAGTCTTGCCGTCCATATAGGTCAGCAAATTGGACAGCTGACCGCGCGCTTCAAGCAGTTTGTTCAGCGAGTCCACCTTGCGCGCAACTGCGGCGGGAGTGAAGTCATCCATGCTTTCAAAGGTTATATCGACTGCCATATTGCCTTCACCGGTGAGCGTATTCGGCACTTGCACTGCGACACGCGGCTTCATCGATTTCAGACGCTCGTCGAAATTATCAACATCGATTTCAAGAAATTTTCTGTCCGCCACGGGTGCTAATGGATCCGCTGGTTTGCCAGATAAATCGGCAAAAACCCCCATCACAAAAGGAAGCTGTACAGTTTTTTCTGCGCCATAGACCTCAACGTCATACTCGATCTGCACACGGGGTGCCCTATTGCGGGCGATAAATTTTTGACTGCTTTCTTTTGCCACGGAATTTCTCCTCGTTCAGTTGTTATTATTACTTGATGATACTTGATTACTTGATGATACTTGAAATATTGATGCCAATTCAAACCAGTATTGTTCTTATTTTTATCAACACCAACAAAGTACCCCGCAGAAAAAATCTAATTATGAAATTCTAGGATTCATTTTGAGTACCGCTAATATTATATATTTGCGCCAAACTATCTGGCGCCATATCTTGTAAAATTTCTACAAAACTCTTGTCAACCAGCTTCTGTGCACGACGCAGCAGCAACGGAATAGGGCTGGATGGCTCATGTTGCGCATAAAAATCACAAATTTTTTCCAGTGAACGGAAAACATCATCCCTGCTTCTGATCTCGCCACTGATGGCAGCGTGACTTGCGTGAGTTTGAACACTTCCTGTTGCCTCTGCAGGCTCAGCAGAATGATCCGCAATATGTCCCGCTGTTGGTTGCGCCATTCTGTCACGAACAAAATCGCAGGCCCGCTTCAGCATTTTGGACAACACACTTAGATCCAATGATTGAGAAGCTCCAATTTTATCAGTCAGAATAGCGTCTATCCGACAAACGCTCTGGTAGGCTTGTTCAAGTGCAGCGTACGTTTTTTGCACTTCGCCAGGGTTCACGTCTCTGAAGGCCGCATCAATCACCCCCAACGTAGCTTTCTCGACGCCTTCCGGCACCTCCATTTCACCCGTTGCCATATCGATTTCGCGCAGACTGAAACGGCCGCAGGTTTTCGATGAAACCAGACAAGCCTCCCTGACTTCTTTCAATACGGTGAAAGGCTCGCACAGCGACGATAATGTATTAACGCGCAACATGGGGTCAAAACCATCATCCGGGTCGAGCTGGGGGTAAACACTATCCCAGCGTTGCTCCAGCAATTGTTCTATTAGTAGCAATCCTGCGGCCAGGCCAGAGACACCCTGCAGCTTCAACATTGAGCGCGCTAAAGGGAGAGCAATACGTAAATCTCTGCTGCGATGAATAAGTTTAAGAGCCAGTGACTTGACCTGTTTCCAGTCAGGCGGTTCCTCTGGCGTTATCGTGTCGCCGTACTGCACCTCGGGCTTGCCTTTAACTGCTTGCTCTAGCTCAAGGAATTCGGAATCATATTCGAGATTGGTGCCACATGGTTCTTCAGGCGATATCTCTTGCAATAACTCTGCAATGTCTTCTGTGCTTATGTCAGCCAATTTATTTTTCCCTTAATTCTTCTTGAAAGGATAACTCACAGCGATATTGGGATACCTGCAAGCTCTGACCATTTACTGAATCGACAAAATGAAACTGTGCGATCCGAGCCATTCAAAACATATAAAACGATCACTTTAGCATCAAATTATGGAAGACTAAACGTCGCGGCATAAAATCGCGATCGCCGAATAGTTATCCTGCCCTTTGTGTCCGATGGCGAGCACACGACTCTCCAGCGCCTGCAACCATTCCGCACCGCTAGCAGAATCATTCAGCGTGCTCTCCATATCACGCTCATCAATATGCTCCCACAGCCCGTCAGTGCAAAGCAAAATCACATCGCCGTGATGCAGGCCGTATGGAACAGCCTCGACACGTGGCTCAAACTCATCACTGTTGCCGAGTGCAGCGTATAGCTGGCTGCGATGCTGGGAACTGCGCAGCTCGTGCGACTGTAAATAGCCGGCATCCACCATATTCTGTACCACGCTGTGGTCGCGTGTTTGCGTGATGATGCGCCCGTGCCTGAACAAGTACAGCCTGGAATCGCCAAGATGCCCCCATATGGCCTGGCTATTTTTTGAGTCGATGGCCACCACTACCGCCGTGGCGCGCATGTCGGCCAAGTGCGCGTCGCTTTGTTGGCCCTCGATCACCGCCGCATTAGCGCAGCGCAACGCCCCCTCTATCGCTTGCGCGTTGCATTCCGGATTATCGTGAAACCATTCGAGTATGTGCCGCACCACGATCTTGGACGCGACATCCCCGCCGGCGTGGCCGCCGGCGCCGTCGGACAGAATGCAAAAAGTCGCTTCTGTGCTCGACCAGCACCCGCAAGCATCTTCATTGGCCTGTCTGCCACCCGCTTTTGAAAGCACAAGAATTTCGAGTTGCATGGAGGTTGAGTTACGACTTACGCGACTTGTCTTCTTGCCTGAGCTTGTCTATCTGCTCCTCATACGCGCGCAGAAACGCCTTGCCAAATAACTCGTGGAAATCTTCCTCCGCCTCCTTGGATATGTCGCCATACAACTCAGCAAACAGATCCCACAACTTGGCTTTGCGTTGCATCGGCAGTATCGAATCGATCAACTTTTTCTGCGTAAGACGCTGCTCCAATCGGCCCGGGTTGAAACGTTCCAGCACTCCCGTCAGCGCTGCACGCATCCCTGCCATAAAACCAAACTGGTGCGAGCGCAAATCATTGTAGGCATCTTTCATGGACTGCTTTGGCATCATGAAGCCATAACCCTGCGGAGCCAGTAGATGAGACAGCGCGACTTCCACACTCGGCGAGAATTTGAGCGGATTATTTTCTTTGCCCACTATCATGGTGGCATCGGCTCGCACTTCTTGCTTGGTGAGCGCACGAGCAAGCAATAAGTCCAAGGTACCCTGAGTCGCCTCGCGTAATAATTGTCCGAACATATTCATCATCTCTGGTGTCAGCTTGCCGGGAAGCGCAAGATTGGGTACTCCTGCCCCGGCTAGAAATGCCTGCAGCAACTCGTTATGGCTGGCTGCTTCCCCCGCGTGTGATGTAACGGGTTTTTCTTCCACCACAACTGGTTTCGTT
>Ga0315270_10000836_pt1 | contig 16548 bp, 8 predicted proteins | sample C1_bottom_MG_FD_204932 | JGI IMG/M metagenome (GOLD analysis project Ga0315270, IMG submission 204932) | Sediment microbial communities from Yellowstone Lake, YNP, Wyoming, USA - C1_bottom | ecosystem: Environmental > Aquatic > Freshwater > Lake > Sediment | place: USA: Wyoming | collected...
GCGTCAGGTGGAGGGCCTGGCGTCGTCCAGGGCCCTGAACATGGAACCACCATGCCTGCGGGCCCCGTCCTAGCCATGCTCGCCCGGCGCTCCCAGCGCGGCCCGTGCGAATTCTAAAACACACTCTTATACTCATTTGCGTTCAATCGTAAAAAAATCAACCACGGAGGCACGGAGCATGGGCACACGGTAGGCGGCGGGCCTGGATGTCCCAAAAGGATCCGGGCCCGCCGCCTACCGTGGCTTCCGGCTTGGCCGGAAGCGGCCTCCGGCCTGCCCATGACGGAGGATCACCGAGGCCTCCGTGCCTCCTTTGTGGCCTCGGTGTCTCCGTGGTGAATCTCCAGCTTTGATTCCTACATGGTCGTCAGATCAGCCCCGCCTTGAGGGCCACCCGCACCAGGGAGGTCGCGTTGTGGAGCCCCAGCTTTTCCAGGATGTGGCATCGGTGGACATCCACGGTGCGGTGGCTGATGCCCAGATGGGGCCCGATCTCCTTCGAGGTCTGGCCCTGGCCGAGGAGGCGGAGGACATCGAGTTCCCGCGGGGTCAGTCGGGCCGCGACCAACTGCTGGAGCGCCTGGGCCTCGGCATCCGAGCCGTCCTGGGATTGTCCCATGAGGGCCTGCGCCATCAGGTGGTTCTCCTCCATACGCTGCTGGTGAACCTGAAGCGCTTCCGTCACCACCTGCTGGAGGTCCGGCAGGGCCACCGGCTTGGTGAGGAACCGGAACACCTGCCCCTCGTTCACCGCGTTCATGGCCGTCGGCAGATCCGCCTGGCCGGTCAGCATGATCCTCACCATGTCCGGAAAGTCCGTCTTGAGCTTCCGCAGCAATTCAACGCCCGTCATGCCGGGCATCTGCTGATCCACCACGGCAACGGCCGGGGCCGGTTCCCTCCGCAGGAGATCGAGGGCCTCCTGCCCGGATTGGGCGGTCTCCACCATGGCCTGGCCGAAAAAGGCCCGGGACACGCTCTTCAGAAGGATGGGATCGTCGTCCACGAACAAAATCCAGGTGCCCGGGTCGAAATCCGGCGTTGCGCGAGCTGGCTGCTCAGGGTTGACGCGGAACCTCAAGACAAGGACCCCCTACCAAACGACTATAGCGAGGCCCGCTTCGACTCAGTCGCTGGAACCCGTGGGAAGAACCGAATCAGCCCCCCTCGCTGCGGGGAATCCCCTGACCGGCTTCCCCTTCCTCGCGCCGGGGCGGGGCGGACGACCCCTTCCGCAGCACCCATCCCAGGCCGATGGGCCCGGCCACGGTGGTCAACAGCAGCGCGCCGATGATCCCGGCCTGGATCTCGGAGCCGAGCAGGGATGCACCGTTTACCTGGAGCTGGGCGCCAGCGGCCACGAAGATGAGGCCCACCTCGCCGCGGGGCACCATGCCCCAGCCCACCACGGCGGCGCGGATGCCCTTGCCGCCACCAAAACCGGCGACGTATTTTCCGGCCACGCCCAGCACGGCCAGCACCGCGGCGAAACCCAGGGTGGCGGGCTTGAAGAGGGCCGTGGGGTCCACCTTGGCGCCCATGAGCACGAAGAAGAGGGGCGACAGCACCGTCACCAGGGGATGGACCAGTTCTTCGAGGGAGTGCTTCTCCCGGTTCTCCAGATCCACGATGTGGGCGGGCTCCAGGATCAGGCCCGCGGCATAGGCCCCCACGATGGAGGCCAGGCCCGCCAGACTGCCCAGCCAGGCCAGCAGGAAGGCGAAGCCGAGGCCCAGGGGCAGCAGCACCTGCTCGCCCCGGAAGCGCGTGGCCAGCTGGAAGAGGCGCGGTGTGGCCAGGCGCCCCAGGGTGAGCGCCGCGGCGATGAAGCCCAGGGCCAAGCCGAGAGTCCTGGCCAGTTCGGGCCCCAGGGATCCGCCCGCGGCCGCGCCCACCATGCCGGAGACGGCCACCAGCACCAGCAGGCCCAGCACATCGTCCACCACCGCGGCGCCCACGATGATGCGGCCTTCCAGGGTGTCGGAAGCCCCCTTCTCCCGCAGCACCTGCGCGGAGATGCCGATGCTGGTGGCGCATAGGCAGGCCCCGATGAAGAGATCCAGCACGAAGGGGGCGCCCTTGGGCAGCAGGAGCCAGGCCCCCGCGAGCCCTGCGGCCATGGGCACCACCACGCCGATGAGGGCCACCCGCAGCGAGGCCGCGCCCACCTTCAGCATCTGGGGCACTGTGGATTCCAGGCCCACGGCGAACATGAGCACCACCACGCCCAAGCCCCCCAGCAGCTCGGTCGCGGGCGAGGCCGCCACATCCGGGAACAGGGGCCAGGCCCGATGCAGGGCCGTGAGGGCCAGACCCACGGCCAGCTCGCCCGTGACGGCGGGCAACTTGAGGCGCACGGCCAGTTCACCCCCCAACTTGGCGGACAGCCACAGCAGGGCCAGCAGCATCAGGGTGCCGGCGATGGGATCTTGCATCAGGAAAGCCAGGGGCATGGGGCCTCGATGGCGTGGGGACCATCCCAGGCTAGGCTGAAGCATGGCCTGGCTGGAAGCGGCATCCTGGATTTCTGCGGGCGCGATCCTCGCGGGCCTCGCGCTGCTCCGGCGCCACTGGGCCCGACTGCCCACGCTGGCGACGGATCCGCCGCTCCCATCGGAGCCAACACCCATCTGCCTCTGCATCCCGGTACGGAACGAGGCCCTGGAACTGGCCGCCGCCCTGGATTCCTGGCTGGCCCAGGACTACCCGGCCATGCGCATCGTCGTGGTGGACGACGGTTCCACAGACGGCAGCACGGAAATCCTTCACGCGCGGGAAACCACCCAGCCCGACCGCCTGCGGGTGCTGCGCAACGATGCCCTGCCCCCGGGTTGGCTGGGGAAGAACCACGCTCTGGACCTGGCCTCCCGCCAGCCCGAGGCCCAGGCAGCAGCGTGGCTGCTCTTCGCGGATGCCGATGTGCAGGCGGCCCCGGATCTGCTGCGGCGGGCCATGGGCTTCGCCCTGGCCCAGCCCACGGACATCCTGGCCCTCATCCCCGGCGTGGATGCGGTGGGCCCGGCGGAGCGGGTGGTGCTGCCCCTGGCGGCCTCGGCCTTCCAGGTGCTGGTGCCGCCCCACCAGGTGCCGAACCCGCGCCACCCGGCTTTCTGCGGCGTGGGTGGCTTCACCCTGGTCCGGCGCTCGGCCTACGAGGCCGCCGGTGGCCACGCGGCGGCGCCTCTGGAGGCCATCGACGACATGATGCTGGCCCGGCGCATGAAGGCGGCCGGTTTCGTGAACCGGGTGGCCCGGGGCGGGCCGGACCTGCACCTGCGGATGTACCACGGCCTGGGCGAGCTGGTGCGGGCCATGCGGAAGAACGCCGCCGCCCTGCCCGCCTGGTGGCTCCTCCCCCTGCTCCTCCCGCCCGTGGCCCTGGCCGCACTTTCTCCCCTCTGGCTGCCTTTCGCGGGCCACCCGGGCCTGGCGCTGCTGCTCTGGCTGCTGGTGCCGGCCCTGGCGGGGGACGTGCAGCAGGGGATGACCGGCCGGCCCATGGACCTGCTCTGGGCCTTCTGGCCCCTGAACGGCCTGGTCTTCACGGCAGGCACCGCCTGGGCCTTCACGGACCGCCTGCGGGGCGTGAACCATTGGCGGGGGCGGGACGTGAGGTTGCGCTAGGCTGTTTCGGCACCGCCCGGGGTGGGGTGAAAAAACTTTCTTGTTTTTTTCGCTTTTTGCCGCATCCTGGAAAGCACCCCTTCCGGAGGACCCCATGGCCGCGACCGAGCAAGATGATCGACTGAAAGCCCTCACCCGAACCCTGGCCGACATCGAGCGGGCCTTCGGCAAGGGCTCGATCATGAAGCTGGGCGACCGGATGAGCCCCTCCGAGGGCATCGAGGTCATCAGCACCGGCTCCATCGCCCTGGATGCGGCCCTGGGTGTGGGCGGCGTGCCCAAGGGCCGCGTCGTCGAAGTCTACGGCCCGGAGGCCAGCGGCAAGACCACCCTGGCCCTGCACATGGTGGCCCAGGCCCAGAAGAAGGGCGGCCTGGCCGCCTACATCGACGCCGAGCACGCCCTGGATCCCGAATACGCCCAGAAGCTGGGGGTGGACGTGGCCAACCTCTTCATCAGCCAGCCCGACAGCGGCGAACAGGCCCTCGAAATCTGCGACCAGCTGGTGCGCAGCGCTGCCCTGGACATCATCGTCATCGATTCCGTGGCCGCCCTGGTGCCCAAGGCCGAGATCGACGGCGAGATGGGCGACAGCCACGTGGGCCTGCAGGCGCGCCTCATGAGCCAGGCCCTGCGCAAGATGACCGGCACCATCAGCAAGACCCACACCTGCGTGGTCTTCATCAACCAGATCCGCATGAAGATCGGCGTGATGTTCGGCAGCCCCGAAACCACCACCGGCGGCAACGCCCTCAAGTTCTACGCCTCGGTCCGGCTCGACGTGCGCAGCATCCAGAGCATCAAGGGCAACACCAACGACCCCCTGGTGGCCGCCAAGGACGAGGATTCCTCCGTCATCGGCAAGAAGACCAAGGTGAAGGTCGTCAAGAACAAGGTCGCGCCGCCCCTCAAGATCGCCACCTTCGACATCATGTACGGCGAAGGCATCAGCCGCACCAGCGAGCTGGTGGAGCTGGGCACCCAGCTGGAGATCATCCAGAAGAGCGGCTCCTGGTACAGCTACAAGGACAGTCGCCTCGGCCAGGGCGCCGAGAACGTGAAGAAGCTCTTCACGGACAACCCTGAACTGGCGGACGAGGTGGAAGGCCTCATCCGCGAGCGCCTCGGCCTGAAGGTGGCCGTGGAGGTCTAGAGCACATCGACTGCGCGCCCTTGGAAGGGGTCGGCAGACGGCGGTGGTCCCCAAAGGCCGCCGCCGTTTTTTTGTCGATCCAGAGCCCGGCCCGGGCGGGGAGTGGCGCTACTCCTTGTCCTGCACACCCAGCCCCGCGCCCCGAAGGTGGCGTGGCAGAGGCGCCGCCCCCTGGGCGTTGAAGGGAGCGCTGGCGGAGGCCACGGCCTTCGGAGTGGCAGGCCGGGTACCTGGCTGGATACCGGGCTGGGCCTGAAGGGCCTTCATCTGCTCGGCGGTGGCGAAGCGTTCCAGGCGGGCCAGCTGCTCGGGCGAGGGAAACCCCTCGTAGCGCACCCGGCGGGGCCCCCAGGTGGCCACGCCCTCACCGCGAAGCTCGTTGATGCGGGGGAGCGACTGCCGGAAGAAGATACCCAGCGGCTCGCCGTCGGGATCGGAAAAGGCGATGAGGTCCGTCTCGGGGAGCAGCACGGGCGCTCCAGCGGCCCACGTGGCCACGGTAAGCGGCTTGCCCTGGCCCGTCTTTACCATGAGGACCGGGGCCGGACGCCCCAGGGCGGGGTCCAGATCCTTCTCCTGGTTCCGCAGGGCCTCCAGCAGGTCCATGTGCTTCAGTTCCTTCTGGGGCGCGGACATGGGGTGGGGGTCCTGGAGCCGGGCCGTCACGAGCCTGTCTTCGATGCGTTCCAGCACGGCGAGTTGGAGCGCCGGACCACCGGCCTGGCCCATGGCCTGGATGGTGCGACTCACCTCCTCCATGAGCTTGGGCAGCAGGATCTGGGGCGCGGCCAGCAGGGTGTCCGCCGAGGGGATGGCGATGAAGGGATGCTGGTCCTTGAAGAGGCCGTGCCAGAGCTCCGGGAGCAGCAGGCGGGCGGCATCGGCTCCGTCGCGCCAGGGGCCGCGGTAGATGCCCGAAGGCAGCCGCACGAAGGCCCCCTCGCTGCGCCGGCGCAGGTGATCCAGGGCCAGGTCCAGCACATCGCCGGCAGGCTGGTCCCAGAGTTTCAGCCAGGCGGCGGGCATCACCACATCACCCACGCGGATGCGCTGGCTCAGGCCATCGATGAAGCTCCGGCTCCAGCGGCCCTCGCGCTCCGCCTGCCAGGCGGGCACGAGTTCGGGCAGCAGGTGGTCCTGGGCGTCGATCCAGGGCTCCGGCAAGGCCAGTCCCAGGCGGTGGGCCTCGGCCAGAGCATCTGCCCAGGCCTCGCGTTCCTCGGCCTTCCGATGGGCCTCGAAGGCCGGCCGCAGCGCTTCCAGCCCCGGTAGCGCGATCGGCACGCCCCGGGCCTCCAACAGGGTGTCAAGCCCAGGGAGCGGCGCCTCGTCAGCGCGGGAACGGAATCGATCAAAAAAGCCCATTTTCGGAAGTCCAATCAAACAGTCCATTCTGCCGCAGGAAAGGAATTTATGCTTGGAGAATGGAGATTCTGGACACTTTGGGCCGCCCCCTCAAGGCGCTGCGCATCTCGGTGACGGACCGATGCAATTTCCGCTGCACCTACTGCATGCCCAAGGAAGTCTTCGGGCCGGACCATCCCTTCCTGCCGCGGGAGGCCCTGCTCAGCTTCGAGGAAATCGCCCGTCTGGCGCGGATCTTCACGGGCCTCGGCGTCGCCAAGATCCGCCTCACCGGCGGTGAGCCCCTGATGCGCCGGGAGCTGCCCGCCCTGGTGCGCATGCTCACCGCGGTGCCCGGGCTGGAGGATCTCGCCCTCACCACCAACGGGGCCCTCCTTCCCGAGCAGGCCCCCGCCCTGAAGGCCGCCGGTCTCCGGCGTCTCACGGTCAGCCTTGACACCCTCCGCCCCGACCGATTCCACGCCATCAGCGACACGGACCTGCCCCTGGACCGCGTGCTGGCGGGAATAGACGCCGCGCGGGCCGCCGGTTTCGGTCCCATCAAACTCAACTGCGTCCTCAAGCGAGGCGTGAACGACGACGAGATCCTCGACCTCGCCGCCTTCGCCCGGGAGGGCGGCCACACCCTGCGCTTCATCGAGTTCATGGACGTCGGCACCACCAACGGATGGCAGATGGAAGCCGTGGTTCCGGCCGCCGAGGTGCGTGATCTCCTTGCAGCCCGGTGGCCCATCGAGCCCCTGGAGAACGGCGAGGGCGCCGTCGCCCGCAGCTGGCGCTACCGCGACGGAAAAGGCGAGATCGGCCTCATCGCCTCCGTGACAGCCCCCTTCTGCCGGGGCTGCGACCGAGCCCGCCTTTCAGCTGAAGGCCGCCTCTACACCTGCCTCTTCGCGAGTGAAGGCCTGGATCTGAAGGGCTTCCTCCGGAGCGGGCACAATGATCAGGATCTGACGGCCATGTTGGGCTTCCATTGGAAGCGACGGAGCGATCACTACTCTGAGATCCGGCATGGCGCCACACCCGGCCTCCCCAAGGTGGAGATGTCGCGCATGGGGGGGTAGCACCTTAGTTCACGCCTCATTCGCTGTGACGGACGGCTGTGCCTGGGTCTAGTCAGCCCCAGGCACAGCCGTCCGTCGGCGTGCGCGGGGAACGGCCCAGGAACACGCCCCCGTGCCCGGTCAAAACCGGTTCATCCCCGCGTGCGCGGGGAACGGTTCTGGGGGCCCACGTAGCCGCCGAAGCTGTTCGGTTCATCCCCGCGTGCGCGGGGAACGGGCCATGGCAACCAGCACGTTCTCTGCGGGGTCCGGTTCATCCCCGCGTGCGCGGGGAACGGCCGATAAGGGATGAGGCCGTTTCCTCAATAGCCGGTTCATCCCCGCGTGTGCGGGGAACGGGCGGGCATGGGGTGTTTGACGCCACGGGTCCACGGTTCATCCCCGCGTGCGCGGGGAACGGCCCACGCTGATGAACTTCCCCGCACCCCAAAGCGGTTCATCCCCGCGTGCGCGGGGAACGGTCCACTGCGAACTGGAGGTTGCCCACGAGCTTCGGTTCATCCCCGCGTGCGCGGGGAACGGCTCACGTCCACAGAATCCCCGCCGGCGTAACGCGGTTCATCCCCGCGTGCGCGGGGAACGGCGTAACGAGACACGCTTCGAACGAGCCCTGCGCGGTTCATCCCCGCGTGCGCGGGGAACGGCCGTTGTCGTCCGTACGCTCGGCCAGGAACTGCGGTTCATCCCCGCGTGCGCGGGGAACGGATGAGGGCCCTGCCGTAGAATTGCATCACCGCCGGTTCATCCCCGCGTGCGCGGGGAACGGGCATGAGAGCCTTCCGCGCCGCATTCATCACGCGGTTCATCCCCGCGTGCGCGGGGAACGGGTCTACCACCGCTGTGGCGCGGGCACAACCATCGGTTCATCCCCGCGTGCGCGGGGAACGGGGGTTGATCACGAGGCCAGCCCGTCAGCTGGCCGGTTCATCCCCGCGTGCGCGGGGAACGGCAAATCCCATCCCCTGGCCCCTTCACCGGGGCCGGTTCATCCCCGCGTGCGCGGGGAACGGGGCCCATGGCTAGGGCCAAGGCAACCTACTACCGGTTCATCCCCGCGTGCGCGGGGAACGGCGCGACAAGATGTTCACCAACGGAGGCAGCCTCGGTTCATCCCCGCGTGCGCGGGGAACGGTCGCGCGGGCTCAGGCTGCTGCCGCACGATCTCGGTTCATCCCCGCGTGCGCGGGGAACGGTGTGGATCTGAAGATGGCGGCGGGGGGTGAGGCGGTTCATCCCCGCGTGCGCGGGGAACGGTCTATTTTCAGCACGCTCTGGAGTTTTTCAGGCGGTTCATCCCCGCGTGCGCGGGGAACGGTCGTAGTTCCGCACCAAGTGGGCGTTCAGCCACGGTTCATCCCCGCGTGCGCGGGGAACGGGTCTTCCAGCGCCTCTCTTGCGATCATCACGGCGGTTCATCCCCGCGTGCGCGGGGAACGGTGGCATCAGCCGAGCCGATGCCATGCCGTAAACGGTTCATCCCCGCGTGCGCGGGGAACGGGCCTCCCGGAAGACTGGCAGCCACTCCGCGTCCGGTTCATCCCCGCGTGCGCGGGGAACGGTCCCGGAGGAGTTTGAGGTCGGGACCGGTCAGCGGTTCATCCCCGCGTGCGCGGGGAACGGCCGATGCCTCCGCTGCCGTGGTGGTGGCGGGCCGGTTCATCCCCGCGTGCGCGGGGAACGGCATGCGCTGGCCATCCCTCTCTTCCCGGAATGCGGTTCATCCCCGCGTGCGCGGGGAACGGGTCACACCACTGCTGCCAGCAAGGCTCCTGCACGGTTCATCCCCGCGTGCGCGGGGAACGGTTCAAGTGTGACGGAAATCAGACGGGGGCTCCCGGTTCATCCCCGCGTGCGCGGGGAACGGGCCATCTTCCGGTTCTCGAAGATCTCTCGGCGCGGTTCATCCCCGCGTGCGCGGGGAACGGTTCAGCAGCACCGTCACATGATCGCCTTCATGCGGTTCATCCCCGCGTGCGCGGGGAACGGTGCATGGTCCTCGATGAAGAAGGCCTCATCAACGGTTCATCCCCGCGTGCGCGGGGAACGGGTAATCGATATTCGCTATCTGATTGAGGAGGTCGGTTCATCCCCGCGTGCGCGGGGAACGGCGGACAAGGAGTGGGAAGGGACGACGCCGGGTCGGTTCATCCCCGCGTGCGCGGGGAACGGCTGAAGGCCGGCCTGGAGAAGTGCCGAGAGATCGGTTCATCCCCGCGTGCGCGGGGAACGGTCCTTCACCAGGTAGAGGACGATGCCGCCCTCCGGTTCATCCCCGCGTGCGCGGGGAACGGGGCCAGTGGTGCTGCCACGGCTGATCTCATTCCGGTTCATCCCCGCGTGCGCGGGGAACGGTCAGCGGCGGGTATCCGGCCGCCCTGATTGTGCGGTTCATCCCCGCGTGCGCGGGGAACGGGCGCTCATGACGGCCCTCCAGCCCACCCTCGCCGGTTCATCCCCGCGTGCGCGGGGAACGGGGCTGAAGGGCCGCAGCCTTGGTGTCCAGCCGCGGTTCATCCCCGCGTGCGCGGGGAACGGCGGAACGCCCTGCACCATGAGGCCGGCCGACGCGGTTCATCCCCGCGTGCGCGGGGAACGGCGGACAAGGAGTGGGAAGTGACGACGCCGCGTCGGTTCATCCCCGCGTGCGCGGGGAACGGATCTTCCAGCGCCTCTCTTGCGATCATCGCGGCGGTTCATCCCCGCGTGCGCGGGGAACGGCTCTTCGAGGTGATGGATACGGACATCGAGGGCGGTTCATCCCCGCGTGCGCGGGGAACGGCTCACGGGGTGGGACAGCACTGCGATCTGGCCCGGTTCATCCCCGCGTGCGCGGGGAACGGCCGCGAACACGGCTTTGGCGATCCCGCCTGATCGGTTCATCCCCGCGTGCGCGGGGAACGGCAGGTCCGCGGCAGGGCCGGGTCCGTGGCGTACGGTTCATCCCCGCGTGCGCGGGGAACGGCGCTCCTCGACCGAGCCACCCTCCAGTTTGAACGGTTCATCCCCGCGTGCGCGGGGAACGGCCAGTGTGACCGTTGATCCAGACCGCGAGGTCCGGTTCATCCCCGCGTGCGCGGGGAACGGGTCGCTCGGGTTCTAAAGGCGGCGGCCATGGGCGGTTCATCCCCGCGTGCGCGGGGAACGGGGCTTCGATCAACCGCAGACCTTCGGCGGTTGCGGTTCATCCCCGCGTGCGCGGGGAACGGTACCAGAGCCCGTCCATCCCGGATCCGACTCGCGGTTCATCCCCGCGTGCGCGGGGAACGGCTTCCCCAGGATGGATGAGGATGGGTGCTGCGCGGTTCATCCCCGCGTGCGCGGGGAACGGCAGGCCTTCCAGGCGGTGGCCATCCAGACAGGCGGTTCATCCCCGCGTGCGCGGGGAACGGTGGTCAAGGTCTAGGACGAAGTAGCGGCAATACGGTTCATCCCCGCGTGCGCGGGGAACGGCTTCTCGGATTCCTGCGCCACCTGGACGACCCCGGTTCATCCCCGCGTGCGCGGGGAACGGTCGGTCGTTGGGCGCTACGTCCAGTTTTTGGACGGTTCATCCCCGCGTGCGCGGGGAACGGTTGTAGAAGGTCCAGGTGAACGAGTCATCCCACGGTTCATCCCCGCGTGCGCGGGGAACGGGTGAGCAACCAGCAGCGCAGATTCCATGGCCGCGGTTCATCCCCGCGTGCGCGGGGAACGGGACATTGGTGGTCTAAAACGTGCTTGGAAAAACGGTTCATCCCCGCGTGCGCGGGGAACGGCTTGCGGGGGTCCACCTTAGGCACGGGCCTCCCGGTTCATCCCCGCGTGCGCGGGGAACGGAGCGTCCAACTCAGGGTGCCCAGGCCGGCCAACGGTTCATCCCCGCGTGCGCGGGGAACGGGGCGGTGAAATCGATGGCGCAGGCGGCGCGGGCGGTTCATCCCCGCGTGCGCGGGGAACGGTCTGCGCCGGCCTTCTCGTACTCGAAGCGCTGCGGTTCATCCCCGCGTGCGCGGGGAACGGTGGCCCTGGCCGTGAATGGGGCCGCCTACGAGCGGTTCATCCCCGCGTGCGCGGGGAACGGGCGAGTTTCGCCGGCCTGCTCCAGTCCCTGTTCGGTTCATCCCCGCGTGCGCGGGGAACGGTCCAGGGCGGTGCGGTAGCGGTCTGCCTCTGCCGGTTCATCCCCGCGTGCGCGGGGAACGGGAGATTCATCTGAGCCTGGAACATGCCCGACTCGGTTCATCCCCGCGTGCGCGGGGAACGGCACAAGGGGGCATCGGATGCCTATCACGGGTCCGGTTCATCCCCGCGTGCGCGGGGAACGGCCACCACGCGCTGGTGAGCCGAATCCTCGGCGCGGTTCATCCCCGCGTGCGCGGGGAACGGGCTTCGGCCGTTCAGGTGAAGCCTGGCTGATCCGGTTCATCCCCGCGTGCGCGGGGAACGGGCGCGACCTACGCGGCCTGGGCGCTTCAGTTCCGGTTCATCCCCGCGTGCGCGGGGAACGGTGGCGCCCCAGGCGATCCGCCAGCAGAGCCACCGGTTCATCCCCGCGTGCGCGGGGAACGGCGACTACGGCCTGAAGGCCGACCACCTGGCCGCGGTTCATCCCCGCGTGCGCGGGGAACGGCTGCGCGCGCGCCTTCAGCCCGGGGTTGATGTCGGTTCATCCCCGCGTGCGCGGGGAACGGTCGGCATCGGCATGTTTCCAGATCGAGATGGCCGGTTCATCCCCGCGTGCGCGGGGAACGGGCAGGTGGCACGGGTTCCTGACCGCTGGCGTCCGGTTCATCCCCGCGTGCGCGGGGAACGGCCGAGGAGAAGCGTGACCGGATCCTCAGCTGCCGGTTCATCCCCGCGTGCGCGGGGAACGGCGCTGTTCCTTGCCTGCTGAGGATGTCTGGATCGGTTCATCCCCGCGTGCGCGGGGAACGGTCCCTCACGGATCGGCTCATGGGGGATGCAGACGGTTCATCCCCGCGTGCGCGGGGAACGGTTGCTGCTGGCGGTGCTGATCCAGGTGCCAGCCGGTTCATCCCCGCGTGCGCGGGGAACGGTTGGTGAGGGACACCTGGGGCCGAATCGTGGCCGGTTCATCCCCGCGTGCGCGGGGAACGGTGTGCAGCGTGCTCCTCCGCCCAGGCCACGGCCGGTTCATCCCCGCGTGCGCGGGGAACGGCTGGGCCTCCTCGGGGGTGTTGATGCGCACCCCGGTTCATCCCCGCGTGCGCGGGGAACGGGCGATGGCCTGGTTGCAGAGCTTCGTACGGAGCGGTTCATCCCCGCGTGCGCGGGGAACGGGCATCTATGAGCAGGCCCGAGGCCAGGGTGATCGGTTCATCCCCGCGTGCGCGGGGAACGGTAGGTGGAGGGAGAGACCGCCGCCAGGCTCTGCGGTTCATCCCCGCGTGCGCGGGGAACGGTTCGTATCCCGATCATCGCCATGTCAGACGGCCGGTTCATCCCCGCGTGCGCGGGGAACGGTCCTTGAGGGCCTGCTCCTTCGTGTCGATGGGCGGTTCATCCCCGCGTGCGCGGGGAACGGGGGTAGCCGTTGGCATCACCGATGGGCCGCGTCGGTTCATCCCCGCGTGCGCGGGGAACGGGTCTATACCCCCCGCGTGGGCGAGCAGGTGGGCGGTTCATCCCCGCGTGCGCGGGGAACGGAGGAGCCCGCCCTGGTTGCGGCGCAGGGCCTGCGGTTCATCCCCGCGTGCGCGGGGAACGGCACTCCCGGCAGGTCTCGGCGCCCACCCGGGTCGGTTCATCCCCGCGTGCGCGGGGAACGGCCTCCACCACCTGCGGGGACAACCAACGGATGCGGTTCATCCCCGCGTGCGCGGGGAACGGGACTGTGAGGGTGGTTTTCATGGTCGCATCTCCGGTTCATCCCCGCGTGCGCGGGGAACGGGCCAGCTCGTCCGCCCAGAGCTTCCCGTGCTGCGGTTCATCCCCGCGTGCGCGGGGAACGGTACCGCCAGGCCGCCAGCTCGTCCGCCCAGAGCGGTTCATCCCCGCGTGCGCGGGGAACGGGTGTTATGGCGTCATTGGAGGGCGCTGGAAAACGGTTCATCCCCGCGTGCGCGGGGAACGGCCCGCGGCATCGCGTTTCAAGAAGTCGGCGGGCGGTTCATCCCCGCGTGCGCGGGGAACGGCTTGAGGGCGACCAGGGACGCAGCCTGGGTTTCGGTTCATCCCCGCGTGCGCGGGGAACGGGAGGCCATCGCCGACCAGTACCAGGAGGGACACGGTTCATCCCCGCGTGCGCGGGGAACGGTACCCCATGCTGGCCACAGACCTGCCCGAGGCCGGTTCATCCCCGCGTGCGCGGGGAACGGCCCGAGCCATGCCTGCATCTGGCCCATTTGTTCGGTTCATCCCCGCGTGCGCGGGGAACGGAGCAGTATGGCCATCTGGTAGATGGTGAACTTCGGTTCATCCCCGCGTGCGCGGGGAACGGGTGTTCCAGGCAGACTCGCGCTCCACTAGCCCCGGTTCATCCCCGCGTGCGCGGGGAACGGTGTGGCGGTCTGCTCGGGCGCGCCGTTCCGGTCGGTTCATCCCCGCGTGCGCGGGGAACGGTCCTGCACCGTGAAGTTGGCGACGGGGATGCCCGGTTCATCCCCGCGTGCGCGGGGAACGGGGAGCGGCGGCTTCCGGGCGAGAGAAGGTTGCCGGTTCATCCCCGCGTGCGCGGGGAACGGTCTTGCGGGTGAATATGGTACGAGTGATGACGCGGTTCATCCCCGCGTGCGCGGGGAACGGTTCAGCCACTCGACCATGCAGATCATCCATGGCGGTTCATCCCCGCGTGCGCGGGGAACGGATCTGCGCCATGGCCTCCACCAGCCCCTGGAGCGGTTCATCCCCGCGTGCGCGGGGAACGGTTCGTACCCTCTTCCTGGGTTTGGGCGATCATCGGTTCATCCCCGCGTGCGCGGGGAACGGGCGTCCCATCCTGCCGCCCGGGAAGACGCTGGCGGTTCATCCCCGCGTGCGCGGGGAACGGTTTCCAGAGGACTTGACCGAGTCCTTGATGATCGGTTCATCCCCGCGTGCGCGGGGAACGGCAAAAGTTTCCATCTACAACTCCCGAAAAATGCGGTTCATCCCCGCGTGCGCGGGGAACGGCGCCTCACTCAGCACATCCACCCCGGGATAGGCGGTTCATCCCCGCGTGCGCGGGGAACGGGCCTAATCGAAAGTTAGGGCTCTCGCGGTGATCGGTTCATCCCCGCGTGCGCGGGGAACGGTGCGCGCTGAGCAGCAGACCCTCGCGGAGGATCGGTTCATCCCCGCGTGCGCGGGGAACGGGATCTCAAAACAGTTTTTCACGTGGGCATCATCGGTTCATCCCCGCGTGCGCGGGGAACGGAACACCAGCGCACTCCCCGAGAGCGAGTTCTGCGGTTCATCCCCGCGTGCGCGGGGAACGGGCTTTTTGAACAGGGTCATCGCTATGGTATTCCGGTTCATCCCCGCGTGCGCGGGGAACGGTCGTGACGATAGATCCGTGATTCTCCGTCGAACGGTTCATCCCCGCGTGCGCGGGGAACGGCACCCTGGGCAAGGAACAACCAGCCCCGTGTTCGGTTCATCCCCGCGTGCGCGGGGAACGGGCGGCCCAGGCCACCACCTCGAAGGAGTGGTTCGGTTCATCCCCGCGTGCGCGGGGAACGGCGATTGAAGACCGGACCCGGAAGGACCAACGGCGGTTCATCCCCGCGTGCGCGGGGAACGGTGGGCCTTCAGTCCCTGGGTGATCCCGGCCTTCGGTTCATCCCCGCGTGCGCGGGGAACGGCGAAGCGCGGCGGGTCCGAGAATTGCCACTCCCGGTTCATCCCCGCGTGCGCGGGGAACGGTTGATCCATACAGGGGGGTCAATGTTCGCCCGCGGTTCATCCCCGCGTGCGCGGGGAACGGATCATTTTGTTCTCCACGGGTGATTCCATTGCCGGTTCATCCCCGCGTGCGCGGGGAACGGCGAAGCGCGGCGGGTCTGAGAATTGCCACTCCCGGTTCATCCCCGCGTGCGCGGGGAACGGTACGATGCGAAACCCGCCACCATCGTCACCACCGGTTCATCCCCGCGTGCGCGGGGAACGGCTTAGCCGCCAGTTCGGGACGCTTGGTGAGGACGGTTCATCCCCGCGTGCGCGGGGAACGGAGCTGGACGGACGACGCCCACCTCCGCAACTGCGGTTCATCCCCGCGTGCGCGGGGAACGGCTCACGGTCACCCGCCGGCGGTGGGATACGGCCGGTTCATCCCCGCGTGCGCGGGGAACGGCGGCACCGGGCGCAGCGGGACTCAGCCCAGCTCGGTTCATCCCCGCGTGCGCGGGGAACGGTCCGCCGAGTGCGGTTTGCCAGTCACTTGCCACGGTTCATCCCCGCGTGCGCGGGGAACGGCCAAGGATGATCGCCTGGGTGGCGGGGGCGGACGGTTCATCCCCGCGTGCGCGGGGAACGGGGCGTTCTGAAGGGTGACGTCCATGGGGGCTCCGGTTCATCCCCGCGTGCGCGGGGAACGGTCCAGGCTGTTGAGTGTGGTGATGGCTTCGAGCGGTTCATCCCCGCGTGCGCGGGGAACGGGGGTCCACCAAGGTCCTGGTGGCGGCCAGTTTCGGTTCATCCCCGCGTGCGCGGGGAACGGGCTCCTCAGCCTTGGGGTAACAGCCCTAGCGGCGGTTCATCCCCGCGTGCGCGGGGAACGGTGCTCGACAAGGGCACTCATCTGGTCGATTTCCGGTTCATCCCCGCGTGCGCGGGGAACGGCTACCCGAACCCTGGCGATCCCTCGCAAACCACGGTTCATCCCCGCGTGCGCGGGGAACGGAACCTGCGGAAGGGGGAGAGGTATTTCCTGATCGGTTCATCCCCGCGTGCGCGGGGAACGGGTGATGCAGTGGAGCGACAGGGGGGTGTCTTTCGGTTCATCCCCGCGTGCGCGGGGAACGGCGACCTATGGCCGCCCCGGGTGCGGAAAATTGCGGTTCATCCCCGCGTGCGCGGGGAACGGATGGGCTTCACGCCCGCCGGCACGAACATGCCCGGTTCATCCCCGCGTGCGCGGGGAACGGAATTGCCTGACATTCGAGCGAAATCTCGTTCACGGTTCATCCCCGCGTGCGCGGGGAACGGCTCAGGAGTTTCAACACCCCCCCGTTCCAGCACGGTTCATCCCCGCGTGCGCGGGGAACGGACTTCCTTTCAACTCGATCGATTACATCAAGATATCACTAGTGTCCGGTTAACTCCGTGCCCACCCTTTGGAAGTAAAAGCACAGATTGACTTTAGAGGCGATTTTGGTTGGTGTCGATTTGAACAGCCGTTTGCGCTCTCCCCGAGAATCGGGTAGA
>Ga0315270_10000837_pt1 | contig 16529 bp, 14 predicted proteins | sample C1_bottom_MG_FD_204932 | JGI IMG/M metagenome (GOLD analysis project Ga0315270, IMG submission 204932) | Sediment microbial communities from Yellowstone Lake, YNP, Wyoming, USA - C1_bottom | ecosystem: Environmental > Aquatic > Freshwater > Lake > Sediment | place: USA: Wyoming | collected...
AGAGATCGCACAGATTGTTAGAGATACCGGCGCAAATATCTGGGAAGTCTTCTTCCTCGTTCAAGTCGGTCGCGGAGAAGTCACTGAGGCGGTCTCCGCCGAAGAGCACGAAGATATCTGCAACTTTCTATTTGACGCCTCGCAATATGGATTTATCGTGCGCACCGTGGAAGCACCGTTCTTCCGCCGCATCGTCAATCGCAGAATCGCTGGAGATCCTGCACCGGATTCCGAGTTGTACCAAAGACTCTCCACACAACTTCTCGCTTTGATGGGGCCTCCGACTAGCAGATTGCGCGCCCACACAACTGCCACAAGAGACGGAAAGGGAATCGTCTTCATCGCCTACGACGGCGAGGTTTATCCTGCTGGCTTCCTACCTCATGGCCTAGGAAATATCCGCACCAAGCCAATCGCAAGCATCTATCAAGACAATCCGCTGCTCGTGCAGATTAGGTCTTCCAACTTCTCGGGCCGTTGCGGGTACTGCGAATACGCAGATCTCTGTGGAGGATCCCGTGCTCGGGCATATGCGGCAACAGGTGACGCCCTTGGTGAGGATCCCGCTTGCGCCTATATTCCAGAAGGCGCCCCTATGGCACTAGTGGGAGACTAGAACTAGTTACTAACGCTCCGCTCTTTCTCGATTCCTAAATCCTTCAAGCATGCCGTCGCCGCCGCAGAACCAGATCGAAGGCAAGCCGCGATCCCAAGGCCATCGTAAGAAGAGCCAGCCAAGTGAATCCCCTTGAAGAAGGCAAGGTCCTCGCGGATCTTGGAAACTAGATCGATATGACCTACCTCCAACTGAGGAATCGCGTTCGGCCATCGCTGAACGTGTGACTCGATTGGCTCTGCCTTTATGCCAGTCGCATCAACCAAATCTGCGTGCAGTTTTGCAACCAACTCAACGTCATTCAACTTTTCGATCGCCTTTTCATTTGCACGGCCGCAAGAAAGGCGGACAAGCACAACGTTTGGATCCTCCATATGTGACCATTTTGTACTCACAAATGTTGCCGCTTTTAGAAGACGCTTCTTACCAGACGGGACAAGAAGCCCTGTTCCCTTAAAGGCTTTTAATCCCTCAATCGCATTTTTTGGATAGGCGACTATGACTGTGGCAACGGACGCGTATTGCACCTTCTCTAACAGCGCCGTGGCCACGTGCGAAAGCGGGCGAACCATCTTCGCAGCCACTCTTGCCGGGACTGCAAGAATCACAGCGTTAACTTCTGGCACCTCATCTTCCGATGTCTTCAAAGCGTATCGACCGTTGGGTAAAACATTCACCGAATCAACCATTGTTGATATTCGGACTTCAACGCCAGTGTCGATCAGCATCCGTTGCGTGAGTGTCGTCAACCCACCAAGCCATGTGGCAAAAGAAAGCGGTGGTCCGATTTTCTGCCCACGCCGACTCATCATTACTGAACGTCGACGGTCGGCAATCGCGGCCAACTCAGGAGTGATCGCCCGCAAACTTAGTTCGTAAACATCCCCCGCATGCAAACTTCCGAGCACTGGATCCACAAATCTTTCAACGACTTCGCTACCAAATCTTTTTCCAACATATTGACCCACGCCAATATCGCCGCGCAGCTTTCGACGAGGCACCAGTGGCTCTAGGCCAGCTCTAAATAATCCGCCGAATGACATCACTCCGGAGCGAAGTACTGGTCGCAATTTCCGTGGTCCTGATGGGCCTACTCCCTCGGGAAGTCTCTGGAGTCCCTTCTGGGTCCACAGCCAAGACGTTCCGGGATTTGATTTGATGAGTCCACCAGATAAACCAACTTCGCCAATCAGCGCGCTCATTCCCGGAGCGGAAAGATGAATGGCCTCAGCCCCTAAATCAATGTCATGTTCGGCAACTCTGGCATTTCGGATCTGACCACCGATAACTGAGGAGGCTTCAAAAAGTATTACGCGCGCACCCTGCTGACTTAGCCGGCGAGCGCACATCAGCCCGCTAATTCCACCTCCGACGACGGCAACCGTCGGCTGGACGGTATTTACCTCATCTGGATTCGGCACCACAACGGACACAGTACGCCAAATAAGCCAACCAATAAATTAATTCTTTGGCGCTAACTGGTCTGAGTCACCTGTCCAACCATTATTGAGTGATACCTGGCTAACAAAGTGACAGGAAACGAGGTTGTATTCGCCCCACAGGTTACGGTTAATGAAAGAGCGTATGAACTCGCCACTTGACTTCCGTCGAGAATCACTTCGGCGGTGATAGAGACTTCATCCCGCTTCACTGAAAGATTGAAACTACTTCCATTGGCTACTACATATGAAACAGAATGCACAGGCGCGGCTCCTGGCGTAGCTACATCAAGCGCTAGTGCATAAGAGGTAATGAGTCTGTCAACATTGAACGTTTGAAGTTGAATTCTTACTACATAACTTTTCCCGGCTTCAAAAGTTCCGAAATTTGATGAGGTCTGTGCCGATCCAACAATCCCCTGAATGGGAGACGCAAAATTAACAGGTCCGTAAAGAACGTTGGAAGGTCCCGCTGGCCCGGTCGCACCGGTCGCACCGGTCGCACCAGATGGTCCAACGGAACCGTTGGCACCGTTTGTACCGTTGGCACCTGGCGATCCTGTTGAACCTTGAGATCCCGCTGGACCTTGCGAACCCGTGGCCCCTTGAGCACCATTTGAACCTGGTCCACCACTGGCACCTGCAGGTCCGGTTGCGCCAGTTTCTCCTTTGGGACCTGCAGGTCCAGTGACACCTTGAATACCTTGTGCCCCTTGCTCTCCTTTTGGTCCACTAGATCCAGTTAAACCTTGCGCGCCCGCGGCAACGACGTTGGCAGCTGGTCTCGCATCAGTTCCATTGGAACCGCTAGGCCCCGCTTGTCCCTGAGGTCCACGAATGCTGGTTGGCGACGGCCAACGTGATTTGCTTTTTGGTCCGTAGAAGAGCATTGCTTTTGTATCAATGTAGAAATCGCCATCAATGCCGTCTGTGATCTTTGGCGGCGTCACTCCGTTAAGAATCGTATTCGCGACAACGGTCGCAATTCGCCCTGCTTTTGAAGGCTTAAATAGTTGAGTTTTAGCTGCTGCATAAGAAGAAGGAATTGAAAGAGCGTTAATAGCGAGTGATGAAATAACTAGGCAGTAGAAGGCTTTTTTGTGCTTCTCCATCAAGAAGTCTCCACAACGACGCAAATGAAGTATTCATTTTCGACGGAGTCACTTGGGGGAACAATCAGGAATACCCCCACTTACTCACCACTACCTCTCAGGATTGCCCTATTTAATGCATCACATTCGCAGAAATAGGCACGCTTGAGAAAAACTTTAATCTGGCTTTAAGCAAATCAGGGCATGTTCTTCAGACTCTAGGAGTTATCTACGAGTAGTCGATGGCGAAGGGCTGTTGGCCATGAATTCCCGAAAGGGACGGAAAGCAGGCATATCAAATGTCATCTAAAAAGAAGATTATTACAATCGCGGTTACAACCGCTGCATTAACGATTGGTAGCTTCGGAATCGCCACGGCCGCCAACTCAAAAAGCTCGGTCAAGATCAAATCAACCAGTGTCACTCGTACCATTTCAAATTCAGGTATGGGCATGTTCGGTGGCCCAGGCATGGATGGCCAGAACGGCGAACTTGCATCAGTACTTGCTGGCCTAGTTACAAAGGGAACTCTGACCCAGGCACAAGTCGATGCGATCAACGCAGCGATCACTGCTGCACGCACCGCAAATCAGACCCAAGGCAGTGCTAAGCGCGCCGCTCACGAGACGCTGATCGCAACGACAATTGGAATCACTGTCGCACAACTCGAGACACGTCTGGCCGCTGGCGATTCACTAGCAACCATTGCTGGTGCAAAGACCAGCGCGCTAATCACAGCCTTAGTTGCTGAAGAAACCACGGAGATCGATGCCGCTGTAACAGCTGGAAAGATCACAGCTGCTCAAGCAACAACCTTCAAGGCCAATCTCACCGTACGAGTCAACGCCATGGTTAATGGCACAGGTGGTTTTGGCGGCGGAATGGGACGCATGAGTGAAGGACACGGACACGGACCAGGAATGGGTTTCTCTGGAGGCATGATGGGTAGCCCAAATCCACAGGGTTAATACTTAACTAACCTCAGCAAGGACCCGTCACGAATCAGAGTGGCGGGTTTTTGCTTTGCCCCGCGATCTTCCGTGAGAGACTTCGCGCATGCGCATTCATATCGGTAGCGACCACGCTGGATTAGAGTTCAAGGCAATCCTGATAGACCATCTCACTTCAAATGGTCACGATGTAACTGATCACGGTCCTTTCGAGTACGACGCACTGGATGACTATCCTGTCTTCTGTATTCCAACGGCGCAGGCAGTGGCAACCGATCCAGATTCATTAGGGATCGTTCTCGGTGGCTCTGGCAACGGTGAGCAGATGGCAGCCAACAAGGTTAAGGGAATTCGCGCGGCCCTTGTGTGGAGCGTTGAAATCGCAAAACTTGCCAGAGAACATAACAACGCAAACGTCATTTCCATCGGCGGGCGAATGCACTCCCCCGAGATCTGCAAAGAATTGATCGACACTTTCATCGCCACCCCATTCAGTTACGACGAGCGCCATATGCGTCGCATCGGGTTGATTGCAGATTTCGAAAATGAAGGGCTCGTCTAATTCTTGGTGTAGATCAGATCCGTAACTTGGTGATCTTTCTGCAACCCTTGGCCCTCAAAGCGAGTTAACGGGCGCCACTGAGGCCGTTCCACAATTCCCCCAGTAAAAAGCGGCGATCTATCAAATCTTTCTTTCATCCAGACTGCATACGGCGCCCAGTCAGTCGCCATGTGGATGCTTCCGCCCGTCTTCAACTTCGACGCCACAAGTGCAATGAAGTTCTCGTTAACTATGCGCCGCTTGTGGTGACGGGTCTTGGGCCACGGATCTGGAAAAAAGAGATGCACGCCATTGAGGGAAGAATCAGGAATCATGTTCTGAAGGATTAAATGTGCATCTTCATCCATCACGCGAATATTTGAAATTCCGTTCTCTTCAATAGCCGATAAAAGTTTGCCTATTCCGGGTTGGTGAACATCAATGGCCAGGAAACCTGTTTCAGGCAAACTCTTGGCGATCTCGACGGTTGCCTCCCCCATGCCAAATCCGATTTCGACGATCACTTCGTTGGCGTCAGGAAAAGTGGAGCTGAAGTCAAGTGACATTGGACTCATGTCTATTCCCAACGTCTCCCAGAGGCGCGTACGCGCCGACTCCTGGGCCGCGGTTATTCGAGTGCCGCGCAACTTGAAACTCTTGATCGTCGGTGTGTCCACACCCCCAGCCTTTCATGATTGGATACCACAGGAAGAATCAAGGGAAAGAACGTCAAAGGAGACGAAAGTGCCGGGAGTAAATCTCACACACAAAGAGGCCAAAGAGCGCGCAAAGCTCGTCAAAGTTGAGAGCTACGACGTTGATCTGGATCTGACATCGGGGACAGAGACCTTCATTTCGACGACGACGATCAAATTTGCCGGCCTAAAGCCTGGCGCTTCCACCTTCATCGATGCCGTGGGCAAATCCGTTCTTTCGGCGACCCTCAATGGATCGCCAGTCGATACTTCTAACTTCGACGGAGAAAGCGTCTTCCTGCCTTCGATTACGGCAATCAACGAACTTACTCTTGTCATCGAAGCCATCTATTCAAAGTCAGGCGAGGGTTTGCACCGCTTCGTCGACCCAGCAGATGACGAGGTCTACCTGTACACACAGCACGAGACCGCCGATGCGCGTCGCACGTTCCCATGCTTTGACCAACCAGACCTCAAGGCCACATTTGCATTGACGGCATTGGTCCCCTCCCATTGGGAAGTCATCTCAAATAACGCCCCCGTGTCTGTTACCGAGGTGAATCCAAAGACCAAGCGTTGGACATTTAAGCCAACCCCTGTGCTTTCCACGTATCTGACCGCAATTGTCGCTGGCCCTTATACAAAAGTTGAAGATGTTTATGTTGGCAAGAAGGAAATTCCGTTAGGGCTCTACTGCCGCAAGTCCCTCGCCCCGCACATGGACTCGGATGAACTCTTCAAAATCACAAAGCAGGGCTTTGCGTTCTACGAGAAGGAATTCGGGCTGGCCTACCCATTTGATAAATACGATCAACTCGCCGTCGCTGAATTCAATGCCGGTGCCATGGAGAACGCAGGTTGCGTAACTTTTGCAGAGGATTATTTTGTATTCCGCAGCAAGGTGGCCGAGGAGGCCTACAACTGGCGCGCGAACATCATCCTCCACGAGATGGCTCACATGTGGTTCGGCGACCTGGTCACAATGACATGGTGGGAGGATCTCTGGCTCAACGAATCTTTTGCAGAATGGGCTTCTTACTACACGCTCGCACTGGCCACGGAATTCACAAACTCATGGACCGTCTTCAATTCTCAACGTAAGGACTGGGCCTACCGGCAGGATCAACTCTCCTCCACTCACCCAATCGTTGTTGCAATGGAAGACATGGAATCGGTCAGAACAAACTTCGATGGAATCGCATATGCCAAGGGCGCATCAGTGCTCCAGCAACTCGTCGCCCATGTTGGCAAGGATCAATTCATGGAAGGGCTGCGCAAGTACTTCGCCAAGCACGCTTGGGGAAATACAACTCTGAATGACCTCCTTGTCGAACTCGAAGCCGCCAGCGGGCTCGATCTAAAGCCTTGGGTTGCAACGTGGCTACAAACCGCGGGCGTAAATACCTTGCGTCCGAAACTTTCTGTCGAAAATGGCGTTTATACAAATGTGCAAGTATTGCAAGAGGCTCCAAAAATGCCCGCGGGGTCTACTGAATTACGCCCTCACCGCATGGCGGTTGGTTTGTACGACTTGAACAACGGCGCCTTGATTTGTCGCAAGAGCGTTGTCTTCGAACTATCGGGTGCATCGACAACGATTCCTGAATTGCAAGGCGAAAAGAACGCAGACCTAGTGCTTCTCAACGATCAGGACTTGTCCTACGGCAAGATTCGCTTTGACGAAAATTCGATCAATACCCTCAAACAACATTTGGGAGATCTAAAGGATCCACTAAGTCGCACTCTTTGCTGGGGAGGAGTGTGGGACATGCTCCGTGATGCGGAATTGGCCGCAAGTGATTACGTTCCGTTAGTTCTCAACGCACTTGCCGGCGAATTCGACACCTCCGTTGTAAAGGTGACCTTGCGTCAACTCGATGCTGCAGTCGAACTTTTCGCGACCGATGGCAACCGGGTCCGACTTCGCGCAGAGAAGGCAATCGGAATTGAAGCCCTGCTCGATGGAACCGAAGCAGGCAGCGATCTGCAACTTACCTACGCACGTGAATTTGCATCGGCTGCGAAATCTGCGGCCCAGTTCGCAAAAATTCGATCCATGCTGGACGGAAAAATGAAGGGTCTCGTCGTCGATGCGGATCTGCGCTGGGCCTTGCTCAATGCACTTGTCGAATCCGGCGTGGCAACTCATGAAGAAGTAGATGCAGAACTAGAACGTGACAAGACGGCCAGCGGGCTACGCTCTGCGGCTTTCGCCCGCGCGGCATTCCCAGATGCTGCGGCAAAAGCTGAAGCATTCCGCGCCGCGCTCTATGACGGGTTAAGCAACCACATTCAACTCGCGACAATTCAAGGATTCAACCGCCCATCACAGAGAGAGATGCTCGTCGGCTACGTGGATGAATATTTTGATGCCGTCCTCAAGGTCTGGGAGAAAGAGACCTACGAGATAGCCAGCAATGTGGCCACTGGCCTCTATCCCAGCTACCAAGTTTCGCAAGAGACTTTAAGAAAGACGGAAAACTGGCTTGCCGGTGTTGGCGAGGGCTCACCCAATGGGTTGCGTCGAATCATGGCTGAAAATCGTGACGCGATGGCTCGTGCACTTAGGGCACAAGCAAAAGATGGAGAGCTCAAGCAGTAGCAGCCTGCGCACCGAAACCTTCTAGGTAGGGCAACCATCGTTCGTCGGTGCGTCCGCTACCAAGAATTCGCCACGCAGCACCGATAGGTTCGCGTGGTAGCGAGCGCAATCTCCAGCCGATCTCTTTGAGATGTCTGTCGGCTTTTGCATGGTTGCACTTATGACAGGCTGAAACAACGTTCTCCCACGAGTGGGCTCCGCCTCGGCTCCGCGGCACAACATGATCAATCGAGGTTGCAGGCGCTGTGCAGTACACGCACCGTCCGCCATCTCTGGCAAAAATCGCTCTTCGTGAAAGTGGAACGCTGTGTCGATATGGAACGCGAACAAATCGGTTCAGCCGGATCACAGAAGGAAGTGAGACTTGCCCACTTGAGTAGTGATAGACGGTCCCAGAATCTTCAACCATTGTCGCCCGTGAATTCAGGACAAGTATGAGCGCACGTCTCTCCGCGATGACACCCAGTGGCTCATAGGTGGCGTTCAGGACAAGAGTTCGCGACACAATCGCTCCGATCAGGCGCGTGGCTCGCGCCGATGCGCATATCTTGCCGTAATAGGCACCACCTTCGCAGTATTTAGCGGCTATTGAGTTAGAGTCGCCCCATTATGAGCGCTCAATTCGAGATGGCCGTGAGTTTCACAGACCGAACACAGAAAGTGTGGGGCTGGTTTAGTGGCTCTCCACTTCACATCCTCGTCATCATCGTGGTTGCCGTAATTGCCCAACGAATTGGAAGTCGAGCGATCACCAGGGCAATGAACCGCCTGGCCTCAGTCGACCTGGTTCATGGCCCAGGCCATCTCGCTGCCCGACAGAAAGAGCGAGCCAAAACGACTGGAACTGTCCTCTCAAGCACCTTGAATGCGGTTATTTGGGTGATCGCCCTTGGGATGATTCTTGGGGAATTTGGCCTCAATCTTGGACCCCTCATCGCATCGGCAGGAGTCATCGGCATTGCCTTTGGCTTGGGGGCCCAGACCATTGTGCGTGACGTTCTAGCCGGACTGTTCATGCTCATCGAAGATCAATATGGAGTCGGCGATCGAATCGAAGTCTTAGAAATATCAGGGACCGTAGATAGAGTTGGCTTGCGAATCACGACTGTTCGGGATGACGCAGGAACACTCTGGTATCTGCGAAATGGGGAAATATTGAAAGTGGGAAATCGCTCTCAGTCGGGCTGATTCACCAAGGAATTGGCAGCCATCTCGATGTAGTCCAACATTTCGGTTTCGAGATCTTTTGCCAGCCCAAGTCCGTGGACGGCATTTCGCATGCAGGTGAGCCATGCATCCCTTTGTGCGGATGCGATATGAAAACCTGCATGCCTCATACGCAATCGAGGGTGTCCACGTTCATCCGAATACGTTGTAGGACCGCCCCAGTATTGCTCGAGGAACATCTGCAACCTGGCAGCCGCGCCCTTCATGTCCTTATCGGGATACATGGGGCGCAGGATTGGATCTACCGCCACTTGTGCGTAGAACTGCGAAACGAGATCGGCGAAAACTGCGCTTCCGCCCACCCGTTCGTAAAAACTTTTCATTATGCCAATCGTAACCAGACGGCTGTGTCGGTTGGAAGTTTGGAATCATGAATTGGGGCGCTGGATATAAGAATGTGCGAATGTGGCGGCAACTCAATCGGATCACCAAAATTCACGTAGCAGGCGAACTCGCCCGGTCTTTCGAATGCAAGTACGTGATGTCCTGCATTGATCCACGTCATAGGTCCATCGCCCAGTCCGGATTCTGCATGCCGAATCGCAAGAGCCCTGCGGTACATGGTCAACGTTGATGAAGGGTCATCTAGTTGGACCTCCACCGCAAAATTTCCCCAATTATGACTCTGAGGAAGCCATGCTTGCTCCGGCGTCAACGCTGGGTTAGAGGAGAATCCAAAAGCACCGGCAGAATCTTTCTTCCATGGAATCGGCACTCGACACCCATCACGACCGCGATCAGTATGTTCGCTCATCGCCCAACGCGGATCCGTTACACGATCCTCTGGAATATCGCGTGCCTCAGGAAGAGCCAATTCTTCACCTTGGTAGACGTAAGCGCCCCCTGGCAATGCCAGCATCAAGAGCGCACCAGAGCGGGCACGCAAAGTACCGCGTTTCAAGTTGAACTTCTCTGGATCACCTTGTCGCTCAAGAGTCGTGTTCGACGCTCCTGCTATGAGCCCCAGATCAAATCGATCTACCGAACGAACTACGTCATGGTTGTTGAATACCCACGATGATGGCGCACCAACTTCTTCCAAGGCCTCCATCGAGCGGTTGATCATCTTCTTGAGTGATTCGGGTTCCCATGGCGAACTGAGAAAATCAAAATTAAAAGAGTTCGCTAATTCATCGTGACGCAGATACCTCGCGATGCGAGAAGCTGGGCTAACCCACGCCTCAGCAACAGCCATGCGATCGTCTGGATAAGAATCAAAAATCTTGCGCCACTCGCGATAGATTGCGTGAACGCCATCTTGATCCCAGAAAGGACGCGTTTCAGCTGCCAGCATTTCTGAATCCGTATCTGCCTCAACAATGTCAGGCAGGCCAGCGGCCTTCACCATTCCATGGGCAACATCGATTCTGAAACCATCAACACCGCGATCAAGCCAAAACTTAAGAACTTCAATGAAATAGTCGCGAACATCCTGACTATCCCAATTGAAATCTGGCTGCTCTACTGCAAAAAGATGTAAGTACCATTGGCCGGGCTGGCCGTCGGCTTCAATGACGCGTTCCCACGCGGGGCCGCCAAAAACTGATGCCCAGTTATTTGGTGGGAGTTCACCGTGCGCACCTTTGCCATCTACGAAGTGATATCGAGCGCGCTCGGGTGATCCGGGTGCCGCCTTCAACGCCGCCTGAAACCATTTATGAAGATCGCTGGAGTGGTTTGGCACGATGTCGACTAGAAGTTTTATACCGTGCTCGTGGCTCTCTTTGATTAAGCGCTCAGCATCGGCCAAAGTTCCATAATCTGGCTCGATGGCCATGTAATCGGCAACGTCGTAACCGTGATCAATTTGCGGTGAGGGATACCAAGGGGTGATCCAGATCGCGTCCACACCCAATTCCTTCAAATAAGGAAGTCTTGTGCGGATACCCTCGACATCGCCCTTGCCGTCGCCATTGGAATCAGCGTAGGAGCGGATGTAGATCTGATACGTGACTGCGTCGCGCCACCAAGGTCTCTGATTTCGCGGTGGAAGCGGGGCGTGCACAACCATTATTTTCCTTCCGTCGGGCCTGTCAGATACTGCGACAGAAATTCACGCTCTTCGTCATTGAGCGGGCGCGACTTTTTTGTTTCCGTGGATACTGCAACTTGCACCGTCTTGGCCTTTGAGAAAATAATCCCTTCACGTGAGATTACATAAAGCAACTCAAAGGATGCTGTTCCAATTCGCTCTACTGAGATCGCGACGTCGACATCAATTCCGCCTTCATAAATGGGTTCGATGAAATCAACTTCCGCGCGAGCAACAACTATGTCGAAAAGAATCGGAGTCTCACCTTTTAACTGACGTGAGAACCATAGAAAGTCCGATCGCGCCTCTTGAGCGAAAGTCAGATAAGAAGCATTATTGACATGGCCGAATGCGTCTAGATCATCCCAACGAACATGTGTCAGACTGTGATGAATCATCAGCGGGTCAACTTCCTGTACGTGACTCTGTGCGGACGAGCAGCATCCACACCAAGTCGTTCAATCTTGTTCTTTTCATAAGACTCAAAGTTTCCTTCAAACCAGAACCATTGAGACTCACCTTCGTAGGCGAGAATATGGGTGGAAACGCGGTCCAGGAACCATCGATCGTGGGAGATCACCACCGCGCAGCCCGGAAATTCCAGAAGAGCGTTCTCAAGGGAACCGAGAGTTTCAACATCCAGATCGTTTGTCGGCTCATCGAGGAGCAACAAGTTGCCACCCAGCTTCAACGTCAATGCAAGGTTCAATCGGTTTCTTTCACCACCTGAGAGGACACCGGCCCGTTTCTGCTGATCAGGACCTTTGAATCCAAAAGCCGATACATAGGCGCGGCTTGGCATTTCGACCTGACCGACCTTGATGAAGTCCAATCCGTCTGAAACGACTTCCCACAAGGTCTTCTGCGGATCGATTCCTCCGCGTGACTGATCGACGTAGGAAATCTTTACAGTTTCGCCAACTTTTATGCTTCCAGAATCCGGCTCTTCAACACCAAGAATGGTCTTAAAGAGAGTTGTCTTTCCAGCACCGTTTGGCCCAATGACTCCCACAATGCCGTTGCGTGGCAAGGTGAAAGAGAGATCATCAATGAGCAAGCGATCGCCAAAACCCTTCGAAAGGTGTTCAACGTCAACAACAATATTTCCAAGGCGTGGGCCCGGTGGAATCTGAATTTCCTCGAAATCGAGTTTGCGCATCTTGTCTGCCTCAGCGGCCATCTCTTCATATCGAGCAAGACGTGCCTTCGATTTTGCCTGCCGCCCCTTGGAGTTCTGGCGAACCCACTCGAGTTCCTCTGTCAGGCGTTTGACGCGCTTGGCATCTTTCTGCCCTTCAATCTTAAGTCGAGTCGACTTGGTCTCGAGATAGGTGGAGTAGTTGCCCTCATATGGATATGCGCGGCCTCTATCGAGTTCGAGGATCCACTCGGCAACATTGTCCAAAAAGTACCGATCGTGGGTGATCGCTACAACAGTGCCAGGATATTTGCTGAGATGCTGCTCAAGCCACTGGACGGATTCGGCGTCAAGGTGGTTGGTTGGTTCATCCAACAACAAGAGATCTGGCTGTTGAAGAAGCAATTTGCACAATGCGACTCTGCGTCGCTCACCACCCGAAAGAATTTTCACATCTGCATCCGGCGGTGGACATCTCAGGGCATCCATTGCCTGCTCGAGTTGTGAATCCAGGTCCCAAGCATTTCGATGATCGAGTTGTTCTTGAAGGTTTCCCATTTCCGTCAGTAATTTGTCGTAATCAGCATCGGGATCGGCCATCTCTTCGCTGACGGCATTAAATCGGGCCATCAAGGCCATGGTCTCTGCCACACCTTCTTGAACGTTCTCCAGAACATTCTTCTCATCATTTAGCGGCGGCTCCTGAAGAAGGATGCCCACCGAGTATCCAGGAGAGAGGAAAGCCTCACCATTGGAGGGTTGTTGGAGCCCAGCCATGATCTGCAGAACTGTCGACTTACCTGCTCCATTGGGGCCCACGACGCCGATTTTGGCCCCGGGATAAAAGGCAAGGGTGACGTCATCCAGAATTACTTTCTCACCATGCGCCTTGCGCGCCTTTTTCATCGTATAAATGAACTCAGCCATGGAATGAAACCTTAGTGGTTCCAGTCGCTAGACTCCGTATCGAAAACTTGCCCACGCGCCTGTAGCTCAGTCGGATAGAGCACCCGCCTTCTAAGCGGGTTGTCGCAGGTTCGATTCCTGCCAGGCGCACCATGAGTTTTTCAGCAATTCCATACCTTTATAACAAGATTGTTAATCCAAGTATTTAGCCAATCTTCGCAATTTGGGCTTTGTCCAGCGCCAAGAGCGAACCGGTGACCGTGGCGTACTCCAAAGAAGGATCCGTGGAAGGACACTTTGGATCCACGATGTAATTCAAGAAACTCTTCAATGCAGCCGAGTTCTTAGCCTTTGTATCTACGAGAGCGTAAGAGACGATACCGAGTGGATAAGCCTGCGGCGCGGATGTTTGATAGTTAAAGGTGAGGAAGCCGCTTGGATCCACAGACGCTGCACCAAGAAAGGCAGAAGTGCCTGCACTGTTTGGCGCTTGATAATTTCCTGCCGCATTTTTGATATTAGCAACTTGTAAACCGGCTGTCTTTGCATAGTTCTTCTCAGCATATGTAATTGAATACATCGTTGAACCAGCCAGAGCAGAAACACCCGATGATCCTGCTGAAGTAACAATTCTGCCCAAGTTTGCCACCGAATTCAGATCACCTGGAAAACTGGCCTTGAAATCATTGTTGCCTGGTTTGGTCCAAATTAATGGTGCCATGCCGTACAAGAAATTTGTGAAGTTGCCAGATGTGCCCGAGGAGTCAGCCCGGTAGATAACATAAATCTTCTGTGCAGGAAATTTGTACGTTGCAGAAAGTTTTTTGTTATCGGAAACGATCGCCGCGTCATTCCACATAGTGATGGATCCGCCAAAGATTCCCGCGATGGTTGCCGGAGAAAAATTAAGAGTCTGCGCGGTGTCGAGTTTGTACATTACCGCGATGGGGGCTGCAACGACTGGCACATGGATTACCGTTGGCAATCTCGTGGCAGCAGTGTGTGGCGTGTCAGAGAAGTTGAAATCTCCAATCCCCTTGTCCGAAGCAGAACGTCCAGCACCAGAGCCTCCACCCGAATATGTGAAAGTGTTACCGGTGGCGGTTGTAAATCCGGCTTTACAGGAATCCAAAAGTGGAATTACAAATGTCGATCCAGATCCCGTCAAATTGACTGTAGCCGCGCTGTTGGATGGAGTCGACTTAGATGAACAAGAGGTCAAAGCCAGTGCAATGACTCCGAAAGTGGCGACTGCAAATTTCCAGTTCCTTGAATTCTTCATGTACTTCCCCCGATTGTGTTTCAATCATTCATAAGCCTACGCACTCTTTTGATTATTAATAGAGGCGAGGCAGTCGATAAAATCGACCGCCTCGCCTCTTAAACTGACCAGCTAATTACTTGCCGATCTTCGCAATCTGCTTGACATCAAGGTCGTGCAAGGCACCAGTGATGGTTGTGTACTCAAGTGAAGGATCAGTGCCTGGGCACTTTGGATCCAGGATGTATGTGAACAGTGACTTCACTTCGTCAGCATTCTTAGTGTTGGTATCAACGAGTGCGTAAGAAACGATTCCCAACGGGTATGCCCCGGCTACGGTCGTATCGTAGTTGAAGGTCAAGAAGCCGTTTGGATCGAAAGTAGCGCCTCCCAAGAATGCAGAGGTACCTCCAGCATCAGGTGCTTGGAAGTTGCCCGCTGCGTTCTGAATGTTAGCAACATCTAGTCCTGCAGCCTTTGCGTAATTCTTCTCAGAGTAAGTGATGGAGTATTTGGTCTTGCCGGCGAGTGCCGCCACTCCAGATGATCCAGCTGCTGCCACGATACGGCCAAGGTTTGCAACGGCGTTAATGCTGCCTGGGAAGCTCGCCTTGAAGTCACCGTTGCCGGCCTTAGGCCAAACGGTTGGAGCCATGCCGTGCAAGAAGTTGGTGAAGTTACCGGAAGTTCCTGATGAATCTGAACGGTAAACAACTTGAATCTTCTGTGCTGGCAGGGTGAGGTGCGTCTTGACCGTTCGTACTCTCAAAACTACTGGAGCACCGTTCTTATCCTTGATTACATCGCCATTTGCATTCTTCTTGTAATCAGTCGTCCTATAAGAGCGGTTATTGTCGGCATAAATTGCCTTATCGTTCCATTGGGTGATTGTTCCGCCAAAGATTCCAGCTACTGTTGCTGGCGATAGATTCAAAACTTGTCGAATTGGCAGGTTGTACATAACAGCGATTGGTGCTGCGAATACTGGGATGTGAATAACACTTGGAAGGCGAGTTGCGCCAGTGTGTGGAGTATCAGAGATGTTGAAGTCGCCAATACCTTTGTCAGATGCAGCGCGACCGGCTCCAGAGCCTCCGCCAGAGTACGTGATGGTATTTCCGGTTGCTGCGGTGTAGCCGGCCTTGCAGGCATCCAGCAACGGGATTGCGAATGTTGACCCTGCGCCAGTTAAGTTAACGCTGGCTGATGCAGGTTGCGCCGCGAAGAGAGTCACTGCAAGTGCAGCAACTACAATCTTCAAGGTCTTCGTATTTTTCATGTACTTCCCCTCGTAGTTTTAGGAACGCTTACAGGGGTGAAACTACGGAAGCCCGTTGAACGGTTAGGTGGAAGATGCCAAATGGAGCTTGACAGCCAGATGAACAGTTGGGGTTGATTATCCGAATCGGCCAGTGACGTAATTCTCGGTGCGCTTGTCCTTTGGTCTTGAGAAGATCTCACCTGTCGGTCCTACCTCGACCATCTTGCCCGGCCCACCATCTGATAGGAAGAAAGCTGTGTAATCCGAGACACGGGCAGCTTGCTGCATATTGTGAGTAACGATAATTACGGCCATCGACGTGGCCAAGTGGGCGATTGTCTCTTCAACCTTGAGGGTAGACCCAGGATCGAGCGAGGAACACGGCTCATCCATGAGGAGAACTTCCGGACGCACCGCCAGAGAGCGAGCAATGCAAAGGCGCTGCTGCTGTCCTCCAGACAGCGAGCCACCATAGGCGCTGAGGCGATCCTTCACTTCAGTCCATAGGCCAGCACGTTCGAGGCATTCTTCCAGGAGATCATCCTTATTCTCAGTTTTAATCTGAGCCAGTTTGAGCCCGGCCAGTACATTTTCTGAAATCGTCATAGATGGGAAAGGATTTGGCTTCTGAAAAACCATTCCAATTTTCAATCGAATTTTTGTGACGTCAATGCCGGGCGCGTATACATCTTCGCCATCTAGAAGAACCTGTCCAGCCATCGCGGCACCAGGTATGAATTCATGCATGCAATTGAGTGTGCGGATAAAAG
>Ga0315270_10000838_pt1 | contig 16519 bp, 13 predicted proteins | sample C1_bottom_MG_FD_204932 | JGI IMG/M metagenome (GOLD analysis project Ga0315270, IMG submission 204932) | Sediment microbial communities from Yellowstone Lake, YNP, Wyoming, USA - C1_bottom | ecosystem: Environmental > Aquatic > Freshwater > Lake > Sediment | place: USA: Wyoming | collected...
CTCTCTACCCGATTCTCGGGGAGAGCGCAAACGGCTGTTCAAATCGACACCAACCAAAATCGCCTCTAAAGTCAATCTGTGCTTTTACTTCCAAAGGGTGGGCACGGAGTTAACCGGACACTAGTGCGGCGGGGCCTTGGATGAATTGGTCGCCAAGGCCCAGACCCTCAACCCGCAGGCGCTCCAGGTGGGCTACGGCATGTCCGCGGCAGAGGCGGGAGTGGACAAGGCGAAGGCCGGGCATCTGCCCGTGGTGGTGCTCTTCGGGAGCCTGGACCGGTTGGACAATTCGTACCATGAGGGCCTCATCTCCGATCGGAACCGCAACTCCTGGACCCTGGGGCTGAGGGTTCAGGTGCCCCTCTTCAATGGCTTCCGCATCCAGAACGAGATCCGCGAGGCCCAGGCCCGGAAGGACAAGCTGGGCCAGGAGCGGCAGATCCTCCTGGAGGGCCTGGGAGTGCAGGTCAAGAACGCCTTTCTCCAGATCGCACGATCCATCCAGCAGACCAAGGCAACGGAAGAGTCCCTGACGTTGGCCCAGGAGAATCGCGAGCTCCACGAACGGGCCTACCGGGAAGAACTGGTGGATACCAAGGATGTCATCGAGGCCCAGCTCACGGAGCTTTTCATCCGCAGCCAGAACCAGAAGGCCCGGTACGACGCCCAGCTTTATCAAAGCCAACTCGACAATCTGATTGGGCAGACCATCCGTGCGACTCGCTAGATTCCTCTCCTTTTTCTGGTGCCTGATGGCGGGGCTGGGTGGCCCCCTTTCCGGGGCTGGGCCCAACCGCGTGAATGTGGGATTCAGCCAGGCCACTTTTCCCGATGTGGTGATGCAGGACGTGCGGTCCGCCCTGACCCTCTGGAGTGAGGAGATCGCCCGCAATATCGAGGGCATCGACAGTTTCAACACGGCCATCTACCCCACTCCGGACGCGCTGGTCGAAGCCATGCGCGATGGAAGCCTGGATATCGCGATCTTCCCCACCCTCGATTACTTCAAGGTGGAGGCCTCCCTGAACGCGGATCTCGGCCTTTTGTCCAAGTCCGGCCCGGGAGGGCCCCAACGGTACTTTCTGGTCGTCCAGGCGGGTCTGCCGGCCCAGCAGTTGCGGTCCCTGAAGAATCTGCGCCTCTGCTATGTCAAGGACGAGCAGGTGGGGCTGCTCTACCTGAATCACGCCCTGCTCCTGCAGGGGCTGCCTGAGATGAACCGCTTTTTTGCCTCGACCGAACCCAAGCTCAGGGGTTCCCAGGCCCTCAACACCGTCTTTTTCGGCCGCGCCGAGGCCTGCCTGGTGTCGGAAGAGGCCTACCGCATCACGGTGGCCATGAATCCCCAGATCGAGCGCAAGGTTCGCATCCTGCTCACGTCTCCCCGGCTGCTGGGGGCCTTGGCGGTCTACCGGAAAGGCTATCCCGCTTACATGAGGCAGCGCGTCGAGACAGCCGTCAACGAGCTGAGGCGCTACCCCCGGGGTGCCCAGATCCTGAGCCTGTTCCAGGCGACGGATCTACGCCAGGCGACGGAGGTGGATCTGGCCGAGACTCGCAGGCTCTACCGGGAGTACCGCCAGAAGAAGGGGCGGCTCTTGTGAATGCGCCCCGGAAGACAGGCCTGTTTGCCAGGACATTCGCCATGTTCTTGCTGGTGCCCGTGGCCACAGTGGGGTTGTTCACCTTGTTTGTGATACCCCGGCAGCGGGCCACGATGATGCGGTCCATGGAATCCGAGATCCGCGGCACCCTGGCCTCCATCGTGGGGATCAACCGGTCCGCCTACGTCCGGGAGGACTACGCGAGCATCGTTGATATCAATTCCGTGCTCATCAAGGAAAATCCGGATATCCGGTACCTGGTGACCTCCCGCCAGGGTGGGGTGAGCATCTTGAACATGGGGGACCGCTGGGAGGAGGTCAGCCCAAATGCATCCGCCTACCAATGGCTGAATGACAGGACCAGTCGGACAATCGATAAGGACCCCCTGACGGGAGAGCGGGTCTACCACCATGTCTTCCCAGTCAGCTTCCACGACATGGAGTGGGGGTGGATCCAGGTGGGCGTGTCCTTGAAGGATCGCGATGCCCAGATCCAGAACATGTACCTGGGCACCCTCGCCATCGGAACCGCTTGCATGGCGCTTTCCATTCTCCTGGCCTGGTACTTCACCCGGCGGCTCACGACCCCCTTGCTGAACCTGAAGGATGCCGCCGAAGGGATCCGGGAGGGCAAGTGGGATGTCCGGGCCTCCGTCCACACCGGAGACGAGGTGGAGCAGCTTGCGGATTCCTTCAACGCCACCGCGGAAGCCCTCAAGCGCCTGAACGAGAAACTGGAGGCCCGCGTCCAGGAGCGGACCCTGGAGTTGCAGCGCTCGGAGGAACGGTACCGTCTGCTTCTGGATAATGCCGCCGAGGCCATCTTCGTGCTCCAGGAAGGCAAGGTCTGCTTCTGGAATCCGGTCCTGGTGCAATTGACGGGCTATGAGGAAGCCCAGCTCAGGGGCGCCATGTTCGTGGATCTGGTCTTCGAGGATGACCGCATGGCCTTCCTGGATCTCATGGCCCGGGCGGAAGCAGTCAAGACGCCCGTCACCCAGGAAGGCATGCGATTGGAGCGCCGGTCCCAGGAGCACGTCTGGGTGAATGTGAACTGCGTGGCGATCCGATGGGATCAGGATCCGGCCCTGCTCTTCTTCGTCCAGGACATCTCAGAACGCCGCACCCTCCAGGCACAGCTCTTCCATGCCCAGAAGATGGAGGCCATCGGCACGCTGGCGGGAGGGATCGCCCACGACTTCAATAACCTGCTGGCGGGCATCCTGGGCTATGTTTCCCTTCTCCAGAGGGGCAAGGAACCCGGCACCCCTGATTACGACCGGCTCCAGATCATCGAGCGCCAGATCAACAGCGCCACGAGCCTCACCCGCCAACTCCAGGGCTTCGCCCGGGGGGGCACTTACGAGCTAAGGCCCCGGGACCTCAATCAGATCGTCCAGAGCGCCGTGGATCTCTTCGGCCGCACGAAGCGGGAGATCGAGGTGGTGATGGAGCTCCAGGGTGAGGAGTGCATCGCGGATTGCGATCGGGGCCAGATCGAGCAGGTGCTGGTCAACCTCTTCGTCAATGCCGCCCAGGCCATGGCGCAGGGAGGCACTCTCACCGTGAAGACCCGGGTGAGGGAGTACCGGAAGGACCTGGCCGAGCCCTTCGGGCTACCCGCAGGGTGGTATGTGGAAGTGGAGGTGCGGGACACGGGCATCGGGATGGATGAGGCCACCCAGGCCCGCATCTTCGATCCCTTCTTCACGACCAAGGATCTGGGCGGGGGTACGGGCCTGGGGCTGGCCTCCGTCTACGGCATCATGAAGAACCACGGAGGGCTGATCCGGGTCCAGAGCCAGGTGGGGCTGGGCTCCATCTTCACCTGTGCCTTCCCCCGGTCCAAAGCCTTGGTGTTTGATCGGGAGAAGCGCCGCCTGAAGCAAATCCATCCCGGGAAGGGGAGCGTGCTGGTGGTGGATGATCAGGAGATCATCCGTACCGTGAGCAAGAGCATGCTGGAGATGATTGGTTACGGCGTCTTTACGGCTGCGGGCGGCGCGGAGGGCGTGAGGGTCTTCACGGAGCACAGGGACAAGATCGATCTGGTGCTCCTGGACATGATCATGCCCGGCATGAACGGTGGAGAGACCTTCCAGCGCCTGCGGGCCATCGATCCCGATATCCCGGTCATCCTGGCCACCGGCTACAGCCTGGAGGGTGAAGTGGAAGCGCTCCTCGCCAATGGCTGCGACGGCTTCCTCCAGAAGCCCTTCAGTGCCGCCCAACTGGCCGAGAAAATCAATGAGGTCCTGTCCAGGGGTGAGGGGAGCTAAGAGCGTCTATGCTCGGTTTCATGCCCGATCCCGCCTGCACCATCCTCTTCCCCGGCCAAGGCACCGAGGCCGTGGGCATGTCCGCAGGCTGGGAGGTCCATGGCGCCTGGGCCGAGACGGTGCGGAACGCGGAGGCCCACACGGGCCATCCCCTGCGGCGCCTGATGGCGGAGGGCCCCGTCGAGGATCTCCGGTTCCAGCGTCACGCGCCCTACGCCGTGTTGGCTCATTCCGTGGGAATGTTCCGGGCCTGGCGGGTGGCGGGGATGCCCCTGCCGGTGGCGGCCGCGGGGCACAGCATGGGGTTCTACTCGGCCCTGGTGGCCGCCGGGGTGGTGCCCCTGGAGGCCGCGCTGGACCTCATTTCCGCCGTGGAGGATCTCAGCGAAGCTGCTTTCGGCGAAGGGACCATGGGCATGGCCTTCCTCATCGGCGTGCCGGAGATGGAGCTACGACGGGTCCTGGCGGGCCATCCGGACCTGGTCATGTCCAACCGCAACGGTCAGGCCCAATTCACGGCCTCCGGGCCGGTGCGTTCCCTGGAGCGCCTGGTGGAGGCGCTGCGCCCCACGGCCCTGAAGGCCGGTTTGCTGCCGGTGAAACATCCCCTGCACGGTCCCCACATGGCACCCCTGCTGCCCGCCATCACCCGGAGACTGGCGGCGGTGAAGCCCATGGATCCGGCCTTTCCGCTGATCTCCCACTTCGACGGACGTCTGCTCACGACTGGCGGGACGGCCTGGGACGAGGGCATCGCCTCCGTGGCCCTGCCCGTGGACTGGCTGGCGGTGGTGGCCCGCCTGAAGGCGCTCGGTGCTCCCCTGGCGGAATGCGGCCATGGCCGTCAGCTCGCGGGCCTGACCCGCTGGGCAGATCGGAACCTCGTCGTGGGCTCACTCCAGCAGCCTCCAGTCCGCCTGGAAGCTTTTCCCCCGCTCCTGGCACGAAAGGGTCGAAGGGCCTGATAACTTGGATCCGGGAGCATCCATGCGATCCACCTCCTCATCTCGTTCCCAGCGCGGGTTCACCATGGCCCTGGCCCTGGCCCTGGCGGTGGCGATGGGGGTGATGCTCATGAAGGTTGGTCCCCGGGTGAGCGCCCAGGTCCAACGGGAGAACGAGGCCGAGCTGATCTTCCGGGGCGAGGCCATTGCCTCAGCCCTCAGGGTCTATTTCGCCAAGACCAAGCGCTACCCCACGGACCTGGACGAGGTGATGAAGGTGCGGCCCCACATCCTGCGCCAGAAGTACCAGGATCCCATGACCACCAGCGGCGAATGGGAGTTCGTCACGCAGGTGCAGGCCGGCGCCTCCGGGAACACCCAGGGCCTGCCCATCGTGGGGGTTCGCAGCCGCTCCGAGAAGGACAGCATCCGCGTCTACCAGGGCAAGACCCTGGTGCGGGACTGGCTGTTCACGGCCGATGAGAACCTCCTCGGCGGAGGCGCCGTCACGGAGAACGAGCGGACCCGGCGCAGCCTCAGGGGGACCGGGACCGTGCCCTCCCTTCCGAAGCCCTGAGGTTCCATGCGCCTTGCCCTTCTGACTGCCATCCTGCTGGTGCCCGCTTTCCAGCTGGATGCCCAGGATTTCCGTAGCTGGGTGCGGGGGCTGGAGGCCCGCGGCATCACCGTATCCGCGGGGATCTGGGACGCGGGTACGGGCCGGGTTCTGGAGCGCCATCACGACGATCTGGCCTTGGTGCCCGCCAGCACCACCAAGGTGGTAACCACCTATGCGCTGCTGAAGACGCTGAAGCCGGACGCCACCATTGAGACCGAGGTCTGGGGCGACTTGAAGGATGGCGTGGTGCAGGGAGACCTTACGTTCAAGGGCGATGGCGATCCCCTGTTCACCAGCGAGCGGATCTGGATGCTGGCCCAGGCGCTGAAAAGGCAGGGTATCCAGCGCGTGACGGGAAGCATCCGTCTCGATCAGAGCGCCTTCGACACCCAGCGGGAGCCCCAGGGCTGGGAGAACACCACCGTCGACACGCTGCCGGTCGTGCGGGCCCTGTCCGTGGACTTCAACCGGGATGGGAACGGGCGCATCGTGACCGACTCCGACCGTTTGGCCCGGGAAACCATCCTGCGCATCCTCCAGGAGACGGGCATCGTGGTGGAGGGCAAGGGCAACGACCAAGGCGTGTGGCCAGGTGACAAAGGAGAGTTCCGCAGGCTGGCCTCCTGGACTTCACCGCCCCTGCGGGCCCTGGTGCAGGACATCAACAAGTGGTCGAACAATTTCATGATCGAGATGCTGGTGCGTCGGTTCGGCGCTGGATCCTGGCCCCGCGGAATCCAGCGGGTGCAGGCCTTCTACCGCACGGCCTTTGGCCTCGGGCCGGAGTCGCTGCGGATCACGGACGGATCCGGCCTGAGCAAGGACAACCGCCTGTCGGCCCGCACCCTCGCGATCATCCTGCGGGGTGCGTACCATGATTTCGAAGTGGGGCCCGAGTTCGTCTCGTCGCTGAAGATCATCGGGGGCGAGCCCTGGAGGCTGAAGATGAAAGACGCCAACCTCACCCGCCGGGTGCGGGTCAAGACCGGCCACCTCGACCGCGTCACCAGCCTTTGCGGCTACCTTCAGACCCTTGATGGCCAGGTGCGCGTCTTCGCCATCCTGCTGAACGGGCCCACCCGGGACGAAGACGTGTGGGATCAGGTCTCCCGCTGGGCGAACTGATATCAAGTAGCGATCACAGATTAGAGATCCACCACGGAGCCACGGAGCATGGGCACACGGGGGGCGCCGGGTCCGGATATCCCGAGAAGGATCCGGGCCCGGCGCCTCCCGTGGCTTCCGGCTTGGCCGGAAGCGGCCTTCGGCCTGCCCATGAGGAGGGCCACGGAGGCCTCCGTGCCTCCTCTGTGCCTTCAGTGCCTCCGTGGTGGATCCCATGCGGTTGGGCGCGAATCGATATGAACCTACTGGTCGCTTGCGGGCCGATCCATCCAGCGGCGATGCTGGAGTCATGGATGAGACACAGGCGGCGACGCCGGATCCGAGAGGCTTGGCGGCCCTGATTCTTGGGGCTTCGCTCCTGGGATTCGCGGCCATGCTCGTGCGCTGGTCCGCCCCGGCGGGACCGCTGGCGGTGGGGTTCTACCGCATGGCCATCGCCCTGCCGCCGGTGGCCTGGCTCGCCTGGCGGGCCCAGGGGGCCGCGCGGCCCCACATCGGCCGGGCCCGCCTCTGGGCCGGTGTGGCCGGAGCTTGCTTTGTGGGCGACTTGTGGATGTGGCATTCGGCCCTGCATCACACGAGCGCCGCCAACGCCACGCTGCTTGTCACGCTGGCGCCCATCTGGGTGGCCGTGGTCTCGGTGGTCTGGATGGGCGCGAGGTTGCGGCGGCGCTTTTGGATGGGCGTGGGCCTTGCCCTGGCCGGTGCCCTCGTGCTGGGCCTGGCCAAGGGCGCCCGCTGGGGCACGGGACTGGGCGAGCTGCTGGGGGCCCTGGCCTCCCTGGCTTACGGGGCCTTCACCCTGGCCCTGGGTCGCGCCCGCCGAGAGCTCAGCGCCCCGGAGGCCCTGTTCTGGGTGGTCCTCTGCTGCACAGCCGGCTTCGGGGCCCTGGGCCTCGCGCGGGGCGAAGCGTTCAGCGGCTATCCGCCCCGAGCCTGGTGGGCCCTGGCCGGGCTGGGGCTGGGGGTGCAGGTGGTGGCCTGGTGGTTCATCACCTGGGGCATGGGCCATGTGTCCACGAACCAGGGCGCCATGGGACTCATGACCCAGCCCGTGGCCACGGTCATCCTGGGCTGGCTCCTGCTGGGGGAATCCGTGCGGCCCGTGCAGGGGCTGGGCGCGCTCCTGGTGCTGGCTGGCATCGCCGCCTGCGCCTTCGCGCCGCCCGCGCCAGGGAAGAACCCTACTCGGGTGTAAGGACGCCCCGTTCCTCGCGGTAGGCGAAGAGCTCCCCGAAACGGCCCCACGCAACGATGGTTTCAAAGGTCGCCTCGGGATCCTCCATGGGCAGGCGGGTGGCGAGTTCCTGGAGGAGGAGTTCCTTGGGCAGCTCGTTCTCCTCCATGTGCATCATCTCCTGAACCACGCGGAAAAGTCGCAGCTCCAGCAGCTGGGCACGCCACATGTCCTTGCGGTCATCCATGTTGGCGTTCACGAAACGCTTGCCCAGGGGCGTCATCAGGACGCTGCGTTTCGGCGTATCCACCAGATCCAGCATCTCGGCGGCTTTGACGGTGGTGAGCACCCGTTCGAATGGCACATGCGTGTGCGACGCCACCTGGAAGAGATCGCTGGTGCCACCCTGGGTTTCCAGGAATTCCAGCAGCCCCAGGATGTCGCCGCTTTGGACCATGGGTAGGGGTTCCACCTGATCCTCGTGGGAGGCGGTGGGGACGGGCACGGTGATTTGCACATCCGGCAGCTCGGCGCTGGTGATGATGTCGTGGAGGTGGTCCACCAGCTTGATGAATTCGGGTGAGCGGCTGTCCCGGGGCCGGGGGAGGGGCACCTCCACGATGGTCCGCAGGGTGCCCGGACTGCCGGAGAGCACCGCCACGCGGTCGGCCATGAGCAGGGCCTCGCGGATGGACTGGCTCACCATCACGATGGCCGACGGATTGCGCTCCTTGTCCGCCCAGATATCCATGATCTCAGCGCGTAGCGCTTCCGCCGTGAGGGCGTCCACCTGGCTGAAGGGCTCGTCCATGACAAGGATCTCGGGATCCACCGCCAGGGCCCGGGCCACGCCCACGCGCTGTTTGGTGCCCCGGGAGAGTTCCCGGGGGAAGGCCTCCTCGAAGCCCTCGAGACCGACCTTGCGGATGGCCTGGTGGGCCCGCTCACGCACCTCGCCCTCGGGCAGGTCGCGGGCGCGCAGCACTACGCGGACGTTCTCCTCCACCGTCATCCACGGGTAGAGGGCGAAGCTCTGGAACACCATGGCCACGCCCGGATTCAGACCGTCGAGCTTTTCCCCATGGTGGCGGACCTCGCCCTGGGTGGGTGGCATGAGGCCCGCGAGAAGCCGCAGCAGGGTGGACTTGCCGGAACCGTTATGGCCGATGATGCAGAGGATCTCGTCCGGCCGTACATCGAGGCGGATATCCTCCAGCACGCGCTGGACTTTGCCCCTGGGACCAGGGAAGCGCATCTGGACGCCGCGGAATTCGCAGATGGGGGAGGTGTGGGTCTGCTGCATGTCCACCTCAGCGGTTGAGCGCGTAGCGGGTCTCGGCCAGGCGGTAGAGCGGTACCCAGACGAGACGGTTGAAGAGGACGACCAGAGCCGCCATGAGGAGTGCGCTGGCGGCCAGGTGCGGCATGGAGCCCTGCTCAGTGGCGAGTACCACCTCGGCGCCCAGGCCGAAAGTGCGAAGGGTCTGCTGCTTGGCTGTCACGATCTCGGTGATGATGCTCGCGTTCCAGGCCCCGCCGGTGGCTGTCACCCAGCCTGTCACGAGGAAGGGGAATACCGCGGGGAAGTAGAGATTCCAGCACCGCTTCCACAGGGACATCCGGTAGGCCGAGGCAGCCTCGCGGAGGTCCGCTGGGATGGCCTGGGCTCCGGCGATGATGTTGAAGAGCAGGTACCACTGGGTGGAAAGGACCATCAGCAGGACGCAGCTCACGCCGAGGCCGATGCCCGCCGACTGGAACACCAGGATGAGGGTGGCGAAGAGCAGCGAGGAGGGGAACGAGGCGGCCACCTGCACGACGGATTGGAGGCGGCGCGACCATTTGGGCGACATGCCGATCCACAAGCCCACGGGCAGGGTCCACAGGGTGGCCAGGAACGTGGAGAGCAGCACGCGGGACAGAGAGGCAGCTCCGGCCTTGAGCAAGGTCAGCCACTTGGCAGCGCCCACCTCCGCCAGCAGCCGCACGACGGAAATTCCTCCCAGGGCGAGCAGCGTGAGGGCGCCCAGCATGGCCGAAGTCGCGACCCAGGATCCTAGCCTGCCAGGTCGCCGGAACCCCTCCTGGGCCTTGCGGATAAGGGCCGGGCGGGGGGCCCGGAGATGCAGGCGCCTGTTCCGCCGGGTTTCCAGCCATTTCAAAAGGCGCGAGCGCTGGAACAGGCGGAGCAGCCAGTTGTCGCCGGGGTCCACCTCGGCACCCTCATCCACCTGGAAGCGCTGCGACCAGGCCACCACTGGCCGCCAGACCAGCTGGTCCAAGGCCACCACCAGCAGCAGCATGGTGACGATGGCGTAGATCTGGGCGCGGGTATTCCCCTGCTCCACGGCCGTGTTCATGTAGGATCCCAGCCCCGGAAGCTGGAAGTTCTTGTTGCCGGCGCGGAAGGCCTCGGCGGACATGAGGAAGAACCAGCTGTTCGCCACGCTCACCATGGAGTTCCACACCAGACCAGGTGTGGCGAACGGAAGTTCCACCCAGCGCAGTTTTTGGAGCCAGGTGAAGCCATAGAGGCTGGAGGTCTCCTCCAGTTCCTTGGGCAGCGTCTTCAGCGACTGGTAGAAGCTGAAGGCCATGTTCCAGGCCTGGCAGGTGACGATGAGCAGCACCGCGGACAGTTCCAGCCCGATGTTGCTGCGGGGGAAGATCGTGAGCATGAGCAGCAGCACCGGCGGCAGGAAGGCCAGCAGGGGCACGCTCTGGAGGATGTCGAGGATGGGCACCAGGATGCGCTCGGCCCGGGGATCCTTGGCGGCCCAGTAGGCCACCACCAGTGTGAAGGTGAGCGACACGATGTAGGCCGCGATCGCACGGATCAAGGACAGCAGGAGGTATTTGGGCAGGGCCCAGGCGCTGAGGGCGATTTCCACGGTGGGCCGCTGGACCGAGGTCCACTCCTTTCCCACCAGCCAGAGCGCCGCCAGCGTGCCTGCGAGGGCCGCCAGCACGAGGAGGTCGATCCAGCGGCGGTGCCGGACAGGCGCCGTCAGCAGGTTCATCGCCTGACCCCAGACGGTGTCGAGGAAGCGGTGGATCATGGCCGGTCCGGAGAAGCGGATGGGGCGCGGTGCGCGCCATCATCCCGTTCAGAGTGCGGATTCGGGGGAGTCGGAAAAGCAGATGATGGCCGCCTCAGCGGGCGGCGCGACTCGACGGAGGTTCGGAGAGGTCGGCTTGTCGTCCCATCGAACCTCCTTATCCGGCGTCAGCCGTTGAATACCAATCATGCACTCATTTCGCCGGCCCCACCGGCATAAGGCGCCGTAACGAAATGGCCGAAAAAGCACAGGTTATTTCGCAACGGCCCCTAAGGGCCATGGCCAGTCTGACCGCCCCGGAAGGGGGGGGTCAACCCGGGAATGCGCCGAATCTCAGGGCCGGGGTACGGCCTGGAGCAGCTGGGCGATGACCTGGTCCGTGGTGGCACCATCGGCCTCGCTTTCGAAGGTGAGCAGTAACCGGTGGCGCAGCACGTCGGGCGCCAGATCCACCACATCCTGGGGCAGCACGTGGTCGCGTCCCTGGAGGTAGGCCAGGGCCCGGGTGGAGGCCTGGAGTGAGAGCGAGGCCCGGGGGCTGGCCCCGCAGCGCAGCAGTTCCTTGCCCTTCCAGACCTTCCCATGGCCGGGCCGCGTGGCCTGCACCAGCCGCACGATGTAGGTGCGGATAGCGTCGTCCAGGCGCACCTTCTGGGCCTCGCGACCCGCGGCCAACAGGCTCGCGGCATCCACCACGGGGTTCACCTCGTCGCCGTTCAGATGCGCGCGGCGCAGGACCTCCACCTCCTCATCCTGCTTGGGGTAGTCCACCCGCAGCTTGAAGAGGAAGCGGTCCATCTGCGCTTCGGGCAGCGGGAAGGTGCCCTCCTGTTCCAGTGGATTCTGGGTGGCCAGCACCAGGAAGGGATCCGGCAGGCGGAAGCTCTCCTCCCCCAGCGTGACTTGGCGCTCTTCCATGGCCTCCAGCAGGGCGGCCTGCACCTTGGAGGGGGCACGGTTGATCTCGTCCGCCAGCAGCAGGTTCGTGAAGATGGGGCCGCGCTTGGGCGTGAACGTGAGCTGCTTGGGGTCGAAGATCAGGGTGCCCACCACATCGCTGGGCAGCAGGTCCGGCGTGAACTGGATGCGGCGGAAACTGACGTGGCTGGCGGCGGCTAGTGTCTTGATGGTACGCGTCTTCGCCAGGCCCGGCAGGCCCTCTAGCAGCACGTGGCCCCGGCAGAGCAGGGCCACCAGCAGGCGGTTGAGCAGCTGGGGCTGGCCCACGATCACCTTGCGGCATTCGGCGAGCAGGGGTTCCAGGGAGTGGGCGGAGGTCGCGGTCATGGGGTGTCCTGAAGGTCCTCCCATCTTGACTGGATCGAGGCTCCACCGGAATGGCGCATTGACCCCTGGTAGGTCAGCATGACCCACGGTAAGTGCTTACGCGCTCTGTGGCCGGTGCTAGGCTCCTCCAAACCCTGATCTCAGTCACTTCCCATCGGAGGACCCATGCGATCCGCAGTCATCGTCGAAGCCAAACGCACCCCCATCGGCCGGGGCGTCAAGGGCGCCTATGCCGCCACCCGCCCCGAGCAGCTGGGCTCGGTGGTCATCGAGGCCATCAAGCCCCTCCTGAAGGATTGGTCGGGCCTTGAGGACGTGCTGGTGGGCTGCGCCATGCCCGAGGGTGAGCAGGGCATGAACATGGCCCGGCTGATCAGCTTCCGCGCGGGCCTGCCCATCACCGCCGGCGCGGCCACCGTCAACCGCTTCTGCGGCAGCAGCCAGGAGACCATGCTCATGGCCGCCCGGGCCATCATGGCGAACCAGGGCGACCTCTTCCTCACGGGCGGCGTGGAGAGCATGTCCAAGGTGCCCATGATGGGCTTCAACCCCAGCGTGGATCCCTACATCAGCGAGCACTACCCCGCGGCCTACTGCTCCATGGGCATCACCGCCGAGAACCTCGCCAAGGAATACAAGATCAGCCGCAGGGACCAGGACGAGTTCTCGTACCAGAGCCACCAGAAGGCGGCCGCCGCCTGGAAGGCCGGGAAATTCGAGAAGGAGGTCGTCCGCTTCGAGGCCAAGGGCCTGGACGGCAAGCCCGTCACCCTCCAGCAGGACGAGTGCATCCGCGCCGAAACCACCATCGAAAAGCTGGGCGAGCTGAAGGCCGCCTTCATGGTCGATGGGTGCGTGACGGCCGGCAACAGCTCCCCCGTCACGGATGGCGCCGCCTTCCTGCTGGTGATGGAGGAGGGTCTGGCCAAGTCCCTGGGCCTGAAGGCCCGTGCCCGCATCATCGGCGGCGCCGTCGCCGGCGTGGAGCCGGACCGCATGGGCATCGGCCCTGTGCCCGCCGTGAAGAAGGTGCTGGACCGCTTTGGCCTCAAACTGGATCAGATCGACGCCATGGAACTCAACGAAGCCTTTGCCGCGCAGAGCCTGGCCGTCATCCGCGAAGGCGGCTACGACCCCAAGAAGGTGAATGCCTGGGGCGGCGCCATCGCCGTGGGCCACCCCCTCGGCGCCAGCGGCGCGCGCATCCTGACGACCCTGCTGAACCGCCTCGAGACCGACGGCGGCAAGTACGGCATCGCCACCATGTGCATCGGCGGCGGCCAGGGCATCGCGTCCATCATCGAGAAAATTTGATCGTTAACCGCAGATGACGCAGATGACGCAGATGGATTCGGGTGATCCTCGCACCTACGCCATTCTTGGCGCGGCGATGGAGGTTCACGGAACGCTTGGACCCGGATTCCTCGAAGCGGTCTATCAGGAGGCGTTGGCCGTCGAGTTCGAGACTCGTGGAATCCCCTTCCGGCGGGAAGTTGAACTTCCCGTGATCTACAAGGGGACCCCACTGAAGACGACTTATCGCGCCGACTTCATTTGCTTCGAAAGCGTCATCGTCGAGCTGAAGTCCATCGCAAAGTTGGGTGTCATCGAAGAAGCTCAGATTCTCAACTACCTCAAGGCAACCGGCTACGAAGTCGGGCTTCTGGTTAATTTCGGGGAATCCCGCCTGGCCTATAAACGATTTGCGAACTCCAAATCTGCGTCATCTGCGCCATCTGCGGTTTCAAATTAGGAGTTTTTATGCTTATCAAGAAAATCGGTGTGCTCGGTTCGGGCGTCATGGGCTCGGGTATCGCGGCGCATGTGGCGTCGGCGGGTTGCCAGGTGGAGCTGCTGGACATCGTCATCGACGAGGCCGCGCCCGACAAGCTGGCGCAGGGCGCTTTGGCCGCGCTGGCGAAATCCAAGCCGGCCCTGGCCATGCACCCCTCGTTCCTCAAGAAGATCCGGCCTGGCAACCTGCGGGATCACCTGGACCGCCTGTCGGACTGCGACTGGGTGGTGGAGGTGGTCAAGGAGGATCTGACCATCAAGCGCGATCTGTACGTCCGCCTGGAGCCCAAGCTCAAGGCTGGTGCCTGGATCAGCTCGAACACGTCGGGCATTCCCCTGAAACTGCTCGTGGAGGGCCGCAGCGACGCCTTCCGGAAGCACTTCGTCATCACCCACTTCTTCAATCCCGTCCGCTACCTCCGGCTGCTGGAGTTCGTGAAGGGTCCCGAGGTGGATGACAAGGAGGCCCTAGCCTTCCGCACCTGGCTCGAGGAAGCGCTCGGCAAGGAAGTGGTGCCGGCCTACGACAGCCCCACCTTCATCGGCAACCGCATCGGCATCCACAGCATCATGGCCACCCTCCAGATGGCCCTCGCCGAGAAGATCCCCTTCGAGGTGCTGGACTCGGTACTGGGCGACGCCGCCGCCCGGGCCAAGAGCGCCGCCTTCCGCACCGCGGACCTGGCGGGCGTGGATGTGCTCGCCGCTACGGCGAAGAACGTCTATGACCTCTGCCCGAACGATGAAGTTCGCGATGTCTTCAAGTTCCCGGAGTTCCTCCAGTGGATGCTGGACAACAAGCTCTTCGGCAACAAGACGAAGCAGGGCTTCTTCAAGAAGGGCCCCAAGGACGCCAAGGGCAAGAAGACCTTCCTGGCCCTGGATCCCGTCACCCGCGAGTACATCCCGCAGGTGCGGAGGGATTGGCCGATTCTCAAAGAACTGAAGGGCCTCGACGATCCCGCGGAAAAGGTGAAGACTCTGCTCACCAGCGACACAGAAGCGGGTCGCCTGGCCTGGCGCTGCATCGCGTCCAATCTCACTTACGCCGTGAACCGCCTGGGCGAGGTGACGGACGGCCCCCTGAACGTGGACCGCGCCATCAAGAACGGCTTTGCCTTTGAGCTTGGCCCCTTCGAGACCTGGGACACCCTGGGCGTGGAGCGGGTCGTGGCCCGCATGAAGTTCGAGGAACGACCCATCGCGCCCCTCGTGGAGAAAATGCTCGCCAAGGGGATCACCAGCTTCTATCGCTGGGAGCATGGCGTCCCCGTGGCCCAGCTGAATCCCAAGACCCTGGCCTACGATCCGATCCTCGAAGACAAGCGGGTGATCATCCTCAAGCGCGAGGAGGGTCGCGGCAAGGTGGTGGCCGAGAACGGCAGCGCCCAGCTCATCGATCTGGGTGATGACGTGGCCTGCCTCAGCTTCCGCAGCAAGATGAACGCCCTGGACGACGGCATCATCGGCCTCATGGAAGACACCATCCAGAAGCACGTCCCCGGCCGCTTCAAGGGGCTGGTGGTGGGCAACCAGGGCCAGCACTTCAGCGCCGGCGCCAACCTGGTGATGGTGCTGAACGCTGCCAAGGACAAGCAGTTCGACCTCATCGAAGAAGTCGCCCGGCGCCTGCAGTATGCGGGCCGCATGCTCACCTACGCCTCATTCCCCACTGTCTCAGCGCCCTTCAACCTGGCCCTGGGCGGCGGCTGCGAGATGACCATGGCCTGCCAGCGGGCCGTGGGCCATGCCGAGCTCTACATCGGCCTGGTGGAAGTGGGCGTCGGCGTCATTCCTGCTGGCGGCGGTTGCCTTCAGATGCTGCTCCGCATGGAGGATGCCATGGCCGCCAAGGGCGAGCTGGGCCCCATGCCCAAGGTGAAGGCCGCCTTCCAGTTCATCGGCACCGCGAACGTGAACACCAGCTTCGACGAGGCCCAGCGCAATGGCTACCTGCGCCGCACGGACCGCCGCGTGATGAACAAGGCCTTCCTGCTGTATGAGGCCAAACAGGAGGTGCTGAAGATGGCCGCGGACTTCCAGCCCGTGAAGGAGCGCACCCTGCGCCTGCCGGGCCGGGGCGGGAGCGAGGCCCTCAAGATGGCCGTCCGCGATTTCCAGCTCCAGGGACTCGCCAGCGAGCACGATGCCGTCATCATGGGCGAGTTGGCCAACATCCTCTGTGGCGGAGATGTGAGCGTGGTCCAGGACGTCACCGAGGAGCGGATCCTGGAACTGGAGCGGCAGGCCTTCGCCCGCCTGTGCAGCTACGAAAAGACCCAGGCCCGCATGGATGCCATTCTGAAATCCGGCAAGCCGCTCCGGAACTAGGCCGAACTTCCGTTATTTTGTGACTTATGCCGCCTTTTTCGAGGCGGCATTTTTTTGGGTTGCCAGGGGATAGGCGGGCCGGAACACTTGGGGCGGTCGACATCCAAACCCACAATCAGGAGGCACTGTGAGCGGAAATTCTCAGTCAACTCCACGCGTAGCGGCCATCGTGGGCCCCTACCTCTCCGGAAAGACCTCCTTGATGGAGAGCCTTCTCTTCGTGGCAGGCGCCCTGCCGCGCAAGGGCTCCGTCAAGGAGGGCAACACCGTCGGCGATGCTTCCCTGGAAGCGAAAGCACG
>Ga0315270_10000843_pt1 | contig 16487 bp, 10 predicted proteins | sample C1_bottom_MG_FD_204932 | JGI IMG/M metagenome (GOLD analysis project Ga0315270, IMG submission 204932) | Sediment microbial communities from Yellowstone Lake, YNP, Wyoming, USA - C1_bottom | ecosystem: Environmental > Aquatic > Freshwater > Lake > Sediment | place: USA: Wyoming | collected...
CGGGGGAAATGCGCCTGATCCGGGATTGATCAGGCGCTCTTGCCCGCCAGGCGACTTCGATCACCTGGCGGGTGTTTTTTTATTCCAAGAGGACAAGACCATGAATCTGCGCCTGATCACGGCAGCGCTGAGCGCGGCGTTGCTGTGCGGATGGATCGCGACGGCGACGGCTGCCGGATTCCAGGACCCGCTCGCGGTTCCAGCGCAAGCATCCGCCTTGGCAAGCCGGGGTCTGCTGCTGGCGGTAGCGCGCGCCGGCTCGCGCCTGGTCGCCGTTGGTCAACGCGGACATATCGTCCTTTCGGACGACGCGGGCGCTAGCTGGAAGCAGGCCAATGTGCCGGTGAGCTCCGACCTCACCGCCGTATTTTTTGTCAATGACAAAACGGGCTGGGCCGTTGGGCACGATGGGGTGATCCTGCAAACAGGCAATGGCGGCCTCAACTGGATTCTGCAACTCGACGGTAAAAAGGCCAATGAACTGCTGCTGGGGCAGTTGCAAAAACGCGCCGACCTGGAGCCGCAATCAGCCGAAGTGCAAGCCCTGCTGACCGAGGCCAAACGCTACCAGGAGCAAGGCGCAGACAAGCCCTTTCTCGACGTCTGGTTTGCCGACGAGAGCACGGGCTACGTGGTCGGCGCCTACAACCTGATCTTCCGCACGTCCGACGGTGGCAAGACTTGGGAGCCGTGGTTCGACCGGACCGATAACCCCAAGTTCTTCAACCTCTATGCGATCAAGCAGGCCGGGGCTGATCTCTATGTGGTCGGCGAGGGCGGGCTGGTGCTCAAGCTCGATCCACAGTTGCAGCGTTTTCAGGCGCGCACGACACCGTACAAGGGCAGCTTCTTTGGGGTCCTTGGCAACAAGTCCGTGGTGCTGGCGTTTGGTTTGCGCGGCAATCTCTACAGCAGCAGCGACGCTGGCAAGACCTGGAACAAGGAAGTCGCGGGATTGCCGGCCACGATCGTCGCGGGCGCGGCCTTATCCGACGGCAGGCTGTTGCTGGCGGATGCCGGCGGGCGCGTTGCGGTCAGCGACGGCGCTGCGGGCGGCTTCAAGCTCATGCCCTTGAAGCAGACCATGCCGCTGGCCGGCATTGCCGATGCCGGCAACGGCCGACTGGCTCTGGTTGGCCCGCGCGGGGTCGCGGTGACCGAAACAGCCGCACGCTGAACAAGAAGGGAACACGCTATGGCCACCATCACCGACGATCTCGACCAGATGCCCGTCGTGCGCTCGCTCGCCGATTTCAACCGCCGCTCCGGCAACAGGCTCGAGCGTCTGGTATTCAACCACCGGCGGTCCATGATGATCATCTGCGCCGTGGCGACGCTGGTGCTGGGCTTCTTCGCGGCGACCAGGCTGACGCTCAATGCGAGCTTCGAGAAGATGATCCCGCCGAACCAGTCCTACATCAAGAACTACCTTGATTATCAAAAGGACTTGCGCGGGCTGGGCAATGCCGTTCGTGTCGTCGTGGAGAACACCAGCGGCGACATTTTCGACCCGGCTTATCTCGATGCGCTCAAGCAGATCAACGACGAGCTCTTTCTCACGCCCAGCGTCGATCGCGTCTGGGTGAAATCGCTGTGGACGCCGGCGGTGCGCTGGACCGAGGTGACCGAAGAAGGTTTCCGCGGCGGCCCGGTGATGCCGGACTCCTACGATGGCTCGGCCAAGTCAGTCGAGCAACTCCGACAGAACATCGCGCGTTCCGGCATCGTCGGGAGCCTGGTCGCCAACAACTTCAAGTCGAGCATGATCTTTGTGCCGCTGCAGGACAAAGATCCGCGCACCGGCCAGCGCATCGACTACCACGAGCTGTCGAAGGTGCTCGAGACGATCCGCGCCAAGCACGAGCAGGCCGGCGCCAGTGGCGCCAAAGCCGCGCCCAAGATCAAGATCCACGTCATCGGATTCGCCAAGCTGGTTGGTGATCTGATCGCCGGCATGTTCAAGGTCATGGCCTTCTTCGCCATAGCGGCGCTGATTGCCACTGCGATCATCTTCGCTTACACCCGCTGCGCGCGCAGCACCGCGCTGGTGGTCGCCTGTTCGGTCGTGGCCGTGGTCTGGCAACTGGGGCTGGTGGCCTTGCTTGGCTTCGAGCTCGATCCGTTTTCGATCCTCGTGCCCTTCCTGGTGTTCGCCATCGGTGTGTCGCACGGCGCGCAGAAGATGAACGGCATCATGCAGGACATCGGCCGCGGCACGCACCGGCTGGTCGCGGCGCGCTACACGTTTCGGCGCCTGTTCCTGGCCGGACTGACCGCCCTGCTGGCCGATGCCGTGGGCTTCGCCGTGCTCATGGTGATCGACATTCCGGTGATCAAGGAGCTCGCCTTGACCGCCAGCCTTGGCGTCGCGGTGCTGATCTTCACCAACCTGCTGCTGCTGCCCGTGCTGCTGTCCTATTCAGGTGTCAGCGCGGCAGCGGCCCAACGCAGCCTGAAGGATGAACGCGAAGAGACCAGCGGCAGAGGACTGGGCAAGCTGTGGCGCTTGCTGGACCGCTTCACGACCAGGCGCTGGGCGCTGGGCGCCGTCGCTTGCGCCGCGGCGCTGGCGATCGGCGGGTTCACCATGAGCCTGCACCTGAAGATCGGCGACCTCGATCCGGGCGCGCCGGAGCTGCGCGCTCATTCGCGCTACAACCTAGACAACGCCTACATCACGGGCAACTACGCCCTGTCGTCCGACCAATTCGCGGTCATCGTCAAGACGGCCCCCGAGGGCTGCCTGAAATACGAGACGCTGATCGAGGCCGACCGGCTCGCATGGACGCTGCGCCAGCTGCCCGGTGTGCAGACGACGGTGTCGCTGGCCGACGCCGCGCGGCAAATCACGGCCGGCTCCTTCGAGGGCAATCCGAAATGGCTGACGATCAACCGCAACCAGGACGTGCTCAACTACGCCGCCCAGCAGGCATCGAGCAGCAATCCGGACCTGTTCAATGCCAATTGCTCGGTGATGCCGGTGATCGCCTACCTGTCCGACCATAAATCCGAGACGCTGGCGCGCGTCGTCGCGGCAGCGGCAGATTTCTCCAAAGACCACAGCGAGCCGGGGCGCGAATTCCTGCTGGCCGCGGGCAGCGCCGGCATCGAGGCCGCCACCAACATCGTGGTGAAGAAGGCCTGGGTCGAGATGCTGATTTACGTCTATGTCGCCGTGATCGTGCTGTGCTTCATCACCTTTCGCAGTTGGCGTGCCGTGGTCGTGGCGGTGGTGCCGCTGGCCATCACGTCGATCCTGTGCGAGGCGCTGATGGTGGCCCTGGGCATGGGCGTCAAGGTGGCCACGCTACCGGTGATTGCGCTGGGCGTCGGCATAGGCGTCGATTACGCGCTCTACCTGCTGTCGGTTCAGCTGGCCCAGCAGCGCAAGGGACTGCCCCTGATGGCTGCGTACAAGAAGGCGCTTCAGTTCACCGGCAAGGTGGTGGCCCTGGTGGGCATCACGCTGGCCGCAGGCGTGGTCACCTGGGCGTTCTCGCCGATCAAGTTCCAGGCTGACATGGGCATCCTCCTGACCTTCATGTTTGTCTGGAACATGCTCGGCGCGCTGATCCTGATTCCGGCGCTGTCCCATTTCCTGCTGCCGACTTCGGTCGTTCAAGCCCGCCGTTCATAGTGGCTCGTACAGCGCGCAGTCCACCTGCGCGCGTCTTTTATTACTTTGATGCCTCCAGCATGACCGACAACCCGACGCGCCGCAGCGCCGGGATCTTCAAGTCCAGGAATCGCTTGCCGCCGCGCGCTTCAACCCAGTCGCGCACTGCCTTCGCATCAGTCGGCGGCATGGCAGCCAGAACCTGCAATGCACGCTGGGCCATCCACAAGCCATACGTCATGCCCAGGCGGTGGTGCGTGCCATCGGCATAGGGGAAGCTGACCTCGCCCAAAAAGCGGTCCGCCAGAGCGGCCTCGGGCTTCTTGCGTGCGAAGGCATTGAGCTCGGACACGATGCCTTCCAGTTGGGGCGTCATTTCGTCAAAGATGCTGCGCACGGCGGTATCGAGCGTCGGCGCGATGGCGTCGTCCGCCAGAAAATCTCCGGCATTTCTGAGCGGCTGGTTCATCCGTTTGATCCACGCATGCAGATGCCGGCGCGGCTCGATCAGGTTCTTCAGTGGCCAGGGGTCCCGTCCCAGATGCGCATACAGCGGCCCCATCAGGCCATAGTCGCCGAGTGAGGGGCGCTCGCCAAACAGGAAGGGATGCAGGGCGAAGTGCTGGTCCAGGGCGTCCAGATGATCCCCGGCCCACTTGTCCATCAGGGCGAGGTCCTCTGGTTTGACGATGCCCAGCCGCGGCCGATGCGCGTCCATCATGCCCGCCATGTGCTTTCCGATCGCCTTCTGAAGCAACTTCGGAAAGCCCGGCAGCGCCTGCGTGCCGGCATCATGCACAAACAGCGAAAGATTTTCCGGATGATTCCAGCGCATGTGCATGGCCACCGGCAGCCAGAACTCGTCGCCCCACAGCTCGAACAGATAGGCCATGAAGCGCTGTACCGGTGTGGCTGGCACGACCGAGGGCGTCGGGTGCCAGGCCTCCATGTGGTCGATGATGTCGCTGGTGTCGCCCAGGGCCTGTCCGTCGGGGGTGATGATGAAGGGCATCACCTGCGCCTGCACCTTGCGCGGCGCCGTGACAAAGAAAGTCCACAGGTTCGGGGGCTTTTCAAGGTAGGGCACGCCCTTGTGTTTGAGATAGCTGCGCAGCTTGCCGCTGTAAAGCGATAGCTCCCAGCCGTAAAAGGTATAGGGTTGGCTCGTCATAGTGATCCTGCGTTGTCTCCGGCGCTGTGGCCATCGGTGTTCTGGCCGGGTAGTTTCCTCAGAATCGGGGGCGTCATACCCCCCCAAGGCGGGGGGTGGATTGCCAGGGAGATGGTCTTAAGCTGACAGCACCTGGCCTGGATCAGGCCGGAACTTGAACATCAAAGCAGGAGATATTTGTATGGCCATCATTGATTTCTTTGACCGTGGCTGGCGCATCAACCCCAAGGGCACGGCCTATATCCAGGACGAGCGCCACTACGGCTTCCAGGAGGTCGGCGAACTGTCCGTGCGCGTTGCCAATGCCTTGCTGGCCGAGGGCTTCCCAAAGGAAACCAAGGGCGCCGTATGGGCTGCCAACGATGTCACGGCATGGACCTGCACCCTGGGCCTGTGGCGCGCCAACATGTGCTGGATTCCGGTCGGCGCCCGCAATCCCGCCGCTGACAACCAGCAGGTACTCGATTCATTCGACTGCGAAATCCTCTTCTTCCAGAAGGAATTCGCGCCAGCCATCGCCGAGGTCCAGGCGCGTCTGCCCAAGGTCAAGCAGTGGATCTGCGTGGACGGCGGGGCTGAAACCCTGGCCGGCGCTGTTGCCCTGCAGGACTGGATCAAGGACCAGCCGACCACGGCGCCGAACGTCCGCGTCGACCTCGACGATATGGTCGCCCTGTCGCCCACCGGCGGCACCACCGGCACACCCAAGGGCGTGATGAACACGCACCGCAGCATGCAGACCTTCTGCGCCCACTTCCTGATCAACTGCCCTTATGACGACGCGCACCGCCCGGTCAACCTGGCCGCGGCGCCGATGACACACACGGCCGGTCTGCTGTCCCTGCCCTGCACCTCACGCGGCGGCACGGTGGTGGTGATCACCAAGCCCGAGCCGGCGCTGCTGCTGGGTGCCATCCCCAAGCACAAAGTCACCGAGCTGTTTTTGCCGCCGACCGTGATCTACCGCCTGCTCGACATCCCGGACCTGGGCAAGAAAGTGAACTTCTCGTCTCTCAAGTACTTCATGTACGGTGCGGCGCCGATGTCGGTGGAGAAACTCAAGCAGGCGCTCGAGGTCATTGGCCCGGTCATGATGGGCGGCTACGGCCAGACCGAGTGCCCGGCGTCGATCTCCTTCCTGCCGCCTTCGGAACATTTCGAGGCCGGCAAAATAGCCTCCGATGAGCGTCTGTCGTCGGTCGGGCACCCGAATCCGCTGGTGCGCGTCGAAATCATGAACGAGGCCAACGCAATAGTCGGCCAAGGCGAAACCGGCGAGATCTGTGTGCGCGGCGACCTCGTCATGAAGGGCTATTACAAGGCGCCCGAGAAGACCGCCGAAACCATCATCGATGGCTGGCTGCATACCGGGGACATCGGACACCTCGACGCCGACGGCTATCTGCACATCACGGACCGCAAGAAGGACATGATCATCTCGGGCGGCTTCAACGTCTACCCGAGCGAAGTCGAGCAGGTGATCTGGGCGCATCCCGCGGTGCAGGACTGCGCCGTGATCGGCGTTCCCGATGAGAAATGGGGCGAGGCGGTCAAGGCCGTGGTGGAACTCAATGCCGGCCAGAGCGTGACTGAAGACGAACTGATTGCACTGTGCAAGGACAAGCTCGGTTCGGTCAAAGCACCGAAGTCGGTTGACTTCGTGCCAGTACTGCCGCGCAGCCAGATCGGCAAGGTGCTTAAGAAGGATTTGCGCGCCAAGTACTGGCAGGACAGCAGTCGAAAAATATGAATAACATCTATGTCGCGGGGGTCGCGATGACGGTCTTTGGCGCATGAGCTGGTGAGCCGACAAGCCGTGCAGTAGCCTGCTATCCGGCGCGACCACCTCGGGCTGCGCAAATCATTCCGGGCTTACCATGATTGTGCAGGCCCAAGCGGTCTGCTATCCTCGTTTTCATGAGGCATGCTGACGAATCATTCATGGGGGCGACGGCACCATGTTGATGCTGGAGAGCGATGCACGCCTGATTCTGAAAATAACGCCACCCCGCATTTCCAGGACAGTGCTGGAGCGCCCGCGCCTGAGCAGCACCCGAGCGGAATTCGCTGACAAGGCTGTCATTGCGCTGCAGGCCGTGTCCGGGTCGGGCAAGACCTCGCTGCTCGCGCAATGGCGCAAGGAGTCGCTGCAGGCCGGCTCGGTGGTGCTTTGGCTCACGCTGGACAGCCGGGACGACGACCACCGTTTTATGCTCGGGCTGACCGCGGCGATGCGTGTCAACAGCGGGCGGCCGAATTTCGGCCAGGCCTGCCTGCGCGCGATAGAGCTGAACCTGGCTCCGCTGGAGGCGGTCACCGAATGGCTTGCAGAGTTGACTGCTTTGGCTTCTGACACTCTGCTCATTCTCGACGATGTGCATGCGCTGCCCGAATCGACCATCAACTCGGCGCTGGTCTATCTTCTGCTCAACGCGCCGGCCAACCTGCGAATCGTCCTGTCCTCGCGCAAGTCGCTGGCCTTGCCGATCTTCGACCTGCCCGCACGCGGCCGCTTTGCCGCCCTCAGCGCCAGCGACCTGCGTTTCGATCTGCCAGAGACGGTCTCGCTCCTGAAGACGCGCTTTGGCCCGCGCATCGGCCTCGACTCGTGCGTGCGCCTGCATGACCTGACCGAGGGTTGGCCGCTTGGGCTGCAGCTCGCCGTATCGACCATAGAGCGCAGCGAGAACCTGCAGCAGGCGATTTCCAGCTTCGCCGTCCGAACCAGCGACATCAATCGCTACTTTGTCGAATGCCTGATCGACCGCTTGCCGCCGGCCATGGCTCAGTTCCTGGTGCGACTGTCGTTCGTCGATGCGGTGTCGCCCTCGCTTTGCCAGGCGATCACGCAGCAGGAAGACGCCGCGGCGCTGCTGGAGCAGCTGCGCCACGCAACGCCGATATTTTCCGAAGGCGTGAGCAGCGAGTGGCTGCGCATGCACGCGCTGGCCCGGGCATTTCTGCTGGAGCGTTTCGAGCAGTTGCCCGAGGCCGAAAGGCGTGAACTCGGTTTGCGCGCGGGACGCTGGCTGGCGCAGCAGAACTTGCATGAGGAAGCAGCACGCCATCTGCTGAAAGCCGGTCGCGCGGACCTGGCCTACGACCTGGTGGAGAGATGCCTGCACGACGTCGCAGCCAGTGGCCAGGTGGCCCTGGTGAGCTACTGGGCCGATCGCATCCCGAGCACCGAGATCATGCGACGAACCAGTTTGCGCCTGACGATGGGCTGGATGCTGGCGCAGAGCGACCGGCACATCGAGGCGGCACGACTCGTCGAGTCGATCGCCGAAGACGTGACCGCCGACGCGGGCGACCGCTGCGAGAGTGCCGAGATTTGCGCCACCGCCGCCGTCTTCGCCGACGATACTGATCGCATGGAAAGCATTGTGGCACCGTGGCGCGAGACCTTGCCTGCTCAGTCGCCGCTGCGGCGCCTGATCGGTCTCAACCTGCTCGCCTTCCTGACGCTGTGCCGCGGCGCCCCGGAACAGGCACGCCACAGCTATGCGCAGGTCCGCGCCGATGACACTGAGGTCGGGCGCTATGCACTGGGCTGGCGCGACTGGATCGTCGGCATCAGCCACCTCTGGCAAGGCCGGGTCACCCAGGGTGCGCAACAGCTTGGCGTGGCCCTGGCGCGTGCCGAAAGCGACGCCGGACGTCGCAGCCCGATTGCGGTGATGCTGGCCTCTGCGCTGGCCGCCGCGCTGCTGGATTGCGACCAGCCGCACGAGGCGGCGGCGCTGCTGGCCAACCGCCTGGACATCCTTGAGCTCAGAGCGCCGCCCGAGGCCCTGCTGATGGGCTACCTCACCGCGGTGCGCCTGGCAGCGCTCGCCAACCAGGAGCAGAGCGCCATGAACTTCCTCAACGACCTGCTTGCGCTGGGCGAGCAGCGCGGTCTTCCGCGCCTGCGCATCGCCAGCGTGTGCGAGCGAATCCGCGTGCATGCCCTGCGCGGCCGCGGCAATCTATGCGCTGTCTCCGAGCGCGCGCTCGACGCGCTTGCCTCTGAGCTCTCGAATCACGCCTGGGGTCTGCTCGGACCCCTTGTCGAGATGCAGATCGGCCTCGCCCGCGCCTATGCGGCAATCGCGCGGCAGGACTGGAAGCTCGCGCTCGATCGGCTCACTGCTCTGGCTCCGATGGCCGAGCGCCTGCACCGCGGGCGTGACACGATTCAGATCGAGCTATTGACTGGTCTGGCAAAGAAGCGCTGCGGTGAAGACGGCGCAAGCCTGCTGCACGAAGCGCTGGATATGGCCAGGATGCTGGGGCTGGCGCGAATACTGGCCGACACGCACCCCGATCTTCTCGACTGGGCCAGGCAACTGCAGCTTGTGGACGCCGCCGATGCGAAGGTTCAGGCGCGTGCAGAGGCGGCGCAGCCGCTTGGCAAGGCGCAGCCGATGCCGGCGACGCCGCGCAGCGTCATCGCCCGGGGTTCGCTGCTCTCGCCCAAGGAACGCGAGGTGTTGGGCCTGCTGGCCAACAACATGTCGAACAAGCAGATCGCGCTCGCGATGGGCGTGAGCAGCGAGACGATCAAGTGGCACGTCAAGAATCTGTTCGGAAAGCTCAACGCAGGCACGCGCAAACACCTGATCGACCGGGCCCGCATGGCCGGGCTGCTGGCCGGTCCTGTTTCAGGCTGAAGGCAATGGAGGTCTCAGCCGATCGCGGCCAGGCCGCCCTCGGCCTGCGCCGGAATGCCCTGCATCAACTCGACGATGCGGTTGATGCCACCGGTAAAGCGCAGCAGCTTCATCAGATCACCGGAGACGAAGATCCGGCGCATCGTCAGCGCCATGATCGCGTTGGTTTTGCCGATCAGAACGTCGTGAAATATTTCGTAGGACGTGGTCATGGTGTAGGTGGGTTTCTCATGCGCTCCCAAGCCAAAGACCACAGCCTCGGGGAACTTGATCCAGAAGACCCGCGGCGTCTGGTCAGGACTGTCCTTGGGCGCCTTGACCACGTACTGGTAGACGACGTCGAAGCCTTTTGCCTTCTTCTGAAACGTCTCGTCGCTGGCTGCCAGGCGCGCCAGTTCGGTCACCCATTCGTTGTCGTAAAGTTTCATGCCTTGCTCCTGTTGATGTTGGGTTTTAGGGGTTGCCACGCCAGCGCGCGAGTTGCGCCAGCACTTGCTCTGCGGCGGCCTGCGCGGGAATGCGGGCCACAATGAACGGGCTTGCAGGTGCTGCGGCGCCGTCCCAGTCATCCTGGGCCAGCCAGAGTCCGTGTCCGGCTGCTGGCGTACGCTCAGCGAGCGCATCGAAGCCGTCGGCTTGGGCGAGCGCCTGGCGCACGCACAGCACGCGCGCCCAACCATGATGGGCGGCGGCATTGCACAAGGCTGCGTAGCGCTCGGATGCATCGGCCTGCGTTGGCGACCACTGGCACACCACGGCGGCGCCTACGCCGCTGCCCGAGAGCGCATGCACCAGTGACGCGAGATAGACCACGGCGTCCTCGGCATCGCCTTCGTCAATTTCATCGCCTTCGTCGCCAGCCCAGAGCAGCCACTGCTCGGGACCATCGATCTGCAGTGCCAGTCCGGCGCCTGCGCCGGTCACGCTGTGCAGCGCGCGCAGCGCGTCGAGCAGCGCTGCCCTGAGCCCTTCGTGCGCCAGGCGGTTCTTGAGCGTGCGCAGCGGCTTGCCGGCACCGGTCTCGGCCGGACCGTGGGCGCCCCACCACGCCTGCACCCACTCAAGCAGCCCAAACAGCAGCCACTGCGGACGCAGGCTTTGCATCATCGGTCGGCTCGTGGCCAACAGCACAGGCGTTTCGAACCAGGTGGACTCGTCGGTGCCGAAGATGCGGCGCGCGTAGTCCAGTCCGTCCAGACACAGCGCCGGGCCTGAGGCGCCCGGCGCCCCGGGGAAAGAGCTCGTGCTCATTTTCCTGCCGCGCTTGCAGACTGAAGCTGCGCCACTTGCGCCTCGAGCGCGCGGATGCGCAGGACGCGCGGGTCGTCCATCATCACCGGCTGCAGCGCGTCCGCGGGCGAAGGCACCTCCTCGTTGCCCATCCAGATTTCCTCGGGCTTGTCCCAGCAGCCAAAGTACGGTGCCGGCAATCCCGTCGGCCCGGCTTTGGACCAGGTCGCGACAAACTCGGCGTAGGGTTTTGCCAGCGCCAGGCGTTCGGCGCGCAGCCGCGCACGCTCGGCCGCGCTGGCGTCCTCAAGCAGCGAGCCGGTCTGGGCATCGAGCACAACGCCATAGATCTTGCGCGCAACTTCGACCGAGACAATGTTGTCGCGCACGTCGCGCCAGACCGCCAGCGGTTCGCGCTCGAGCACATCGCCCCAGCCGCCGCCCGTGCCCTGGCTCATCAGGTAGATCTCGCCGCGCTTGACCAGTTCGAACGGCATCGCCATGGTGTGCGACTCGTAACGGGCGCCGGCAATGGGACGCTGGTTCATGATCTCGGCGATGTCGTAGTGCGAGAAAGCGCGCGGCTCGTCCTCGATGCGCTCGAAGATGTCCACGTCGAGCACCTTGCAGATCGGGTAGGTGCCGCAGCCGTAGCCGCCGAACAGGCCCGACACACTGGGGTAGGACGAACCGCCGGCCACCGCGCCAAAGCCCCACAGCGGGCTGTCCTTGGGCGAGATCGCCCACTGAAAGCCCGAGCCGCCGCGGTACTTGCCAAAGCCCTGGTTGTCGCGCAGCAGCTTCTTGCCGATCAGGCTCACGTCGGGCACTTCCTCCTCCATCACCTCGACTTCCGGCAGGTCGCCCATGACAGAAAAGAGGGCCGAGATCGAGTGCTCGCCGTCGGCGTTGTCGCGCGCGCCGCCGGGCATGCCGTTGACGTTGGCGGAGATGCTGCCCACCAGCTGGCCGCGCTGGTTCACGCCGCCATAGATGTAGGTGTTGATCATGTTGTACCAGGGCGCCATGGCACGCGTGCGCGTCTGCGGCGTGGCGTAGGTGAGCTTGGCCATCGCGACCTGCAGCGCGGTGAAGGTCGGGAACAGCGTCAGCATGCTGACCGTGTTGGGCGACTCGAAGCCGGAGTTGATGCACGAGCCGGGGTCGTACTCGAACTCGATCGGCGAGAGCACCGCCTGGTTGCGCGGCAGATCCGGCCAGACGAAACCGCAGAGCATCACGCCCACGGCCGCCTTGATCGAACCGAGCACCGAGTTGACCGTGCGGTTGGCGAACTCGGGTGCGCTGCCACGCAGGTTGACGATGAGGCGGTCGCCGGTCTTGCGCACCTCGACCTGGGACTTGATGTAGGCGGCCTCGCGCAGCGTGTGATCGCCAAAGGCAATACCGCGCGTGGTGCCGTCGGGCAGCGCGCTGATGCGCCGGCGCACCTCGGCCTCGACGTCCTCCAGGCCGAGCCGCAGCATGCCGACAAAGTCGTCGGCGCCGAATTCGGCGATCGCGTCCTGCGCGCGCTGCACCAGCGACTTGCACACTGTCAGGCGCGCCTTGGTGTCCTCGAACATCAGGGCGCGATCGCGCACCATGTTCTGCAAGAAGGTCATCAGGTCGCGCTTGATCTCGCCGCCCTCGGCGATCTTGATCGGAGGAATCCTCAAGCCTTCGCCGTACACGGATTCGGCCATCGCGCTCAAGCCGCCCGGCTCGATTGATCCGTTCTCGCCGAGGTGCTCGGAGCAGCCGACCCAGCACACCAGTTCGCCGCCGAAGAACACCGGCATGAAGGTGGAAAAGTCGGCCGGGTGGATCGAGCCCCAGCGCGCGTCGTTGTGCATGAAGGCGTCACCCTCGTTGACGCCTATGCTGGCGTCGTCGCGCCAGTGCTTCATGATGTGGCGCAGCGCGTAGTGCGTGATCGACGCAAAGCCGAGCACGCCGCCGGTGCTGACCACCGCCAGATCGCCCGAGGCGGTCCATATGCCGGTGATGCAGTCGCCCCACTTCGCGCCAGGCGAAGAGGCGATGGCGCTGAGCACCTCCCAGGTCTCGTTGCAATTGGAGATCAGGCGGTCGCGCAACAGACCCACGCGGTCGCGGTTCCAGTCGCGCTCGAGCAGCGTCTCTTCGCGCGCCGTGCGCGGCGCCAGACCGTGGTCGCCCATGATCTCCGGGTCCGGTCCGATGAAAACGGACTGGTTCTTCAGGAAGTTCTCGATCGACTCGAGCGCTTCGTTTTCCTTGGCGTTCAGGGGATTGTTCATTTTGTCGACTCCAAAACAGATTCTTGGGAACGGGTCATCCAGGCCGCGCCTTCGTGGCCCAGCGCAAAGGTCCAATGCGGCTCCACCAGAATCGTGGTCACGCGCGACACCACCACCGCCGGCCCCGCTATGGTCTGGCCCGGGACCAGTGATTCAAAGGCGAACACCGGCGTGGGCACGCCCTGCGGCGCGGCGCCGAAGTGGCACTGGCGCGTTGCATTCGGCTGCGGCAGCGCGACGTCCTCTGGCAGGGCGGTGCGCAAGGCGCTGAAGTCGATGCGGGCGCCGTTGACACAGGTCACGACGCGCACCGAGGTCACGACCACGCCGGCTTGCGGCTGGGCGCTGCCGGCGCCGAAGCGGCGCTGGTAGTCTTCGGCAAAGCGCCCGATCAGGCGCAGCACATCGTGCCCACTGTCAAAGCGCGACAGGCCGGCCACGACCGAGGTCTGCGCCAGTTGCGTGCCATAGCGCATGTCGAACTCGAGCCGGTGCTGCACCTGATCGGCCGCAATGCCCTGGCGCAGCATGTCTTCGCGGCCCTCGGCCTCGAGTGTCTCGATCAGCGCGTTGATCTCGTCGAAATCGCTCATGACTTCCTTGTACTGAGGGTCGTAGAGCCAGAACACCTTGCTGTGTTCGTGAATGTGGATCTGGTCGATGTTGCCGGCACCGAGCGCCGAAAACACCGCGCTGAATGGCGGCACGAAGATCTTCTTCATGCCGATGGCGTTGGCGATGCCGCAGGCATGCAGCGGGCCGTTGCCGCCGTAGGCCAGCATCGTGAACTGAGCCGGCTCATAGCCCTTGGCGCGCAATTCACGGCCAATGCCGATGGCCATGTTGCCGTCCACCTTGGCCTTGATCGCGAGCGCCGCCTGCGCCACGCTCATGCCCAGCGGCTCGGCAATCTCGTCGTCAATCGCGCGCTGGGCGCGCCGCAGATTGAGCTTGATGGCACCGGCGGCGTAGTTGGCGGCGTCCAGGTAGCCCAGCACGAGGTCGCTGTCGGTCACTGTGGGCAGCGTGCCGCCCTGGTTGAAGCAGGCCGGACCCGGTTCGGAGCCGGCGCTCTCGGGGCCGACCTCGATGGTGTGGAACATGCCGTCGACGCGTGCGATCGAGCCGCCGCCTGCGCCCAGCGACAGCAGGTGGATCATCGGCGTCGTGCACAGCCAGCGATCGATGACTGGGTTGAAGTCGTAGAACTTGACGTCACCGCCCACGACCAGGCTGATGTCGAACGAGGTACCGCCCATGTCGGCGCACACCAGCCTGTCGATGCCCGACGCGCTGGCCAGCTGCTCGGCCGCGCTGATGCCGGCGACGGGACCGGAGTGGATGGTCTGCAGCGCCGAGGTCGAGTTGAGCTGCGCCATGCCTCCCGAGTTGTGCACCAGCATCATCGGCCGCGCGTAGCGCGCATCGCGCAACTGCTGCTCCATGGCAGCCAGGCCGTGGTACATGGTGGCGTGCAGGTAGGCGTTGATGATGGCCGAATTGGTGCGCGCATATTCGGACTTGCGCCCTGACACGCGGTGCGACAGTGTGACCGGCAGCGCGCCCAGCATGTGCGAGGGGTACTCGTCGAGGATGATCTCCTCGACGAGTCGCTCGTGCTCGGGGTTGACCACCGAGTTCGTCAGCGCCACGACAAAGGCCTGCGCACCCTGGTCCACCAGGTGGCGCAATTGTCCGCGCAGGTGCTCCTCGTCGAGCGGAATCACGACCCCGCCATAGCCGTCGATGCGTTCGTTCACGCCAGCGATCAGCGTCATCGGCACCAGCGGATCGGGTCGCGTCGCATTGGGCAGGTCGCGCTGCACGCTGTCGGGCATGCCGTCGCCGTAGCCGCGGCCGCGCGACAGCGGCACCGTGGCTTCGAACCCTGCCGTGACCAGCAACCCGACGCGCGGCCCGTCACGCTCGATCAGCGCGTTGGTGCCCAGCGTGGTGGCGTAGCGGATCGAGTCGAGATCCGAGAGCGAGGTGTCTGCGGGCACGCCGGCTTCGGTGAAGGCGTTGGTCAGCGCCTTGTGAAAGCCGACCGCAAGGTTGTGGTGCGTCGTCAAGGCCTTGCCGCCGTACTTTCGGTCGTTCCAGACCAGGAAGCAATCGGTGAAGGTACCGCCGATGTCGACTGAGACGCGTTTCATTGCGCGGCCCCCTCGCTGCGGGCAGCGATCTGGCGCAGGCTGTCGAGGTCGAAGCGCATGTCGTCCAGCGGCGGGTGTCCCGGCGGCAGGTACTCGGCCTCGACCAGCAGCGCGCACTGCGGGCAGTAGTACTCCAGGATGCGAACCCATTCGGGCTGCGGCGCGAAGGTTTGTTGGTATTGCTGCGGATCCAGGATGGCCTGGTGCACTTCGCGCGGATCGCGCGCGTGCACCAGCAGACCCTGTTTGTAGCCCTGGTCGGCCGGGCCGTGCTCATGGCCGCATTTGCGGCAAACCCAGGTGGAGCGTTCGAGGTCGATGGCCAGCGCCTCGGTCATGGAAATCTTCATGGTGAGTCCTTTCGGTTTCAGTGACCGCTGCGCATGAGCAGCACGTCACGATTGGTGGTGATCTCGAAACGCCAGCCGGGCAATACGCGCACGGTGGTGTAGGCGTCTTCGAGCAAGGCCGGGCCGTCGCCGTGCGCGCCAGGCTGCAGGTCTTGCTGCGCGTACAGCGGCAGGTCGCGGCGCGAGCCATCGCTGAGCAGGCAGTTGCGTGTCTGCGTGCTGCTCGCCGCTTGCGCTTTCGGGGTATTGATCTCGGCCACCGGAAAAGATTGCAGCGGACGACGAATCTCAAGGCGCAGCCGCGCACCGGGTGCGATGGCGTCGGGCCAGACCCCGGCTTCAAGAACCTCGTCGGCTTGGCCATCGACCAGCAGGGTGCGGGTCATCTGGCAACCCTCGAGCTCGAAGCCCTCGGCGTAAACATCGCGACCGGCGCGTTGCATCAACGCGTCCAGCGTCTCCTGTGCATTGCCCTCGATCGTTGACTCGTGGGTGTAGCGCACGTCGCTGAAGCCAATGCCGTAGGCGCAAAACACCGCCGCCGCGTGCGGCACGATGACGCGCTCGACACCAAGCAGTTCGGCCACCTTGCAGGCGCTCATCGGGCCGGCGCCGCCAATGGCCATCAGCAGCGCGTCGCCAGTCAGCGGCGTGTGACCGACAATCGCCTCGGCCATGGCGCTGTGGTAGGCGTTGTCGAGCGCCAGCAGCGCGGCATCCGCGCCCAGCTTGGCCGGGCCGGCCACATGCTCTTGCACGGCCTGCGCCGCGAGCGCTGCGTCGATCGGCAGGCGGCCGCCAAAGTAGGTCTTCGGGTCGAACCAGCCCGAGAGCAGGTAAACGTCGGTCATGGTCGGCTGCTTGCCGCCACGGCCGAAGCAGGCCGGCCCGGGAACGGCGCCGACACTCTCGGGACCGACCTTGAAGTGCGTTCCGGTCCAGCCCAGGACCGAACTGCCGCCGATGCCAGCGCTCAGGATGTTGCACAGCGGGAAGGCGGTTTGCACACCTTCGACCGGGCCGTGCG
>Ga0315270_10000844_pt1 | contig 16483 bp, 15 predicted proteins | sample C1_bottom_MG_FD_204932 | JGI IMG/M metagenome (GOLD analysis project Ga0315270, IMG submission 204932) | Sediment microbial communities from Yellowstone Lake, YNP, Wyoming, USA - C1_bottom | ecosystem: Environmental > Aquatic > Freshwater > Lake > Sediment | place: USA: Wyoming | collected...
GACGCCCCGCCCGCGCAACCGGGGCTGCTAGCATCGGTGCGGGAGCGCCGATTCGGCGAGACGGCGCTGACCTTCTACCGGCGCCGGGACGCGGTGCCGCCGGAGCGCGAGGCCACGCGCGAGGAAGCCGACGAGGAGCTCGAGCTATGAGCGTCGCGGTCTACCCGGGCTCCTTCGACCCGATCACCAACGGCCATCTCGACGTGGTGCGCCGTGCGGCCCGCGTCTTCGACCACGTCGTCGTGGCAGTCCTCGCCAACCCCCGCAAGCAGCCGCTCCTGGCGGCCGACGTGCGGGTTGCGGTCATCGAGCAGGCGGTCGCCGCGGACGCGGACCTCGCCGGGCGGGTGTCCGTGCAGACCTTCGACGGGCTGACGGTGGACTTCTGCCACCGCGTCGGCGCCTCGTCCCTCGTGCGCGGACTCCGGGCGATCGCCGACTTCGAGACCGAGATGCAGCTCGCGCACAACAACCACGAGCTCGCCCCGGACGTGGACACGGTGTTCTTCATGACCTCGCTCGAGCACAGCTACATCAGCTCGAGCCTGGTCAAGGAGATCGCCCTGTTCGGCGGGGATGTGGCCCGGATGCTGCCGACGCCGGCAGCCGTGGCCCTCGCGTCCGCGCTCGAGGCGTCGCGGTCTGCGCGAGCGGGGTAGGATCGGCTCGCTCTCGCGTGCCATAATGCTCTGCCGAGAGGCCCCGACCCAGGGGCAGCGCGCTGGGGAGCCGACCGCTGGACATCATCTTCCTCGTCGAGCGTCTCGAGTCCCTGATCGCGAACGGGAGGCCGCTCCCGCTCACCAAGAACGCGATCGTGGATCGCGAGCAGGCGCTCAACCTCATCGACGAGCTCCGCGTTGCCGTGCCCGAGGAGGTCCGCGCTGCCAAGCGGATCAACTCCGAGGGTGAGCGGATCATCGAGAAAGCTCAGGAAGAGGCCGAGCGCATCGTCGCCCGCGCCCAGGAGCAGGCCGCCTTCCTCATCGGGGAGCGGGGCCTGACCGAGGCAGCCGAGTCCGAGAGCCGCCGGATCATCGCCGACGCCGAGGACGACGCGGAGAACGTGCGCCGCGGCGCGGACGAGTACGCTGCGGGCGTCCTTGCAACGCTCGAGGCCGAGGTCAGCCGGACGCTGGGCAACATCGAGCGCGGCATCGCGCTGCTCGAGGACCGGCGCGCGAGCTACGCGCCGCAGCCGGCGCCCGAGCCCGAGCCCGAGTACCACGCCGACCGCGGCCAAGACGGGCTGAACTACGACGCGCCGCACGACGACGACCAGGTCGACGATGAGGGCCTCGGCAACCTGGCCCGCCGATGAGCGTGGGCGACCCCCGCCCGTCGCATCCGGTTGACGCGCACGGTGACCCCCTGACGTTCAACGTGGCCGGCCTGTTGGCCGACGCGCCCGGCTCCGTGCGCGAGTACCGCGTGGACGGCGTTGACGTGGACGCGGGCGAGGGTCTCGTGCTGACGCGACCGGTCTCCGGCGGGATCCGCCTGCTGCGCACGAACCGCGGGCTGGTCGTGGAGTCGGATCTGTGGACCGCGCTCGACGGCGAGTGCTCGCGATGCCTCCGCCCTGCCGTCACCCAGGTGCACGTCGTGCTCGCCGAGGAGGTCCTCCCGACGATCGACCTCGCGAGCGGCGCTCCGGTCGAGCTCGAGGAGGGCGAGGACCCCGAGACGCGCCGGCTCACCGACCACCACGAGCTCGAGCTCCGGCCGCTCATCGCCGAGGCGATCAGCCTTCAGGAGCCGATCGCCCCGATCTGCCAGCGCGGCTGCCCGGGCCTCTGCGAGGAGTGCGGCGAGCGCCTCTCGCCGGGGCACAGCCACGGTGACGGCCCGATCGACCCTCGCATGGAGGCGCTGCTTGGGTTCCGGCCGGCCGCTGACGCTCCCGAAGACGAGCTGACCGAGGACGAGCCTGCGGATTGAGCCTGTCGGCGGCCATCGCCCGCTCTCGCCCGCGCCACCCGCTGAGTGGGCGCTCGGACCGGCGGGACGGCAATCTGGCCCACTTGGCGGGTGACGTGACGTCTGGCTGGCCCCGCGGGAGGCCAGCCGATCCGCTGAGCGGCGGAAGTGCCGGGGCGGCGGTCATAGCGTTCGCTCAGCGGGGGACGGCCCAAGAGCCGCGTATGGGCGGGGGCGAGCCGGGGGCGGGGCTGCGAACCCGCGAAGTCGCCCGCGAGCACGGTTCGACGGACCCCACTCCGACCCGGTACACTCCCGCTTCGATCCACCGACCCGGTGACGGCGCGTCAGCGCGCCCGGGACACGGGAGACAGCAAGCAGTCACCATCGCGGGGCCATCCGCGCGATGAGCCCAACAGGAGCGTAGACCGACATGGGTGTTCCGAAGCGAAAGGTCGCTCACGCCCGGCAGATGGACCGGCGGAGCCACCACGCCATCACCCTGCCGCAGCTCGTCGAGTGCCCGCATTGCCACGAGCAGAAGCTGCCGTACCGGGTCTGCCCGGCCTGCGGCTGGTACAACGGCCGTCAGGCGGTTGTGCTCAAGACGCCGGGCTCCGAGGGCGGCGACAACTCGTAATCGCGTCGTGGCCGCGACGCCTGATCCCGCACCCCGGTCACCCGCCTCTGGCGGCGTCCGCATCGCTGTGGACGCCATGGGCGGCGATCACGGCGCGCCCGAGGTGGTGCCCGGCGCCGTCAAGTGGGCTCGCGAGCATCCGGCAGACGAGGTCATCCTCGTCGGTGACCTGCCGCTGATCCAGAGGCTCGCCGGCGACGCCCCCGCCAACGTGCGATTCGTCCACGGCCCGGACATCGTGGGCATGGACGAACACCCGGCGCGGGCCTTGGCGCGCAAGAAGCAGTCGTCGATCCGCGTCGCCACCGAACTCGTCAAGAACGGCGAGGCCGACGGCGTCGTCACGGCCGGGCACACCGGGGCCGGGATGGCCGCGGGCGTCCTGATCCTCGGCACCCTCCCCGGCATCGACCGCCCGCCGCTCGCGGTCCAGCTCCCCGGCGGCAAGCCGTTCCTGCTCCTGGACATCGGCGCCAACCCGGACTCGACTGCGGAGAACCTCGCGCAGTACGCGCGCATGGGCTCGATCTTCGCGGAGCGCGTGATGGGCGTGCCCAACCCGCGCGTCGCGCTGCTCTCGATCGGCGAGGAGAAGGGCAAGGGCGACGCGCGCATCGCCAAGGCAACCGAGCTCATCGACCAGACGGACCTCAACTTCATCGGCAACGTCGAGGGCCGCGACCTCACGAGGTTCGTGGCGGACGTCGTGGTCTGCGACGCGGTCGTGGGCAACGTGGTGATCAAGTTCTTCGAGGGCCTCGCGACGTATATTTTCGACCTGCTCCGCGCCGAGTTCTACGGCTCGCTGCGCGGCAAGATCGCGGGCCTGCTCATGAAACCGTCCATCGCGCGCATCCGGACCAAGTTCGACCATGAGGTCGTCGGCGGCACGACCCTGCTGGGCGTGAACGGCACGATGGTGATCACCCACGGCAACGCCAAGCGGCGGATGGTCTGGTACGCGCTCGAGACGACGGCGCGCTCGGTCCGCGAGGGCGTCAACGGCGAGATCGCGCGATACCTGGGCCTGTCGGAGAATGGCCCCGACCGCCCCGGCAGCGACGACGCGTTCGACGCCGCGGAGGCGCAGTGACCGGGGCAGCGCTCACCGTCGGCCCCGGCGTCATGCGCGAGACCGTGCGCCTGGCTGCGCTCGAGGTCCCGGGCGTCCTGCGCGTGGGTCGTGGTGGACCGCGCTGGCGCGGCTGGATCGCCGGGTCGCCGGTCCGCATCCGCGTCCGCGACGGCCGCGTCCACGTCACGCTCTGGGTCGTCGCCCGGCCGCGCCAGAGGCTCGTCCCGCTCACTGCCCAGGTCCGGGGTGCCACCGCCGCCGCCGTCGAGCGCCTGCTGGGCATGGAGCTCGACGGGGTGACCGTGGTGGTTGACGGTGTCGGGGGCTGACCAGCGGCGCCAGCGGCGGGATCGCTCGAACGAGGAGCTGGTCCGGAGCCGGCGCGCCGGTCGCCGACTCGCGCTCGCGGCCGTGTTCGAGGCCGAGTTCGGGCAGCGCACCGCCGATGCCGTCCTCGAGCGACACCTCGCCATGGAAGCCGATCCCGAGGCGGCCGCGACCGCCCGCGCGCTGGTCGCCGGGGTGACCGAGCATCGCGACACGATCGATGCCCGAATCGGCGAAGTCGCCCCCCAGTACCCGGTCGTGTCGCTGGCCCGGATGGACCGCGCATTGCTCCGTTGCGCCCTCTGCGAGGTGCTACACTCCCCGGCGACGCCGGCCCGGGTGGCGATTGCCGAGTGGGTCGAGCTGGCCCGCACGTATTCGGGAGATCCGATGCGTCGGCTGGTCAACGGCGTGTTGGGCCGAGTGGCCCGCGATCTCAACGCAAGCAGGCGATGATCCGCCGAAACCCAGGAGGAGCCAGTGGCCACGACGTACGATCGGCTCAAGAAGATCGTCATTGAGCAGCTCGGGGTCGACGAGGCAGAGGTGACCCCTGAGGCCTCGTTCGTCGACGACCTCAACGCCGACTCGCTGGATCTCGTCGAGCTCATCATGAGCCTCGAAGAGGAGTTCGGGACGGAGATCTCGGACGAGGATGCCGAGAAGATCCGCACCGTCCAGGACGCCGTCGAATACATCGACGAGCGCGCCTCCTGATCTTGCCGGCCGAGGCGCAATGCACCCGGCCGAGGCGCTGATCGAGAGGCTCGGCCTGTCGGTCCGGAACCGGGACCTGTACGAGCAGGCCCTGATCCACAGCAGTTGGCTCCACGAGCATCCAGAGTCACTTCTGGGGCACAACGAGCGGCTGGAGTTCCTGGGCGACGCCGTGGTCAGCCTCGCCGTGTCTGAGGCGCTCTACCGCCGTCACCCCTCCGATGACGAGGGGATCCTGTCCGCGCGCCGCGCGTCGATCGTCAGCACGCCAGGACTCGCCCGACTTGCCGTGAGGCTCGAGCTGGGCGGGTTCCTGCTGCTCGGCGAGGGCGAGGCGCTGCGCGGCGGCCGGGTCAGGCCCTCCTTGCTCGCGTCCGCGTTCGAGGCGCTCGTCGGGGCGATCTACCTCGACCTCGGCTGGGAGGCCGCCCGCGATTGGATCCACGAGCAGGCTGACCTCGAGCTGACCGAGGAGGTCGCCCTGACCTCGCTCAAGAGCCCCAAGAGTCGGCTCCAGGAGCACACGCAGCGCACCAGCGGCGACCGGCCCCTGTACCGGCTCGTCGAGGCCGTCGGCCCCGACCACGAGAAGCACTTCCGCATTGACGTCGAGGTGGACGGACGCGTGCTCGGCACCGGCGAGGGGGCCTCGCGCCGGATCGCCGAGACGTCGGCCGCCGCCGAGGCGCTCGAGACCATCCGCCGGGAGCGCGCCGCCGCCAAGGCCGCCCGCCACACCCGCGAGGCCCTCTCCGACGCGGACGCGGAGTCCCTGGTCGATGCTGACGATGAGCCCGCCGCCGACACCGACGCTGACGCCGACAGCCCGTCGTGAGCGCCCCGGCCCGGCTGCTGGGACTCCGGATCCAGGGCTTCAAATCCTTCGCTGAGCGGACCCTCGTCGAGTTCGGGCCGGGCGTCTCGGCCATCGTCGGCCCCAACGGCTCGGGCAAGTCCAACCTGGCCGACGCGCTGCGCTGGGCGCTGGGCGAGCAGGGGCGCTCGCTGAGGATTCGCAAGAGCGAGGACGTCATCTGGGCGGGCTCGGAGAAGCGCTCGGCCCAGGGCATGGCGGACGTCACCCTCGTCCTCGACAACAGCGACGCACTCCTGCCGGTCGAGTACTCGATCGTCGAGCTCGGCCGTCGCCTGTACCGCTCGGGCGAGAACGACTACCTGCTCAACAAGCAGCGCGTCCGGCTGAAGGACCTCCAAGACCTCCTCGACTCGGCCAACCTCGCCGAGAACGCCTTCCTGTTCATCGGGCAGGGCATGGTGGACCAGGCGCTCGCGCTGCGTCCCGAGGAGCGCCGGCCGCTCTTCGAGGAGGTCGCGGGCGTCCGCCGCCACGAGCGACGTCGCCGCAAGGCGGAGGAGCAGCTCGCCGAGGCCGAATCCAACCTGTCGCGCGTCGAGGACATCCTCGCGGAGCTCCGCCCGCAGGCCCGTCGCCTGGGTCAGCTGGCCGAGCAGCAGGCGACGCGCCTGACCGCTGGCGAGGAGCTGGCCGCGGCGCTGATCGTGGCCGCGCACGCACGCTGGCACGAGGCTGCAAGGCGCGAGCTCACCGCAGGCGGCCGACGTGACGCCCTGCGCGCGGAATCGGACAGCGCGCTCGAGGCGCTCGAGGCTGCCGAGGCGTCGGTGGGCGAGATCGCCACGAGCATGGCCGCACGCGCGGAGCAGGAACGCGAGCGGCGCGTCACGCACGAGGCCGCGCGAGCGGTGCTGACCCAACTGGGGCTCCGCGAGGCGCGGGCCGCGGGCGAGGTCGCTGCGGCCGCGCGGGACCGGGAGCGGATCGCGGGCGAGCGGGCCGCTGCGGAGGCGGACATCGCCGCGGGTCGCCGGATCCTGGCCGAGGCCGTGCCCGAGCCCGACCTCGAGCTCGAGGCGACCCTCGCGGAAGCGGATCGTGCGCTCGGTGACGGGCTCTCGGAGCTGGCCTCGCTGCGGGCCGCGTCACGCGCGCGCGGCGATGAGCTGGCAGCCCTGCGACGTGCCGAGGCCGCGCGCGCGGCCGAGGCCGAGACCGCGCGCCGCCGCAAGGCTGACGCCGAGCGCCGTGCTGCCGACGAGCGCGCGAAGGCCGCCGGTGCCGAGATGCGACGAACGACCCTCGAGACGCAGCTCACCTTGGCGCGGGAGACGCTCGCGACCGCCACGGCCGAGGAGGCCGCCGTCGTCGCCGCCCGCGAGGAGGCCCGCGCCCGGAGCGACGCCGCCGAGGGAACGCGCCGCGCCGCCGCCGAGCGCGCCGCGACGGCCGGGTCCGTGCTGGCCAGTGCCCGGGGCCGTCACGAGGGCCTGGCCCGTCGGCTTGCCGAGGACGAGGAGCGGGGGATCGCGCGCGCCGCGCGCAAGCTCGGCGGTCGGCGGGTGGACGAGGAGCTGGGCGTGGAGCCGTCGCTGCGGGCCGCCGTCGAGGCGGCGCTGGGCGACCTCGTCCGCGCGTATGTCGTGGAGCAGGGCGCGGCTGTGTCGCTCAAGGCCGAGCGCGGTCACGTCGTCGTCAAAGAGCGCCTCGCGGCGGCCGAGCGCGCAGCTGCCGGAAGCGGGGCGGTCGCGGCTGCGGAGCTGCGCCGGCTCGATGACGCGCTGACGGCGTGCGGCGGCGCGCGCCTCGCGGACGCGCTCCGGCGCGATCCGGCGGGTGTCGTGCGGCCGCTGCTCGCGCGTGTCGTCTGGGCGCCTGACCTTGCCGCCGTACTGGCCGTGCAGGCATCGCTGCCCGCTGGATGGATGGCCGTGACCCGTGATGGGTCGGCGGTCGCCGACGGGGTCTCGGTCCGTCTCGGCCGGGGTGACTCGCCGCTGGAGCGCCGGGCGGAGCTCGAGCGGCTGGAGCGCGAGCTCGAGGCGTTTACCGCGGAGGCTTCGAGCGCCGACGAGGCGAAGACCGCCGCCGAGCGCGAGGCCGCGGCGTCTCGTGCCGCCCTGGAGCACGCTCGCGCCGCCGAGTCTGGTGCCGCCGGCCGCCGCCGCCGTGCCGAGGACCTGGAGCGCGCCGCCGGGCGGGACGCCGAGGCTGCAGCCCGCGAGGCGGCGTGGCATGCGGCACAGGCCGAGCGGCTGGTGTCCGAGGTCGACCGCGCGACTGCCTCGCTGACGTCGTTCGACGTGGTGACCCCGAAGGGCGCGACCGACGCGTCCAACCCCGACGCCGAGGCGCTGGCCGCCTGGGACGCGCGCGTGTCCGAGCTCCGGTCCCGGCGCGACCGCCTGGCGAACGAGGTCTCCGCGCTGGAGCGCACCCGCCGCGACGCCGAGGCCCGCCGGGCGCGCGCCGAGGCCGGCGTGGCGATGGCCGAAGCGCGGGTCGTCAGCGCCGCCCGCGACCTCGCCGCGCTCGACGAGCGTGAGCGCGCGGCCCTCGCCGAGCGCGATGGGCTCTCGGGCGAGCTCGCCGAGACCAGTGCCCGAGAGGCGCGTGCGCGCGAGGAGCTCGAGGGCCTGCTGGCGGACGACCGTGCCGAGCGGGCGCGTCTCGCCGACGCCGAGCGGGCCGCGACGTCCGCCCGCGAGCGCCTGCGTGCCGCCGATGACCGTGCCCGGGCCGCCGAGGTTGGCGTCATGGAGGCGCGCCTGGGGCTCGATGCACTGCGCGAGCAGCTCCTCGTGGAGCTCGCCGGGCTCGGCGAGGTCGGGCTGCGGCATCTCGCCGAGAGCGCCGGGCTCGACCCGCACGCGCTCGCGCGGTCCGCCGACGAGGCTGCTGCCGCTGCCGACGAGGCTGATGCCGGTCGGGCGACCGCGCCAGCCGATGCTGAGGGCGAGGCCGCCCACGACGCTACCGACCAGACCCCCGCGACCGGCGAGACGGCGGTCTTCGAGGCCCTGCTCGATGCGCTCGCCCCGCGCTGGGCCGAGGCCGCGCCCGAGACCGAGCCGCCGTCTTCGAGCCGGCTCGCCACGCTGCGCCGCCGGTACCACGAGCTCGGCGCCGCCAACCCGTTCGCGGTGGACGAGTATCGCTCGGTCCGCGCCCGCCTCGAGACGCTCGATGCCCAGGACCGCGACCTGCGCGACGCGATCGCCAAGACCCGCCAGCTCATCGGTGAGCTCGACACGCTCATCGCCACGCAGTTCCGCACGACGTTCGCGCTGCTCGAGGTCGCGTTCGACCGCCGCTTCCAGCAGCTCTTCGGCGGCGGGTTCGCCAAGCTGACCCTCACCGACCCGAGCGACCTCGGCTCGACCGGGATCGAGATCACTGCCCGGCCGCCCGGCAAGAAGCCGCAGGCGCTCGCGATGCTCTCGGGCGGGGAGCGGGCGCTCACCGCCGTCGCCCTGCTGTTCGCCATGCTCGAGGTCCGTCCGGCACCGTTCTGCGTGCTCGACGAGGTGGACGCGGCACTCGACGAGGCCAACGTCGGCCGGTTCACCGAGGCGCTCGCGGCGCTGACCGCGCACACGCAATTCATCGTGATCACTCACAACCGCGGCACGATCGAGACGGCGGACGCGCTCTACGGCGTGACCGTCGGCGACGACTCGGTGAGCCGCGTGATCAGCCTGCGGCTCGAGGAGGCGCAGGCCCTCGCCGATCACCGCCGGGCGGACGTCCGAGCGGCCCTCGCCGGCCCCGGGGCCGGCTGACCGGAGATCCCATGCGCTTCTTCCGACGCGGCGGCCAGCCGCAGGAGCCCGACCCGGCGGACGAGCCGGTTGTCGAGCCCGAGCCCGATTCCGCCGACCAACCGACGCTGGCGATCGCCAGTCCCGCCGCCGACCTCATCGGCGACGAGTGGCAGGCCGCCGCCCCGGCGGACACGCTCGCCTTCGAGCCGACCGAGCTCGAGGTTGACCTCGCGGAGGCGCCGAACGCCGTCCTCGGCGGTGACGGGATCGCCTCGCCCGCGCCCATCATGCCGACCGCCGACGCGCTGGCGGCCGCCGCTCCCGAGCCCGCCAACGCGCAGCCGCAGTGGGCCTGGGGCGCCGACTGGTCCGCGGAGAAGGCCGACACCGCCCGCAGGGAGCACGAGCGCGAGCAGCTCGAGGCGGGCCTCGAGAAGACCCGCACCGGCTTTGGCGCCCGCCTCCGCACCGCCTTCGGCGGGATCGGCACTGACGCCGACTGGGAGGAGGTCGAGGAGATCCTGATCGCGGGCGACGTGGGCGCGTCACTCTCGATGGCGATCGTGGAGCGCGCCCGCAAGCGCCGCGACATGACGGTCGAGGAGGCCGTCCGCGCCGAGCTCGAGGCGATCCTCGAGGGCCGCGGCGTCGAGCCCTGGGAGCCGGCCCCGGCGGCGGACGGCACCCCGGCGATCCTGCTCGTCGTCGGCGTCAACGGCACGGGCAAGACCACGACCATCGGCAAGCTCGCCGCTCGCGAGCGCGCGCTCGGCCACAGGGTCGTGCTCGCCGCCGCGGACACGTTCCGCGCCGCCGCGATCGAGCAGCTGCGCATCTGGGCGCAGCGCGCGGACGCCGAGATCGTCGCCCACACCCAGAACGCGGACCCGGCCGCGGTCGTGTACGACGCGCTCGACGCGGCCATCGCCCGCCGCGCTGACGTGCTCATCGCGGACACGGCCGGGCGCCTCCACACGAAGGCGAACCTCATGGACGAGCTGTCCAAGATCCGTCGGGTGATCGACAAGCGCGTCCCGGGGGCGACCGTCGAGACCTTCTTCGTGCTCGACGCCACCACCGGCCAGAATGGCCTCGCGCAGGCGAAGGCGTTCCACGAGGCGGTCAAGCTCACGGGCGTCGTGCTGACCAAGCTCGACTCGACCGCCAAGGGCGGCATCGTCTTCGCGATCGAGAAGGACCTCGGCGTCCCGGTCCGGTTCGTGGGCGTCGGCGAGCAGGTCGACGACATCCTGCCGTTCGACCCGCCCGGGTTCGTCGCGGCGCTGTTCGACTAGGTCGCTAAGGAGGGGGACATGGACAGCCTCGGCGTCTTTCTGGCGCTCCTCGGCGGGGTCATCGCGCTGATTGCCGGCGCGACGAGTGGCAACTGGGCGACGGCCGGGCTCGGGATTGCGCTGGCCGGGATCGGGCTCCTCGTCTGGGCTGTGCTGATCGCGCTCCAGCCCGAGAACGAAAGGGAGGGACGTGGCCGCGGGAATTGACCCCCTCGTCGGCCGCGGGCCCGAGCTCGCCCTGGCGCTGGCGGTCCTGCGCGGCGGCCGGCACCTGCTGCTGGAGGGCCCCGCGGGGGTGGGCAAGACCCGCCTCGCCCTGGCGGCGTGCGCCGCCCTGGGCCGGGGCGCGGTCCGCGTGGACGGCGACGACCGCCACAGCGAGGCCCGCCTGGTGGGCTGGTTCGACCCGCCCGCGGTCCTGCGCGCCGGGTACGGCCCGCAGAGCTTCACCCCCGGGCCCCTGGTGGAGGCCATGCGCGCGGGCTCGGTCCTGTTCGTGAACGAGCTCAACCGGATGCCCGAGGCCGTCCAGAACGTCCTGCTGCCGGCGCTCGACGAGGGCCGGGTGGGCGTGCCCCACGTGGGCGAGGTCCGGGCGGCGCCCGGGTTCGCGGTGGTGGCCACCCAGAACCCGGTCGAGTACGTCGCCACCGGGCACCTGTCCGAGGCCCTGCGCGACCGGTTCGAGCACGTCGCCCTCGCCTGGCAGCCCGAGGCGGAGGAGCGCGCCATCGTCGCCGCGGAGGCCGGGGCCCCGCCCGCCCTCGCCGCCTGGGCCGTCCGCCTCGCCCGCGCGTCCCGCTCCCACCCCGCGGTCCGCCGGGGCGCCTCGGTCCGCGCCGCCTCGGCCGCCGCGGGCCTCGCCCTCGCCCTCTCGCCCCGGCCCGGCCCGGCCGAGCGCCGCGCCGCGGCCGCCGCCGCCCTGCGCACGAGGCTCGACCTGCGCGACGACGCCGGGGCCGCCGGGTTCGGGGCCGTGCTCGCGGACCTGCTCGCGGCGGCGGACGCCGTGGGGGAGGACGGGGCTTAGTTCGCGGGCGCCTCGCGCTCCACGTCCCGGACCAGTGAGCGGGCAGGGGAGGCGAGCAGCACGGCCGTCCCGATCAGCGCGGCCAGTGGTGCGAGGAACGCGGCGCCACGGAGCCCGATCGCCTCGGCCAGGAGCCCGCCGGCCAGCGTCGCCGTGAGTTGCGCCAGCGCCCCGCCCACGCGCGCCGTGGCGTTGACCCGGCCGAGCCGCCGGTCGTCCACGCGCCGCTGGAGCACCGAGGTCGTGGCCACGTCGAACACGGTCATCGCTGTGTCCCCGATGAGCTGCTGGCCCACGAGGCAGGCGATCGCGATGACCGGCAACGCCGCTGGCGCCAGCGGAATCAGCAAGTTGCCCAGCGCCACGAACAGCGTCGCGATCACGAGCACGCGCCCGAATCCCCAGCGTGTGGTGACGCGCTCCGCGAGCAGCGCCCCGAACAGGCTGCCAAACCCGCCGAGTGCCGCGATCACGCCGATCACCTCCGGCCCGATGTGCAGGTCCTCGACCACGAAGAGCATCCACGTGGCGCCGAAGACACCCCACATTGCCGCGAGGCCCATGCCGGAGCCCACCAGCCCCAGGACCACGCGGTCGTCGCGGACCGCACGAAGCCCCTCGCGGATCTCGTGGAGCACGGGCTCGCGGTCCTCTGCTGGCGGGGGCGGCGGCTCGGGCGTCCGGATGGTGCCCAGGAAGGCGGCCGAGAACAGGAACGAGACCGCGTCGATGAGGATCGCGATCGGCGCCGTGAGCACGCTCACGAGGAACCCAGCCACGCCGAACCCGATGAACTCCATGGCGGAGATCGATGCGGTCAGGGTCGCGTTCGCGCGGACGAGCTTGGTGCGCGGCACGACCGTCGGCAAGTAGGCGCGGTCGGCCACGTCGAAGAAGGTCGTCAGCACGGCCGCCGCCGCGGCGACCGCGAAGACCTGCCCGAGCGTCAGCCAGCCGCCGATGTAGCCGAGCGGGATGGTCGCGAGCAGCGCCGCCCGCCCGAGGTCTGCCCAGATCATCACCGGGCGCCGCCGCAGCCGGTCCACCCATGCGCCCGCGGCGAACCCCACGACCAGCGCGGCGATCAGCTCGAGGCTGCGCAGGATCGCCACGTCGAACGGCCCTGCGCGCAGGACCAGGATCGCCACGAACGGCAGGGCGATGCGCGTGACGTAACTGCCGAAGACCGACACGGTCGTCGCCGACCACAGCCGCACGAACGCGGTGTTGTGCCGCAGCGCGGCCGACGGCGCCGCGTCGTGGACCGGCGGCACGGGGTCGATGAGGGGCTCGAACGTCACTGCGGGAGGGTAGCGGGAGACGGCGCCAGGGCGCGAGGATGGTCCCTCGGCACACGATGCCGTACACTCCGGCCGTCAAGGTGTCGCCAGAACCCGCGCACCACTCGCATGGCGTTCGTCGTGCGATCTGTCTCCAACTGCACCAGGGTCGCCGTCCTCGCATGTTCGACAGCCTCAGCGATCGCCTCCGGAAGACCCTCGCGGGTCTGACCGGTCGCGGCCATGTGTCCGAGGCAGACGTCGACGCCGCGATGCGCGAGGTGCGTCTCGCCCTGCTCGAGGCCGACGTCAACTTCAAGGTCGTCAAGGATTTCGTTGCGCGCGTGCGCGAGCGGGCCGTCGGCGCCGAGATCCTCGACAGCCTCACGGCCGGCCAGCAGGTGGTCAAGATCGTCCAGGAGGAGCTCACCGAGCTGCTCTCCGCGGGCGACCGGACGTTCCGGCTCGTGGGCAACCCGGCCGTCGTGGCGCTCGTCGGCCTCCAGGGCTCCGGCAAGACGACCACCGCGGCCAAGCTCGCCAAGCACATCGTCAAGCTCGGCCGCCACCCGCTGCTGATCGCCGCGGACCCGTATCGACCCGCCGCAGCCGACCAGCTCGAGACACTCGGCAAGAGCCTCGGGATCGCCGTCTACCGTGCCCCGGTCGGCACCCCCACGGTGGACATTGCGCGCGAGGGCATCGCCCACGCCAAGCGCATCGGCCGGGACGTCGTGATCATCGACACCGCGGGCCGGCTCACCATCGATGACGCGCTGATGGCCGAGATCCATGCGATCGAGGAGGCCACCAAGCCTGTCGAGACGCTGCTGGTCGTGGACGCGATGACGGGTCAGGAGGCGGTCAACGTCGCCCAGGGCTTCGCGCGGACCGTGAGGATCACCGGTCTGGTCATGACCAAGATCGACGGCGACGCCCGCGGCGGCGCGGCCCTCTCGATCGGCGCGGTCACCGGCATCCCGGTCAAGTTCCTCGGCACGGGCGAGAAGACGGACGCGCTCGAGGTGTTCTACCCCGATCGCCTCGCCGGCCGGATCCTCGGCATGGGCGACATCCTGACCCTGGTCGAGCGCGCGCAGGAGGCCTTCGACGAGAAGCAGGCCGCCAAGCTGCAGGAGAAGGTCCTCAAGGCGAGCTTCACGCTCGAGGACATGCTCGACTCGATGCAGCAGATGAAGAAGATGGGCCCGATGGGCCAGATCATGTCGATGATCCCGGGCATGGGCGGCATGGCCAAAGAGGCCCAGGCGGCCGTTGATCGGGGCGACCTCAAGCGCACCGAGGCCATCATCCTGTCGATGACCAAGCGGGAGCGGCGGGACCCTGGCGTTCTGAACGCGTCTCGCCGGCGCCGGATCGCCAAGGGCTCTGGGACCACCCTGCCCGAGATCAACCGGCTCATCAAGCAGTTCTCCGAGATGCAGAAGCTGATGAAGCAGATGCAGGGGCCCGGCGGCAAGCGCGCCGCCATGGGCCAGATGCTCGGGCGCCGGTGACGGCGCCGAGGAGGGGACGATGACAGACCAGGACCCCACCCAGCCGTTCGATGCACCGCAGCCGGGCGCCGATGTGACGGCACAGCCCGCGCCCGCGCCCGCGGCGCCGCCCGCCGCGCCGATGTACGCCCAGCAGCCGAGCCCCCCGCCCGCGGCGCCGCCCGCGGCGCCGCCCGCCGCGCCGATGTACGCCCAGCAGCCGCCTGCCCAGCAGCCGCCGGCGAATGCCTGGGCAGCGCCGCCGGCCACGTACGGTGCCGCCGTCCCCCCGCCCGGGCTCGACGTGCCGATGGCACCCGTCGCGTCCAAGCCCGCGCGCCGCAACCCGGTCCGTTGGATCGCCGCGGTCCTCGTGGTCGCCCTCGTGGTGGTCGCGGGCCTCGGCGCGACGCTCCTGCTCACGTCCTCCACCAGCGGCACGTCCACGGTGCTCGGCTACGTCCCCGCGGACACGACGACCTACGCCGAGGCGCGGCTCGACCTGCCCGGCAACCAGCGCGCCGAGCTCGCCAAGACCCTCTCCGCGTTCCCCGGCTTCGCCGACCAGGCCGCGATGAACACAAAGCTCGGCGAGCTCATGGACCGGGTCGTGAAGTCGGCAACGAACGGCAAGCACGACTACCAGACCGACATCGCTCCGTGGTTCGGCGGCCAGATCGCCGTGGCGCAGGGCCCGCAGGACCTGAGCGGGCTCATGAACCCGCTGGCCTCGGCCGCGCCGAGCTCGACCGCCGGACCCACGACCGGCCTCCCGGCGTGCACGGGCGGCGCGGCCGCGACGCCGAGCCCCACCGCCTCGGGCGACACGTCCTCCTACCCGGTCGGCGCGCTGAACGCCCGATACCTCGGCCTCGCAAGCGTCAGCGACGCGAAGAAGGCGGAGGCCTGGGTGGGCTCTGCTCTGACCGACATGGCCGTCAAGACCTCGGACCGCACCTGCGACGGTGTGGTCGTCCACGTGGTCCAGCAGAGCAGCGACTCGTACATCCTCTCTCTCGAGATGGGCTGGGCGATCCTGGACGGCAAGGTCCTCGTCGCCGGCGACCTCGACTCCATCCGGCTCGCCATCGCCACAAAGGGCACGACCGGCCTCGGCGCCACGGCGAACTTCCAGAAGGCCGTCGGAGCCCTCAAGGGCGACCACCTCGGCCTCGTCTACGAGGCGCTCCGGGCGACGTACACCGCGCAGCTCGACGCCATCAAGGCGAGTGACACCGACGGCACCGCCACGGCGGCCCTGAGCGTCCTCGCGAGCCTGGTGCCCGAGTACGTCGCGTTCGACCTCAAGGCGGCCGACGGCAACTTCGTCTCGGCCTCGGTCGAGGCGGCGCCGGACATCAGCCCGACCACCAATCGGACCTCGGACCTCGCGGCCCTTTCACCCCCCACGACCATCGCCATGCTGGACTCCCACGACGTGGGCAAGGTCCTCACGGCCGTGCGGGCCAAGTTCGCCGCCGAGCCCAAGCTCGAGCAGTACGTGAAGCAGCTCGACACCGCCCTCGGCCTCGCGGGCGGCTGGGACAGCACGATCGGCTGGATCGGCGACGCGGGGTTCGCCGTCACGCGCGACGGGAACAACGTCTCGGGCGGGATCCTGATCCGGCCCGAGGACGCGTCTGCCGCCAGCCACCTGTTCACCCAGCTCCGAAGCCTCGCCGACCTCTCCGGCGTGACGTCGGGGGTGAAGATCACCGACGAGACCTACAAGGGCGCGACGATCACGACCGTCGACCTCTCGAGCCTCGCCCCGCTTCTCGAGTCCAGCGCAGGCGCCAGCCTTGGCGGGATGACCATCCCGTCCGACCTCAAGTTCGTCTACGCCGTGACCGACAAGGTCGTCCTCATGACGCTCGACACGGGCTTTGCGAAGGCCGTCATCGACGCCTCGCAGGGCGGCGACTCGTTGGCCAAGAACGCGCGGTACACCGCGCTGCTCGCCCAGACGGGGGACAAGGGCACCGCGTTCGTGTGGCTCGACGTGGCCGCCGTGCGCGAGCTCGTCGAGGGGGCGTTGCCCGCCGACGCGCGCTCCACGTACGACGCCGACATCCGGCCGTACCTCCTGCCGTTCGATGCCTGCTCAACACCGGCGTCTATG
>Ga0315270_10000845_pt1 | contig 16478 bp, 16 predicted proteins | sample C1_bottom_MG_FD_204932 | JGI IMG/M metagenome (GOLD analysis project Ga0315270, IMG submission 204932) | Sediment microbial communities from Yellowstone Lake, YNP, Wyoming, USA - C1_bottom | ecosystem: Environmental > Aquatic > Freshwater > Lake > Sediment | place: USA: Wyoming | collected...
CTGCGTTGGGCACGACTCGTTGTTCCTGAAGTACTCGGACGCCCTCTGCACCGTGCTCGTGGCGAAGGACCGGGTGCTCGGGCACGCGCCAGCCGCAGCCCTTCACACGGCGTCCTCGTACTACGCATGGCTGAAGACGACGCGTTGAGCTCGAAGGCGCGGATCCTGTGGCGATGAGCGGCGGCAAAAAGAGCAACAGACCCTCCGTCATGACGGCGACCGAGGCCATCCTCGAGAGCATCTCGGACGGCGTGTTCACCGTGGACCTGGACTGGCACATCACGTCGTTCAACCGCGCCGCCGAGCAGATCACGGGCACCGCTCGCGCTGACGCCATCGGCAGGCGCTGCGCCGACGTCTTCCGCTCCAGCATGTGCGGGGCCGACTGCGCCCTCCAACAGACGCAGCAGACCGGCCGACCTGTCATCGGCAAGTCGGGGTATATCATCGACGCCCACGGGAACCGGATCCCCATCAGCGTCTCGACGGCCGTGCTGCACCAGAGTGACGAGCGCATCGTCGGGGGTGCGGAGACGTTTCGGGATCTGTCCCTCATCGAGGCCCTGCGGCAGGAGTTGGAGGGCCGGACCCACGTCGGGGACCTGGTCAGTCGCAGCCCCTTGATGCACCGCCTGTTCGAGGTCCTGCCAGCCATCGCCGCGAGCCCGAGCACGGCGCTGATTCTCGGTGAAACCGGCACCGGCAAGGAGTTGATGGCCCGGACGATTCATGACTTGAGTCCGCGCCGCCAGGGCCCGTTCATCGCCGTCAATTGCGCGGCCCTCCCCGACACGCTCCTCGAATCCGAGCTGTTCGGGTACAAGTCCGGCGCCTTCACCGGCGCGAACAGAGACAAACCCGGGCGGTTCGCGCTGGCAAAGGGCGGCACCCTGTTCCTGGACGAAGTCGGCGACATCAGCCCGGCGCTGCAGGTCAAACTGCTGCGTGTGCTGCAGGACCGGACGTACGAGCCACTTGGGGCCACCCGGTCCGAGACCGCGGACGTTCGGGTCATCCTCGCCACCCACAGGGATCTGGCCGAACTGGTCCGCCACGGCACGTTCAGGGAGGATCTCTACTACAGGGTCAACGTCGTGCGCGTTGAGCTTCCGCCGCTTCGACGACGGAAGGAGGATCTTCCGCTGCTGGTGAGGCAGTTCATCGAGCGCTTCAATCGGCTGCAGAGCCGTGCCGTCCAGGGGATCGGTGCCGAGGCCCTGTCCCTGCTCATGGCACACGCCTGGCCTGGCAACGTGCGCGAATTGGAGAACGTCATCGAACGGGCGTTCATCCTCTGCCGCGAGGGGTTCATCGAGATCGCTCACCTCCCGGAGGAACTGGCGGGACATGTCCCGTCCCGCGTGCGTCCGCCGGATGGTCGCTCGGCCCACGACATGCTCGACGCCCAGGCCATCCAGGCAGCCCTGGAGCGGAACGGCGACAGCCGCGCGGCGGCCGCACGGGAACTGGGCATCCACAAAACCACCCTGTTTCGCCGGATGAAGAAGCTCGGCATCCCGCGTCCCGCGCGGGACGGCCGGTCGAGCGAGAAAGCCATCAACGGGCGACGCGAGAGGCCATGAAACCTGACTCCAACAGCCGGTTCTTCGAGACCATTCTCAGCTCGATCGCCGACGGCGTGTTCACCGTCGACACGGAGTGGCGAATCACGTCTTTCAACCGGGCGGCCGAGCGGATCACGGGCGTGCCGGCCGACCAGGCGATTGGCAAGCGGTGCTCGGACGTCTTCCACGCGGACATCTGCGAGCGGGGGTGCGCCCTGCGACAGACGCTGGAGACGAACCGGAACCTCATCGAGGTCCCGGCGAGGATCCTCTCGAGTCCGGGCCGTGCGGTTCCTATCAGCGTCAGCACGGCCGTGCTTCGCGACGGTGGGGGGCGGTTGATTGGCGCGGTCGAGACCTTCCGGGATCTCTCGCAAATCGAGCGCCTGCGCCGCGAAATCGATCACTCCTATACCTTCGAAGACATCGTCGGCCGGAGCAGCGCCTTCCGGAAGATCTTCGCGCTCCTGCCCGACATCGCCGAGAGCGGCGCCACGGTGCTCATCGAGGGGCCCAGCGGGTCGGGCAAGGAGTTGCTCGCGCGCGCCCTCCACAATCTGAGCGCGCGCCGCAGCGGACCCTACGTGGTCGTCAATTGCGGCACGCTGCCGACGGCGCTCTTCGAGTCCGAACTCTTCGGCTACATGCAGGGCGCGTTCACCGACGCGAAACGCGACAAACCGGGGCGCATCACGCTGGCCGAAGGGGGAACCATCGTCTTCGACGAAGTGGCCGACCTGCCGCCGGCCACGCAGGTCAAGCTGTTGCGCGTGTTGCAGGAGCGCCAATACGAACCGCTGGGCAGCGTGAAGACGCGGCGGGCCGACGTGCGTGTGATCGCGTCGACGAACAAGCGGCTCGCCGACCTCGTCAGCGATGGCCGATTCCGCGACGACCTGTACTTCCGCCTCAGCGTGGTGCGCGTGAGCATTCCCCCGCTGCGCGAGCGGCGCGAGGACATCCCGTACCTGGTGGAGCACTTCGTGCGGCGCTTCAACGCGAAGCGTGGGAAGCAGATCAGCGGAGTCACGCCGGCGGTGATGGAAATCCTCATGCGGCACAACCTTGCCGGCAACGTGCGCGAACTCGAGAATGTCATCGAGTACGGGTTCGTCCTCTGCCACGATCAACTGATCGACGTCGGCCATCTGCCGGAGGAACTCCAGGCCCTTCGCCACGATGCGGCTCCAACGGCGACCGGCAGTCCGCAGTTGCAGTGGGCTGAGGCCGACGCCATCCGCGCCGCCATCAACCGGGCCGGCGGCAGGCTCGGCAAGGCCGCCGCGCAGCTGGGCATCGACCGGACGACCCTCTGGCGGAAGATGAAGCGCTGCGGAATCCAGGCCGTGCCCGGCGTCTCACCCGGCGCGGCCGGCCGCTCCGGCCAATAGGCGCCGCCCTGCTGCACGATTGCAACGGCGTGGCCGCAACACGCTGCAATATTGCAACGTGATTGGCGCCCGGCTCCGCCTCCCGATCGCGCCAGCGCCCGTCTTTCCGTCATCCTCACCGACCTGCCGCCTCTGGCCCTTTCCTTGCACCAAGTCCTTGGTGGAGACGTGCTGTTGATCGTAGCCATCCCGCGTTTCGGTGAAGTTGTCGCGCCGTGCTTCGAGTTCTCGGCCACGATCGCCCTCTTCACCCTCGCCGGGCGGACGGTGGTGGAGGAGCGGGATTTCTGCCTGCAGAGCCGCGATGCCCTCGACCGTTTGCGTTTGCTGCGTGACCAGAACGTGGACCTGCTGATCTGCGGCGGCGTGCAGGAGTACTTCCAGGACGCCCTCGAGGAAAGCGGCATTACCGTCATCTCGTGGGTCTCGGGCAGCGTTGACAGCCTGCTCACGAGCTTCATGGACGGCGAGCTGGCGCCGAGGCCCGGCGGGCCCGACAAGCCCAGGTGTCTGGCGAAGGGCCCCGGGGAGCATCGGAACACATGAGCGACGCCCGCACGAAGTACAGCTTCTATGTCGAGCCGCGCACTCTCGAGGTGCCGGACCGTCCGCGCAAGTTCCTCGAAGCGTTCGCCGCGATTCTCGAGCACTCCAGTTACCACCTCCCTCTGGATGTCTACAGCCGCGCCAGTACACGATGCGGGCGTTGTGCCGTAGAGTGCCAGCTCTACCAGACCACCGGCGAGGACCAGGACATCCCCTGCCATCGCTCGGAGCTGCTGCTGCGGGTCTACCGGCGGTACTTCACCCGCCTGGGGGCGGTCACCGCGCGGCTGACCGGCGGGTTCACGCTGACCGACGAGTACATCGACCAGATGGGCGAGGCCTACTATCGGTGTACGGCGTGCCGGCGCTGCAAACGGACCTGCCCGATCGGCATCGATCACGGGCTGATCACCCACCTGGCGAGGTGGGTGCTGGCCGAAGTCGATCTGGTGCCAAAGGCGCTGGTGGTCGCCACGCGCGCACAGCTCGAAGGCGTGGGCAACACCTCGGCCATCCCGGTTGCCGCGCTCAAGGACACGTGCGAGTTCCTCCAGGACGAAATCAAGGAGATCTACCACGTTGACGTGACATTCCCGATTGACGTCGAGGGCGCCGAGTACGTGTTCTTCCCGGCCGTGTCCGACTACCTGCTCGAGCCCGACACCCTCATGGGCAATGCCGCCGTGATGCACGTGACGGGCGGGTCGTGGACGATTGGCACGGGCAACTTCGACGGCATCAACTATGGGCTCTTCTACAGTGACCGCATGATGGAGCGCATCGTCCGGCGCGAGGTCGACGAAGTCAGACGCCTGAAGGGCCGGACAATTCTGATAGGCGAGTGCGGGCACGCCACGCGCAGCGCCTGGTTCGTGCCGACCTTCTGCGGACCCGAGGCGCCGCCCGTGGTCAACTTCCTGCAATACACGGCGCGGCAGCTGCGCGCGGGCCGCGTGCCGCTGAAGCCGGACCGCATCGAGCCGCGCGTCACGTACCACGACCCCTGCAACATCGCGCGCGCCGGGCGGATCACAGAGGAGCCGCGGGAGATTCTGAGGGCCATCTGCCGCGACTTCGTCGAGATGACGCCCAACCGCACTGAGAACTACTGCTGCGGCGGAGGTGGCGGCATCGTCTCGCTCGACGAGGTCCGCAAGTTCCGGACGGGTCCCATGGGACGACGGAAGGCCGAGCAGATCATGGCGACGGGCGCGAAGCTCCTGGTCGCCCCGTGCGCCAACTGCAAGAAGCAGCTCAGGGAGATCTGCGAGGACTACCGGCTCGACGTCGACGTGGTCGGGCTGCACGACCTGGTGTTGAAGGTCATCGACTTCCACAGCGATGTCGCCGAGGGCTGCGCACTGCCCCCCTCGGCTGGAGAGGCTCCCGCCCTCACCGCCGGGGCGGGCTCGTAGGAGCACCGATGCACGCGTGGCTCGAATGGGCCCGGGGGCCCGTCTTCCTCTTCTGCTTCAGCTTCATGGTGCTGGGCCTGGTCCGGCACGTCTGGCTCACGCTCTGGGAGACGACGCGTCTCATGCGCCGCGCCGGCGACAAATCCCTTCCCCTGGCCGCCATCGGGCGCGCCACCCTCGGGTGGCTGTTCCCGGTCCGCGCGATCGCGCGCGAGGCCTGGTTTTCGGTGACGTCGGTCCTGTTCCATGTGGCGCTGATCGTCGTGCCGGTATTTCTCGCCGGCCATGTGGCGCTGTGGGCTCGCGGGACAGGCCTCCGGTGGCCGGCGATGTCCAACCAGGCAGCCGACGTGCTGACCATCCTCGCCGTCCTGACGGCCGTCGGCCTTGCGTTCCAGCGGTTGACTGCCAGAGCGACGCGGGCCATCACCAAGCCGTCGGATTACCTGCTGCTGCTCGCCGTCACGCTCCCGTTCGTTACGGGCTTCCTGGTATTGCACCCGGGCATCAACCCGCTTCCGTACGACAGCGTCCTGTTCCTGCACGTGATGAGTGGCAACCTCGTCTTTGTGCTCCTGCCGACCACCAAACTGGCGCACGCCGTGCTGCTGCCCAGTACCCAGCTGGTTGCGGAAGCCGGGTGGCATTGGCCGGCCGACGCCGGCAGCCGGGTCGGCGCGGCGCTCGGAAAGGCGACGGAACGCGCATGACCGCCATGGCCATCCTCACCGACACGACCCTCTGCACGGGGTGCGAGGCGTGCGTCGTGGCCTGCAAGCAGTTCAACGCCCTGGGCCCGGACACGCCGGGCCGATGGACGCGCGCGATTGACGACCTGTCCGCCACGCGGTTCACGACGGTCATTCGCCGCAAGGGTCAATCCGTGCGCGAGCAGTGCCGCCACTGTATCGATCCGGCGTGCGTGTCGGCGTGCCTGGTCGGGGCGATGCAGAAGACACCCGCGGGCCCCGTGATCTACGACCGCGACCGCTGCATGGGCTGCCGGTATTGCATGGTGGCCTGCCCCTTCGAGATTCCGCGCTACGACTGGGCCGCACCCGTGCCCTACGTCCGCAAGTGCAACATGTGCAACGCGCGGCTGGCCGAGGGGAAGCGGCCGGCATGCGTGGAGGCCTGCCCGCAGAAGGCGACCATTTTCGGTGAACGCCAATCTCTCCTCACCGAGGCGCATCGCCGGATCCGAGAGAATCCCGGGAGGTACTTCGACAGGGTCTTCGGCGAGTCCGACGTTGGCGGCACCTCGGTCCTGATGATCTCGGCCATCGATCTCGACTTCCTCATCCCGGGCGGCGGTACGACGAGCCAGGCCCTGCCGGAACTGACCTGGAAGACTCTGTCGACGACACCGGCCCTCGCTCTGGGCGTCGGCGGCCTGATGGCCGGGGTGTTCTGGATTACCGAGCGGCGGATGCGGCGGCAGGGCGAATCGGCGACTGGCGGGGTCGATGCGGGCGCGGCACCAGGGGGCAGCGCCCCAGGGCCCGCACACGAGAGGGGGCGGGAGCGGTGAACAGCCGACTCGTTGCGGTGAAGACCGTCCTGTGGACCATCCTGGGCGTGCTTGCCGTCGTCACCATCGCGAGGTTCTGGCGCGGTCTTGGCGCGGTCACCAATCTGTCTGACGCGACGCCATGGGGCCTCTGGATTGCCTTTGACGTCATGGCCGGCGTGGCGCTGGCGGCGGGCGGCTTCACCCTCGCCGCCACGGTGTACATCTTCGGGCTCGAGAGGTACCGGCCGTTCGTCCGACCGGCGATCCTCACCGCATTCCTCGGCTATGCCGCCGTGGCGGTGGGGCTGCTGTACGACCTCGGCCTGCCGTGGCGCATCTGGCACCCGATCGTCGATCCGCAGCCGCACTCGGTGCTCTTCGAAGTGGCGATGTGCGTGATGCTCTACCTGACCGTGCTGGCCCTCGAGTTCAGTCCGGTTGTGCTGGAGCATCGCCGCTTCAATCGGCCAAGCTTCGTCGCCATCCACCGATTCCTGCAGCACGCGACGATTCCGCTGGTCATCACCGGGATCATGCTCTCGACCCTGCACCAGTCGTCGCTGGGCTCGTTGTTCCTCCTCACGCCCTTCCGCCTTCACCCGCTCTGGTACAGCCCGATCATCTGGCTCATGTTCCTGGTGTCCGCTGTGGGCGTAGGGCTGGCGATGGTCATCATCGAGTCCTACTTCACGGCCTGGGCGTTCGACCATACGCGACCGGCCGACAGGCTGGCGGGGCTGGGACGGGCTGCCTCTGTCGTGCTGCTCACCTATGCGGCGCTGCGCCTCGGAGACCTGGCGGTGCGGGGCCACCTGGGCGTCGCGCTCCAGTTCACGCCCATGGCTGCGCTGTTCTGGCTCGAACTCGCCATGACCGCTCTGGTCCCAGGCGTCCTGCTGGCCTTTCCCGCTGTGCGCCGCAACGAGCGGTGGCTCGGCGTGACGGCGCTGATGGTGGTCCTCGGCGTGGTCGGGTACCGGTTCGACGTGGCGATTGTGGCGTTCAGCCGCCCGGCGGGCGTGTCCTACTTCCCGACCTGGGCCGAGCTGTCGGTCAGCGTGGGCATCGTGGCCGGTGCGCTCCTAGTGTTCATCTTCTTCGTGGAGCGGCTGCGTGTGTACCCCGAAGAGGCGGCCGCCGGTCATCGCCATGACCGCCGACCGCCCATCGATCCACACGCCACGCGGTCGCTGCTGCCGCTGGTTGTGGCAGCTCCGCGTCGCTACTCGATGGGGTTTGTCCTGGGCGCGGCCGTGGCGGTCGGGGCGCTTCCTCCTGGGGCGATGTTCGGATCGTCTTCCTCCTCCACGCCGGTGTCGGCAGCTCGCGTGGTTCCAGGCGTCGTCACCGACCGAACTCCGCCGACAGGTCACGACCTGCGAATGGGTTCCTCGTCGGCCCGCAGCGACGAGCCGATCGCCCACATCAGGCTCATGCTCATTGACGGCAACCGTAACGGCAGGTCCGTGCTGTTTCCCCACGATCTGCACGCGACTGCCCTGGGTGGCGACCGCTCCTGTACCAACTGCCACCACGCGAGGTTGCCGTTCGCACGGTTCTCGTCCTGCGCGGCCTGTCACCAGGACATGTACTCGCCCTCGGACATGTTCGACCACGGCGTGCACGTGGACCGACTCGGCGGCAATGCGGGCTGCACGCGGTGTCATGCCCATGCCGATGTGCCCAAGACCCGCGCCGGCGCGACCCCGTGCGACCGCTGCCACGCGCAGATGCTGCTGTCGAACTCGCGTGTGAAGCGCCCGAAGGCCCTCGACGGGTGGGCCACCAGTTACGTCGAGGCCATGCACAAGCTGTGCATCGCGTGTCACGCAGAGCGCCACAAGCTCGAGCCAGGCACACACCCCGCGAACTTCGCGGAATGTCGTAATTGTCACCGGGACGCGGTCGGCGCGCCCGTCCGGACACTCGAACCCTACGCTGGTGCGCCCCCCGCCGCGCCGGACCGAAGAGTGGGCGGATGATGCCCTGTGACAGGTGGACACCATGACATTGGACCCGGTCCGGCAATGGGTGCGCACCGAGCTCTGGGACCACGTACCGGTCGCGATCAGTGTGATCGATCGGCAGTTCAGAATTGTCGAGGCCAATCGCTGTTTTGCAACCGAGTACGGATCCTGGGAGCAGCAGCCCTGCTACGCCGTCTACAAGGGGCGCACCGAGCGCTGCGAGAACTGCGGCGCCGCGAGTACCTTCTCGGACGGCAAGGTCCGCTTGCGCGAAGAGCACGGCCTGCGTCGCGACGGCAAGGAGATCCACTACCTGGTCCACCTGCTCCCGATCGTGATCGCGGGCGGCCAGATCCCGTACGTGATCGAAATGTCGACGGACATTACCGCCACGAAACGTCTCGAGCGGGAGAAGCTCGAAGCCGAGCGTCTCGCGACGGTCGGGCAGACGGTGGCCGGCCTGGCCCACGGCGTCAAAAACGTGCTCATGGGTCTCGAGGGCGGCGTCTACATCGTGCGCTCGGGGATGCAGCGCGGCGACTACGATCGGCTGGTCAAGGGCTGGCAGGTGGTCGAGGAGAACATCGCGCGCATTTCGACCTTCGTCAAGGAGTTCCTGGACTTCGCCAAGGGACGGCAGGCGACCGTCTCCCTCGTCGATCCCAACCGGATCGCCAGCCAGGTCGTCGAGCTGTTCGCCCAGACCGCCAAGTTGGCCCACATCGGCCTCGAAGCCAGGCTGGACGCGGAGTTGGCCCCGGCCCCCCTCGATGCGGACGGCATCCACACGTGCCTGACCAACCTCGTGTCGAATGCGCTCGATGCCTGCCAGGTCAGCGAGAAGACATCCAAGCACGTGACACTGACGACGCGAGAAACGGACGGCACGCTGATCTTCGAGGTCGTCGACGACGGCATCGGCATGGATTCGGAGATCCGCAAGAAGGTCTTCACCAACTTCTTCAGCACCAAGGGCTCGGAGAAGGGCACGGGTCTGGGCCTCCTGACCACCCGGAAGATTGTCCAGCAACACGGCGGCCGCGTCTCGTTCGAGAGCGAGGAAGATTCCGGTTCCCACTTCCGTCTCGAATTCCCGCGAGAGAGGCTGCCGCAACCAGACAAGCGGACGGAACATCCCTGAGGAGGTGTGTCGTGGACCGAGCCGCAGGCAGGACCATTCTGGTCGTCGACGACGAGCCGGACGTGCGGCGGTACCTGGCCACGGTTCTCGACGATGCCGGCTTCGTGGTGCTGACGGCCAGTGACGGGGAAGAGGCGCTCGAGATCATCAGGGCACGCAGGCCCGATCTCATCTCCCTCGATCTCATCATGCCGAGGAAGTCGGGTCACAAGCTGCTCTACGAACTTCGAAAGGACCGGTCGTTGTCGCGGATCCCGGTGATCGTGGTTACGGCACACGCCCGAGACGAACTTGGCAAGAGCAGCCTCGAAGAACTGCTCGACACCGGGGTCATCAGTGGTCCCGGCACGTACCTGGAGAAACCGGTGAATCCCCTGACCTACATCCACAGCGTCCAGCGGGCGCTGGGGATCGAGGAGACCGAAGAAGAGACCACAGCCCGGATCAACCTGAAGGGCGAACTCGAGAAGAGCCTCCGGGGGGCCTCGAGCGAAGCTCTGCGGCGGGCCTTGGCGGCGGTCACGCGTCAAGGCGACTAGGAAGGGAGTCTGATCATGAACGCGCACAAGAAACGGGTGCTCGTCATCGACGATGAGCCGTCGGTGGTGACCTACCTGGAAACCCTGTTGCAGGACAACGGCTACGAAACGAGCAGCGCCGAGAACGGCCGCACGGGATTCGAGCGGGCCAGGAGCGAGAAGCCGGATCTCGTGTGCCTGGATATCACGATGCCGGAACAATCAGGGATCCGGTTCTACCGTGACTTGAAGGATGACCCGGAGTTGACCCACACGCCCGTCATCATCGTCACCGCCGTGACCGGGCTTGGCGGGGACCCCGGGCCGTTCAAACGGTTCATCAGTACGAGGACGCAGGTGCCGGCGCCGGAAGGGTTCTTGTCCAAACCCATCGATCAACAGGAATTCCTCGCCACGGTGGCGCGCGTGCTCGCCGCCTGACGCGCGCGGGGCTGGGCCTCACCGAGCAGGACCTTCCTTCGAGTGACGTGGCTTCACGCGGGCGCCAGCGTGCTGGGCGGGTCTGCGATGACGGTAGCGCCAGCGCAATGGTCGGCGCGTTGCACGGGAGCGCCGCCGCCACGGTCACGCCCTCGTCCGGCCTTCCGCCCCCTCACCTAACTACTGTCATGCCAGCCTGTTGTCCGAGATCCGGCGTCGGTCGACGCCGTTGGCGCGGCGCATGCAGTGTCTGTGGTGAACCATGAAAGCCGCCTTCTCCACCTGGAACGCTCGCATCGCCCCGGTGTTCGACACGGCGCGTCAGATCCACATCGTCGAGGTCGAGTCGGGACGCGTCGTGGGCGAAGCCGACGAGGTCCTGCCCGGCGACCTGCCGGCGCAGCAGGTGATGCGCCTGGCGGAACTGGGCGTGGGGACGCTGGTGTGCGGGGCGATCTCCTGGCCGGTGCGCGGGATGGTGACGGCCTCCGGAATCCAGGTGATTCCGTTCGTCACCGGGACTTTCAGCGAGGTGATGCAGGCGTGGCTTGATGGCACGGTCGGGGGCGTGCATTTTGCGATGCCTGGCTGCCGCGGTCGTGGCGGGGGCAGGGGCCAGCGCCCGGAGGCGCTGGGTCGCGGCTGGCGGGGCGAGAGGCATGCGGGAGGCGTGGTCGGTACCTGCGTGTGCCCCATATGCTGGCACCGTGAACCGCACCAGCATAGTGTGTCGTGCGCGCAGCGACTGTGTCCGGTCTGCGGTGCGCCGATGATTCGAGACGCGTAAATGAAACAGGGAGCGTGAGTCATGCCAGGACGAGATGGAACGGGACCGAGGGGAATGGGCGCGACGGCCGGCCGCGCGGCCGGCCCGTGCGCCGGGGCCGGCGGACCGGCGAGGGCAGGGCACGGGTGGGGGCCAGGCGCCGGGATGGCTCACGGTGGGAGCCGCGGCGGCCACGGCTGGCGGCGCATGTTCCACACGACTGGCCTTCCGGGCTGGCAGCGTGCCCAGATGGGATGGCCGGGCCCCGGCGCCGGGGCCAGGTCCGCTGTTCCCGAGGAGCAGGAGCGATCGGCGCTGAAGCAACGCGCCGCCATCCTCGAGCAAGCCCTGGTCGAACTGAGAACCAGAATTGATCAGCTCGAGAAACCCGTGCCGAACGCAGGCCCGCTACCGGAGAAGGACGCACGATGAAGATCGCTATCAGCGCCACAGGCCCGTCCTTGGACGCGGCGATCGATCCCCGGTTTGGCCGCTGCTCGTACTTCGTGCTCGTCGACATCGACGATCTGACCTTCGAGGCCGTCGAGAACAGGAACAGCATGCTTGGCGGCGGGGCCGGGATCCAGTCCGCCCAGTTGATGGCGCAGGCGGGCGTCAAGGCGGTCCTGACCGGCAACTGCGGCCCCAATGCGCACGAGGCGCTCAGGGCGGCAGGCATTGACGTGGTGGTCGGCTGCAGCGGCCCCGTCTCGGAGGTGGTCGAACGGTTCACATCGGGCCACCTCCTCACGGCTTCTGCCCCGAATGTCGCCACCCACTCGGGCATGGCCGGCCGATGACCGCGCCGGCGTGGGATGTCGCGGAATGAGCGGACCGATTCGCATCGCCGTTGCCAGCGGCAAGGGCGGCACCGGAAAGACGACGATTGCGACGAACCTGGCGGTCGCCCTGGCGGAAGCGGGAATGCCGGTGGCCTACGTCGATTGCGACGTGGAGGAGCCCAACGGGCACATCTTCCTCGAGCCGACCATCCAGGGGAGCCGGGAGGTCTCGATACCTGTTCCCGTGGTGGACGAGGCACGCTGCACCTTCTGCGGCGCCTGCGGAGAGGCGTGTCGCTATTCGGCCATCGTGGTGCTGCCGCAGAAGGTGTTGACCTTCCCCAGACTCTGCCATGGCTGCGGGGGATGCACGCTCGCCTGCCCCGAGGGTGCGATACGCGAGACGGAGCGAGTCACTGGCATCGTCGAGCACGGCACCGCGGGCCAGGTGACCTTCGTGCGCGGGACGCTCAACATCGGCGAGGCCATGGCGCCTCCGGTCATCCGTGCGGTTCTCGCATCGGCGCCCAGGGACTGCACGACTCTGGTCGATGCGCCGCCTGGTACGTCGTGCCCCGTCATCGAGTCGATCAAGACCGCCGACGTCGTGCTCCTGGTCACCGAGCCCACGCCCTTCGGCCTGAATGACCTGACGCTGGCCGTGGAGATGGTGAGAGCACTCGGCGTGCCGTTTGGCGTGGCCGTCAACCGCGCAGGCACCGGCGACGACGCCGTGCTGGGCTACTGCGCGAGCGAGCGGATCCCCGTGCTGCAAGAGATTCCGAACGACCGGGAGATCGCCAGTGCCTATTCGCGTGGAGAACTGGCCATGGTCGCCCGGCCCGACCTGAAGCCTCGCCTCGTCGATCTGTACGAGAAACTCGGTGAGCTGGCGCGGACGAAGCAGCCGAAGAGCACGGCCACGCGAAAGGCTCCTCCCATCGGCGTACCGGGTCCGGACAATCGGGCCGTGGCGGTGCTGCAACTCGGCCGACGGACCGAGGTGCGCGAACTGGTGGTCATCAGCGGAAAGGGCGGCACGGGCAAGACCAGCATCGTGGCGTCGTTCTTCGCCCTCGCCACGCACGCGGCCGTTGCCGATTGCGATGTCGATGCGGCCGACCTCCACCTGGTCCTGAGCCCCACGGTGCGACAGCGCCACCCCTTCTCCGGCGGCAGAACGGCGGTCATCGATGCCGAGCGCTGCACCGGCTGCGGAGTGTGCGCCGAGCGCTGCCGCTTCGACGCCATCCTCACCCCGGCACCAGGGGCGCCCTCCGCCTACGACGTCGATCCGATCTCTTGCGAAGGCTGCGGCGTCTGCGCGGACGTCTGCCCGGAACATGCCGCCGCCCTGGTGCCTGCCGTGAACGGGGAGTGGTTCGTCTCCGACACCAGGCACGGCCCGATGGTCCACGCGCGACTGGGCATCGCCCAGGAGAACAGCGGCAAACTCGTGTCCCTGGTGCGGAGGGAGGCGATTGCGGTTGCCGACTCGAACCGGCGCGGGCTCCTGATCTGCGACGGCTCCCCGGGCATCGGCTGCCCGGTGATCGCGTCGATTGCCGGGGCCCGCATGGTGCTCGTCGTCACGGAGCCGACATTGTCGGGCCTGCACGATCTCAGGCGCGTCATCGAGCTCTGCCGGCCGTTCAACATCAAGGCGGGGGTCTGCATCAACAAGGCGGACATCAACCCCGAGGTGTCAGACAAGATCGAGGCAGAGGCGGCGATGCGGAACATCCCGGTGCTCGGGCGGATCCGGTACGATGAATCGGTGACCACGGCCCAGGTCGAGCGAAGGGCCGTCGTCGAGCGCGGAGACAGCCCGGCCGCCCACGATATCCGGGCCCTCTGGGAGCGGGTGAGGGATGAGCTTGGCTGAGCGAACGAACACGACACACGTCGCCGCGCGAATCGTCGGCCTGCTGCTCGAGGAGACTGAGACCACGCTCCCTCGATGCCAGGTGGCCCTCATCACCGCGACATCCATCATCAACCAGACCGTCGACAGCCTGCTCGCGGCCGCGCGGAATTGCCGGGACGTGGCACTGCTCGGCGCGTCGACACCGCTCCTGCCACAGGCGTTCAGCGCGGAGAGGGTGACGATGCTCTCAGGGGTCGCGGTCAGGGACTCCGCGGAGGTTCTGCGCGTCGTGTCCGAAGGAGGGGGCATGCGGCAGTTCGGTCCGCACGTCCGAAAGGTCACCACGAGAGTCGCCGCCTCTCGAGCGTTCGAGACGACACTAACGTGAATACGTATCTCGACTGCATTCCCTGCATCCTGCGCCAGAGCCTCGAGGCGGCGCGCAACGTCACAAAGGATGCTCGTCTTCACGAGCAGGTCCTGCGCGAGGTGCTGCGCATGACAGCCGAGCTGGACCTCGACCGGCCGCCGCCCTTCATGGGGCAGGCCATTCACCGGAGGCTGAGAACGCTGACGGGCGTGACGGATCCCTACGAGGCCGCTAAGCGCCGTTTCAACCGCCTGGCGATGGACGCCCTGTTCGAGCTGCGGACCGCCGTGCGGCAGGCCCCCGATCCCCTCCGTGCGGCCGCCACGTACGCCGCGGCCGCCAATGCCATCGATATGGGTATTGCGAGCGCGTACACCACGTCCGACATCCGCGCGGTTCTGCAGAGCGCCACGCGCGAAGCCCTGCTCGGCGACTGGGCGGGTTTCCAGGCGGCAGCGGCAAACGCGTCGGACATCCTTTACCTGGCCGACAACGCCGGTGAGATCGTCATCGATCGGTTGCTCATCGAACAGCTTGGCCCCGGGCGCGTGACCATCGCCGTGCGAGGGGCTCCGGTGCTCAACGACGCCACGGTGGCCGATGCGCGCGAGGCAGGGCTGCAGGATATCGTCGAGGTCATCGACAACGGATCGGATGCGCCAGGAACGATCCTCGCGGACTGCAGTGATGCCTTCCGGCAGCGATTCAACCGGGCTGACCTCATCATCGCCAAAGGACAGGGCAACTTCGAGACGCTCAGCAGCGCCGACGGGAACCTGGTCTTCCTCTTCAAAGTGAAGTGTCCAGTCATCGCTGGACACGCCGGGCTCCCGCTCGGGAGCCTTGCGCTCATTCACCACGTCGGCGGCCGGCCCATCCGCCACGCGCGGCAGGAGAACCACCCATGAGCACCGGTGCGGGCCGGCATGTCTACGGCCCTGTTCCATCCCGGCGTCTTGGCCGTTCCCTGGGTGTCGACCTCGTGCCGTTCAAGACCTGTTCCTACGACTGCATCTACTGCCAGCTCGGGCGCACGACGAACAAGACGACGGCGCTGCGTGAGTACGTGCCAGTGGACGAGGTGCTCGACGAGATCGCCGAGAAACTGCGCGTCGATCCGAGCCCGGACTATATCGGGCTGGCCGGGTCCGGCGAGCCGACGCTGCACGCACGGATCGGCGACCTCATCGCCGGAATCAAGAGACTCACGAGCGTGCCAGTCGCCGTGCTCACCAACGGCTCGATGCTGTGGAGGCCAGAGGTCCGCGCCGGAATCGCGCAGGCCGACCTGGTCATGCCCTCGCTGGATGCGGGGACTCCGCCACGCTTCCGGCGCGTGAACCGGCCGCATCGGGACATCCCGTTCGAACAGATGGTCGACGGTCTGGTGGCGTTCGGTGAAGGCTTCAAGGGGAGGATCTGGCTGGAGGTGTTCGTGCTGGCCGGCATTACGGATCGGAGCGACGAGATCGGCAGGATCGCAGAGATCGCGAAGCGCATCAATCCCGACCGGGTGCAGCTGAACACGGTCTCGCGCCCGCCTGCCGACAAAGACGCCTTCGCCGTTCCTGGTGAGACGCTGGAACGACTCCGGCTGCTGTTCTCCGGCTCGGCGGACGTCATCGCGGAATGCCGCCGGGCAGGGCCGGCGGGCGTCTCCGCCCGCGACAATACCGAGGACGACATATCGGCGTTGTTGAGCCGGCGTCCATGTACCGTCGAGGACATCGCGACGGGACTGGGAGTGCCGCCAAACGAGGTGGTCAAGCACCTTGATGCATTGTGCGGCAGAGGCGCCGTGCGCGCCGAACGAAACGGCAGCGCCGTCTACTATCAGGGGGTCAGTGGGTCATGAGTGCCTCCGCGGACCCGGTCACGATCACCATCCTGGTGGACAACCACGCGAACGACGGTCTCGTCTCCGAGCACGGGTTCTCCGCCTGGATCGAGGTCCCAGGCCGGCGGGTGCTCTTCGATACGGGCCAGGGACCGGCACTGGCGACCAACGCCGCTACACTCGGCGTCACCCTGAGCGCCGCGGACACCCTGGTCTTGAGTCACGGGCACTATGATCACACCGGGGGCTTGCCTCTGGCCGTCACGAGCGCCCCTGCTGTCCAGGTCTACTGCCATCCGGCCGCGGCGAGCCCTCGCTATGCCATCCGTGCTGGATCCGCCAGGTCGATCGGCATGCCC
>Ga0315270_10000847_pt1 | contig 16465 bp, 12 predicted proteins | sample C1_bottom_MG_FD_204932 | JGI IMG/M metagenome (GOLD analysis project Ga0315270, IMG submission 204932) | Sediment microbial communities from Yellowstone Lake, YNP, Wyoming, USA - C1_bottom | ecosystem: Environmental > Aquatic > Freshwater > Lake > Sediment | place: USA: Wyoming | collected...
TGTCGAGCACGGTGACACGGTCGCCTGCTCCAGCCTTGACCCGTTTCAGCAAGCCGATGTCGCGCTTGGGGCCGGTGACCAGTTCGGAGTCGGCCGGTTCGTCCAGGCGCAGTTGGTGCAGCGCGCAGATGCCGTCGGCGTCACCGTTGAAAACGTCAATGAGATGCATGAGAGGCGTGGGCGTGAAGTCGTTGTGGTGAGCGGAAGTGCGGCCATTGTAAGAATGCAAGCGCCGCGATGACAAGCACATGCGCCGCGCCGTAGCGCAGCCAGATAACTGGCTGCGTAGAGTAATGCTGGCGGTCGGTGCTGAGTAAAAACTGCAGGGCCGAGAATTGCTGGCCGTATTTGTCGATTTCGCCGGCCAGCCCAAGGTGCAGAAACAAGGCGGCCAACGGCAGTGAAACAAGCACCCCGGCCAGCCGCGCGGTACGTTGCGTCGCTGGCGAGACGAGCAATGCCGCCGCGAGGAACAGGGTGTAGAGCCAGGCGCATAGCGCCGCGAAGGCCAGTGGCTGCGGTGTGGCGATGAGTTCGATAAGGTTGTCGGTGGCAGCCTGCGCAATCACGCCCCAATACGCCAGCACCAGCACCGGAACCGCCGCCAAGAAATGCAGCGCACCCAGCCGCCGCCCGCGCCAGCGGCGGACAGTTTGCGCGGCAAGATAAAGCAATGTGCCGGGAACCGCAGCCAGCGCAATCCAGCGCAGTCCGAGTTCCCATTGCCCTGGCCAGTGCAGCACCGGGCTGCCGGCCAGGTCATACAGACTCTCATCCGGCACGGCAGCATCCAGTAACAGAAATGCGACCCCGCCATACACCAGCAGACCGAGCGGCAGTTGTCCCAGGCGAGCCAAACCGGACACCCGCCGCCGGGCCAACCACACCGGCCATACGGACAACCAGTAGCACACCAGCGCAAGCAGCAGCGCCGATAACCAGGCGGCATCCTGCCGCAGCAGTTCGCGCACGTTGTAAGGCATGAAAGGGGCATGCGTTGCGCCCCAGAACAGCAAGGTCATGCCCCCCAGCATCAGTGACAAGTGCCAGCGCACACGGTGAGCAGGTGGCGGGGCAGCAACCTCCGTGTTGCCCGCCATCCGTACGGGCACAGCGCGGCGCGGTGCCCGCAGCAAGCGACGCGCCACGCCGTAGCCCGCCAGGCCGCCCATCCAGGCCAGAAACCAGTCGGTGGTGTCGGCGATCTTCTCCGGCAGCATCACCTGCCCCAGTTCAATGAGGGCGGGCGTCAGCACCAGCACCAGCATGGCCAGCGCAAACAGCAGGCTGCGCCAGCGCCACGGCTGCCGCGCCACACCCCACGCCAGCAATCCGCCCAGCGGCGCAAAGAACAGCGTCTTGCGCAGCACTTCGGTGATGGCGCGATATTCAGTGCCAAAGTAATACACCTCGAATGGCACCCGCTGTACAAAGCCGAGCCGGCTTTTGATGAAGGCACCATCGGTGCGGAAATCGAAGGGGAACCAGAACACGAAACACAGCGCGGCCATCCACCCCGCCGCCAGCGCGAACGGCAGCCAGGCTGCCCACGGCAGCGGCCGGCCGGTGGGCGCTTCGCGCGCGGCCAGACGACCACCCGCGAAGCTACCCAACGCGGCGCCGATGGCTGCAGTGAGCACGTCAGTAACATCGGTAACGCGCGAAAAGACGAACAGTTGCATGACTTCCAGCACGGCAGCGGTGCCCACTGTCATGCCCCACACACGCCACGCACTGCGCGTCCCATCGAGCCGCCACAACAGCGCAAGCGGCGTCCAGATCAAGGCATCGGTGGCGATGTCATATAGCGCAGTAGCTACGTCATGCGGCAGGTCGCCAAAAGGTATCAGATTGACCTTGCCGTCCTGCCATTTATGAAAAATCTCGACCAGGCTGATTGTCAGGTCAAGCGGCAGGACATTGTAGAACAGCACCCCGGCCAGATAAGCCCAGGCCAGGCGCTCCGCCAGCGCGGCCCGGGCATGGGTGTGCTGCCAGGACTGCAGCCAGTCAACGAAACGCCTGCCCGTTCCCCACCAGACCAGCACGCCGATAATCCCGCCCAGTGTTTCCGCATAGATGTCGTTCTGCGACACCGTGCGCTGCGGGAAAAACAATTGTGTGAATTCAATGCCAACACTCAAAGCGGTGGCCGCAGGAATCAGCGCCAGCGTGGCAAATGCAGTTCGCAGACGGTTGCCGCCCGCCGTCAGCGCGCCCATCCACAAGAATGTCAGTGGGATGAACAACAGCAGATTGGCCACCCAGTCGGCGCGCGAACCGATGCCGAGCTTGAGAAACGGCATCGCGCCGAACCGGGCCACGGCCACATCCCACGGCAGTGCATGGAATTTCAGCGGCACCAGGCTGCCGTAGATGACAAACGCAGTGTAAATCAGCGCGGTCAGCCACAACAGGCCGCGGGGAATCGCGGGCGCCCTCGTGCTGAAGCTCATGGCTGGACAGCGTCCAGCGTACGCAGCAACGCAGGGGCGGTGCGTGCTCCGGGGGGTGACGCCCCCAGCCAATCAGGATAGTCCGCCAGTTCGCGCACCAGCGCATCCGGCAGGCGCCGCGGTGACTGACTCTGAGCCCGCAGGCGCGCAACCAGTTCCGGCACAGCAACTTTCAGCAGATCAGGCCGGTAGTCCTGCGTCACGTTGTGCGTGGCATCGCCACCCTGCAAGGGCGTGCTGGCTGCCACGACATTGGCGATCACGCGCTGATGATAAGGCGTGCCCTCGGCCTGGCGCACTTGAATCCCTACGCCTGACGCCAGCACGGTGTTGGAGAAAATCACCATGTCGCGCGGCACGTCGTTGTGCGGCTGAATATGGATCGCATCGCCGCTGCCGTTGATGAACACATTGTCGTACACCGCCACCCGCCCCTCTGCCTGCAACAGCGCTTCGTCGGGATTGTTCAGAAAGAGATTGCCATAGACCAGATAGCGGTCCTCGCTGCCCGCTCCCGTTAGCGGCAGATGCCCCAGCAGGACGTTGGGGCGTGCCTGCGACCCGGGGAACGCATCCTGTTTGGAAAACACGTTGTAACGAATCAGCGTGTCGTAGCGATCTGTGTATTCTGCCGAGCGGGCTTTTTGATGCTTGATCTGGAGGTTGTAGCCGAGCGTGGCGGCAACGCGGTTGCTCTCGATGACCCCGCCGACAAACGCATCCGAACCATCCGAGTCACCGAAATACATGCCAGTGCCCACCCGCTCGATGTGGTTTCCTTTGACCACCCAGCCGAACGCCGGGCACTTGGTCGAGATGCCCACATTCTGCTGCGACGCGGCGTGGTCGTGGATGTAGAGCTGCTCCAGCGTAATGAAATCGGCATAGTGACTGTGGCCTTCGGCCTTGACCGCATCCACCGGAAGGTTGCGGCCATCGAGTTCCAGATGGCGCAATACCAGGTAACGCACATCGACCAGGCTGACCGTGTTGGCGTGCGGCCGTGCAACGAAACGCGGCGGCGCAGCCGGGTCGGCCGCTTCGATAATGATGGGCTGAGCCGCGCGTCCGGACAGCCCGTTCAAAGGCAGACCCTGGCGGTATTCGCCCGTATCGAGCAGCAAGCGGTCGCCCGGCTGCAGGCGGCGTAAATAATCGCGGTAATCTTCCGCGCCCGCGCGGTAGTCTGCTGCGGCGACCGCCCCCGCCAGCATGCAGCACAACAGCGCGCAGAGGGCTTGCCGCATTCAGTCCGCCGTGTCGGGCAGCGGCAGCCCGCTCCTCAACAGATCCAGCTTGCCATAGAGCATGCGGGTCATGCCCGTCACACTTTGCCGCCCCGTATCCACCACGATGTCGGCCACTTCGCGATACAGCGGGTCGCGCTGCGCGTACAACTCTCGCAGCCGGGCAAGGGGGTTCCCGGTTTGCAACAGCGGACGATTACGGTCGTGCCGTGTGCGCTCATACAAGTGTTCAGGCGTGCCGCACAAATAAATCACCACTCCGTTTTTCCGTAAATTGTCACGGTTAACGGGTGACAGCACCGCACCGCCACCGGTGGCCAGCACAATCCCTGACAAAGCGGTCAGCTCTGCAATCGCCGCCGTTTCACGCTTGCGGAAACCCGCCTCGCCCTCGATTTCAAAAATAACCGGGATCTTGACGCCGGTGTGTGCCTCGATTTCGTGATCCGAATCATAAAAGGCACAGCCGTAATGCTTGGCCAGCAGCCGCCCCACCGTGGTCTTGCCCGCCCCCATCAGACCGACAAGGTAAAGATTATCGTGCTTGCTCATGGCGCGATTGTAACGGACAGCCTGATAGACGGCGGCGTAAGGAGGGGAGCGCGATGGAAGAAAATCCGGGCGAAAAAAAGCGCGGGGTTGTCCCGCGCTTTGGATGGGGGAGCGTAATCAGCGCAGTGACAAACGCTCGTCGAGAATGCGCGGGGTGAGGAAGATAATCAGCTCGGTTTTGCTGTTCGATTTTTTCGTGGTCTTGAACAGCCATCCAAGCCCAGGGATATCACCCAACAGCGGCACCTTGCTCACGGTTGAAGTTTCTTCGCCGTCAAAAATTCCGCCCAACACCAGGGTTTCGCCGTTTTTCACCCGCACCTGAGTCTTGATCCGCTTGGTATCGATTGCGGGATTGTCTGCAAGAGCCAACTGGAGCGCGCGCACCGAATCCTTCTGCACCTCAACCGTCAGAATGACCGCATCGTTGTTGAGAATCTGCGGATCGACCAGCAAGCACAGGAAGGCGTCCTTGAACGTTACGGTAGCGGGATTGTTTGCCGTCCCGGGCGTAATGTAGGGGATTTGCGTACCATTGAGAATCACCGCCGGTTTTTGATTGGTGGTCATCACGCGCGGATTGGAGATCACCTTGCCCCGGTTTTCCTCCTCCAGCGCCCGCAACTCCAGATCCAGCATGTTGCCGTTGGCAGGATCCAGCAGGCTCACCAGCAGGTTAGGGACGACTAGAGGCGGGAGTTGTCCGCTACCACTGGCGTTGCTGGCATTGGCGCCCCCAACCGCGAAACTCAGGCGCGTCCCCAGGTCACGGCTCCAGCCATCGTTTGCCAACACCACGCGCGCCTCGATCATGACCTGACGCGCAGGCACGTCCAGACGTGCGATCAGTTCACGCACCTCCTGAATTTTGCGCGGGGTGTCTGTGATGATCAGCGTGTTGGTTTTCAGTTCGTACGTGGCGCGACCGCGTTTGGTCAGCACTTTCTGGTCGCTCTTGCCCTCGCCCTGCTGCGAGGCTTGCGCCACGGCTCCGCCGCCCAGGCCCTGCGCTTGCGCCGAGCAGTTGACGCCACCGCCAGCCGAGTTGAGGAAGGCGCCCATGGAAAAACCGTACAGCATGGTTTGCGCTTCATCCGCCCGCATGTAGTTGAGCTGAATGTATTCGGTAGACAAGGGTTCCAGATCTGCCACAGCCGACTTGGCTTCGTACTCGAGTTTTTCCTTGGTCAGCAGTTCGTCCTTGGGCGCAATCCAGATGACGTTGCCATTCTGGCGTTTGTCCAGACCCTTGGTCTGCATGATGAGGTCAAGCGCCTGATCCCACGGCACGTCTTTCAGGCGCAGGGTGAGGTTGCCGGTCACGGTGTCGCTGGCGATGATGTTGAGGCCGGTGAAGTCGGCAATAACCTGCAACACCGAGCGCACTTCGACATTCTGGAAGTTGAGCGAAAGCTTTTCGCCGGTGTACTTCACCTTGCCGTCAGCGGTTTTCTTCTGGGCGTCATCGCTCTTTTTGACTTCAACGATAAAGTTGTTGTCGGTCTGGTAGGCGGAGTATTCCCAGCCACCCTTGGGTTCGATCACCATGCGCGTGTTATCGCCCAGTTTGTAGGTTTCGATGATCTGCACCGGAGTACCGTAATCGGCCACATCCAGACGACGCTGCAGCGCCTTCGGCAATTCGGTACCGACAAAATCGACGATCACGCCGTTGGACTGCTGGCGAATATTGATGCCTGCCTGCGCATCGGACAGCGTGGTCACGATACGTGCCTCGCCCGCTGCACCGCGCCGGAAATCGACATCGCGGATACTGTGCGCTGCCGCACCAGGCGCCGCCTCGGAAAAATGCGGACTGACATTCACCGGCGCGGCGCCTGCGCCGGCATCACCCAGCGCAACCAGCAACGACTTGCCATCGATCTGGGCATCGTAGCCAACAGATTTATTCAGGTTCAACACCAGGCGGGTACGCGTACCCGCCTGCACCACGTTCACGCTCGACAGCGGTCCGATATTGGCTTCCACTGTATTGCGTCCCATGGCATTGCCGGTGTCGGGCAGGTCAAGTGCGATGCGCGGCGGGTTGCCTATGGTAAAACCCGCCGGGATGGCGGTCAGTGCATTCTTCAAGGTGACGCGTACTACGACTTTGCCTCCAGGCAGAGTCGTGGTCTCGACGCTTTGTACCGTGTTGCTGGTAGGCGGCGCGTCGGCGGCGCGCGCCGCGAGCGGCAACACCAGACCGGCGAATAGGGCGATCCCGAACAGATGGCGGGTCATTTTCTGGGCAATTTTCGGCAATGCGTTCATGTCAGCCTCTTTGGAATTCAGTGCAACAAATCATTCTTGCAAAATCAGGGTGCTGGTGCGTTCGGACCAATCTCCGGCGCTATCCTGGACAATTTCACGCAAGGTCACTTCACTATCGCTGATCTGCGTGACGAGGCCAAAATTCTGGCCGACGTAATTGCCTTTTTTGACGTGGTATATCGCGTTTTCCGGCGTTTTGATCACCGCTTGGATTACACCGTTTTGGGAAAGAGCACCCACCATTTTCAGCGTCTCCAGCGAAAAGGCTTCCAGCGGCTCTTTCGGTCGCGTCAGGTCGGGTTGCATCCCGCCGCCGCCCCCAATCGAGAGCTTTCTCGGCTTGAAGGGATCAGGCAGGTCGAACGCGTTATACGTAAACGGCTCGTAGACCTTGACCTCCGGCAGCGGCTCGATCTTGCCCTGCATATCCTTGCCGGTCTCGGCAACGAAGGTTCGCAGATCGTCCATGCCGCCGCCGCCGCAGCCGCTTAACCCCAACACCATCACAATACTGGCCAGGCGCTTCATTTCTTTTGCTCCTTGGCTTGATTTTTTCCGGCCTTTTTATCACTGGCTTGTTTCTTACTGGAGTTGATTTCTTCGTCGTCCAGATAGCGGTAGGTTTTGACAGTGGCATCCATATTCAGTACACCATCCTTGACCGGCTCCATCGCAATATTCTGCAAGGTCACGATGCGTGACAGTTTGGAGACGTCACTGACGAAGGCAGCAATGTCATGGTAGCCCCCAGTGACTTTGACGCGAATCGGCGTTTCCGCGTAAAACTCGGATGCAGTTTCAGCTTCAGGCTTGAACAGTTCGAACTGCAGGCCACGCCCCAGACCTGCCTGGTTGACGTCAGTGATCAGCGCATCCATTTCCTGCTTGTTCGGCAGTTGTTTTAACAATGCACCGAAAGCCTGCTCAATATCTGTCAGCTGCTTTTTATAAGCGTCCAGATTGATGGCCTGGTTTTTCTTGGTGGTGAACACGCCGCGCAATTCGGTTTCCTTCTGCTTGGCCGCATCCAGCGTCGTCATCCCGCCACGCCAGTCAAACCACCAGCCCGCCGCCACGATGGCCACACACAACAACCCCAGCGCCACCAGCTTGGTCGGCAACGGCCAGTCAGCCAGCGTTTTCAGGTCGAGTTTATTGATGTCGTCCAGGGTCATGCTTTGCCCCCCTTATTTTTTGCATCTGGTTTTTTTGTAACCTGTTTGTCGTCCGCCTGCTGCCGAGTCTGCTTGACCGTCAGCACAAACTCGTTGGCACGCAGATTGTTGACTGTGGCCGCCTTGATTTCGACCAGGCTGGCTGATTCGAACCAGGGCGAATCATCCAGACTGCGCATCAGGGTGGAGACACGTGCGCTCGACTGGGTGTAACCGCTGATCGTGACAATGTCACCCGCCTGTTTGAACGACTTGAGATAAAGCCCATCAGGCAGCAGGCGAATCATCTGGTCGAACAGGTGAACGACTTCGGTACGGTTGGATTGCAAGGTTTCGACAACCTGTTTGCGCTCCAGCAAGGCCTGGGTCTGTTCGCGAATTTTTTTGATTTCGCCAATCTCGCCATCAAGCTTGGCGATTTCCTGCGTCAGAAAAGCATTGCGTGCGTCCTGTGCAGATTGCCGCGCGGCGATCACGGTATGCCCTAGCACAACGACTACGACACCCGTCGCGACAGCGATACCTAGCAGAATATTGAACTGGCGGCGGCGTGCGGCACGCGCCAGCTCTCGGTGGGGGAGGAGGTTAATGCGGATCATTGTGGGTCAAACCTCCGCATGGCGAGGCCACAGGCGACGAAAAGGGACGGCGCATCGGCGGTCAACGCCTGTGGCCGGATTTTGGAGCCGACTGCCATGTTGGCAAACGGGTTGACGACCATCGTCGGCGTGCCGGTACGCTGGGCAACCACATCATCGATGCCGGGAATCATGGCACCGCCGCCGGCCAGCAGAATCTGGTCGACCTTGCGATACTGAGTGGAAGTGGTAAACAGTTGCAGCGCGCGACCGATTTCCATCGCCAGCGTTTCGCTGTAAGGCTGCAACACTTCCATGTCATAGCTTTCCGGCAGCGTGCCCTTGCGCTTGGCAATTTCAGCTTCTTCGCTGGTCATGCCGTAGCGGCGCGAAATTTCGTTGTTGAGCTGGTTGCCGCCAAAGCCATGTTCACGCAAATAAACCGAATCGTTATCGTGCAGGATGTTGATGTGCATGTTCTGCGCACCCACATCGATGATTGCCACGGTTAACCCGGCGCCGCTGCTGGGCAGCAGATGGGCAATCTGTTCATACGCGGTTTGCGTGGCATAGGTTTCGACGTCCATGATCAACGCCTTGAGACCCGCCGCCTCGACTGCGGCCACACGGTCTTCGACTTTTTCCTTGCGCGCAGCGGCGAGCAGTATCTGCACATCATCCGGACTGCCGGGCGATGGCCCCAGTACCTGAAAATCCAGATTCACCTCGTCCAGCGAAAAAGGAATGACCTGGTTAGCCTCGGTTTCCACCTGGTTTTCCAGATCAAGGCCTTTGAGGCTGGCTGGCGCCAGAATCTTTTTGGTGATGACAGCCGAGGAGGGCAGCGCAAGCGCGACGTTCTTGATCCGCGTGCCCAGATTTTTCCAGGCGGAACGCAAGGCGTCGGCCACCTGATCGAGGTTGGCGATATTGCCATCCGTCACCGCATCCTTGGGCAAGGGTTCGATGACATAGCGCTCTACCCGCAACATCCCTTTGCCCGCATCGGACAACTCGACCAGCTTGATCGCGGTCGTGCTGATGTCTAGCCCCAGGATGGGTAGACCTTTGGCGGACAGCCAGTCCAGATTGATATTCAGGTGCAAGGGTTTTCCTTTACGCTTCTGTGGGTTGGCGCCTTTTCTTATTATTGTTTTTAGATGCTAGCAACAACACACGGTTTTTAACAGTTTTTTTCTCGCCACGCTGCAGGAATTGAACACCTGTGTCCAATTTCCAACACCACTAACGCCTATAATCGCCGGAAACTTTAGGCATCACATTGAAGGAATCAGATGTTTTCCAAATGGTGGCATTACGCACTGGCTCTGATTGTCAGCCTTGGCGTGGTCGGTACAGCGCTGGCCGGGCTGGCTGCGGCACTGATTTACCCCAACCTGCCTCCGCTTGAAGCACTAACCGATTACAAACCCAAGCTGCCACTGCGGGTGTACACGGCTGACGGCGCATTGATCGGCGAATTCGGCGAGGAGCGCCGCGCCTTCATTGCCATCGACAAAGTCCCGCAATATATGAAGCAGGCGATCATCGCTGCCGAGGACGAGCGCTTTTACAGCCACGGCGGAGTGGACACACTGGGCATTTTGCGTGCGGCGGGATCGAACCTGTTGTCCGGTGGCGCCAAGGAAGGCGCTTCGACCATCACCATGCAGGTGGCGCGCAATTTTTTCCTGTCGAACGAAAAAACGCTCACCCGCAAGCTGTCCGAAGTCATGCTGGCGATGAAGATCGAGCACAATCTGTCGAAGGACAAAATCCTTGAGCTGTACATCAACCAGATTTACCTCGGTCAGCGTGCCTACGGCTTTGAAGCCGCAGCGCGTACTTACTTCGGCAAGCCGATGCGCGAATTGTCGCTGGCCGAGTTCGCCATGCTGGCGGGGCTGCCGAAAGCGCCGTCGCGCTACAACCCGGTGGTCAATTTTCCGCGCGCCAAGACGCGTCAGGAATATGTGCTCGGACGCATGCGCACGCTCAAATTCATCGACGAGCCGACCTGGCAGGCTGCCATCAAGCAGAAACTGGTCATCCGGCAGGCGCGTCAGCAAACCGACGTGGCCGCCGATTACGCCGCCGAAATGGTGCGTCAGGCGCTGTTCGAAAAATACGGCGAGTCGATCTACAGTTCCGGCTACAAGGCCGTCACCACGCTACGTCGCGCCCAGCAGGCCGCAGCCGACCTGGCGGTGTGGCGAGGCATTGTCGATTACGACCAGCGCCATGGCTACCGCGGCCCGGAAAAGCAGATCCTTCTACCCGTCGACAAGGTGGAACGTGCAGCGGCGATCGCCAATGCACTGGAAGACCTCGCCCCGGTCAGCGACATGCAGCCGGCTGTGGTGGTGAGCGCCAGTGCACAATTGATCCGTGCACAGTTGCAGGACGGCACGGTGGTCGAGATTGCCGGCAACTCCCTGCCATGGATAGCGAACTGGGTCGCTGGCAAAAAGGGACGGCAACTCACGCCTGGTGCAGTGGTTCGGGTGCAAGCCGTGGGCAGCAAGCCGCAATGGCGGCTGGCGCAACTGCCCGAGATTGAAGCTGCATTGGTTGCACTGAACCCGAATGACGGCGCCATTACGGCACTGGTCGGCGGGTTTGATTTCAACCGCAACAAGTTCAACCACGTCACCCAGGCCTGGCGGCAGCCGGGGTCGAGCTTCAAGCCGTTTATTTATTCGGCTGCGCTGGAAAAAGGCTATACCCCGGCGACCATGATCGACAACATGCCGTTGACGCTGGCTGCCGAGGAAGCGGGCGGCACCGCCTGGGAACCGAAGAACTACGACGGCAGCAGCAGCGGCCCGGTACGGATGCGCACCGCGCTGACCAAATCGCTCAATCTGGTGTCGGTGCGTATTCTGCAGGGGATCGGGCCGTATTACGCGCGCGACTATATCCGCCACTTCGGCTTCGATCCGGCGCGCCATCCGCCCTATCTCACCATGGCGCTGGGCGCCGGCAGCGTCACTCCGCTGCAGATGGCCGCAGCCTATGGCGTGTTCGCCAATGGCGGCTTCAGCGTCAAACCCTATCTGATCGACAAGGTGACGGACAAGGACGGGCACCTGCTGATGCAGGCCAGCCCGCAAAAAGTGGGGGGTAACGCGCCGCGCGTGATCGACCCGCGCAATGCCTGGCTGATGACCTCGATGATGCAGGACGTGGTGCGTTACGGCACCGCCGCGCGCGCCGGCCAGCTGGAACGCAGCGATCTTGCCGGTAAAACCGGCACCACCAACGATGCGCGTGACACCTGGTTCGCCGGTTACAACCCCGACCTGGTGGCCATCACGTGGATGGGCTACGACCAGCCGCGCTCGCTGGGGCACGGCGAAACCGGCGCGCAATCGGCGCTGCCGATCTGGATCAACTTTATGGGTCCGGCGCTCAGAGGGGTACCGCAAACAGGCTGGGCAATGCCCGCCGGGATTGTGGCGGTGGACATTGACCCGGCCACGGGCGCCCGCTTCTCTCCAACGATAGTGGACGAGTTGCTGGGGGATTTGCTGGGCAACAAGGCGACCCGCATGACGGAACATTTTTATCAGGAATTCCCGCCACCTGAAACGCCCGCTGCAAACTCGGGCGCCAAGCCCGCCGCACCGGCAGAGCCGGAGACCGCCTCGCCCTGGACGCCATTATGAAAAATCAGGACATGCGCCGTCGCATCGCCCATGCGGCGGCGCGCTTGCTGGCAGAAGACGGCAGCCTCGACTACGGCAGCGCCAAGCGCAAGGCAGCGCGCCAGCTGGGTGCACCTGACAGCGGCAGTCTGCCTGACAACCAGCAGATCGAAGAGGCATTGCGCAGTTATCAGGCGCTCTACCAGGCGGATGAAACCCGCGTCCTGCTGGCGCTGCTACGGCAAACCGCCATTGATTATATGGAGCAACTGGCTGCGTTCGACCCCCATCTCACCGGCTCGGTGCTCAATGGCACAGCCGGCCCGCATGCCGACATCAACCTGCAACTCTTCACCGATGACCAGAAGGATGTTGAATTCCTGCTGCTGCGCCTCGGTTCCCCTTACCAATCCGGTGAATATCGCACAGCCGACGCCCTCGGCCGCGCCTATCCCCGCTATCTCATCAACGACCCACGCGCACCCGTTGACCTCGTCGTCTACCCCGCCTCGGAACTCCGTAACATGAAGCGCCTGCAAGCCGACGGCAATCCACGCCGCCTGCGTTTACCCCAGGTGCGCGCGCTGATTTGACCCATTCTCATTGCACCCCACCCTGGCATGGAAGCTGCTGATTTGCACCCTATGATTCTTTTGAGTAAACGGCCGTGATTCGATTTTTCCGACACTACGTGCCCCTGAATTTATTGTTGCTGGTGCTGATCGAAGCGCTGATCCTCGTTGGCGCCCTCTACGCAGGTGTCAGCGCGCGCTTCCTCGACAGCGGCGTGATCTCACGCGACTTCAGCCCGCTGCTGCCGAAGGCGCTGGTTTTCACCTTTGTAATGCTCGCGCTGATGACCGCCAGCGGCCTTTACAGCCTGGAATGGCAGGGTGGCGTACGCGCGCTGTTGCACCGCCTGGGTCTGAGCTTTGGGCTCGGCCTGGTGGCCATGAGCCTGCTGTTTTATTTTTTCCCCGCCCTGCTGGTCGGCCGGGGCGCCTTTCTGCTGTCGTTCGGTTTGGCCCTGCTGGGCATTTTGCTCAGCCGCGCACTGTTTCTTCGCTGGGCGCGGGTGGGCGCGCTCAAAACCCGCACCCTGGTCATCGGCACCGGCAGCCGCGCGGCGCATATCGAGTCGATCCTGGCCAAACGTGGCCATGCCAGCAATACCCAGGTCATCGGCTACCTGCCGATGGGCGGCAGTCATCATTTCGTCGACTTTGCCCGTATTCTCGACACCCAGGAACCGCTGCACGAACTGGCTCAGCGGCTGCAGATCAGTGAAATCATCATCGCCGTTCGCGACCGCCGCGGCGGTGGCATGCCGGTGCAAGACCTCCTCAAGTGCAAGTTGCAAGGCATGCGCATCCTCGAGCTATCCAATTTCTTTGAACGCGAAAACGGCCATTTGCAGCTCGACTCGATGAATGCCAGCTGGATGATCCTGGCTGAAGGCTTTCATCAGGGCATGGTGCGCGACACGATCAAGCGGATGTTCGATCTGCTGGTCAGTGCGGCCATGCTGGCCGTCACCCTGCCGATCATGGCGCTGACCGCCCTGTTGATCAAACTGGAAAGTCCCGGCCCCGTGCTCTATCGTCAGGAGCGTGTCGGCCATGGCTGCCGCAACTTCACCATCCTCAAGTTCCGCAGCATGGACATCGACGCCGAAAAAGACGGCAAACCGCGCTGGGCGGGCCAGAACGACAGCCGTGTCACGCTCACCGGCCGCTTCATCCGGCGCACCCGCATTGACGAACTGCCGCAGATTTTCAACGTATTTCTCGGCGACATGAGTTTTGTCGGCCCCCGCCCGGAACGCCCCTATTTCGTGGAGGACCTGACGCAGAAAATCCCTTATTACGGCATACGCCACACAGTCAAGCCCGGCATCACCGGCTGGGCACAAGTGCGTTACCCTTACGGCGCCACCGACGAAGATGCCATGCACAAGCTGCAATACGACCTCTATTACGTTAAAAACCACAGCCTGTTCCTTGATCTCATGATCCTGTTCCAGACCGCGCAAGTGGTGTTGTGGGGTAAGGGCGTACGCTGACCGCGTACGCTCCAGCAACCGACCATGTCCCACACCCTGCTCCTGCTGGCCGCCATCGGTTATGGACTGGCGGCGCTGACCTATCTGGGCTTGTCCGGCCTCATCGTGGCCAGTTGGCGGCGGCGGCCGCAGGGACGCTTGCTGCTGCTCGCCACCGGGCTCAGCGCCATTTGGGGGGCACTATTGACGCTTACCATATGGGGCGCGCTGCCGCCGCGGCTGGGACTCGCCGCCGAAGTCGCGCGCAACGGCGCCTGGCTTGCTCTTCTACTGTATATCCTGCAGCTGCGCCTGCCAGCGGGCGCAGCGCTACCCGCGCCGCTACGTCTCATCCGCACCTTGGCCGGCATGCTTGTCTTCGGACTGCTCCTCGCCAGCGTGTACCCCTGGATCGCCCCGGGCCAGCCCATACAGACGGGCGGCAATCTGGGGCTGGTGCTGCTGACCGTCATGGGTCTGGTGCTGATCGAGCAGGTGTATCGCGGCGCCCGTTCGGAAGACCGCTGGGCCATCAAGTTTCTCTGCCTCGGTTTGGGCGGGCTGTTTGTGTACGATTTTTATCTCTATGCCAACGCGGCGCTGTTCAATGCCCTGGATGCCCATGTGTGGGCGGCTCGTGGGTATGTGGCGGCGCTGGTGACGCCGCTGATCGCGGTCTCCGCCGCGCGCAATCCGGAATGGGCGGCGCCGGTTGGACTGTCACGCAGCATGGCTTTCCACACCACCAGCCTGCTGGGGGCTGGCGTGTATCTCCTGCTGATGGCGAGCGCCGGCTATTACCTGCGCCTGTTCGGCGGCGAGTGGGGCGACGTGGTGCAAACCATATTCATTTTCGCCGCCGCCATATTGCTGGTGCTGCTGATGCTTTCCGGCACCCTGCGTGCCCGCCTGCGGGTGTTCCTGTCCAAACACTTCTTCAGCTACCGTTACGACTACCGTGAAGAGTGGCTCAACTTCACCCGCACCCTCACCGAAGGCCGGCCCGGCGAGCAACTGTGCGAACGGGCGGTCGAGGCGCTGGCCCGGCTCATCGAAAGCCCCGGCGGCGCGCTATGGATGCGCGAAGGCGATGTCGGTTATCAACGCGCCAGCCACTGGAACTGGGCCGACATCCACGGCACCGAGCCGGCCCATTCACCCTTCATCCAGTGGCTCACCCGCAAGCAATGGGTGGTGGATCTCGACGAGATGAAAACCCGCCGCGACCTTTACGACGATCTTGATGCACCCGCCTGGATCCAGCAAACTGGCGGCGTCTGGCTGGTAGTGCCGCTGATGCTGCACGAGGAACTGCTCGGTTTTGTCGTGCTGAAACATTCATTGGGCAACATCCCTTTCAACTGGGAAGTCAGCGACCTGCTCAAGCTAGCGGCTCGTCAGGCCGCCGCGCACCTGGCGCAGATGCGCGCCTCCAACCAGCTTATCGTGGCGCGTCAGTTCGAATCGTTCAATCGCACCACGACCTTTGTCATCCACGACCTGAAAAATCTCGTTGCCCAGCTCTCCCTGCTGCTGGCCAATGCCGAAAAGCACAAGCACAACCCCGAATTTCAGTCTGACATGCTGGACACCGTTGAAAACGCTGTCGCCCGCATGAACAAGGTCTTGGCGCAATTGCGCCGGGGCGGCGATGAAGCACGGGCGGAGTCGGTGGCACTGGCGGATATTCTGGCCGATGCCGCTGCCAGCAAACAGGCCTTCAAGCTGCGTCCCACGCTAGACTTGCCCCCTGCAAGCCTGCGGGTGCGTGCCGAACGCGAACGCCTCACCCGCGCCATCGGTCATTTGCTGCAAAATGCACTGGAAGCCACGCCCCCGACCGGCAGGGTCACGCTGCGTGCATTTGAAGAATCCGGACAGGCCATCATTGACATCATCGACTGCGGCAGCGGGATGGACGACGAATTCATCCGCACCCGGCTGTTCCAGCCGTTTGATTCAACCAAGGGCGCAGGCATGGGCATCGGCGCGTATGAGTGCCGTGAAACCCTGCACGCGCTGGGCGGCAACATCGAAGTAAGCAGTACGCCAGGCAGCGGCACCCATTTCCGCCTCCGCCTGCCGCTGGATAATCATTCTGGAGGAGACGCCGCATGAGCGACGCCAAACAAAAAGTTCTACTGGTGGAAGACGACCCCGGGCTGCAAAAGCAGATGAAATGGAGCCTGAGCGATTACGAACTGATAGTGGCCGCCGACCGCGACAGTGCCATTGCCCAGTTGCGCCGGCACGAACCCCCGGTGGTGCTGCTCGACCTCGGCCTGCCGCCCGATGTCGACGGTGCCACCGAAGGCCTGGCGACCCTGCAGCAAATTTTGTCGCTCGCCCCCGCCACCAAAGTCATCGTCGTGACCGGCAACCTCGATCGCAACAATGCGGTGAAAGCCATTCATCTTGGCGCCTATGATTTTTTCCAGAAACCCTTCGACCCCGACGTGCTGGTGTTGATGATTGCGCGCGCGCTGCATGTCCAC
>Ga0315270_10000848_pt1 | contig 16451 bp, 23 predicted proteins | sample C1_bottom_MG_FD_204932 | JGI IMG/M metagenome (GOLD analysis project Ga0315270, IMG submission 204932) | Sediment microbial communities from Yellowstone Lake, YNP, Wyoming, USA - C1_bottom | ecosystem: Environmental > Aquatic > Freshwater > Lake > Sediment | place: USA: Wyoming | collected...
AGAGGATCTCCAAGTTTACTGAGAGTTTCCAATAAAAAATGATCGTCAAATAACCCTAAATCATTCACATTTTTCATGTCCGTACTTTTTCTTGCTAAATTATAAAAATATCCAACAAAAACAATCATAAGTTATTAACAATCAATATTATATATCAACAATTGGTTTTTAGAGATGCCCTTATGTATTCACTTTGTTTTGAGATACTGATGGTGGTATTCATTAAATTTTTTGTCAACTACCAACAAATATATAAAAATTAGTCGTTATAGCCAAATGTTCATTATATTTGTAACGAACATTTGCTCATAACATGGTACGACCGAAACGAATACGAAAGATGACTAATCCCCCACATTTCAAGGGATTCAGGCCTATAGGCCTGCCGGAAGAAAATAATCCGGTAGTTTTAAATTACGAAGAATACGAAGCCATCAGGCTAAGCGACTTTGAATTATATAGTCATTTGGAAGCTTCACAGATCATGGAAGTTTCGCGCCCGACGTATTCGCGTATTTATGAAAGCGCCCGCAGGAAAGTTGCTGAGGCCTTTGTGCTGGGCAAGGCCATACTTTTTGAAGGAGGTAAAGTGTTTTTCGATACCGAATGGTTCTCGTGTAACAGTTGTGGCTGTTGTTTTAACCATCCTGAGAAAGAACAGAAAATTAACAATTGTACACTTTGTGGTTCAACTGACATTGAACAATACACTGAAAATACTCAGTTAAACCCTTCAGAAGATCGTTGTATTTGCCCGAAGTGTGGTCATGAAAAGATACATTCTCCGGGTGTTCCTTGCCGAATTGAGATCTGTCCGAATTGTAACTCCCATATGGTTCGAAAAGGGACGCCACACCATCATCGTAACAGAAACTGTAATTAAAATAAACAAAATATGAAAGTAGCAATCACATCAACAGGGAATAGCCCTGATTCAACCCTAGACAGCCGTTTTGGCCGCTGTTCGTACTTCGTGATTTACGACACCGAAACTCATGCCACAGAGTACGTTCCAAATCAGAACAAAGAAAATGTAGAAGGCGCAGGTCCCGCTTCAGTTCAGTTAATCGCATCGAAGGGGGCTGTAAAAGTGGTATCGGGTGAGTTTGGCGCTAAAGTAAAATCGCTTTTCGACAGTCTTCAAATTCAGTTGGTTGTACTTAACGATCCTGAAAAAAAAATCAGTGAAATTATCAAATTGTTGAATCATAACTAAACGAACATGAAATCAATCCCCGAAAAAGTAAATACTGCATGGAATACACGACAAGAAGCTATCGTTTTCTCTACGGTAGATAAAAATGGAATACCGAATTCTATTTATGCTACTTGCGCTTCAAAATTTAACAATTCGATATTTGTAGTTGCCGATAATTTTTTTCACAAAACACGTGAAAATATTCTTTCAGGAAGCAAGGCAAGCATCCTTTTCATTACGAAAGAAGGTACTTCGTATCAATTGAAAGGCACTATAAAATATTATACCAGCGGCGAAATTTATGAAGATATGAAGAAATGGAATCCAGAGCGGCTTCCGGGCAATGCCGCAGCAGCATTGCAAGTTGAGGAAGTATATTCAGGTTCTGAAAAATTAGTATAACTGTAAAAATCAACATTATGCCACAATTGGATGGAACCGGCCCAGAAAAAAAAGGCCAACAAACTGGCCGGGGATTAGGAAAATGCAAAAGTGTGCCTGAAGAAGAAGCTCTCGAAAAATTGGGTACAGGTATGGGCTTGCGCCGGAAATCGGGTGGCGGAAAAGGAGAAGGCAAACGCTTAAAAAGCGGTTTGAAATAGTGTTAACCAAAAGAAAAGGAGGTTATTATGCCAGGATTAAACAGAAAAGGCCCTCAAGGTGAAGGACCGATGACAGGCAGAAGAATGGGTCGGTGCAATCCCGATAACAAGGGAAAGACCGACGAAGAAATTTTACAGAACAAGGATTCATCCCTGGAACCAGGTCAGGGTCTGGGACGCGGCTTTGGATTAGGACGTGGGCAAGGGTTAGGCCGAGGACAAGGTGGGTCTGGTCGTGGACTGGGACGGCAGAACCGTTTCAGAGGTGGAAATTAAAAATCCGGGAGGGGCAAATCACCCCTCCTTCATTCAATAAACAAACTTAAAAGTAAAAACATGAATAAGAAAATTGCTATTCCGATGGAAAACGGAGTTTTATGTGCCCATTTTGGGCATTGCCAACAATTTGCAATTGTTGAAGTAGTAAATGGTGTAATTACCAATGTAAAAGAAATAACACCGCCCGAACATGTGCCGGGTTTATATCCGCGTTGGGTTGCCGGGTTTGGAGTAACCGATGTAATTGGCGGAGGTATGGGACAGAAAGCGATTGATTTGTTTAATCAGCAAAACATTAATGCATTTGTTGGCGCACCAATGAAACCAGCCAGAGAACTGGTCAGCGATTTTATTGCCGATAAACTTACCCTGACTGCCAATTATTGCAATCACGATGGAAATCACGAGTGTAACCATTAATTCTTTTTAAAATGAAAAAGTTAGCATTAATCGCAATTTGTGGAATGTTGATGTTTTCGTGCAATCAGTCACCAAAACAGGCTGATACCACGGTTAAGGATGCCATAAATGGGATAGTTTCGGAAGCTGTTCGGGATGGAGTATTTATCCATATTACCGAAAGCTACAAAGATCCCCACCGGGTCTTGATGCCACTGAAGATGGCAGTTATGATGTCAAAAGACAAAGATGTATTGGTTTATATGGACATTCATGCCGTTGAACTTTTGGTTAAAGGTGCTAAAGACCTGAATTTTGCAGATTTCGAATCAGCCCAAACCTATATTAAAGAATTGGTAACCAATAAAGTTGGTGTTTATGCCTGTCCAACCTGTTTGAAAATTGCCGGATTTAATCCCGAAGATTTAATGGAAGGTGTGCAAGTCGCACAAAAGGATAAATTCTTCAACTTCACCAAAGGCCGCATCATCACATTGGACTATTAGAATGTTTGTTCCGATTAGAAAAAAGGAAGTGATTTCGGATTACCGGTGTTTCTTCTGTTTTGCCAAGGCTTTTGAACGGTTGCTTGAAAAAGAAAATCTTTCGCCGGAAGAAAAGAAATGCTTTGCCAGCAATATGTTTGGTTTATTCAACGAGGTCAAGCACGATTTCTCAATCCCGATGATTTCGCGCGAGTTACATGTTCTTTTAAAACAGTACAGCAAAAATTCCGATCCTTACAAAGAAATAAAAAAGCAAAGCAACGATTTGGTTTTGGGGATGTATGCCGACTTGAAAAATATTGTTTTTCAATCAGGAAACTATTTCGATACGGCTTTACGACTTGCCATTGCCGGAAATATCATTGATTATGGTATTGGCAACAACTTTGATTTACCAGGGACGATTGACAAAGTCCTGAATTCGGAATTTGCCATTGACGATTCGCTTGAATTAAAACAGGCGATTTCTGAAGCAAAAACAGTGCTTTACCTGGGCGACAATTGCGGTGCGGATAGTTTGCAAAAAGCCGGGAGTTCCGCCATCCTCGCGTGTTTCGATATCGTCGATATATTTAAACTCTCCCCACGGATTGGTCCAGTCTACAGTTCCACCTCCCGGATTGTCGGGAACAGAGCTATTATAAATCGCAGAATTAAATACAAGTACACCGGAACTTCCAGGTCCCCCCAGGAACTTATGGGGTGAAAAAAATATTGCATCCAGAGCCTGAAGCGGATTTTCCGGGTGCATATTTATAGACACATAAGGAGCAGAAGCAGCAAAATCGATAAAACATAAACCACCATTTTCATGCATAATCTGCGCCATTTCATGATAAGGTGTTGTTATACCAGTTACATTTGAACAGGCCGTGAATGAGCCTATTTTCATTTTCCGATCCTTGTATTTGCCTAATTCCAGCTTTAATTGTTCCACATCAACCAACAATTCCTTATCCGGATTGAGCTGAACTACATCGGCGATTGTCTCGAACCAAGAGGTGTGATTGGAATGATGCTCCATATGAGTGATGAAAACAACCGGGCGATCTTCAATAGGCAGAGCGTTGAGCTTATCAATTTTGTGCATTGCCCTGAAACCCAAAATTCGTTGAAATTTATTAATTACTGTGGTCATTCCTGAACCGGCAGTAATAATCACATCGTTCGGACCGGCATTGACGTGTTGTTTGATCTTTTTCTGTGCCAGGTGGTAAGCCTTAGTCATTAAGGTACCAGTTTCGCAGGCTTCGGTATGAGTGTTGCCCACAAATGGCCCAAACTGGTTGGTAATTTTCTCCTCAATTGGACGGTATAATCTGCCGCTGGCAATCCAGTCAGCATAAACGATCTTTTTTTCACCGTAAGGCGATTGAAAATTTTGATCAATTCCGACAATGGAATCCCTAAATTTTTTAAAATATTCTTCCATCGAATTGTTCCTGAAGAGTGTCAATTTAATTACTTGAAAAAAGGGTGCAATATTCGAATATCGCACCCTTCTAAAATGATTTGTTACTTTTTCTTTGCTGTACTGATACCGAAAGGCCAATACAACGGGCAGAAGCTGATAAAACTTGTAAGTACAAACACAACACCCAAAACTAACAGGATAATTCCCAATGTGCCGGTTACAACTTTTGCAAAGAATAAAATTGCAAATACGACGGCAACCAGTATCCTGATCACCTTGTCAACAGTACCCATGTTTTTTTTCATCTTAATTAATTTTAGAAACGCATTTATTTTAGTCCAATTCTTTTGAAATCGCAATGGCGGCAATGGTTCCATCAGCAACAGCAGTAGTAATTTGCCGGTATTTTTTGCTGGTAACATCGCCAACAGCATAAACTCCGTCGATGTTGGTACGCATATCTTCGTTGGTTTTAATGTATCCCCATTGGTCGAGTTCCAGGTTTCCTTTGAACAGGCCAATATTGGATTTAAATCCGGTAAATACGAAAACGCCGTCGCTTACCAATTTCTTTCGTTCCTTCGTTTTCATGTCTTCAATTTCTGTTATAATCTTATCGCCTTCTTTCGCAAAATTGCGGGGCTCGTGTTCGTACATCACGGAGATCTTTGGATTGGCCAACAATTTTTCCTGTGCCTGCTTGTTGGCAGTCAACTTGTCGAATTGATGTACCATGGTAATTTTACTTGCAAACCGGGCAATGAAATCCGATTCTTCAACCGCTGAGTTTCCTCCACCAATAACAACCACTTCTTTATCGACAAAATATTTGGCATCGCAGGTAGCACAATACGAAATGCCTTTCCCTTTCAATTCTTTTTCGCCGGGTGCGCCGGTGAAATTCGGAGAGGTTCCGGTGGCAATGATGATTCGTTTTGCCCTCAATGTTTCGAATTCGTCAATGATCACTTCTTTCTTTTCGAGGTCAACTTTGGTCACATCAACGGCAACTTTGTACACGGTACCACATTGTTTGGTTTGTTCGCTCATGTTGTGCGAAAGCATATAACCGGCCTGCGGTTCAATAAATCCGGGGTAATTGGAAACTTCATGAGTGGTAGATACATGTCCGCCGGGCAAAGCAATGTCGACTATAACTGCATTAACTTTTGCCTGACACAGGTACAATCCAGCAGTTAAACCACCTGGACCGGCGCCCAGAATAATCACATCGAAATCGAAAACTGAAGGTTTTATCTGCGACTTGATTGCTTCAACCTTTTCTGCCGGAATCATACTGTCGAGATGGCTGATAATATCACTGCGTCTGATCCCTCCGGATAGTCTATCGGCAACTTCTTTCCCGTTATCGAAAAACAGCAAGGTTGGCGATGACTTTACGCCAAGTTTCTCAGCAAGTTCCTTGTTCTTCTGCCTGAAGATTTTCATAAAAGTAATGTCGTCCCCGTATGTTTTTGACAAACCTTCAAATTTGGGTGCTAAAGCTTCACAGGGTGGGCATTCTGAAGAATAAAAATCAAGAACCACTCTTTTTCCAAGAGTGACTTCATTTTCGAATTCGGATGCAGTAATTTCTTTCATTGGGTTATTATTATTTGATTTCGATTTTAAAATCATTCTTCGTTAAAATAGGCGCCGAAGCCTAATTCCAGCAACTCTTTCACCGGACGGCAATCAGTCGAGCAAACCGTTCCGTTTTTGTTTTTGGCTACCGACCCGCATCCACCTCCGCAAGCCAGTTGAACACTGCAATCTTTGCATTCAGGAATCGAAACTACATCACGGGTTTCCCAGGCATTAACAAGTTCCAGCCTTTGCGTTACATTTGGATAAAATGTACCCAGCGATTCGTCAGCCTTTCCTACAGTTGCGGTACATGGATAGATGTGACCGGTATAGTCGAAAGCCCATTCGGTTTTACAGGCCGGGCACGAGTCGAACAAAGGATCGGGCAAATTGCCATTTTCGGAAAGAAATTTCGAAACGGAATAGGCAGGTTTATAAAATTCCAGAATATGCGGATGTTCTTTGGTCAGCGCATATAATTTTTCGTAGAGCGATGTCCGGCTAAACAGTTTATCCTGTGCCGACTGACAATGATGCAATTCGTAATTGCGGCCAATCTGTGTTTTAAAAAAGGCACTTGTAGTCCAGTGTTTATCAATTGCGAATTGCGCCAGATCAGAAAGGTTTCCAATATTCTCCTGATCAATAACCATTCTTAAATTGACCGGAAGATGGTTGGCAATACAAGCGTCAACGCCATCGATAATTTGATCGAAAGTGCCTCCCCCACCTTTCAGGAACCGGCGGGTATTGTGCACTGCGGAAGTTCCATCAAGGGTGATCTGTATTTCGCGGACACGTCCCTGTTTAAGAATGTCGATATAATCAACCAATGTATAGCCATTGGTCACAAAACACACATCGGTTTTCGCCTGATTTGACTTTTCAATCAGGTACGAAATTAGTTCCTTTTGTTTGGGTGAATTCAGCAGTGGTTCGCCGCCAAAAACGGTGATGTATTTTCGTCTTCCGGCAAATTCATTCCGGATATATTCAAAAAATGCGTCGATAATCTCATTGCTCATCGCACCTTGAGAAGGGGCATATTCGTCCTGGTAACAATACGAACAGGCAAAATTGCAACTGTAATTGGGAACCAAAAACAACTGAACTTCATCGTCATCGCGGTTATCCACGAAATCGAGGTATTTACTCCTGAAAAGCTTGCTTTCTTCCTGTTCATCAGCCAGATAACCTTTTTCCTGCAATTCATGAATAAAACTTTCGTCTCCGGGAATTTTTGACGTTCTGGCCTGATGCACCTTTTTAGCGTCTTCTGGGCTTAAAATATCTGCATTACCAGTGAGAAGATTGACAATAAAGAAGTTTTCAGAATCTTTAATTGCAGAAAATATATTGTGTTTCGAGAAATACATAGGTGAGTGATTTAAAAAAGTGCTTAAAAGAGCGCCTTTGTATTGGCACTCTTTCAGCACTTAAAAATTAGTCATGACAACCAGCAACGATCTTTGATGTTTTTGCACAACATTGAGCTACTTTCGCCTGAACAACAACTTTTTTTCTGATTAAACTTTTCATTGTGATTTATTTAGAATTATTAAACTAATAAAACTTCGATGATATTGACTGAAAAAAAGTGAACTTTCTCGCAGTCATAAATTTACTGTTTTTTGCTAATTATTAATTGCTGCAATTGCATTTTCCTGAAGGTCTTTTGCCACTAATTGTCCAGCTGGCCACTTTAATCTTGCCTTTTTCGTAGGGAGCCGACTCTTCAATAATCTGAAACCCGGTAAATCCAGCCGTTTCAATCTGATTAAGGTACTCATCGCGGGTTACCGAACCGGCCCAACACTCTGCAATGGCTTCCGGATCGTTTCTGTATTCGTCCGGTACCGGACTTGTCGAATAAATGTCGCTGACCACAAAACGACCCCCTTTCTTCAAAATTCGGAAGATTTCATTCCAGACAAGTTGCTTATCAGCCGCGTGATTGATAGTACAGTTGGAAATAACAAGGTCGGCAATTTTGTCGCCTAGTTTAATTTCTTCGAGGGTGCTTTTTATAAAATCAACATTTGAAACTTCCAGGCGCTCTGCCGTTTTACGGGCTTTTTCAATCATTCCGTCCGAGATGTCAATTCCATAAACAAATCCATCTTTTCCAACAGATTCTGCCATACGCATGGTATCGCTACCCCTGCCGCTTCCTAAATCGACACAAACTTCGTTGAGTTGCGGCTCAGCATAATTCACTGCACCTCCGCAGGAGAGGCAACAATCGGTGGTGGCCAGTTCACTGTATCTTTTATTAATTTCAATTAAACTCATAGTCTAAAATTTGTAATTTTCTTTTGCTTCTGCCTGACCAAAATTATCTCTAGGACAAAGATAATAATTGATTTCAATAAATCGTATTAATGACACCTAAATCGTATTAATGACACTAATTTATTCCTGATTGTTGTCCTGTTGTTTTATAAAATACTTTGTAGAATATTCATTAATTGTTGCTTGGTGTGCACGCCTGGTTGTTTGTATTTGATTTCACCGCTTCTAAAAATCATGAGGGTGGGAACGCTCTGAATCTGATAGCGCGCAGCCACTTCCTGATTCTTATCCACATCAATTTTAATGACCCTGATACGGTCGCCAAGTTCGGTTGCCAAGTCTTTTAATATGGGCGATTGAACTTTACACGGTCCGCACCACAATGCATGAAAGTCGATGATGACGGGTTTTGTATCGTTTATAATGGAATCAAAGTTTGCTTTCATTTTTCTTATTTTTTATTCACTCTATTTCGTTCAATTTCCTTTTCCAGATCGGCGCCATGCAAGTTTTTTGCTACGATGATTCCACGGCCATCAATTAAAACATTGAAAGGCAATCCCTGAATGTTATAAGTATTGGTAACCGGAGATCTCCAAAACTTCAGATCGCTAACCTGAATCCAGTTTATTTTATTCTTGGTTACGAAATTTTCCCAATTGATTTTTTTTGAGTCCAGCGAAACCCCATAGATTTCAAAACCTTTTCCGTTGGTAAAGGCGAGCTGTTTATATTTTGCATACAATTTTGCTAATTCCGATTGTTCCTCAACGCATGGAGAGCACCAGGTACCCCAAAAATCGATTAACACCAGTTTGCCTTTCAGTGAAGACAAGGTTACCGTATCTCCTTTCAGTGTTGGCAGCTTTATTTCCGGAGCTTTATTCCCTGGTTCAAGCCCAATTGACTGGGCCGATAAAGTTGAAATAGTAGACCCAAATAACAGAAGTGCGATTGACAAAATCAGAATTCTCATCATGAATTATTAAAAATTTATTCAGACACCGGATAACCCTTGTCCATCCAGTCGACTTTAACATTTTGCGGCAGGTTCAGCAGTTTGTAATTTGTAAACTGCATATCCTTTAAAAGCTTCATAGCAGGTCTGATATTTGGGCACCTGGAAAAAGGACAACACCCGCAGTAAACCACAATGGATGCATTCTTTGGCAATTTACCAACCTTTTGCTTCAGGGTATTCAGATTTTCAGGCATCATTGCAGGGCCAATATCTATCGAGCCTTTGATAATGGCATCCATACCAATGCAATATACTATTGGCTGCGGTGCTTTTGGATCACTCAAAACCTTGGCTAGGTCAGCCGGAGCCAACAATTGCTGCGGTGTCCATGGGTCGGACTGTCCCTGAGCAGATAATTGATTGGTTGAAAACACCAAAATTGCCAGTGTAAAAAATAATAAGATTTTTGTTTTCATTTTTTTAAATTAACTGATAATTAATATATTGGCTGTATTAATATGCTTTAAATCCTTCATCCAGAAATTGCTTGAATGAATCAACATCAAGATCATACGCCCTTGGCGAAACAAGCAGGTTACCGTCTCCATCGAGTATTACATAGTAAGGCTGAGAATTGGTTCCGAATTTATTGGTTTGAATCTCAGTATTTTTCTTTCCCAGTAATTTCACTTCCTTGCCGTCTTTATTGGTGTACCATTCTTCTTTTGGCATTTCAATAACTTTGTCGTCCACATAAAGGGCTACCACCACAAAATTTTCCCGTAATCGTTTGAGAACCTGTGGATCACTCCAGACCCTGTTCTCCATTTCACGACAATTGGTGCAGCCATGACCGGTAAAATCAACAAAAAGAGGCTTTTTCAACGCTTTCGAAACTCTAAGCGCCTGATCGAAATCAAAATATCCCTTCAAACCATAAGGGAGTTTTAGCTGGTCGGCATACCTGGCGACTTCGGTTGTATTTCCTGCGCTGTCATTAGTTCCACCTTCCATGTTTTCTCTCACGATAGCATTGATATCAAAATCCTGGGTTTCAGTAGGCGGAAGCCATCCGGATATTCCTTTGAGTGGAGCCCCGAGTAGTCCAGGAATCAGGTAAAGTACAAAGGTGAAGGTGAAAATGATTAGAAGAAGCCGGGGAAATGATCTTACAACCGGATAGTCACTGTCGTGTGGAAACTTTATCTTTCCAAGCAGGTAAAAGCCCAACATTGTAAAAAGGACAATCCAGAAACTAAGATAAATCTCACGGTCGAGAATTCCCCAGTGGTATGTTTGATCGGGTACGTTCAGAAATTTTAGGGCAAAGGCCAGTTCAATGAAACCAATAACAACTTTCACCGAATTGAGCCACCCTCCGGATTTGGGCAAACGATTCAGCCATTGCGGAAAGAAGGCAAAGAGGGTAAATGGGATGGCAAATGCCAGCGAAAAACCAAGCATCCCGATGATTGGTTTTAAGATCATGCCACCAACGGCCTGAACCATAACCGTTCCAACAATAGGGCCGGTGCACGAAAATGAAACAAGTACCAGTGTAAATGCCATAAAAATGGTTCCGGTTATGCCGCCCTGATCTTCATATTTCGCGCTTTTATTGACCAGCCAGCTTGGCATTGTTATTTCAAAGTAACCAAAAAATGAAGCAGCGAAAATCACAAAAATAAGGAAGAACAACACGTTGGGAATCCAATGGGTGCTTAGCCAGTTACCAAAGTCGGCACCAAAAAGAACAGAAATAAGCACTCCGAAAATAACGTAAATGGCTACAATCGAGAATCCGTAAACAAGTGCATGAACTTTACCCTTGGAGCCACTTTTCATGAAGTACGAGACAGTCATTGGGATCATCGGAAAAACACATGGTGTTAGAATAGCCAATAATCCCCACAAAAATGCCTGAAGGAAGAACCACCACAACGTTTGGTTCTTTCCTGTAAAATCATCATTATTTGCTATTGGTTTAATCTTAGTTTTTGAGGCATCGTGGGTAGGCAGCTCATTTAAGGCTTCAGGAATAGCATTGGGAGTTTTATCTGGTTTAGCAACATCACCAACTTTCAGATTACCAGCCGTATTGTTTATTTCAGGAACAATAAATGAAAATTCAGTCTCCCCCGGAATGCAACTTTCATCGTTGCATGACTGAAAAGTCAGGGTGCCTTTTACTGTAACCGGTTTGTCGGTCAGCACTTTTATCTTTTGAATGAATGTGGCCGATGTACTGAAATACTGCACCTTCATATTGAACATCTTATCATAAACCTGCTCAGGTTTGGGCTCACTTATTGCTCCTATCAATTCGATTTCAGGAACCTTTTCAAATTTAAATTCAGTTGGCATTGGGCCTCCGTCAGCCAAATGCTGTGAGTATAAATGCCATCCCTGATCAATGGTAGCTACAAATTGCAGTTCATAAATATTTACCCCGGTTGCTTTAGTTTTAAACGACCATTTTACCGGTTCGTGCATTTGGGCTTCAGCAAAAACAGGAAACAAAAGCAGGAAAGGCAATAAGGCAATTCCAATTCTTTTTATTCCAGAATTAATGGCATAATTCCGAATTTCCTTCAAGCGGGATGAACCATTACCATAAACAATAAATTTGGTTGTTTTTCCCATCTGGTTAAACTTTGTGTTTTGATAATATCGCAATGTGATTTGTATGGTTCTTAATTTCTGTCAGAATAGATAAACCAGCTTTATCAGCCAGGTATTGAATTCCACCGTTTGCCTCGTAAGTTCTGAAATTCCTATAGTGTTCCGCTCCGGCAATAAATTCAATTGTTTTTACAATTTTCCCTGCAAAATCACTCGGAATCGGAATCAGGTAATCGCCAATAATAATCGTATCTGCCACCTCAGCTATTTCATTCAGAAGCTGAACACGATCTGCTTCATTCACTTCGTGAATTACATAGGTCAAAACAGCATAATCAAAACGTATTTTATCTCTGGAAATAATATCATGCAGGTAAGCATTCCTGAACGACAATTTATCAGTTGGCTTTTTGCTCAGCTTTTGATTCGCCTTATCAATATTTCGTTTCGACAAGTCAATGCCTAAAACTGATTTGCATTTATCGGCAACCGAAAAGCTAAAATAACCGGTACCACAACCTATATCAATGATGCTGCTGTCAGAGTCAATAAGCTCAATAATCTGCTCAAAAAGCATTTTCTGATTCGGAGCTATAAGCCGGTCATAGAACTCTCCATCATACCAGTGGTATTTGTTTACAATCGCAGTTTCTTCCATGTGTTTATTTCTTTTCTTCCATTTTTCATTCCAGCTCATCCAACCGGTCATTGGCCGAGTGTACCATCATAGCGACACGAATAAAAGGCGCTCCCATTAAGAAAAAGCTATCATTTCTTCAACAAATCCTCGGTTATTGCTTTTTTGAATGATTCTTTTGGCATAGCACCTTTTACCACTTGTGGAGTTCCATTCATTGGGCAAAAGAAAATAGTTGGAATACTCTGAATGCCATAGGCACTGGCTATTTCTTGTTCGGCATCAATATTTACTTTATAAATGTAAATTTGTCCGTTGTAATCTTTCGCTAAATCTTCCAGGATAGGTGCAATCGTTTTACATGGACCGCACCACGAAGCATAGAAATCTATGATACAAGGCTTATCACCCAAGTACTTCCAATCGGTTGGATTCTTTTCAAAATTCGCTACTTTTGAAATAAATTCAGCTTTAGATAAATGAGTTGGCCCAAATTTACTATCATGATAAACTTGGCTTTTTGCAATTTCTTTTTCTCTGTTAATCCAGGCAAATGATCCTGCAATAAGAGCGAGCATTATACCCACATAGATAATAACTTTCTTTTCCATATTCTTAACTTGTATGTTCTTTGTACTATTTGAAAGAATTCAATATTCTTTCTTGATTTTCAGTCACTTTCCATTCAAGTAAAAGCTCATTTAGTTTCTCACTAAAATCATGAGTAATTTCAAATTGTTTCACTAATTTTTCGGAAGAATATTAACTTTCTGTTCTTAACTTTCTGTTCATTTGGCCGATTTCCTTTAGTAATCAGACTTTATAAGTTAAACTTCCATTCGGGCATGATGCAACGCACTGCAAACATTTGGAGCAGGTATAACTGGTGCCGGGTTTTGCCATAGCTGGTTTATAAAGGCTGTATTTAGCCGGTTCCATCGCAACGATGTAGCACTTTTTATCACAAATTCCGCAATTCTTGCAAGTATCTTCATTCAGTTTTATCCTAAAGATTGAATATTTATTGAGTAATCCGGAGATCCAGGCAATCGGGCAACCGATTTTATGGTATTGGTACATTTGCTTGATTTTACCATCTTCGCCACCCATGCTCATCAACATTTCCATGATCAGTCCCATCGGACAAACCCACCGGCAAAACACTTTTCCGAAAATAACTCCCAGAAATACGCCATAAAACAGAATGTACCACAGCGAAATATGAAATTGCGAAATTCCTATATACAGCGAAACACCCAATATTGCCAGGATAATCATCCGGTTGCTAACCAATATCTTTAATACTTTTCTCATCTGTTTTGCTTAATATGATTTTACATTCCAGGTAAACGTGGAAATTTGCCAACCTTGGTTAATTTCGAATAGGTTCCCCAACCTTTTTTCATCCAGTGTCCAACGATTGGCATTGGGATCAGAAATGATTTTGTACTGTTCCTGAAAACAAAGGCAGCACCATCGCCGGTATCCATCACACAAAGAATATTCAGGTGTTCCTGATAGCCTTTTTTATTGTTCGTACCATTTTCTGATTCGATGATATTGTGAGCGGCATTCTGGCCCATCAATTCAGCAATGTGCCCTTGTTTGGCAATCCATTCAGGGCCTTCGATGGCTGCAATGTCTCCAATCGCATAAACATCTGGGATTCCGCGAACCTGGCAGAAATTGTCAATCCGGATAAATCCAGCTTCAGTTAATGGCAGATCGCTCGATTGTAGAACGCTGTGTCCAGCCGATGCTGGAATAAACAGAATCAAATCGGCATCCAGTTTCGATTCATCTTCAAACACTACCGATCCGGGTTCAAAACCGGTAATCTTTTTACCAAAGCGCTTTGCAATTTTGTATCTGTCAAACAGTTTATTGAGCATTGGCAGCGCGCCTTTTCCCATTCTGGCACCCGGTTCTTCCATAGGCGCAAAGAATGTCAGCTCAAAATTCTGCTTGATTTTTTTCTTCTTCAGAAGATTGTGGATATTGAACATCAATTCGAATCCCGGACCGCCGCGAACTGCCGATTTATCTTTCGGATTTCCTCCAAAACCAACAGCAATTTTTCCGTAACCTTTCCGGATTAACGCATCAATCTCATCGCGAATTGCCAGTGAAACTTCAGGCTTTCCGCAAATCGACAAGGTATTTTCAATTCCTTTGTGCTTCATCTTATCGGCGCCAAAAGCAACCACCAGATAATCGTAATTCAACGTTTGATTGGTGCAAACTACCTGATGGTTGGCTGCATGAATCTCTTTTACAGAATCAACAATTACTTCAAACGGGTATTTTTTCCGGATGTCAGCAAGGGATACTTTCACATCGTCAAATTCGACATTACGAACCGGAACCCAGATGGAAATCGGATAGATGTACATATAATCCCGGTCAGAAACCAGGGTTACGTTGAACTTTCCACTTTTCTGCAATTCAATAGCTGTCTGAATTCCGGCAAAACCACCACCTAAAATCAAAACTTGTTTCATATCTTTCGTTATTCTGATAAATCGTGATTTATTATGGCTTTGAAGTAGTCACTTTCGTGGCAACCTTCCACCACTTTAACCAGCTCTCTTTTCACAAAAAGCAACAACGAAGGTTCACTGGTAATCTTGTAAACCGGATGAATATCCAGAACCTGACTGACATCGGCGACAAAAACCGTGATGGTCTGACTTAAATGCAAGGCTTCGGCAATACTCCGGAAAGCACACCTTGAGGATTCATTTTCAGGATTGTGGATCAACAGGGCAACGCGATCTTGACCTTCCATTTTTTGCATAAGATCGGTGTAAGAAAAAACGTTTTGCATAGGTGTAAATTGTTAATTATCCAACTTTAGCAATCTCTTTCACTAAAAATTCTTTCGTTTTGATTCCAACAAAACGGTTTATTTCAGTTCCGTTTTTAAAAAGAATCAGTGTTGGTATACTTCTGACCTTGAATTTATTGGCCAGCGACTGGTATTGTTGAATGTCAACTTTCCCGACATGCGAGTTGCCCGATAATTCAGTGGCTACATCGTTTAAAACGGGCGCCATCATGCGGCAGGGAGCGCACCAGGTTGCCCAAAAATCGACCAACACCACTTTGTTTTTCGTCTGTTGCTGAAAATTCTGATCAGTAAGGGTCAATACTTTTGCATTGTCGGCCACCATTGGCGTTTTTTTTATTTGCGCCATTGCGATGGATCGAAAAATGAATACTGCGACGACTAGAACTCCTATTACAATTAATGTTGTTTGCATATTCTATGTTTTGTTTTTGTTTTTTGAATTACGCATTTACTGTTGTTGCAAATTCTTTCTCTAAGATTGCTTCAACCTGCACCTTTGTCTGGATTCCTGTTGTGGCTTTTATAATTTCCCCGTTTTTGTAATAAACTGTAAACGGATATTCCGGAAAATTTTGAACTTCAGGTAAATCACGAATAAAATACGATTCAGGATTATCATATTCCATGTCATAAAACTTTATGTGAGTGTATTTTTTCTCCAATTCCTCCGCAACCCGGTAAACGGGTACACACAAAGGGCCCATTCGTCCACAGATAAGCATTACATTTTCATTTTCATTGATGATTCTTTCGTATTCTTCGGCGCTTTCAATGTGATTTAAGTTTGTGTACAACATGACTGCCTTGTTTTAATGGTTACGACACAAAACTACATCACAAAATAGGAGGAGTAAAGATTTTCGAGGTGAAGCGCATCGGCTCCTGAATTGAATTGCGACAACTTTTTTATTGATCTGGATTGACTTCACTTGTTAATTCCGAAAATACTTAAAAATGAAGACTGGCTATTATTTGTGAAACTTTATATAGCTTTCGCTTTGTTTATAAAGTTGATATAAATTCATAATAGTGTAGTTGACACCCAATTAATAAGAAGGCTCAACCGATTTCAGTTAATAATGTTTAAAAGGTGCAAAATCGGG
>Ga0315270_10000849_pt1 | contig 16451 bp, 21 predicted proteins | sample C1_bottom_MG_FD_204932 | JGI IMG/M metagenome (GOLD analysis project Ga0315270, IMG submission 204932) | Sediment microbial communities from Yellowstone Lake, YNP, Wyoming, USA - C1_bottom | ecosystem: Environmental > Aquatic > Freshwater > Lake > Sediment | place: USA: Wyoming | collected...
ACCGACGCTGCTTGACGGCTCGCAGTGAATTCCCCAGAACAGCAGAAAATCCCGGATTGCGTCACCTGCGGCGGCTGTTGCGCTTGGTCGGCAAGCTGGCCGGTGTTCATCGGCGACGGCGACAGCCAGGGCATCCCGGAAGATCTCATTGATTTCGAGCATGGCCGCATGCTGTCGCACGGCAATCGCTGCGCGGCGCTGGAGGGGACGTTGAGTGAAACAGTAAGTTGCAGTGTCTACGCCAACCGACCGCTGGTGTGCCGGGAATTCCAGGCGGGATCGGCGGACTGTCTGATGGTGCGCAGGACGCTGGTACCCGAATTTATTCCTGGGGTACTGGAACTGGGATAGCGGGTTTCTTCTTCGCCGCAACGCGCTCCTTGACCGCCGTCTTCTTCGCCGGCAGATGCGTGACGTTCGCCACGGGCTTCTCCGCTTTGGCCGGAGTCACTCCACTACCCTGCGCCAGCTTGAACGCGGCCATCGCATCGCCGACAATAACTGTCTGCGCACTCAGGCTTTCCGAGGCAGCCGCCATCTGTTCCACCAGCGCCGCATTCTGCTGCGTCACCTCGTCCATCTGGGTCACCGCCAGGTTCACCTGCTCGATGCCCTCACTTTGCTCGGAGGAGGCGGTGGCAATCTCCGCCATGATGTCGGTCACCCGTTTCACCGCCGCGACGATCTCCTGCATGGTGGCGCCGGCCTGATCCACCAGCTTGGCGCCGGCATCCACTTTATCCACCGAGTCGCCGATCAGGGTCTTGATTTCCTTCGCCGCCGCCGCCGAACGCTGCGCCAGGTTGCGCACCTCGCCCGCCACCACCGCGAAGCCGCGGCCTTGTTCGCCCGCCCGCGCTGCTTCGACTGCCGCGTTCAAGGCCAGGATGTTGGTCTGGAAGGCGATGCCTTCGATGACGCTGATGATGTCTACGATTTTCTTCGAGCTGTCGCTGATCGAGGCCATGGTTCCCACTACCGCACCCACCACGGTCCCGCCCTTGACCGCCACATCCGAGGCGGTGACCGCCAGCTTGTTGGCTTGCCTGGCGTTCTCGGCGTTCTGCTTGACCGTGCTGGTCAGTTCTTCCATCGAGGAGGCGGTTTCTTCCAGCGAGGCGGCCTGCTCTTCGGTCCTCTGCGACAGGTCGGCGTTGCCCATGGCAATCTCTTTTGCCGCAACATCGACGCTGCCGACGCTGACATGCACGTCCTTGAGCACGCCGATCAGCTTGGCGTTCATCTGATTGAGGATGTCGAACAGTTTGACCAGATCGCCATCACCCGAGGCCGGGAACGGGATCGACACGTCCCCTCCAACGACGCGGATGGCGGCTTCTATCGCTTTCCTGATCGGTTTTGCGACTCTGCTCGAACACCTTGCACCAAATACGATTGCGGTTATCATGCCCGCCGCGCTCAGGCTCAGTAAAGTCGTTGCCGCGCCGCCGCCGGGCAGGGTTGCCGCCACCACGCCAACACCCGCGAACAGGACGGAAAGTATGCCTGCCGTCCACCAGCATCGCGCATAGAATGAAATGCGGCCCATGCGTTGCAGTGCGCCGATCAAGCCCGTGCGAAAAAGCACGCCGCCCTCCAGCACGATGCCGTGTGCCTGCCCCTCGCGCATCTTGCGATACAATTCCGCCGCACCGTCGATTTCCGCCCGCGAAGGCCTGGTGCGTACCGACATATAGCCGGTGATGCGCTCGCCGTCCATCATCGGCGACACATTCGCCTTCACCCAGTAGTAGCCGCCGTTCTTGCGGCGGTTCTTCACCAGCCCGGACCATGGTTTGCCCGCCTTGACGGTGATCCAAAGATCGGCGAACGCCTCCGGTGGCATGTCGGGATGACGTACGAAGTTATGCGGCTGACCCATCGACTCGTCACGGGAAAAGCCCGAACTGAGAACAAATGCCTCGTTCACATAAGTAGTGCGTCCTTTGGGATCGGTGCGGGATACGATGACTTCGCCTTCCGGCAAGACATACTCATCGTTGGTGACCGGCATGTTGATTCGCATGATGTTCTCCTATTGCTAAAATAAACAACCGTCGGTTACTGCACTGCCGCCAGTTGTGTTGCTTCAATCAATTCCATGTCGCGGCTGCCCATGAGCTTCTCGATATCCACCAGAATCAACATGCGCTCGTCCACCGTGCCAAGACCCAGCAAATACTGGGTATCCATGCCTGTGCCGAATTCTGGAGCAGGCTTGATCTGCTCCGTCTTGAGCGTGGTCACGTCGGACACGCCATCCACCACCATGCCCACCACCCGCTGGGCGATGTTGAGGATGATCACCACGGTGAACTGGTCATAGCTCACGTTGCCGAGGTGGAATTTGATGCGCATGTCGATGATCGGCACGATATGGCCGCGCAGATTGATCACGCCTTTGATGAACTCGGGGGCGTTGGCGATATGGGTCACCGCATCGTAGCCGCGAATCTCCTGCACCTTGAGGATGTCGATGCCGTATTCTTCCTGGCCCAGGGTGAAGGTGAGAAATTCGTTGCCGCCCGCCAGCGCGTCGATGGCGGCGGGTTCTTGCCCTGCTCGCATTGTCTGTACCCTCTGGGGCATAAATGTCATTTGCGTCTCCCCTGTGCGATGCGCGGAACTCACCAAGCCTTCGCGCCGATTTTGAATGCAGGCGGGAATATTGCATAACTCGGACAGGCTTCAATGTTCGGCTATGAGTTGTTGCGCGATATTGATATAGATCAAATGAACATGCGGGTTTCATGCCGGAGCCGTGATCCGTGACGACGATGCGGATCAAGTTGCGCTCCAGCTGCATGACGGATAGCGATAGGCGCATCGGGTGGCGAGAAGCTGTCAAGCGTGTTCCGCCTGGTTTCTCATGTGATCAGGGGAGGGGCAGCGTAATTCGCGCGATCAATCCGCCGCCCGGGCGCGGCAGCAGTTCCAGGCGACCGTGGTGGGCGCGGGCAATGCGGTCGACGATGGCCAGCCCCAACCCTGCGCCGCTGACATTGCTGCGCGCGGCATCGAGGCGGGTGAAGGGCCGCTTGAGGCGTTCGGTTTCCTGTTCCGGTATCCCTGGGCCGCGGTCGCCGACCTCGATGTGGACGCCGTGTTTATCCCGGCGCAGGGCGAGCAGCAAGGACGCGTTGCCGGCATGGCGCAGCGCGTTGTCGATCAGGTTGACGACGGCGCGGCGCAAGCCTTGCGGGCGTAATTGCAGCGGTGGCAGGAGCGCCAGATCGCTAGCCAGCGGGACGCCGCGACGCGCATAGTGCGCCGCAAGATCGTTGAGCAGGGCGGTCAAGTCGGTCTCTTGCAAGGCTTCGCCGGAGGTCTCGCGGGCGAAGTCGAGAAACTGGCCGATGGTCAGATCCATCTCTTCGACATCGGCGATCATGCTGTCGCGCGTCGGTGTATCCGCAGCAGAAAGCTCGATCATCTCGATGCTCATGCGCAGCCGCGTCAGGGGCGTGCGCAGATCGTGCGAGATGCCGGCCAGGATCAGCGCGCGATCATTGTCGAGGCGGGCCAGGCCGGTCGACATCTGGTTGAAGGCGCGCGCCAGGGTGGCGATTTCGGATGGCCCGTGTTCTTCCACGGGCAGCGGCGTGCGGCCCTGGCCGATGTCGACCGCCGCATCGGAGAGTGCTTGCAGCGGGCGGGTGACGCGAAACATGATCAGATATGCGCCGCCGAGTGACAGCAGCAGCGCCGCCAGCCCCCAGGCGATCCACTGCCACGGCACGGCCCGCTCGATGCGCTCGCGCGGCAGTCCCACCCAGTATTCGCCTTCCTCTCCCTCGTCGATGCGGAAGCTGACGAACACCGCCTGTTCGTCGTTCAGGTTGAGCGTCAGGCGCGTGCGAGGCCCGAGCTCGCTCTGCAGCCGCGCGGCGACCAGGTGCAGCAGCGAGCGATCCGGCAGCGGCGCGACGATGTCGTCGGCCTCGGCGGGATAGATGTGGATGCCTTCGCTGTTCGACAGATCCAGCAGCAGGGCATGGCGCTTGTCGGGCTGGGCGTTGATCAGGGCGCTGCGCGTCAGGTTCACCATGCTGACCATCAGTTGCGATAACTGCCGGGCGCGCGGCTCGCGTTCGTAGGCGGCGTAAATATTGAACCAGGCCACTACCGACAGCAGCATCAGTACCGCGATCAGCAGAAAGGTGCGCCATAGCAGGGTGCGCGGCAGGAGGCGAGTCAAGCGTGTTTGACTCCATCCGGGACGAACACATAGCCGAATCCCCACACCGTCTGGATATAGCGCGGCTTGGCGGGGTCTTCCTCGACCAGTTTTCTCAGCCGCGAAATTTGCACGTCGATGGAACGGTCGAACACGTCGTATTCGCGACCGCGCGCCAGTTCCATCAATTTGTCGCGGGATAGCGGCTGGCGCGGGTGTTGCACCAGCACTTTAAGCACCGAAAATTCGCCGGTGGTAAGTTGGGCGAGTTGGTTGATCTCGGCGCCCCGGTTCAGTTCGCGCGTGGCGAGATTCAGGCTGACATCGCCGAAGGTAACGATTTCCTCGCTGGTTGCCGGCGCCCCCGGCGGCGGCGCGGCGCTGCGTCGCCGCAATACGGCATGGATGCGCGCCACCAGTTCGCGCGGGTTGAAGGGCTTGGGGAGATAGTCGTCGGCGCCCATTTCCAGGCCGACGATACGGTCGATATCGTCGCCTTTGGCCGTCAGCATGATGATCGCCAGATCGTTGTTGGCATTGTTCGCGATGTTCACTCCCCGCAGGCGGCGACAGATCGACAGGCCATCCTCGCCGGGCAGCATCAAATCCAGCACCAGCAAATCGTAAAACTCGCGGGCCAGCGCCTTGTCCATGGCGGCGGCATTCTCCACCGGCTTGACCGCAAAGCCTTGCTCAGTCAGGTAGCGATTGAGCAGTTCACGCAGACGTTGATCGTCATCAACGACCAGGATTTTCGGTTTTTCGTTCATAGGCGCAATCCTAGCCGTAACGGTGACACCACGCCAGTCCGGCATGGCGCATAAGGTAAGCGCATGTTACGCGTGTTGCAATTCCTCACAGTCCTATCGAGCCGTTTCGCGATAGTCGATCAGGTATTTGCCGGGCGTGGCCGCCGGGCGACCGAGGGTGCGCAGCAGTGCATCGAGGGAAGCGGCATCGCTGCCGCTGGCGCCCGCCTCGCCATGGAAGCTTAGACCCTTGCCGGTAATTTCGCCGCTGCCGTTGATTTCCAGGCGACCGCTCAGGGTGGCGAGGTCGACACGCAGCGCCTGGCCTTCGCCGACCAGTCGGAAACGGTAATCTCCAAGTATTCTGCCGGGTACTTCGGTCACCGCAGCGCCGCTCCACAGCAGTTCTATTTCACCGTTGCAGGAGCGATTGCCCCAGGCGCAAGCAAAGCTGTTGCCGCGAGCGCGCAAATCGCCGGCCCAGCCATAGCGGCCAAGCGCGCCGGGGAGTAGAGCCACGGCGGCAGTGGCCGGCAGGGTTACATCGAACTGCTCCAGGGAGACGCCGCCAGGCGACACTGCAAACAAGGCTGCGCCCGGGCCGATATTGATGTCCGCCGCGAGGCGTCCGCGCCACAGCGTGCTCCAGCGTATTTTCCAGCGCAGGTTCTGGACGATTTCCCAGGGCGCGGCGTCGCTGGAGCGCGCCAGCAGCGACCCCTGTCCTTCCCACAAGCGGCCCTCGACGGCGGCGAGCCGCCAGTGGCCGTTGCTGGCGCGTTCCAGCCAGGGCGTCAATGCGGTCGCTGGCCACTGAATCGCCACGGCCAGCAGGAACAACAGAATGAAAATTACCAAACCAGCGAATCGCAAGCGCATGGAAATGATTTAACCTGGCTCGGGCAGCGCGAACAGGGCGTCGATTTTTACCACGCCGGGCGTGCCTTCTGCTTCCGCTCCGTCGGTGACGTCAATGTGGCAAAGCATCAGGCGCAGGTGTGCATCGCGTTGCAATGCGGCGACCCATTCGAGCCATTGGTCGAACGGCAGATTCGCGCGCAGGCGCAACTGGCGCGGGCCTTCGAGTTGCAGTTGGGTGGCCGCAAGTGTTAGGCCACTGGTACGCGCCGTCGTGGCTGCCGCCGTCAGCAAGGCGTTGCCCTCTTGCGCCGCAGGGCCGACCGGCAGCGCCTGTAGTTGGCGGATTTCTCCGGCCTGCCGCTGTAGTGTTTCGACTTGCAGACGCAGTTGCGGAATTTGATTGTGCAGGCGGGTTCTGGCGCTGTGGGCTGACCATAGACCCTGAAGCAGCAAGGCCAATGCAACAAAAGCCGCCAGCGCCATGAGGAAGATTCGTTCGCGCGGCTGCCGCGCCGCCCACAGGCTGCGCAACCCTTGCAGACGTTCGCGGAGCGGGTTGAGTATTGCGTTCATGGCGATCCACGCATGGCGAATGTCGCCACCACACCGCCGCTGGCCGGGCGCGTGTCGCGCAGGGTCACTGTTAATCCGCGACTAGCCAGAGTAGCGCGCAGTCGCTCGGCGTCTGCGGCATTCGCCAGCACCCCAGAACCAACTACGGGCGCCAGCAACAGGCCCAGTTCGAGGCGACCGTCTGCATAAACGATGCTGCGCAGTTTCCCTTGACCGCCCAGCGCATCACCGGCGACGGCAAGCAAGGGCAGGAAATCGGTGCCGCCGAGTTGTCCACGCTCGCGCCGCAACTGGTCGTTGAGGCGCTGCATTTGCAAGGGTGGGTCGACGATGGCTTGCGCCTGCGGGTAAGCGGTGCGGAAGATATCTGTCATGCGCTGTCGCAGTTGCTCAGCTTGCCGGTCGAGCCAAAACCATTCGCCCAAACTGAAAAGTGCGTAGATCGTCAGGGTGAGCAGGCCAATGGCCAGGGCTGGCTTGAAGCCGTTCCAGCCGGAGTTCGGCAGGCGGGGCGGGGCGAATTCTCCGCTGAGCAGATTGCGCGCGCCATCGGTCGGCAAGTCGCGCCAGGCATAGTCGCCTGCTATCCGCACGGGTAGCTCGAGAGCCGCTTGCCAGGCGGCTGCGGCGGCGGCATCGAATTCCAACCCACCGGCTTTGCTGCGGGCGCTATAGACGGCGACGAATTGCGGGGCGCTGTCGTTCTTGCGGGCCGCTTGCAGCGCCAGTTGCAATTCGAGCGGCGGTTGACGGGCATCGTTGAGATCGAATGCGTAGCCTTCTTCCGTGCCGAGACGCATGAAGCCGGAGGTGTTGTCAGCGTGCAGGCAGACGCTCCAGCCGCCTGCCGGCAAGGGGGCGAGCTGAATTTCGCTCACCGCCCGCTGCGGCAGGCGCTCCAGGCTACGCAAGGCGGCGAGCAGCGTCCTGAGACGGGAGCGCGCGATCACCCAGATGGGCGTGGCCTGGCCTTCTCTATCACTATTGCCGACGACGAAATGTTCGGCATCCGCCTCGCCGATCAACTGATCTTCCAGCGCGTAGGCAATGACCTCGGGTGGACGCGAACGCGCGCCCTTGGGCAACTGCGCCTTGAGCAGCAGACATTGATCGGCGCTGAGGATGAGCTCGCAGTGTTCGGCGGCGGGCCAGTGGCGTGGTTCGCTGCGACCGCGCTGCAACTGAGAGCCATGCTCGTTGACCAGCGTCCATTCGCAAGCGGCATCGCGGCCCGGCCAGTCGGCAGTGACGAAAAGACGCAACAATAGGCTCATTCGGATTTTTGCCAGAGCAGCGCCGGCCAGGGCGTGTGCCGATCCAGCAGTGCAGTGCCGGAGGACTCGGCATTGCCGTAGCGGGCATGGATGGACACGGTGAAATAGCGGCTGCGCGTGTCGAGCCGCTCGACGCCGGCGATATTCTTCAACGCCTGAGGCAGGCGGGCGCGGAAGTCGGAGATGTCGCGAAACGGCGCACGGTCGCGGTCGGCGACGATTTGCCGGATTTCCGCAGTGGACAGATCAGCGAGGACGGCATTAAGCACAATGGCGCTGGCGGTATTGACATTGACCGGATTATAGCCCGGAAGAACGCTGACATAGGGGCGCAGCCGCGCGACGACGGCGCTGCTGAAACCGCGCACCCGCAACAGGTTGTCGAGGTCGCTGAGTTCGCGATTGGCGCTGCGGTAGGGCGGCTTCAGGCTCAGGTAGTAGGCGTCTTCGGCGCCCTCCGGGTCTACCTCGCTGTCGTTGTCGATCCAGTCAACCAGCACAGGCGCCAGCGCCGACGGCAGTTGCAACTGATCCAGCAGACGCCGCAAGACGGCCAGGTCGCCCTGGCTGATCTGACCATTGCGCATCAGGTTATTGAGATTCCACTTGGCCTGTTCGTCGGCCATGCCGCCGCCGATTTCGCCGCCCTCGGCGGGCATCGCGGGGACTACGGTGGCCCAGGGTTCGCCAAGGTGGTCGATGACGCCGGTGCGCGCGTCTTCGGCCAGGATGGCGCGCGCCCATTCGATACCGGCCAGCGACAATAAGCGGGCCTGCGCCAGGTCGCGACGGGTTTCCACCTGGCGCAGCCAGAGGTCTTGACGCCAGATCAGGGTGCTGGCCAACGAAGTTGCCAGCGCCACCACCAGCAGCGCCATGATCAGGGCTGCGCCGCGTTGCGGGATGAGACGTGCGGACGTTCTCATCAGGGCAGGGCGAACACCCGCTGCAGTTTGACGCCCTTGCCCAAGTCCATCTCCACTGCGACGGCGCGCGGCAGCACTTCCGCGTTGCCGGCGACCGGCCAGGTCAGTTGCCAGGTTCCAGCGGCGTCGAGATAGCGGAAATTCAGGCTGCCGACATCTTCCAGCAGGACATACACTTCCGGCTGCGAACTAGGCGCGCGATCAAGCACATTCCAGATCAGCAGTTCCACCTTGTCATCGCGCAAGCGGTAGCCCAGGCGGATTTCGTCGCGGCCCGCCGGGGATTTGCGGCTGAACTCGAGTTGCGCTGCAGTCGCATCGTCGCCGACTTGTTGGCGTCCCCACCATTCCGGCAGCGGCTTGGCGCCGCCACTGCCATCGCGCACCGGGCGGCGCGCCGGTTGCGCCACGTCGTTGGCAAAACGCTCGAAAAACAGCGCCACAGCCTGCCAGCGGTCACCTTCGGCCAGGCTGTGCTGGCTGGTGCGGGACATGCTGTCGATGCCGCGATACGCCATCACCGTCAGCAACGCCAGCAGGGCGACGGCGACCAGCAATTCGATCAAGGTCAGCCCGGCTGCGGGGCGAGTGAGATTGCATTTCACGCTATCCACCGGGCCTGACCAGAAAACCGTCGAACTTCGCCAAGGCGGCGCTCGAAACGGCGCCGTCGCCGGGAAACACCCGCACTTCAATGCGGCGGAATTGCGCGTTGGGCGTGCCGCCGATTTTTTCCTCCCAGCGGAAGCGAATCCCGCCTTGCAACGTTTCTCCGCTGACCATGCCGACCGGCAGCCAGTCGCGCCGGGCGCGGTGTTCTTCCAGCCGGTCCAGCGCCACCCAGTCGGCCAGTTGGCGTTGGCGGATTTCGACGGTGTTCTGCGTCGCCATGGAACCGGCGCGGAGCGCCGCCATCAACGCTAGCGCCAGAATAGCCAGGGCCACCATCACCTCCAGCAGCGTGAAGCCGCGCATGCTGGGTTTAACTAGGCGCATTTCCAACGGGTTGCAGCCACTGGTCAATTTCAGCCCGATGCGCTGCATCGTGCTGGGAAATCAGCTCTGGCATATCGCACAGCGAGACTGGGCCGACGCCTTCCTGAACCCCGCCTCTGGACCAATCCTCGGTTGACAGCGATTGCAGGGCGGCAATATTGGCCTGGCGCGCCGCGTGAAACGCCGTTAAACCGGCGGAGAGCGACAGCGAAAGATAGTTGCGTTGCCGGGCAATTTTAGCGCCTTCGAAGTCAGGAAGAAGCGGACCGCTTTCGGACAGCAATCGCTGAATCCTGAGGCCGAAACCCTCGGCTTCGAGGTCAGCCAAGTGCCATACCTGTTCAACCGGGGAGAACGTACCGGCTGGCCCTGCGGCGCAAGCGGCTTCAGCAGTCAGCAGGCCAAAAGCCTGCCGCAAGAATTCATGCATCCCGGAGAGAGATTCCCACAGTTCCTGGCGCTGTAGGCCGGAGAGCTTCATGTATCGCATGTGATTCCTTTGTCGAGGGTTACAGTTTTCATGGCTTCACCTGGTGATGTCAAGCTGAAGAGAAATATTTAACACGTCATGGCAGCGTAACAATCGCTTGGTGTAATGCACCGAGAAACTGTCAAGGAGCCGGATATGGTTAGAAAAATACTGGGTGGAATTGTCATCGACCAAATGAAGCACAGCATTGGGAAGCTGGAAAACGGCAGCTATGCAGTCGGCAAGATCAGGGTGGGGCAACAGGTGCCGCCTGAAGCGCAGTTCAGCACGCTGGGTGCAGCGTATGATCATTGGATGCAGCTTGCCCTTGCATTTCGAAAGTCCGCACAATATTCAATGTAATTGGCGCCACGAGGCTTTATCGCGCAGTGTCCGGTTGACCACTGGGTTTGCCACACCATCGGCATGTACAGCTCAGGCAGCCAGCAGTCGACACCGGGAAATACGCGAGAGTGCTTCGCCCATCATTTCGCGAGCGACCGCTGTGTCGTAATTGGCTTGTCCCCGAAGCCACCATCCGTCGCTGAGTCCAAAGTACCGGCACAGCCGCAGGTCGGTGTCTGCCGTAATGGCCCGCTTGCCTGCAACGATGTCCCCGATTCTTTGAGGGGGAACACCGATGTCCTTGGCCAAGCGGTACTTCGTCAGGCCAAGCGGCTTCAGAAACTCCTCATCCAGCATTTCGCCGGGAGACACGGGGGAAACGGTGCGCATGGTCAAATTCCTTCAGTGGTAATCCACAATCTCAACATCCTTCGGACCCTCTACGGTCCAAGCGAAGCACACGCGCCACTGATCGTTGATGCGGATGCTGTACTGCCCCTTGCGATTTCCCTTCAGAGCCTCCAGTTGATTGCCGGGTGGTACACGCAGATCATCCAGGACCGCAGACCAGTCAAGCTGTTCAAGCTTGCGGAGCGCAGGCCGCTCAATATTCACCCAGCGACGAACGCGTTTCCCGAGGAAGAGCGCCTGCGTGTCCTTGCACTTGAAGCTCTTAATCGCCATAGTCAAAGCTTAACGCGTAGCGTGCATAACGTCAAGCGTGAATACCATCTAGCGACAGCGCGCTATGGCGTCCACTAGGCGTCCTGCCGCAATGCGGGAATAGGCACTACTGCGTAACCGAGCTCGCTCAGCCCGTGTTTCAGATGCCGGGCAATGGCGACCGCCTCCGCGCCGTCGCCGTGCACGCAAATGCTTTCCACCCGCGCCGGCAGGCGCTTGCCGCTGACGCTGACGATGGCGCTTTCTTCCAGCATGCGCCGCACATGGGCGAATGCCGCTGCTGCGCCGTGGATCATCGCGTCGTTGCGCTGACGTGGCGCCAGTTGCCCGTCGTCGAGATAGGCGCGGTCGGCGAAGACTTCTTCGATCACCGTCAAACCGGCTTCCCGTCCGGCTTCGGCCAGCCGCGACAGGGCCGGCGCCAGCAGGATTAGCTCGCGGTCGATGGCGAGCATGGCGCGGCAGATGCTGCGCGCGACTTCGCTGTCGGCACAGGCGGTATTGTTGAGCGCGCCGTGCGGCTTGACGTGGGTGACGCGCGTGCCTTCGGCAGCGGCCAGCCCTGCTAATGCGCCGATCTGGTAGATGACGGCGGCTTCCAGTTCCGCTGGCGCCATCGTCATCGGACGCCGCCCAAAACCTTGCAGGTCAGGGTAGGCGGGATGCGCGCCGATGCTGACGCCGCGCTGCCGCGCCAGGCTCAGCGTGCGCCGTATCACCAGCGGATCGCCGGCGTGGAAACCGCAGGCGATGTTGGCGGAGGCGACGATGTCCAGCAACGCCGCGTCGTCGCCCATGTTCCAGGCACCGAAGCTTTCGCCCATGTCGGCGTTGAGGTTCACTCTCTTGTCCGGTCGATTCATGTTTCGTTCACTCCCGCATCCACCATGCCGCTGATTAAATTATCGCCGTAGAGCGCCGCTTGATTGACCCATCCTGCCGGTCGATGAGGCGCTAGTTCGGCGATCCATGTGCGCAATGCGGCAGCCTGCGCAAATAGCGCCGCATGCGCCTGTTCGCGCGTGACAGCAGCGAAGTTTACCTGCATGCCTGGCAACAGGTGCGCCAGTCGCGGCAGGTCGGCGCTGATTATCGTAGCGATCTTGGGGTAGCCGCCCACCGTTTGGCAATCGGCCAGCAGCAGAATCGGCTGGCCGTCCGCCGGCACCTGGATGGCGCCCGGCGTCACGCCGTCGGAAATGATGTCTGCGCCCTTGGCCGGATGATGCGTCAAGCGTGCGCCGGAAAGACGGATGCCCATGCGGTCCAGGTCGCGCGTGACGGTGTAGGCCGTCGAGAAAAATACCGCCAGTGCCTCTTCGGTGAAGCAGTCGTCCTGCGGGCCGAGTAGCACTCGTAGCGGCCCCGTGGTATGTGCGAAGCCGTGGGTATGGGCCAGTTCCACTGTGCGCGCATTGCCGGTGTCGCCGCCGGGAAGAGTGTCCCCGCTGCGCAAGGCGCGTCCGTCGATGCCGCCGATCCTCGCCCGGGCATAGGTCGAGCGGCTGCCCAGTTGTTCCGGCACGTCGATGCCGCCGGCCACCGTCAGGTAGGCCACGCCGCTGCGGATCGCGCCGATATGCAGCACATCACCTATCTCCAGCGTGATGCTACGCCAGGCAGGCAGCGCTGATGCGTTTTGATTGCTGCGGATAAGCTGGATATCCGCGTCGCCCGCCAGGGCCAGGCACAGGCTGCCCTGCGCGACTTCCAGGCGCGGCCCGAGGACGCGCATTTCCAGCGCGGCGGCGTCCGCCGGGTTGCCCACCAGTGCGTTGGCGCAGGCCAGCCACAGCGGATCGAGCGCGCCCGACAGCGCCACGCCCAGGCTGCGGTAGCCGTGGCGTCCGGCATCTTGCAGCGTCGTCGCCGCTCCGCCGTCCAGCACTTTCAGGGTGCCGGCCAAGGGCTTTCCTCCGCCACCAGAAATTGCGTACGGTCGAGCTGGCCGTGTGCGGCTTCGGCTTCCATGCTGTGAAAAGTTTCAGCATCAATGGCCTGCCACATCGCCGCGTCACCCGGCGCGAACAAGGCCGGACGCTGGCTGTCGGTCGCATCGAACAGACTCACCGGGGTGCGCCCCAACAATCGCCAGCCGCCGGGACTCTCCCACGGATAAATCGCGCACAGATTGCCGGTGACCGCCAGGCTGCGCGCCGGCACCGTCTTGCGCGGCGTGGCGAGGCGCGGCAGAGAAAATTCCGGCGGCAGTCCTCCCATATAGGGAAAGCCCGGCATGAAACCGAGCATGTAGACATGAAAGACGGTTGCGGTCATGCGTGCAATCACCGCATCGGCATCGAGGCCGCTGGCCTGGGCCAGATCGTCAAGATCGGGGCCGCCAGCGCCGCCGAAGCACACCGGGATGTGCCAGCGCCGGCCTTGAGCGACAACTTCGGTGCTGTCGCCAGCGATGCGCAGCAGCGTGATCGCCAATTGTTCCGCATCGGTTTGCAGAGGATCGAAATACACCGTCAGCGAACGGAAACTCGGCACCCATTCGCCCACGCCAGGCAGCGCATTTTCCGCATGCAGATTTTGCAGCGACCGGGCAAAACCCATCACCCGGGCATGCAGCGATGGGACTATGGTGTCGCCGAATTCCACCGTCCACGCGGCATCGCCGAGAGGCAACAGGCGTGGCGTGGCGAGTGGCGGAACAGTCACAATGGCTATCGTTTGAGTTAACCGGCTGGACGCCGCAGGCGGTCAGTCCGATCGGAACGAAGTGGAGCGGTGTTGAAAGATTTGCTTGGCATCTACCTGTTCACGCAATCGCCGATTCAACATTCAATGCCGCTGGCCAAAGATCACAGCGACGAGCATAAGCCCTATGTACGTCGATGGCAGATTTAGGATACATCCAACAATCGACAGTATTGGCATACGGCCTTGCCCACGAGACGAGATAAGCCAGACTACGCCCAATATTAAGCCCAACACTGCAACGCTGAAGAGCATAAAAATCCAGATCAGATGAGGACCTTTCGAGACCGCAAGACCGGTGTAAATGAACCCCGTAAATATGAACGCTACGCACGACACTGCACCAAGTGTTCGTGTCAAATTTGTGCGATGGCTCATGGTAATTCGTGGATGCCTGCCCTTGTGCTTACAACCTTTTGGATGAGAGACCAATCGCCTTCGATGTGTATAGGCGTTGGAGAAGAGATATCTGACTACGCAGCAAGCTTGATAACCTTGAGCGCCTTGCGCCCTTGCTCCGCGTGCCACAGGTCGTACTGCACCTGCTGACTCAGCCAACTCTCGGCGCTAGTGTTAAAGGCGATGGAGAGGCGTACCGCCATCTCGGGACTGATGCCCGAGCGCCCATTAAGAATCGCGGAAAGGGTTTTACGGCTGACCCCCAGGCCTTCCGCAGCTTCGGTGACCGTAAGACCAACGGGCTCCAGACACAGCGATTTGATGATTTCACCCGGATGGGGGGGATTGTGCATACGCATAGCAGTTACCTCAGTGATAGTCCTCATAATTAACCAGTTCCGCATCTCTTCCGATGAACTGAAACGTGACTCGCCAGTTGCCGTTCACCCACACCGACCAAATGCCTTTGCGCTCGCCCTTGAGTGCGTGAAGACACAAACCGGCCAAATCCATATCCTTGGCCGCCGTGGCTACACTGAGGCGACCGAGGATGAGCCGCAGTCGCTCAGCGTGCTGTGCCTGGATGCCTGACTTCGACCCATTTTCGAAGAAGCGGGCCAAGCCTTTGTGTTTGAAACTAAGAATCACGCACTATCGTAACCCGATACGTTACGGATTACAAGACGACGCGGCGCGGTTATCCCCTGAGCCATGAACGCCAAGCCAGCCACAGTTTGCGCAGCGGCGTCAGGGCGATGCGCGGCTTTATCGCGCAGTATCTGGTTGACCGAAAGGTTACCGACTCTTCCAGTAGCCGGGGCGACGCCGATGATGAGCGATTGCCACGACATAGATGTTCTGATCCTCACGCCGGTAGATGACCGAATATGGAAATCGCTTGATGACAATTTTTCGGAGTTTACTGCCGAGGGGGAAACCAGCGTCGGGGTAAGCCCGAATGAAACCAACAGATGCTTGCACTTCCGCAGCGAATGAACTACCCAAGCCAGCCAGCCGTGATTCGTAAAACAAAGCAGCTTCACTGAGTTCGGCCTCGGCCTCGGAGTGAAGCTGAACGGAAATCAAGCGAGGCTACGGCGCAGGTTTTCAAACACTTCATCGGCGGGCGCCAAGTGCGCCTCACCGCGCTCGATTTCGGACAGGCGCGATTCAGCCTCGATGCGCCAAGCCTCTTCGATTCCGCCGTCCTCGCTTGGCTCAAGGGATTCCAGCAAAAACAAGGCAAGCTGCGCTCTTTCGTCATCCGGCAATTGGGACGCCTTTTGTTCCAGTTCCAATAGATCCTGCGACATGGCTACCCACCTTCCTCGTAGCGTTGCATTTGGATGCCCGGCTTTGATCTGCTTTCGAAGGGGCAGGACAATCCGGCAATCCATTATGTTTGAAACTCAGAATCGCGCGTCATCGTAACTTGATGCATTACGAATTACAAGACGAAAACGCCGCAGCGTTGGCTATCCCCCGAGCCAGGCGCGCCAGGCCAGCCACAGCTTGCGCAGCGGCGTCAGGGCGATGCGGCGGTCGAGCACGCGGCAGCCGTCGCGCTTGATTTCGCTGAGCAGGCTGCGGTAAATCGCCGCCATCATCAGGCCGGCTCGCTGCGCCTTGCGGTCGCCTTGCGGCAACTGGGCGAGGGCTTGGGCGTAGGTGTATTCGGCGCGCTCGATCTGGAATTCCATCAGGCGGCGGAAGTTGTCGCTATATCTTGCGGCGAGGATGTCGTCCAGGGAAACCTCGAAACGCCGGAGTTCGTCCTGCGGCAGATAGACCCGACCGCGCCGCGCATCTTCGCCGACATCGCGGATGATGTTGGTGAGCTGGAAAGCCAGGCCCAGGTCATGGGCGTATTTGAGCGTGCGGCGATCCCGGTAGCCGAAGATTTCGGCGGCGAGCAGGCCCACCACGCTGGCAACGCGATAGCAGTAGAGATGCAGCGCCTTGAAGTCGGGGTAGCGAACCTGGTCCAGGTCCATCTGCATACCGTCGATGATTTCCAGCAGTTGCTCCTGCGGCAGGGGGAATGTTTGCAGAGTGATCCGCAGCGCCTGGGTGACGGGATGGGTGGGCTGGCCCTGGTAGAGCGCGGCAACCTCATTGCGCCACCAGGCCAGTTTGACGCGCGCCAGTTGCGGGTCGGGACATTCGTCGACGACATCATCCACTTCCCGGCAAAAAGCATAGAGCGCGGTGATCGCCCGGCGGCGCGGCGGCTCCAGGAACAGGAAGCTGTAATAGAAGCTGGAGCCACTGGAGGCGGCGCGTTGCTGGCAG
>Ga0315270_10000850_pt1 | contig 16446 bp, 15 predicted proteins | sample C1_bottom_MG_FD_204932 | JGI IMG/M metagenome (GOLD analysis project Ga0315270, IMG submission 204932) | Sediment microbial communities from Yellowstone Lake, YNP, Wyoming, USA - C1_bottom | ecosystem: Environmental > Aquatic > Freshwater > Lake > Sediment | place: USA: Wyoming | collected...
CGGCCAAGGCCACCTGGCCGGCCGCTGGCGCCTCGAAGGCAAACTCGGTCAGTCCGTTGGTGTGAACCGCATTTCGCGATGATTGTCTTTTTATTTTCATTTTCTGGTTTCGTTATGGTTCCAGGTGTGCGCCGTTCCCTTTTGCGGATCGGCTTCAAAACAAGCTTTGGAGACTCTCAGGAAACAGTCGAGCACCGCCGCCCAGGAGGGTCGCGAGTGGTTGGAACTGGAACCTCGCTCCAACTCTTCTAGGCGGACCGCGAGGTGATACCTCACGCGATTGCTCGTCGCGCTTGGGTCGTTGTCGGTTCTGCCACTCATCGTTTGTGCCTTTCTGCTCCATCGTTGAAGTCATTGCCGGGTTTTTCTGCCCCGGTGCAATGGACGGGCGACGCCGCCCGTCCTCTCTGCAGTCGCTTACGCAACCTTGACCTCGATTTGCTGCGGTTTGGCCTTCGCGGTCTTACCTAGATGCACCGTGAGCACGCCGTCTTTGAACTCGGCGCTGACCTTGGCCGGGCTGGCGTCATCCGGGAACGAGAAGCTACGCGCAAAGCTCCCGTAGGCGCGTTCCACGCGGTGATACTTCTTCCCTTTCTCCTCTTTCTCGAATTTACGTTCGCCCGTGATGGTCAGCGTGCCCTCTTCTGCGGAGACCTTTACGTCCTCTCTCTTCACTTCTGGCAATTCGGCCTTGATCAGGTATTCCTTGTCGTCTTCACTGATGTCCACCAGCGGCGCCCATTCGGGTACGGCAATCTGTTCCTCTTGGCCCTCGGGCGAGTGAATTAGGCTCCCCAGCATGTGTTGCCAGGCTTCCATTGTTTTTCTTTTTTCCCAACGTTTTAACGCATTCATTCTTTCATTCCTTGTTGGCGAGTGTGGTTTCCGGCTGTCGCGCCTGCCCGCCAACGGTTCGGACGGCGACGGTCATGTTCAATTTCGGGTTGGCATGTTTGCCACCCACTGGTTGTGAAATGGTTCGTGACTGAACCGGGGGAGCTGAGACCTCACAGGTTCAGTGTCAACACGCGGCAGCTCTGCGGGATCAGGCAACTGCGCGGGGGTTGTCGGCGCGGGCTTGGCCGGGGAAGCGGTCTTGCCGGCCAGGTGTTCGGAAGGCATCTGGATCTCGGCGGTTACATCGGTGGTTGCGACAGAGCGTTCCGAAGTGGGCGGCGACTGAGCGGCGAGGGCGTTACCGGCGAGCAGAGCGCTGATTGTTAAGAGCGCGAGTAGTGGGCCCTGAGAGAGCGTGGCAGGCGTAGGCCAAGCGTCCGTTCTGTCCGGAGTTGGCAGCGCGTGCAGCCGTTCCGCGGATTGTGGAGCAAGCCGGTTGTGCCCGCTCCAAGCCACGTGGAAGAGGTAACTGCGCCAGCACCAAACCCATAGAACGATGTAAGCAGTGAAGAAGATCGCGAGCGTATTCATGGCATTACCTTTCATTCAGGCCTCCCACGGTTCGATGAACTCGGAACGGACTGGACTTGGCTGCGTGTCACGTCTGCACCCGGCTGCACGAGAGGGAAATCCGCTTCGGTTTGGGCCACGCTATTGATATAGTTGGAGAAAATGTTTAACGCGATGTTGCCGACAACCTCGATGATTTGCGCGTTGGTGCAGCTAGCTTGGCGCAGCGCATTGAAGTCGTCGTCGCTGATGTGTCCCCGCTGGAGTACGACCGCTCGGGTGAAGTTCAATATCGCGTTGGTCTTCGGGTCGGTGGCGCTCGCTTTGCGCGCCAACTGCATCTCGTCGTGCGTCAACCCGAGGCTCGCGCCGGCGTCGTAATGGGCGGAAAGGCTGTAGCTGCAGCCGTTGATTTCAGCGACGATCAGGGCAATCTGCTCGCGCTGTTGGGGCGTGAGCTGCCCGTGGACGAGCGCGCCATCCGCGAGGATGTAGGCCCGCAACGCGGCGGGCGAGTTGGCCATGACCTGAAGGAAATTGGGGGCTTCCTTGAACTTCAGGTGACCCTTCTGCAGACCCCGCTTGAGCGCTGGGCTGGCTTGGTTGGCCTCGGTGGGAGTGAGACGTGTCATACTGAGTTTGGTTTTTGTGAGCTTCGGTTTCGTTGAACGGCGTCTGCCTAGAACTCTATTAACATTCCGCGTGCCAATAGCCGCGCGGGGCGTGAAGCAGCTGAAAGTGAAGCAGATGCGGGCTTGGCGCCTTTTGCCTAGTCCCCTGTGAAGTTCCACAGCTGTGACATCTCGCAGTGAGATGTCGAGGTCTTGTTCCTCCTGAAGCGGTCTGACCCGGTACGATCAGCGAGCCTGGTTCGTACACCGGGTCTGGTGAAATCGTGGGGTTTGGCTGCCTCAAAGAAAACCTGCCCACATGCTAGGCACGGTTTGCCGCTCGGTCAGCGTGAAGGTTCGGTTCGTCTTGCCGTCCTGCCAGCAAAACGCGCCACGCGCAGGCGAAAGTGGGGACTGGTGCTCAAGCCGGTTTCTTCAACCCCAGACTCTTTATCCGGGAAATCAACGTGCTCGGGTTGATCCCGAGCAACTCGGCAGCGCCACCCGGGCCCTGAATCCTCCAGCCGGCTTGGTGGAGCGCCACCAGGAGATTGTCTCGCTCGTGCCGTCGCAGTTCGACTTCGGTCAGGATCTTCGTCTCCTTTTGATCCTCAGCGACCACAGGGGGCGGTGGTGCCACTGCCCTGCTCTTTTCGTCCGATGGAAGCTCGAAACGAAGCGGCCCCTTTTGGGAGACAATGACCGCCCGCTCGATCAGGTTCTGCAACTCCCGTACGTTGCCGGGCCAATCGTAGCTCTGCAATTGGACGAGGTGCGCCTGGGTGAGCTGGGGCCGCGGCAGTTTGAGCCGCCGGGCCGCTTGCTCAAGGAAATGGGCGGCCAGCAGCGGAATGTCCTCGCGGTGGTGCCGCAACGGGGCGACTTCGATGGGGAAGACGTTGAGACGGTAGTAGAGATCGTGCCGGAACCGGCCCGCCGCGACCTCCGCCTGCAGATCGCGATTGCTGGCGGCGATGATGCGGACATTCACGCTGCGCGTTTTTTCCTCACCGACGCGCTCGTATTGCTGCTCCTGCAGCACGCGCAGGAATTTGCTCTGCAATTCAAGCGGGATTTCGCCCACCTCGTCAAGCAAGAGCGTGCCGCCATCCGCAGCCTCGAACCGGCCCGCACGGTCCTTGATGGCGCCGGTGAACGCGCCTTTGGCATGGCCGAAGAATTCGCTCTCGTAAAGCTCGCGCGGAACCGAGGAGCAATTGACGCGGATGAACGGCTGCTGCTGGCGGCGGCTCCGCTGGTGGATTTCGCGGGCCACGAGTTCCTTGCCGGTGCCGGTTTCCCCCAGAATGAGCACCGTGGCGTCCGTCGGCGCCACCATGTCAATTTGCCGCAGCAACTGCTGGAGGCTGGCGCTCTCCCCGATGATCGCACCCAGAGCCTTGGCTTCGCGGACTTCGTCCCGGAGGTAAGCGGCTTCCAACTCCAGCCGGGAGCGGAGCCGTTCGTTCTCCTCGAACGCACGCGCATTCACGAGCGCCACCGCGATGTGGTCGGCAAAAATGCGCAGCCAGACCGGGCTTTGGTCGGGGGTGCGAATGCGGGTGAAGAGAGCCAGCACCCCCAGCACCTCGTCGTTGTGCCGGATCGGCTGTGCGTCAAAGCCCTGGATCTCCTCCGCTGCCGCCCAGTCCGGTCGGGGCAGCAACAACGGGTTGCGGGCCACGTCTTCCACCACCAAGGCCTGGCCTGTGGCCACCACCCGGCCGATTTGCCCCACGCCAAGCGGGATGCGCCGGAACTCATCGTCGAGTTGCGACCAATCCGCTTTGGGATCGCACTGCGGTCGCCCGGCGCTCGCAACCAGATGCAGGCAGCTCGTTTGATCAGGACACTCCGCTCGCATCGGGCACGAAGCGCAGACGTCCCCTTTGTCCACGACCCAAATCCGCGCCAAAGCCACGTGCGGCCGCTCGGCCAGGCGCGTCACCACGCGCCGCAGCAGTTCATCGACGGAGCGGATTTGCGCCAGTTCAAGAATGTGTTCCTTGAACGAGTCAAATTCCGGTGTGTAGTTGGCAGCCAGATGCACGCGCCTCTTGTACCCCAAGTCGCCAGCGGGAGCAACAGGGTCGTGATGAGCTGGCGGCAACTGACGGTAAAGATGACTTCCCCCATTGTTCAATACTCCGACACCTCGACAATATCCAACGGCCAAAAGCTCAGATCCTGTTCAAGGAATAGCTGACGAAAGAAAACAGGTGGAATCGCGATCAAGCTTATCAGACTTGGAGCACCGCGTTGCGTCCGCCGTGCGGATTTGGCACGTAAGCCTTGGCCTTGGGGTCGTCAACCCAATAGCCGTCCACAACGAGACGGTATTCGTAGCGACCGGGTGCGAGGGACAATTCCCTAGTCCATTTGCCACTTTCAATTCGATTGAGCGGCGTGGCACCTGGTTTCCAGTCATTAAACGTGCCTACCAAGCCAACCGCCCAAGCTCTGGGCGCATCCACTTCAAAGCGAATCTTGTACCGAGGCACCTGAGTCTGGACTGGGTGGCATTTGTCTTCCCCGAGTCCTGCCTGCGAGACGGTTTTGGCCACGGTTTCCAAACATGGCCGCAGAACGGGTATTGGCGGTTTGGCTGTCGTCAATCGTTTGTTGGTTTCGTTCATGGTTTTAGTTTTTGGCTGCGCGTTAAGGTGAAAAGGCGAGCGAGCGATATCACTCGACGTGCATTACCGAGTTGCAGCCGCCGAAAGGATTGGGGACGGAATCCGGTACCTTCTGATCACTGGTCCAATTCCCGTCCACGATGAACAGGTATTCGTGGCGACCGGGCGGTAACCACAATTCCGTGACCCACTTGCCTTCGCTCGAGCACGTCATACGTGTGGCCGAGGGATTCCACTGGTTGAACGAACCGGCAACAAACACGGTGCGGGCATCCGTAGCGAAAAGCTCGAAGTGCGTCAGGCGTGAATCCGCTGAGGCTTTGGCGGTCTCCGTGGACTTGACAATCGAGGCGGGAAGGCTGGCTGGTGAAGGTCTTGGGTTGTTGATTCCCCAACGCGAGGCCAACAAGGTGCGAACCTCTGGGGCTGGCACGCTGCCATTCGGTGCCGCCGGCCTAGCCGGCAATGCGGACTTCGTTCCGGCATTTTCGATCCGTTGCTTTTTCGGCTTCAGCCGCGTGCCGACAGTGAGTTTAGTGTTTCGCAGTTTCATAGTTTTCGTTTCGCCTTTTTAGTTTATGGTCCAAATCATAAGGACTCTTCATTAATGCCCCAATCCGAGTGAGGACCGGGCTGATAAGGGTTTGCGTTGATGCCACTCCGCAATCGGGAGTGTGGCTGATGGGACACCGCCTCCTTTGGCATATGCGAAGTGCTTGTGCTGACGACATCCTCTTTCGGTTCCGCATCGTGTGGTTGAACCTGAGGTATGGCGGTTCGATCCTGAACGGTTGTTTGGTTCCAGCCCCCTCGGGCCGGAGTTGGCGGTGCTGCTGTTTTGGTTTCTGTTAACATGAACGTTTCCCCGTAATCGCTAATTCATTTTCTAACTGTCCACGCGTCAGGTCGCATCAGCCATGCCAAGGCTCATGAGCCGTCGCTTTTGTGTTCCGCCTCTGAGACTTACGAGGAATCTGCAAGCGTGAGCGGGGAGTGGCCGGCAAAGAAGCAAAAGAATGCGCAATTTCTGCACTCAGGAGGCCTTGGTTGTGCATGCTGGAATCCAGCACCGTGACACAGCTGGATTTCGCACCTACGAGGCCGCATTTCCGCAGTCCGAGGCCATGGGGTTTGGATCAATCAAAGGCAATGCCGGGATAGCCTTCCATCAATAAGCACCGGGCTTTTCGCATTCTTCTGGCTTTTCCTGCCTCTTGGATTTTTGCTTCGCCGCGCTTGCGCCCGGACCTTGGCGCTAAACCCCTCTTGATAAAAAGTTGTCTCAAGGCTTTGTTTTGCCCTTGTAACTGATAAGTGATAATACTATTCAGTTATTCGGGCCACAAAAGTCGCCCGTCCCAACGTATGAAAACGCCCAAACATCCCACCCTGATCCGCCGCTTCCTCCAAGCCCGCCAAAAACAGCTCCAAGCCAATGGCCCCGTCCTGGCTGCCAGCCTCGTCAACATCCGCCGTGCCTGTGGCAATCCTAATTGCCGCTGCGCCCGTGGGCAAAAGCACCCTGGCCACTACCTCACCTGGAAGCTCAAATCCAAGACCCACACCACTTATGTCCCGGTGGATCTGCTGCCTCAAGTCAAACAATGGACTCAAGAACATCGCCGCATCAAACAACTGGTCCGCGAGATAACCCAACTCTCCTTGGCTCTCATTCAGTCCCATGTGACTGCCCAGCGGCGCAAGCGCGGAAGGTCATAGCCCTGATCCGGCTCTTTCTCAAAACCGTCGCTCACTTCTTCCCTGAGCTGCCCGGTTGGCTGGATCAACTGCCCGATACCCGCTACGTTCCCATGGTCGTCTATCACCGCCGCTTTCTCTGCTGGTGGGGATTGCTCCTGTTCGGGCTGGGGTTGGGCAGCCGCCGTTCTGCCGACAACGACCTGCGCGACCTGGAATGCGCCATCCTGCACAACCTCAACCTCTTAGCTGACACCCGGCAGGAATCTCTTCCGGTCACCAAGACGCTTGATCATTTTATCGGCCATGTCGGCAGCCCCGCTTTCGCTCAACTGCTCCACCGACACACCCAGCGGCTCATCCGCATGAAAGCCCTGGACGATTTCCGTTTTCAGGGCGACTTCGTTGTCCCGATTGATGGCACGGGTTATCTCAGCTTCAGTCATCACCACTGCTCCCAGTGCCTGACCCAGAAGCATGCCTCGGGCAAGGCCTCCTACCTCCATCCGGTGCTGGAGGCCAAATTGGTGACGAGCACCGGCCTGGCTTTGTCCTTAGCCAGCGAGTTTATCGAAAACCCTCCAGGCCGCACTCCCGCCAATTATCAGGAACAAAAACAGGACTGCGAACTTAAGGCCTTCGATCGCTTGGCGGCCAAACTCAAGGTCGCCTTCCCTCAGTTGCGTCTCTGTCTGAGCTTCGACAGCTTGTATGGCTGTGGCCGCGCTTTCGCCGTATGCAAAAAGCATCACTGGCATTTCATGGTCACTTTCAAGGAGGGCCGCACGCCCGACCTGTGGCGGGAATTTCTAGCCCTCTTGAAACTGCGCCCCGAACAAAAACGGACCACCACCCTGCCCGACAAAACGCGTCGGGTTTATCGCTGGGTGGAGCAGTTGCCTTACATCGACAGTGGAAAACGTTCTTGGACATTAGGCGCCATTCTCTGCGAGGAAACCTCTCCCACCGGCCAAAAAACTACCTTTGCCTGGTTGACCAATTTGGCGGTCAATCGGGATTCGGTCATCGCTATCGCCGACCAAGTCGGCCGGCTACGCCAAAAAATCGAAAACGAAGGCTTCAACGTTCAAAAAAACAGCGGCTTGAACCTGGAGCACGTCTTCAGCCAAAACTGGGACCATGCCAAGGCCTATTATTACCTGCTACAGATCGGCCATCTGCTCATGCAACTGTTACACCATAACAGCCTGCACCAGGCCTTGGCTAAACAGTATGGTCAACCCAGCGTCCTGGCTCTCTGGGGCGCACTCAAGAAGATCCCTCAGCGCTTATTGGAAGCGTTCCGGTATTACCTGCTCAACGAAACGGATTTCGACGCAGCCCTCGCGGCTCGTTACCACATCGGGTTGAACAGTTCTTGAATCGGCGGCTGCAGGCGGGCCCGGGTTCAAGCCGCTGACAGCGCCCGCTCGATCCAGCCGGATCGAGCAACCACTGGCCGTCCCCACTTTTCCTCTCGCTCCGCCCACCGCCCACGTCATCCCCCGCACTCAGGCGAGCAGGGGCAGGTATTTCACGCCGCTGGCTGGAATCCTGCCCCGCCGTACCCCCTTTGTTAAAATCAAAGGGATTCTTGGTTTATGCTCCAGGCAGGGCAAGGGGCAGGCTGAAAAGTGTTTTGATTGAGGTCACCCACAGTTCGGAGGTGGATTGGAGAAGCACATTTCCTCCGACGTAGCACTCTGAAAAAGGCCAACCCTGAACTTCCGAGGTCGCACTTGCTCTCTCGAAGGAAGGGTCACTCGCCTTTCAGCGTGGCCAACCCGTAGTCACGGTTCATCTTCCCGATAAAATTCAGGTTGATTTCCTTGGGACAAACCGCTTCGCACGAGCCGGTGACGGTGCAGTTGCCAAACCCATCGGCGTCCATCTGCTTCACCATATTGAGGACGCGGCGGTCCTTTTCAGCTTTGCCTTGCGGCAGTAAGTTCAGGTGAGAAACTTTGGCGGCGACGAAGAGCATCGCAGAAGCGTTTTTGCACACCGCCACGCAGGCACCACAGCCGATGCAGGCCGCGGCATCCATCGAAAGTTCCGCGTCCGCCTTCGACACCGGAAGCGCGTTTCCATCTGGGGTGCCGCCCGTGTTCACCGAAACGAAACCGCCGGCCTGAATGATCCGATCGAACGCGCTGCGGTTTGTGACCAGGTCCTTGATAATGGGGAATGCCTTGGCCCGCCACGGCTCGATGGTGATCGTGTCGCCGTCCTTGAAATGCCGCAAGTGGAGTTGGCACGAAGCGGTTCCACGATGACCGCCGTGGGGGATGCCGTTGATCACCAGCGAACACATGCCGCAGATGCCTTCGCGACAGTCGGAATCGAAGGCAATTGATTCCTGGCCTTTTGCGATCAGGCCTTCGTTCACCACGTCCAACATTTCCAGGAAAGACATATCCCCGAGGACATTCCGAGCCTCGTAAGTTTCAAGGCTCCCAGGCGTGGTCGCGTCTTTTTGCCGCCAGACTTTCAGAGTCAAATTCATTTGTAACTCCGCGTGCTCATGTGCGCTGCTTCATAGACCAGCCGCTCCTTGTGCAACACCGGCTGTTTGTCCGAACCCCGGTATTCCCAAGCGGCCACGTAGGAAAAGTTCTCGTCGTCCCGCTGCGCTTCGCCGTCGGGGGTCTGGAACTCCTCGCGGAAGTGTCCCCCGCAGGATTCGCGTCGATGCAGCGCGTCGAGGCAGAGCAACTCCGCAAACTCCATGAAGTCGGCAACGCGCCCCGCATATTCCAGGGCCTGGTTCAACCCACCGTTTTCCCCGGTGACATTCACGTTCCTCCAGAATTCCGCGCGCAACTCGGGAATCCGCCGCAGCGCTTCTTTGAGCCCGGCTTCATTCCGCGCCATGCCGCATTTTTCCCAGAGCAGCTTGCCCAACTCGCGGTGCAGGGAGGTGGCGGTTCGCTTGCCTCTGATTGAAAGCAACCGCTTCGTGAACGCCTTAGTTTCGGCTTCCGCCTTCTTGAATTCCGCGTGGTTGGCCGGAGGCTTAGGCTGCTTGGACGTGACGAAGTAATTCCCGATGGTGTATGGCAAAACGAAGTAGCCGTCGGCCAAACCTTGCATCAGCGCGCTGGCCCCAAGTCGGTTGGCGCCGTGATCCGAAAAGTTCGCCTCCCCGAGGACGAACAGACCTGGAACGGTGGTCATCAGGTTGTAATCCACCCACGTGCCGCCCATCGCGTAATGCACCGCCGGGTAAATGCGCATGGGGATTTGGTACGCATTCTCACCTGTGATCTTCTCGTACATGTCGAACAAGTTGCCGTAGCGCTCGCGGATAACTGACTCGCCCAAACGCCTGATGGCGTCGGCGAAATCGAGATACACCCCCAGACCGCCGGGACCTACGCCACGGCCCGAATCACAGGCCTCCTTTGCCGCGCGGGAGGAGATGTCGCGCGGCGCCAGGTTGCCAAAGCTCGGGTATTTCCGCTCGAGATAATAATCGCGGTCGGATTCGGATATCGAGGCCGGCGTTTTGCTGCAATCTTCTTTGCGCTTGGGCACCCAGACCCGCCCGTCGTTGCGCAGAGACTCGGACATCAGGGTCAGCTTGGATTGGTGTTCGCCGCTGACCGGGATGCACGTAGGGTGAATCTGCGTGTAGCAGGGGTTGGCGAAAAAGGCGCCTTTCTTGTAAGCACGCCAAGTGGCCGTGACGTTGCAGCCCTTGGCATTAGTGGAGAGGAAGAACGCGTTGCCGTACCCGCCGGTCGCCAGGACAACCGCATCACCCGCATGAGATGAGATTTCCCCTGTAACCAAGTTTCGCACCACGATGCCCTTGGCATGGCCGTCGATGATGACCAGGTCGAGCATTTCCGTGCGCGGATACATCTTGACCGTCCCGAGGCCGATCTGGCGGCATAGCGCCTGGTATGCGCCCAGCAGGAGCTGCTGGCCGGTCTGGCCGCGCGCGTAGAATGTGCGCGACACCTGCGCCCCGCCGAACGACCGGTTGGCAAGCAAGCCGCCGTATTCTCGCGCAAACGGCACGCCCTGCGCCACACATTGGTCGATAATGTTCACGCTGACTTGCGCCAGCCGATACACGTTCGCCTCGCGCGCTCGAAAATCTCCCCCTTTGATCGTGTCGTAAAAGAGCCGATAGACGCTGTCGCCGTCGTTCTGATAGTTCTTGGCGGCATTGATTCCCCCCTGCGCCGCGATGCTGTGCGCCCGACGTGGGCTGTCCTGGAAACAGAAACATTTCACCTGGTATCCCAATTCCGCGAGCGAAGCTGCTGCCGAGGCCCCCGCCAAACCGCTGCCGACGACGATGACGTCGAACTTCCTTTTGTTTGAAGGGTTTACGAGTTTCAGTTCGAACTTGTGCAGGTCCCACTTTTGGGCCAGAGGACCGGTAGGGATTTTTGCGTCCAGTTTCATTTCAAGGCTTCCTTCCCGTAACCCAGGAGAATCGCAACCGGAATCGAGGCATAACCTATGAAGATCAGCCCGGCCAGCAAGTACGCGGCCTTGTCGAGGCATGGCCGATAGGCCTGGTTCTTCCAGCCGATGGATTGGAACATACTGCTCGCTCCGTGGCTCAAATGCAGGCAAAGCAATGCCATTCCCAGAATGTAAAAGGCCGAAACCCAGCCGCTGCTGAAGCCCACGACCATCATTTTGAAAATGTCGTGCCTTTTTTCCGAGTCCTCAAAAGCCGCAAAATCCTGGCCGGTCAGATTGATGGCCTGCACCAGGGCCGTGTAGTGGAGCAGGTGATAAACCACGAAGACGAAGATGATGATGCCGCTCATCAGCATCGTCCGCGACGCATAACTGGAGCCGACCGGCTCATAAACCGCGTAAGCGGTCGGGCGCGCCGATTTGTTTTCGAGGGAGACTTTGATTGCCGACCAGACGTGAAGGCCCACGCAGAGGAGCAGGACTATGCGCGCCGGCCAGATCAATTCGGGGTTCGATTGAAGAAAGTGGCCGTAACGGTTGATCGCCTCGGGTCCCAGAAAAATTTGCAGGTTGCCCGCCATGTGGCCGAGGACGAAGAAAAGCAGGGCGCAGCCCGTCACGGCCATGATATACTTCTTGCCAAGAGAAGAATTGAAAACGTTCGCAATGATATTCATGAGCGGCTTCAAGCCGACTAGTCAAAAATTGCTAACTGTCTAGCAATTTAGATCAATCTAATGACTGCACCGCGCAGGTCAAGAAAACTGATGTTGTTTAAAGTATTGCTGATAATATAAGTAATGTTACGTTATGGTCGGTTCTTCCATTCGTTATTCAGGAAGCCTCCATTATGCAGGTTGGATTCCTCTCCCGCCTGGTCCATCCCGCGGAAACTATACAAGTAGCAAAAGATTCGGGCGAAAGGCGCCAAGGAGGTGGGGATGGAGAATCCCGCTGAAGCAACGCTCTGCCACCCGAATCAAATCTTAATATCGCCCTCCGACCCGAGTCTCTCGATCCAAGACGAGGGATGGAATCACAAACATTTCTTTGTCGATTGTGCCGCTTGGACCGGTGAAATACGACTGCCGTCAATTTGCCCCCGCTACCAAGGGGTTTCCCAAGCATTTCAACAGAGTCGGAAGGCATGCAGGTCAAATGTTCACAATCGTTCACACGAAGCCGAGGGTCTTACCCCTGCCGCTGGAACCGGGCTCTGGCTCTCTTAATCGCTGCTTGGCGAACCAGCGCCACGGTTCAGGGCGTACCTCGGCTCCATCGAGGAAACGGAATCGCACCGATGGCTTAGTGGTTCCGTCCGGCGCGGAACTTGCGATTCTGCCCGAGAGGAGTAGGTGGTTTCTGTTGGGTCGTTGGTGTAGGCGTCACAGGCGGCGTGGGTTGCGCCGATGTGGATGCGGCTGCCAGCGGTTGTCCTGCGCCGGGCTGTGGCTGCGGCTTCTGAGGTTGTTGAGGTTGATTTGTTGCGGGTGCAACCGGAGTTCCAGGAGTTGTTGGTATACTCATAAGTTTTTGATCAGTTTTTGAATTGTTACTCTGCAGTTACGTTGTCTGTGGCCGGGCCACGACTCAATTGTGCGCATAGCAGATGCCACCTTGAGCATAGGTTCTGAATCGGCTGCTGCGCAGTCATTTGCGTAGTTCAGCCCAGGCAGGTGCCTACCTGGGGGAAGAGCATAACTGGTATTTTGGTGCAATTTCTGCAGAGAAGTCGCCCGCCTTGTGCAACGCCCCCCGTGAGAAATTTTTGCGCGTAGATGGTACACCTCCTGACCCCGCCATTTCCTGAACAAGTTCACCGGACAAGATAGAGAGGCTGAACCAGACGGGGCCTCCGGAGATGCGGGACACTGAAAGCACACCGACTCGATGATCAGCGACTAAACTCTGGGTCCTGCCTTCGCGACCTCTGGCGCGCTGGAAGCGTATGGCTCGAAATTCATGAGGAACCTCCGCGCCAAATCACGTGCCTGTGCGTCGTAGGTACCTGGATTTTTCCACGACCCTCGCTGATGAAGCAGCTTAGCCGGCACCTCGCCGCAGTGTTGCGGCACGTCGAAACCAAATATCGGGTCACGGAGGGTCGTTGCCTTGTCGAGTCGCCCGCTCTGAATCTCGCGGATGATCGCCCGGCTGAATTGCAGCCGAATCCGCTCACCCACGCCGTATGGCCCGCCGACCCAGCCCGTGTTGATGAGGTAACAGCGGCAATGATGTTCGCGCATTTTCCCCGCCAGCATGTCGGCGTAAACACGCGGAGGGAGCGGCAGAAACGGCGCGCCGAAGCACGCGCTGAAGGTCGCTTCCGGTTCGCGCCCCATCCCGGCCTCGGTTCCGGCGAGCCGTGCAGTGTAGCCGCTGAGGAAATGATACATCGCCTGCGTCTCCGTGAGCCGGGCCACGGGAGGCAGGACGCCAAAGGCGTCGGCCGCCAGGAAGACGATAGAGCGCGGATGCCCCGCCATCCCCGTATTTACGGCATTGGCGATGAAATCAATTGGATAAGCCGCGCGCGTATTCTCGGTGATGGAATCATCGCAATAATCCACCTCGCGCGTCACTGGGTTCATCACCACGTTTTCCACCACCGCGCCAAAGCGGATGGCGTTCCAGATTTGCGGCTCCCGGTCGCGGCTCAGCCTGATGCATTTGGCGTAACAACCACCCTCGAGGTTGAACACGCCGTGCTCACCCCAGCCATGTTCGTCGTCGCCAATCAACTGCCGTTCCGGGTCGGCGGAGAGTGATGTCTTGCCTGTTCCAGACAACCCGAAGAACAGCGTCACATCGCCGCCCGGACCGACGTTAGCCGAGCAGTGCATCGGGAACACTCCTTGCATCGGCATCAGGTAGTTCATCGCGGTGAAAATAGCCTTCTTGACTTCACCAGCGTAGCGTATTCCTCCAATCAGCGCCAACTTCGCCTCGAAGTTCAAGGCGATGAATGCGTCGGACTTGATGCCATCGTTCTTGCCCTCCGCCAAACAATTAGGCGCGACGATGAGCGTGAACTGCGGCTGGTGTGCGGCAAGTTCTTCAGTCAAGGGACGGCGGAACAGTTGTCGGGCGAACAGCGAATGCCATGCTTTTTCGGTCACCACACGCAGCCGTAGCCGATGTGCCGGATCGGCTCCGGCGAATCCGTCAAAAACAAACACGTCGCGGCCCCTGAAGTAGTCAATTACCCGGCTATGCAGCCGTTGGAAATGCCGTTGATCCATCGGCTGGTTGACCGTGCCCCACGAGATACGCGATTCGCTCGACGGTTCGCGTACGATAAACTTGTCGGCGGGCGACCGTCCCGTGCGGTTGCCGGTGAGAGCGACCAGTGCGCCGTTGCTTGCCAGCGTGGTTTCGCCACGTCGGAGGCTCATTTCAACCAACTGTGCCACAGCCAGGTTGCGGTGAATGGGACCGATCTGTGTCAGACCCTTAAGGTCGAGTTGTGTTTTCGGCATAGGCAAAGATATGGAAATATCCGCTTCACGCATGAAACCAATCGCTGACACCGGCGCGGTTGGCCGACAGATGATCGGCATGCCACCTGCAAATCACCGGCCCGGGGCAATCCGAACGCAGTGGTTATCATGGCCTGCCGCCGCGCGCGCTGGTGATGTTCTGTCACTTCGCAGCGCCAATCCAGGCGAGTTGGGTGCCCATCTGCTTAAGGCAGTGCTTGATCTCTTGCACGGTACCCATCCCGAGGGCTTTTGCGGCCAGAAGTTCGGCGTTGCGAACACTGAGGGAGCGAACCGCCCGCTTGATCTCAAGGATTTCTCCAGGCGTAACACTGAAGTTCCTCGCCCCCATCCCGAGCAACAGCTCCGTGTAGGCCATGTTGCCTGCCATCTCGCCGCAGATTGCAGCATCTTTTCCTTCAGTATGAGCCGCTGCGATCACCCATTTGAGGGTTTGCAGCACCGCCGGATGAAGCGGTTCATAATAAGCGGTCATTTCGGGGCTGGCACGGTCAGCAGCCAGCAAATACTGGATGAGGTCGTTCGTCCCAATGCTCAAGAAATCCACTTCATGCGCGATCTGCTTAGCCATCATTGCGGCGGATGGAATCTCGATCATCGCCCCGACGCGGATATCCAGATTGAAAGGTTGCCCCTCGAGCTTGAGGGCGGACTTCACCTGCTCGAACACCTTTTTAGATTCGAGCACTTCCTCGAGACTGGTAATCGTGGGAAACAGGACAGCTACCGGATGTTTCGCGCTCACGCGCAGGATGGCAGCGAGTTGAGATTTCAAAAGTTCCTGGTGCTTTAGTAGCAGGCGCATTCCACGCAAGCCCAGCGATGGGTTTGGCTCCTGAGCCAACGGAAAATAGGGGAGGGTCTTGTCACTGCCTACATCGAGCAGGCGGATCACCACCTCTCGCGGATGCATCCGCGCCGCGACCGTTTCGTAAATCTGAAATTGCTCGTCAGATGTCGGGTAGTGGTCCCGAATCAGAAAACCAAACTCCGTTCGGTAAAGGCCGATTCCCTCCGCCCGACATAAAAACGCTGCCTCGGCGTCGGCCAGTTTACCTATGTTGGCGCAAAGCCGGACTGTCACCCCGTCTTGAGTGATTGCCGGAAGATCGACGAAATCCGTGAGCGCATTTTGATAGGCCCGAAATTCGGCTTCGAGCTTGGTGTATTCCTTGAGGACCGGTCCTTTGGGGTTAACGAACACCGTGCCTGCCAGTCCGTCCACGATGAGCGCGTCGCCCGTCCTGATGCGTTTGGTGGCGTCCTTGGCAGCAATGACCGCCGGAATTCCCAGCGAGCGCGTCAGGATCGACGCATGCGAGGTTTTCCCGCCCCGTTCTGTCACCACGGCACGGATGGTTTTCAGGTCCAGGCGCGCAGTAGTGGAAGCCAACAATTCCGACGCGACCAAGATTTTGCCCTCAGGGAAAATCCACGGCCCGGGCAGCGTTTGCTTCAGTAAGATACCCAGCACGCGTCGCCCCACATCGAGCACGTCCCCTGCACGGTGGCGAACGTAGTCATCGTCGATTTCCTGGAACATCCGCACAAAACTCTCGATCACGTCTGCGAGAGCGGCCTCGACGTTGATTCTCTCCGAAGCACAACGAGACGAAACTTTGCTCAAGAAACTTGGGTCACGAAGCATAAGCTTCTGGGCTTCAAAGATGTCTGCCTCGCGCTTCCCAATTCTTTCCAGAACCTCTTTTTGCAGCGCTGCCAGCGTCTGCTCGGCTACGCCGAGCGCTAACGCAAACTTCGCCAACTCGACCTCGACTTCCGCTTCGGTGATGGCTCGCCGCGGCACGGCCAGATGATCTTCATCGCTGACCACAACCGCCGTCCCTCGAGCAATTCCTGCCGAGACGGCAAGGCCTTTGATCATTCCCGTGCGTTTAGTTTCCATTTTTGGCAGCTCAATCCCGCTTCTTCCGGAACTCCCACTAATCGCGTTTCCGTTCGGCCCGAACGGCGTTGTTGAAAACCGTCAAATCCATTTCGGCCCCCGCCTCGCTATGCGTGTTCTGATGGCCGCCTTCTGGACGGCCGCCGCCACACGGTCTACCACTTCTCTGTTGAATACGCTCGGCACAATGTACCCCTGGTGCAGTTCACGACGGGAGATGCATCCGGCAATGGCTTCAGCGG
>Ga0315270_10000851_pt1 | contig 16435 bp, 18 predicted proteins | sample C1_bottom_MG_FD_204932 | JGI IMG/M metagenome (GOLD analysis project Ga0315270, IMG submission 204932) | Sediment microbial communities from Yellowstone Lake, YNP, Wyoming, USA - C1_bottom | ecosystem: Environmental > Aquatic > Freshwater > Lake > Sediment | place: USA: Wyoming | collected...
ATGTAACGCACAGGCCAGTTTTAACAGTGGCATTGCGACCGCGGCACCGCTACCTTCCCCCAAACGCATTCCAAGCTGTAACAAGGGCTCAGCCTTTAATGCATCCAGCATCAGGGCATGACCTGGTTCGGCTGATCGATGTGCATACATGATCCAGTCAGCAACACTGGGCTGTATGCGAACGGCAAGCAGGGCGGCGGCAGTGGTGATGTAGCCATCGACTAACACGGTGACACCACGTTGCGCGCATCGGATATAAGCGGCGGTGAGTGCGGCAATTTCAAAGCCGCCTAGACGGCATAAAATTTCCAGCGGCTCGTTGAGGTGGGCGGCGTGCAGTTCAAGTGCGCGTGCGATGACTTCTGCCTTGTGTTGAACACCCTTTGCATCGAGGCCGGTGCCGGGGCCTGCAAGTTGTTGCGGTGTATGTTTAAGGATTGCGCAGGCAAGCGCGGCAGCGGAGGTGGTGTTGGCTATTCCCATGTCACCACCGATATACAATTGTGCGCCGAGTTTGGTGGCATGTTCGGCACTGTCGCGACCTGCCTGCATTGCGGAAATGAGCTGAGGTTCGCTCATGGCGGGTTGCTTGGTGAAGTTGGCAGTGCCTTTGCCAATATTGCATTGAAGTACGCCGGGCAGATTGCCTGTATCAAATGCGGTGCCGAGGTTGACCACTTCAAGTATCGCGCCGAGTTGCCTGGCAAGTACACAGATAGCTGCCCCGCCGCGTGCGAAATTTTTTACCATTTCGGCGGTAACAAGTTGCGGAAAGGCGGAAACATTTTCTTCGGCAACGCCATGGTCTCCGGCAAAGATGCTGACAAATATTTTATTAACTTGCGGTTTTTCGCGCCCCTGCATTGCGGCAAGCTGTATTGCCAGCGATTCAAGCTGACCCAGCGCGCCGGGAGGCTTGGTGAGCTGCTGCTGGCGCGCCAGTGCGGCATTGCGCGCGGTTTCATCGAGTTTTTTTGCGGGTTGTTTTAACCAGTCCAGATTTGCGTTCATGTGTGTGTTTCAGCCTTTCAAAGTAAGTGGTAAACCTGCCACCGTTAAAATTACCTGGTTACAAGTTGCCGCCAATGCCTGGTGCAAGCGTCCCGCCTCGTCGCAATAGCGCCGCGTGAGTTCGCCCAGTGGCACCACGCCCATGCCGGTTTCATTGCTGACAAGAATGATGTGGCCGGGCAGGGTGGGCAGTATATTTAACAAGGCGGCAACTTCAGTTTGCAGGCGTTGTTCATCTTCAACGCATAACAGATTGGTCAGCCACAGCGTCAGGCAGTCCACCAGCAGGCAGTGATTTTCTGAGGCATGGCGGTGCAGCGTGGTTGCCAGTGCCAGCGGCTCCTCGACCAGCTGCCAGTGCGCGGGGCGCTGTGCCTGATGGTGGGCAATGCGTGCACGCATTTCCGCGTCGTCGGCAGTGGCGGTGGCGATGTAGGTGACGGACAGGCCGCTTGCAAGCGCATGCTGTTCGGCGAGTTTGCTTTTGCCGGAGCGTACGCCGCCGAGGATTAATTTTTTCATGATGGATTACGCATTTGTAGAATTTTCATTTTGTACTGGAGCGCCGACGTCCTCGTCGGCAATGGTTTTAAATTAAGCCGACGAGGACGTCGGCGCTCCCATGCTAATCAGCTCCTAACAGTTTCATGATGCGCACCATGTCCAGGTGCGCTTCCAGCGTGTCTGCCAGGCGTTCAATATTCTGCTCACGCAGCGCATGGTAATCGAATACCTGCGGTGAGCTGAGACCCGCCCATTGCAGCAAGGCCGACAGTGCCTCGGGCATTTCAAAGATGCCATGCAAATAGGTGGCCATGATTTTGCCGTCGGCGGAGATGACGCCATCTTTGCGGCCATCATCCAGTTGTGCAAAAGCATTATTCAAGCCCTGACCCTCGCTGATACCCGCGTGTATTTCATAGCCGCAAACCGGCTCTTGCGTACGCGCCAGTCTGCCTTGTACATTGCGCAGTTGCTTGTATGGCTGCAGGGTGGTGGTGTAGTCGAGGTAGCCCAGTCCGTTGCTGCTGCCCGGCGCACCCTCGATGCCGTGCGGGTCATGCACGGCGGAGCCCAGCATTTGCAGGCCGCCGCAGATGCCCATCACTTTGCCGCCGTAGCGCAAATGCCGCGCGAGATATTCATCCCAGCCCTGCGCGCGCAGCCAGGCCAGATCGCTGCGCACATTTTTGCTGCCGGGCAGGATGACCAGGTCGGCAGCGGGCGGGGTTGCGCCGGGCGCGACAAAATGCAGCGTCACCTGTGGATGCAAACGCAGCGGGTCGAAGTCGGTATGGTTGGTGATATGCGGCAGCACGGGCACGACGATATGCAAACTGTGCTGCAGCACATCCTTCTTTTCGCGCGAGATCGCATCCTCAGCTTCGAGGTGCAGGCCATGCAGATAGGGCAGCACACCCAGCACCGGTTTGCCGGTGCGTTGCTCCAGCCAGCCCAGCCCCGGTTGCAGCAGCGCAATGTCACCGCGAAAGCGGTTAATGATGAAGCCCTTTACGCGAGCCTGTTCCGTTGCGCTGAGCAATGCCAGCGTGCCTACCAGGTGCGCGAACACGCCGCCCTTGTCGATGTCCGCGACGATCAGCACCGGGCAATCCACCGCCTCGGCAAAGCCCATGTTGGCAATGTCGCCTGCACGCAAATTGATTTCGGCGGGCGAGCCTGCGCCTTCCACCACGATCATTTCATATTTCGCGGAGAGACGCCCGTAAGACTCCAGCACCGCCGCACGCGCCACTTTTTTATAATCGTGGTAGGCCGTCGCCTCCATGTTGGAAATGGCGCGCCCCTGAATTATCACCTGCGCGCCGGTATCACTGTTGGGCTTCAGTAGCACCGGGTTCATGTCGGTGTGCGGGGCAAGCCCCGCAGCCTGTGCCTGCACCGCCTGTGCGCGGCCGATCTCGCCGCCGTCTTCGGTCACCGCGCTGTTGAGCGCCATGTTTTGCGGCTTGAATGGCGCGACGCATATTCCCCTGCGTTTGAGTACACGGCACAATCCGGCGACCACCGTGCTTTTGCCGGCATCGGAGGTGGTGCCTTGGATCATCAATGTTGGGGCTTTGTTGATCGTTGATTTAATCATGACAATGATTGCTTATTTTTCATAACGCGCAAATCCCCCCTTGCCCCCCTTTTACAAAGTGGGGAATACCCCAAGCTTTGATCGGAGAAAATTCCTCCCTTTGGTAAAGGGAGGTTAGGAGGGATTTAAAAGCTGTATTTATTTGAAGCATGTCCATGTTATCTTCATAAGTGTAGTTTCCAGCCGCTGCCATTCTGCCTCGCAGCCGGGAAGGCCAAAACGCAGGCTGATCGGTTGCGTGAACAGCCGCGTAAGTATGCCGCGCTTTGCCAGCTGCTGATGTATGGCCTCTGCCTGAGCAGTGATCACCCATTGAAACAGGCCGCAGCCACCATCTGGTTTTAGTTTTGCAGCATCCAGTATTTGTGCGAGAAGTGCGCCATCCTGTTGCAAGCGAGCGCGGGTTGCTGTTTGCCAGGTGCGGTCAAACAAAGCTGCCTGCGCGACAAAGCGTGCGGGCCCGGCAATATTCCATGGCCCCAGCAGGGCTTGCATGCGTGACAGTAATTCCCGTTGTGCAAAAATAAAGCCGACGCGCGCCCCCGCCAGGCCGAAAAACTTTCCCAGTGAACGCAGCACAATCAGGCCCGGCGGCATGTCTGCCTGAATCATGCTGGATTGCGTGCTGGCTTCGATAAAGGCTTCATCCACGATCAGCCAGCCATTGCGCGCTTGCAGCCTGTCATGCCAGGCGCGCAATTTTTCGGGTGAAAAAGTTTCGCCTGTCGGGTTGTTGGGCTGTGCCAGCACCAGCACGTCGATGTGTGCAATTGCCGCATCAATTTCCGCCGGGGTCAGGTTGGTTATTTCATGCCCTGCGCTGCGCCAGGCATGGGCGTGTTCGGCATAGGCGGGATACAGCACGCCGACACGGCATTGAGTACGCAGCCTGGGCAGGCACTGTATGGTGGCTTGAGAACCGGCTACGGGCAACAAATCCTTCGTGCCGTAATAGCATTCTGCGGCCTGTTGCAGGCCGTCCTGTTCCTCAGGCAGGCGTTGCCAAACCACGGGCGGAACAGGCGGCGGCGCGAATGGTACGGGATTGATGCCGGTGGAAAGATCCAGCCAGTCTGCGGCGGGTATGCCAAAGCGCTGCGCGGCAGCAAGCAATTGTCCGCCATGCTCAAGCATAAATTATCCCCGCCAGTAAAAGCAGGGCAGCCCATAGCCACGCGCCGCGAGTCACCAGTGCCATCGCGCGGCTGATGTCGGCGGCTTGTGGCGGCTGTGCTGTGCCCAAGGCCGGACGTTGTTCCAGCTTGCCGTGATAGTGCGCAGCACCGCCGAGAAGGATATTCAAACTGCCCGCCCCGCTGGCCAGCACCGGGCCGGCATTAGGACTATCCCACGCGGCTGCCTGTTGATGCCAGCAACGCAAGGCAAGGCGGGTATGGCCCTGCAGGGCATAGGTCAGCGCGGTGAGGCGCGCGGGAATATAGTTCAGCACATCATCGATGCGTGCCGCTGCCCAGCCAAAATACAAAAAGCGCGGCGTGCGGTAGCCCCACATCGCATCCAGCGTGTTGGCCAGGCGATACAGCAGCACGCCCGGTGTCCCCGCCACGGCAAACCAGAACAGCGCGGCAAACACCGCGTCGCTGCCGTTTTCCAGCACGGATTCCACTGCGGCACGAGCGATGTCTTCAGGCTGCATCGCGCTGGTGTCGCGGCTGACAATGTCGCCGACGCATTGCCGTGCAAGGGTCAGGTCATCGGCTTTCAGTGCTGATTGAATGCGGCTGGCATGCTCGTTCAGGCTTTGCATACCCAGGGCCAAATATAAAATAAGCACGCCAATAAATGGTTGCATGAGAGTTTGTTGCCACACAAACCAGGTGAGTAGCAACCACGGCGTAATGACTAGAGTCCATGCCAGCAGGCCGTGAATGCGTAAACGCAGGGGTGAATATGCACCACCATTCAGGCGCTGCTCCATCCATATGGCAAGACGACCAAAACCAACCAGCGGGTGAAATTGCCGTGGTTCACCCAGCAGTTTATCCAGCAGCAAGGCTGCCAACATTATTAAGGCCGTTGCCATCAAGGTGGCTCACCTTGCCAGCCGTCTTCCATCACCACCGAAGACAGTGGTTTTCCCTGGCGCCAGTCCAGTTGTTCCAGCATCGGGCGCGGATAAAATTCATGCACCGGCCCCAGGCACAGCAGCGCGATGGGTTTTGCACCCGGCGGGCAAGACAGTAATTCAGCCAGTTGTTGCGGATCAAACAGTGAGACCCAGCCCATGCCCAGGTTTTCCGCACGTGCCGCCAGCCACAGGTTTTGTATCGCGCAGGCGGCAGAGCACAGCGCCATTTCCTGTGGCATGGTGCGGCGGCCAAATACGGTGCCGTCATCCGGTGCGAGCACCACCGCGAATAATTCGGCACACTCGCGTATGCCTTCCACTTTGAGGCGCATGAACTCGGCATCGCGTTCACCCGTGGCCTGTGCGGTGGCGAGGCGTTCGCTTTCCACAAGGGCTGCTATCTGTTGGCGCAAACCGGAGGCGCGAATGCGGATAAAACGCCAGGGCTGCATCAGCCCTACAGACGGTGCGCTGTGGGCGGCTTGCAGCAACCTTTCAATGATTTGTTCCTCTATCAGGCTTCCAGACAGAAAATGGCGCATGTCGCGCCGGGCGTGCAGTACGCTGTAGAGCGTGTCGCGTTCGGCTATGGTGAAGTGTGCAGGTGCGGCCATTTTTTTTTACATCTTTGGGGCAGGCGGCTCATGGCAGGAATAACGGTGCGATGGCTGCCGGATTGGAGGGAAAATAAAAATGGATATAGGCAGCCGTGACGCGCTTGCGCTGGTACACCGCTTCGCTCAGCGGGCCGCCGTTGGGGCATTTGGCTTGTGCAACGGGGGGCAGTTTTATTTCGGCGGTTGAATAATGGAAGCTATGGCCGCGCACTTCGCCTTGCGCCAGGGCTACGCTTTGCAGGGCCAGTGCCGCCAGTTTTTTTTGCATGCGCGCCTGTCCGGGGAGTACACCCAGCATGTTGCCGCAGTCGCCCGCTACCCCGGTCAGGCTGTCGAGCAGGTAGAGCATGCCGCCACATTCGGCGAATACGGGTTTGTTGTCCGCGACATGCGCGAGCAGTGATGCGCGCATGGTGGCGTTTTCCTGCAAGGTTGGCAGGTGCAATTCCGGATAGCCGCCGGGCAGGTAAACGCTGTGCGTATCCGGTGGCAGCGCCGCATCGTGCAGCGGTGAAAAGAAAATCAGCTCGGCGCCAAGCTGTTTCAGGCAAGCGAGATTGGCCTGGTACAGGAAGGAGAATGCGGCATCGCGCGCTACGGCAATGCGCACGCCTTGCAGCAGCGCTTCTGTGGGCATTGGAGTTGCGGGCGCCGTGAATTCGACCAGCGGAAACTCATCATGCCGCCATTGCAAGGCGCTGGATACCGCATCCAGGCGCGCATCCAGGTCTTCCACTTCGCTTGCCTGCAATAAACCCAAATGGCGTGATGGCAGCGCGTAGTCGGCATTGGTCGGCAGGGTGGCGAACAGCCGGATGTCGCTGTCCTGCGGCAGCAGCATGTCGGCATGGCGAGCGCTGCCGACGCGGTTGGCGACGACACCTGCAAAAGGTAATTCATTGCGGTAACTGCGTAAACCGTGCGCCACTGCGGCAAAAGTTCGCGCCATCGCGGAAGCGTCTATTACCGCTAGTACAGGAATACCGAGTGTTTGAGAAAGGTCGGCGCTGCTCGGCTTGCCGTCAAACAAACCCATTACGCCTTCCACCAGGATCAGGTCGGCTTCGCCTGCCGCGTCGTACAACAGGCCACGGCAATGTTCGGTGCCGCCCATCCATAAATCGAGCTGGTGTACGGCATGGCCAGAGGCGTGTTGCAGGATCATCGGGTCGATGAAATCCGGCCCGGTTTTGAACACGCGCACACGCTGGCCCTGCTTGCTGAAATGGCGGGCAAGTGCGGCAGTGACGGTGGTTTTCCCCTGGTTGGAAGCGATGGCGCTGACCAACAGCGCACGGCAGGCGCGCGATTCCGCTTTCACAATTCGACGCCGTTCTGCGCTTTCACGCCGGCATGGTAAGCATGCTTGAGCAGTTTCATTTCGGTGACAGTGTCTGCGTATTCAACCAGTGCATCCGGTGCGCCGCGCCCGGTGATGACCACGTGTTGCTGTGCAGGCCGGTTGCGCAAGGCGGCGATCACGTCTTCCACCTGGATGTATTTCAGTTTGAGCGCGATGTTCAGCTCATCCAGCAACACGACTGCAATCGATTCGTCTTTTAGCAGTTCGCAAGCCTTTCCCCAAGCGGCGGAAGCGCTGGCGATGTCGCGTTCCTTGTCTTGTGTTTCCCAGGTGAAACCATCACCCATGACATGGTAGCTGACCTCGGGAAAGCGGCGAAAGAAGGCTTCCTCGCCGGTGGAGAAACTGCCCTTGATGAATTGCACCACGCCGACTTTCATGCCGTGGCCGAGGGCGCGGGCAATCATGCCAAAACCCGCTGTGCTTTTGCCTTTGCCATTGCCGGTGTTGACGATCACCACGCCGCGCTCGATGGTGGCTTGCGCGATGCTGGCATCGACTACCGCTTTTCTGCGCGCCATGCGCGTGCGGTGTTGCTCCGGTGTATCCGCCATTATTGCTGGGCTGCGCCGGCTGAAGTTTTACTCAGCTGGTTTACTGCGACATAAATAACTGCCGCCAATGCCAGATACATCAGCCCGCCGCTAACATACGAGGGGTAATACTTTGCGACCCGCGCTGCATATTCGGCGACAGACATTTCGGTGAAGCGGCCTGACAAAAGATAAAATGCACCATTGGAAATCAAGAACGCGACCGAAGTGGCAAGCCACGACACGCCGCCAAACAGCGCAAGACTAGTCCAGTTGTTTTGTTTGCGCGCTGCAAACCAGAGCCCTGCAAACCACATGGTGGCGTAGGTGGGGATAAGGAACCAGTAGGCGGGGGATACGCAGTAATCACTTACGCCTTGATAGGTAATCGCGTAGTAATCGATGCCACCCGCTTCCAGCAACAGGAAAATAAATGCGGCCAGTGCCGTCAAGGTGAAACGTGGCTGCATAAAACCGGCCACCAGGAAAATCGCCAGCGTTGCATCCGGCAGGTTGATCGATGAACCGAAGTGGCTACCGCGTGTCATTGCCATCAGCAAGGCGAGTGCGGCGAAGATACCGAGTTGTTTGGTTTGCGTTTGCATGTTCAGCTCCTTTAAAAAATTTTGCAGGCTGTTACTTTAGCAGAAAATCGAGGAGGGCTAAGCCCGCCCCCGCCTATTATTTAAAGCTATTGTTGATAACTCAGGTTGGCAAAAAAAGTGCGACCCAACGGGTTGTATCCATAAGCATTGGAGTCGTTCTGATCAGTCAGATTGTCCGCACGTAAAGAAGCTTTCCATTGCTTGCTTAACGCATACGCGGCAGTCAGGTTAAAGACATGGTAGGCATCCAGCGTTTTACCACTATCAGGGCGTGTATCGCTATATAACCATTCGCCGCCGAACTGAAAATCTCCAATTTTGTTCGTGGTAGAAAGGCTACTGTGGGTATTGGAGCGACGATCAAGTGGCAGATTGTTGGTCAGGTCGCGAGGATTTTGAATGGTAACAGCAGCTCTTAAATCGGTGTCGCCATACTGACCCGCATAGCTAAATTCCAACCCGTCAATGCGAGCATCATTAACATTCCTTAAAGGATAGCCAACAATTAAATCAGTGGTGCGATTGTCAAAATAAGTCACGTCAACATTATGTAATTTGTTTGTGTAATGCAGACCAACTTCAGCGTTATGCGAATATTCAGGTTTCAGCAAAGGATTACCGTTATACGTAGGGGTTGAGGCAGCGTAATACAAGTTGTTGAAAGTAGGTGCCTTGAATCCGGTGCTGTAGCTAGTAGTGGCGTGCCACTCATCGCTAAAGGTATAGCCGTACCCGAGCAAGCCTGTATTTACTGCGCCATATTGTGAACTGTTATCCTGTCGTAAATTGGTTTGCAATTGATGTGCGCCATAGTTACCGGTATATCCTGCAAGCAGACTATTCACGATACGTGAATCTCGTATATACGCTGGCTGCACGTCGCTTGAAACTTGTTGTCCCAAATAATCCGCACCCAACAGCAATTGCTTGCTACCTGCCAGTTGCAAAGTATTCAGCCAGGTTATCTGCTGATTGGTGGTTTTATAGAGTGAGCCAGGCGTTGCAGGCGCACCATTGCCAAAGTTCTGTGAGCTATCGATACCTTGCGATAATTGCAGATTACTCATCCATGAATCACCCAAGCGGTTGCTTGAGGCTAATGAGAATTTGCTAACCTGTATATCACTATTGCGAATATCGGTTGGCCCAGTGGAGTAGTCATACTGGTTATGACCCTGACTATTGAATATGCTGGCCGATAAATTGTGATCAGCATTGAAAGTATGACGTACATTGGCGGAAACACTGGTATTGTCATAACCGTCATTGTCCGGATTGGCGTTAGGATAGATGGCAGGATTAATCGCCGAGACGCCCTCAGTTAAAAATCGGGATATTTGCAAGCTAAAGTCTGTATCTTCGGTCTTGCCACCAAAACCAGCCGTTGCGCGCTGTGTACCATGATTTCCTGCACCGGCACTGGCGTTGAACACAGGATCGCCATGGCCACGTTTGGTGAAAATTTGTATCACACCTCCGATAGCCTCCGAGCCATAAAGACTGCTGACGTTGCCACGCACCAATTCGATACGCTCAATCTGATCCAGCATTAAATGCTCTATCGAAGTTGTGCCTGATGTGGCCGAATTTATACGGACGCCGTCAAGTAACACAAGTACCTGAGTTGAATTACTACCGCGTAAATAAAGTGAAGATGTTTTGCCGTATCCACCATTCTGTGAAATTTCAACACCCGCTACGCTACGCAAGATAGTGGGTACATCGGTTGCTTGTGAGTTTTTAATGTCTTCCTGTGTAATGATGCTAGTGCTGGAAAGAGTCTGTTTCAAGGGTTGCGGGATGCGTATAGCGGTAACCACAATTTCATCCAGCGTTACATCGGTTTCAGCATGTGCCAATGGTGTGAGCGCGCAAAGTAATGCGGCAAGGAGTTGATACTTTTTCATTTAATATTTCCGGATTAAGTGTTCCGAGCGACCCCGCTGGAACGTTATTAACACAGGAATTACTTGAGGAGAGAAATGCGGGTGGATGCAAAGTGATGATAACGGCTTGGCAGTATCCATCCACACTGCCACCCGCAGTATTTCCTGAACGTGTGTTTAAGGCCGGTATCCGGGCTCGCAAGTTGGTCCAAAGACCAGGGGTATCGCCTTCCCATGATTACTCACAGTGGCATTTGAATCCCCAAACTTGCTTACCGTTGCGGGGGCAGCACAGGCATCGAAAATATTTCAACCTGTTTCCCGTTTAACCAAGTGATTTTCGTCACACGGCACCTTAAAACGGCGCGAATTATACCGTGTAGCGAACAAAAACGTCTTTAAAGTACAAATTACTTGCAGAACATTGCGCTACCAATTGACTTTTCAGGCTTTTTAAATTTATAGTTCGCTCTATGGAAGCAGAATTTGAATCACTGGAAAACAAACTCAATCAGTTATTGAAATTGAGCACGCGCTTACGAGCAGAGAATCACACTCTTCGTCAGGAATTGGCAACATCTTTGAGCTATGGCAAACATTGCGACGAAAAAATCAACAATGCTCAAGCACGTCTTGAACGTTTACTCGTCACCATTCCGACTGAACAGAAATGATAAATGATAAGTCGAACACACTTGATGTTACGATATTAGATCGTGAATTTCGCGTAGCCTGTCCAAACGAAGAGCGTGCCGAGTTATTGGATGCGGTCGCCTATCTCGATAAAAATATGCGTGAAATCAGAGACGCCGGCAAGATCACTTCGGTGGAACGCATTGCAATCATGGCGGCATTGAATATCGCCCACGAGCTGTTAACCATGCGCCTCGGCAATGGTTTTGACATGGCTGATTTTAAGCGTAGAATGGAAACCATGCAGGCGGCCATCGATACCGTGTTATCGGATCAAGATGAGCTGTTTTAAGTTTGCACCCTGCGGTGTTCGACAGGCTCATAATTCTTTGAACCAATAAGCTTTGCTTAGGTCGCGCCCCTTTTAATCGCTGTTGTGCGCATCCCTTGCGGATGTACCTGATGCGACGGGAAACGGCCCTCTTGAACCCAGGTTCAAGATATTGAGTCAACGGCACAGGCGGGGGGCTTTATTCAGGGCCACAGTTTTTGCGGCTAAACAAAATGCGACTTAGGGTAGGAATACCTCAAGTCGCATTATTTTTTTGAAAATTATTTATGCGCTATTGGCTAATGAAATCTGAGCCCAGCGATGTCAGCATTGATGACCTCGCAACCCTTCCGAACCAATCTGTGGCCTGGTACGGAGTACGCAATTATCAGGCTCGAAATTTTATGCGTGACCAGATGAAAATTGGAGATGGTGTACTGTTCTATCATTCCAATTGTAAAGTGCCGGGGGTTGCGGGAATCGCCCGAGTTAGCAGTACAGCTTATCCCGATGCTACGCAGTTTGACAAATCTAGTCATTATTTTGATCCCAAGTCCACACCCGAAGCACCAAGATGGATGAATGTGGATGTGCAGTTTGTAAAAAAAATTAACATCATTTCGTTGGCCGATCTACGCACATATAAACAACTGGAAGGTTTGCGCATCTTGCAGCGAGGCAACCGGTTATCAATTACACCTGTAGATCCAGCTGAGTGGAAATTCATTGTAGAAAAATTAAGCCATGTTTGAGCTACAGTGGATTACTTTTTATTTGTTGCTAGGTTTATTTGTAGGCTATTTTTCGGGTTTATTAGGAATAGGCGGTGGCTTGATCATGGTGCCCGTGCTGACTATTTTATTTGAAGCTCAACATATTCCATCGACTAATATTCTACATCTGGCCCTCGGGACTTCGATGGCGACAATAATGTTTACGTCTATCTCGAGTGCTTACCAGCATCACCAGCACCGTGCAGTCAAGTGGAAAGTGGTAGGTATTATCACACCCGGAATTTTAATGGGTACAACCTTGGGCGCACTGATAGTGGGCTATGTTACTACATTATATTTGGCCATCTTCTTCATAATATTTGTTTATTTTGCTGCTTTGCAAATGTTGGTCGGATTGAAGCCAGATGCCACGCGAAATTATCCGGTAAGTTGGGAGGTGACGGTGGCGGGCATGGTGATTGGTAGTATTAGCAGTATCGTTTCGATTGGAGGTGGTGTGCTGAGTGTACCGTACTTGGTGTGGCATAAAATACCCGTGCGTCATGCCATAGCAACATCATCAGCACTTGGCTTTCCTATTGCATTGGGCGGATCATTGGGCTACATCGTAACCGGATTGCTCAAAGGGCAAGGATTGCCCGCGCACAGTTTTGGTTATATTTATTTACCTGCTTTGTTGTGGCTGGTAATCGGTACATTGTTTACTGTGCATTTGGGGGCAAAATCCACGCACCGAATGCCGGTAGATATGTTGCGAAAAATATTTGCATTTATGTTGTTTGCTCTTGCTACCAGGATGCTGTTCAAGTTATTTATATAATGTGTCAGACGAATTTTGGTATTTGTTTTTTCATGATTCTTGGAACGCTCAAACTTTTATCCACGGTCATAACAAAATCACAGTCAATTTCACGTAAGCAAATATCGATATCCCCTTGATTAAAATCGAGCTTAGAGGGATCATAAAATTTCTGGGCAGGCCTTGAGTTCTTGATCCTCGTTTGAATAGAGTTGATATGAATTTTATTTAACCCCAATAGTTTATCTTGTATGTATTCAGCACAAGCCAAGTCGTCGTCATCCCCCGAATGGGAAGCGATGATGTTTATCACGCAATTTGGCTTACCCTTGGCCAGTTCCTTGGCATAAAACGCTGTATTTTTTGCATTGGTTAAGCCTGTCACAAGTACGGTATCCGCGTTTAAAGAACGTAGTGTCGCCTTAACGCCGTTTGTTGTTTTTTGAACCAGTGTTTTATTGGTGAGATCCGAATTTGAAAAAGTGAGCGGAGAGTTATCCAGGTCGAAATATTGAATTGGCAGTCCGGAAATTTCGCCGGCAAGAAGATAAGCGGGATTTTTAGTTCTGAGAGAAAATGCTTCTTCCACGGTGTTAACCAGAAAAACTTCCTTCACCCCTTTCAAAAATGCAATATGGCTCACAGTAAAAGCACGAATAACATCGATAACAATATTTATATCTGCTGGCGGGAAAGGTTGATCCGACCCTTGGCTAATTTTTAATTCAACTGAATGCATTGTAGATCCTAGTACATCATACGTGGATCTCGGTAGCACTTAAATTCAAGTACGTTGTTCGAGGGGTCAAGGAGGCAAAGGGTGGAGTGCTCTTCAACCGTTCCTTCAAATCGTAAAGCGGGGCCGCTAAAGCAATTTATTTTTCTTATTTTAACCAACCTGAGTAAGTCTTCATATTCCTGGCGATCATGGAATGTGACTCCAAAGTGCCGAGGGTATATCTGTGGATTAAGATCAATTTTTTCGGGTGCCAGGTGACAGACAACCTGGTCTCCAAAGAAATCCAAGGTTAACCTATCAGCATAACGGCGTGCTAATTTACACCCTAGTTGAGTTACATAAAATTCGACCGCGCCTTCAAGATCCTTGCAAGGAATCGCCAGGTGAAAGGCGTTATTTGTATTCCGCATTCGACGCTCCTCAAAAATAGCCAGCGGTTATAAATAAAGTGCAATATTAACCGCGAATAGTTCGGTGTCTACCGGTTATTAAACCTTTGTTGCTGCGACGATCAGGATGCGTAAACGATGTTCTATTTGGTTGGGGCACCGCAAAATCAGAACCTGTTGCATCGTACAGATGAAAGGTGTCAGAACGTACACCAAGACGTAAAGTCTCTAAACCAATAACATCACCAAATGCAATGTTGGCCAAATTGACATTTGGGCCGATTGATGAAATCAGACTGGTTTGTAACATCTTGTTGGGTGCTTCCCAGATTGCATCAGATGCTCGGAAACTCGATTTTGTAATGGTGGATACAAAATCTGTGCGAAGGTTTCCTTGCGCATCACAAATTCCGCTCTTGCCGGACTCTCTTGATTCAAGAATCACTTTCTTTGCTCCGGCTGATAAATCGTGCTGTATTTCATCTATCCATTGGGAAATTGGCATGTTGTCCGCTTCAATAATATCCTTTTTCCCAACCTCACTGAGCACATAAAATTCTTTAGAGAATTCAGAAATGTATTTTGCTTTGTCTTGACTGGTAATGGTCAGGGTACCATCAGATACCTCCATAATTTTGCATTGATAAAGGTTAAGGAATTGGTAGAATTCGTCAATTTTATTTTGAGATAGTGCTTTCTCAAAGAGTGTTCCACCAAAATAATATTCAACATTATTATTGACGAGGCATTCAATTTTTTTCTCTAGATCATTTGTGACGAGAGCGGTACACCACCCAAATTTTACCAAGTCAATGAGATGTGCGTCACTCTCAATTACGTCAATGAAATAATTTGTTGGGACGCCATTGTCGATCAGCGAGGTGATACCGTAATCTCTTGGTTTGTTACTTCTCTTTGGTGTATCTAGAAAATTGATGGGCATATTTAATTTGGTAAAATGCAAAATAAACACTCGACATTTATTGGGTGAAACCATTTTTTTGTGTTAAACAATAACACAATAACCATAAAAAGTTCGTAAAGCGGTATGGCTAAGTTAATAAGCAGAAACTGATCATTCTGTATCTTTAACGATGGAACCCATACAATGCATAACGTTAAATTATCGTAGCTGCGATTCATGTTTAAAGCAATTCGCGTATTCATTTTATTACTGATATTTTTTGCCGTTATGCTTGGAGCATGGCGTGCTAAGACGCGTTCGGTTGAGTGGAAATATGCCCTGCCAGTCAATGTCTACTTGGTTAATGGAGATAATAGTCAGGCATCAGCAGAGTATATAAAAGGCCTGACTCTGGCTGACTTCAAGCCGATAGAGACGTTTATGAAAGATGAAGCGGCACGGTATGGTAGAGAGGCACAGGCTTCCATAGAAATAAAACTAAAAGGTACATTGGATAAGCTACCCCCTCCGCCTCCCAATAATAGCAGCTCGATTGAAGTCATTTTGTGGAGCTTAAACATGCGTTGGTGGTCATACCGTAATGCCGAGACCAAGGGAGCGGAACCTCAGGTAAAGTTATTCTTGCTGTATTTTGATTCAGTAAAAACTCCACGATTGGGACACTCCACCGGCTTGCAAAAAGGCTTGATCGGCAGGGTAAATGTGTTTGCGAACCCTAAAATGTCGCAGCAAAATAATGTCGTAATAACACACGAATTTCTGCATACCTTGGGTGCGACGGACAAATATAATTTCGAAACAAACCTGCCCATTTTTCCTCAAGGGTATGCCATCCCAGATCAGGTTCCGCTATTACCGCAACGCTATGCTGAAATCATGGCCGGTCGTACCCCTATCACCCAGTCTGAATCGGAAATTCCCGATAGCTTGAGTGATGCGGTCATCGGTAGAGAAACTGCAATTGAAATTAACTGGCTATAAATTGTTTGGAACTACGGTGAAAGCAGAAAAAATAAAATATTATCAAAGTCATATGGTGTTTTTGGAAATTACGTGCCACCGGGATTTTGGTCTTAACTATTTTTTCCATTAAAATTATTTTCACTTTGGGTAGATTAAGGAAGGTTATGAACACAAAGAAAATACGTGAGGAATACCTTATACCTAGATCGGGCCATCATATATTCCGAGTCAACACCTATTCATAATGTTTCGACGTAATCATCATAGTGTATATGTAATTGAATTATCGAAAGAAGTATTGTATGAACCTAAATTCAGGAAATATAATCCAGATTACATTATCGGTAAACCTTGTGTTTATATTGGTATGACAGGGCTGGATCCGGATGTGCGCTTCGATAAGCACAAAGCCGGAATTCAATCCAATACATATGTAAAATTGTATGGTCTACGATTGTGGACAGATCTCTATGAGGCTTATAATCCAATGACATATAAAAATGCGCAGGACATGGAAGTTGAGCTGGGGATTATGTTACGTGAAGCAGGGTTTGGGGTTTGGCAAGCCTGAGTGTTAGGAATACAAATAAACTAACAGGGAAGAATGAAAGGGCGCGCTCAAAAACCAAGTGCAACATTTAAGGAAGATAATGTTGCATGGGAAAAATTTACAAGCAGTTAAGTATTGAAGAACGGACAATGATTCAAACACAG
>Ga0315270_10000852_pt1 | contig 16429 bp, 13 predicted proteins | sample C1_bottom_MG_FD_204932 | JGI IMG/M metagenome (GOLD analysis project Ga0315270, IMG submission 204932) | Sediment microbial communities from Yellowstone Lake, YNP, Wyoming, USA - C1_bottom | ecosystem: Environmental > Aquatic > Freshwater > Lake > Sediment | place: USA: Wyoming | collected...
TGGATTCAAAAAGGCTTCAACGTCATGCACCCAATCGGGTGGGACGCATTTGGACTTCCAGCCGAGAACGCTGCGATTAAACGCAGTGAAGATCCGGCAGTTTGGACTTATGAAAATATCGCCACGCAGAAAGCATCAATGCGTCGATACGCCTGTTCTTTTGACTGGGATCGCGTCCTAAACACTTGCGATCCGGAATTCTACAAATGGAACCAATGGCTCTTTCTTAAAATGTTTGAAAAAGGTCTGGCTTACCGCAAAGCTTCAAACGTCAATTGGTGTCCCTCTTGTTTGACCGTGCTAGCAAATGAGCAGGTAGTTGCCGGTCTCTGTGAACGTTGTGACACCTCGGTGACAAAAAAGAAATTGACGCAGTGGTATTTGCGAATTACAGATTACGCGGATCGTCTTCTAGATGACATGGAAGGACTTACTGGCGCTTGGCCAGACAAAGTTCTGACCATGCAACGCAATTGGATCGGAAGATCCACTGGTGCGGATGTCTTTTTTGAAATAGAAGGCCGCGATCGACCAGTTACTGTCTACACAACTCGTCCCGACACTCTTTACGGTGCCACTTTCTTCGTGGTCGCCGTCGATAGCGATTTAGCGGCGGAACTGGCTGCGGACTCACCGGCCAAGGCAGCATTTGAGACTTACCTTGAAGGTGTTCGCCAGGCAAGTGATATAGATCGGTTGGCCACTGACCGACCAAAGACTGGCGTTTTCTTGGAACGCTATGCGATCAACCCGATCAATGGCGAGCGCTTGCCGATCTGGGCTAGCGACTATGTCCTTGCAGATTACGGTCATGGCGCGGTTATGGCAGTGCCTGCACACGATCAACGAGATCTAGATTTTGCTCGAGCGATGAACTTGCCAGTGCGCACAGTCATTCAGACCGACGAACCAGATCCAGCCATTAGTGGAATAGCAACACCTGGCGAAGGCGTTCTGATCAACTCTGCTTCGCTGAATGGTTTTACTAAGACCGAAGCTATCACAGTAATTATTGAAGAGTTAGCAGCGAAACGTCATGGTGCAGTTGCCGTTAACTACCGACTCCGTGACTGGTTGATTTCTCGTCAACGCTATTGGGGTACTCCGATCCCAATCGTCCATTGCCCTGCTTGCGGCGAGGTTGCGGTACCTGAATCAGAGCTCCCGGTTAAATTGCCGAGTGCTGCTGGCTTAGATTTGAAACCAAAAGGAACCTCACCACTAGGTGCGGCTGAAGAGTGGGTAAATGTCAATTGTCCAAAGTGTGGCGATCCGGCAAAGCGCGATAGCGACACGATGGACACTTTCGTCGATTCATCTTGGTATTTTCTTCGCTACACAAGTGTTAATCGAGATGACGTTCCCTTTGACCGCGAAGCCGTCGATACTTGGTTGCCGGTTGATCAATATGTCGGTGGCGTCACGCATGCGATTTTGCACCTTCTTTACAGCCGTTTCTTCACCAAAGTTCTTTACGACCTTGGGATGCTCAGTTTCACCGAACCTTTCACCCGTCTGCTAAATCAAGGCATGGTTGGGATGGATGGCTCGGCAATGAGTAAGTCGCGAGGCAACCTAGTGAGGTTGTCTGATGAATTGGCAGTGCACGGGGTGGATGCAATTCGTCTGAGCATGGTTTTTTCTGGGCCACCAGAAGATGACGTGGATTGGGCCGATGTATCTCCAACCGGATCTGCAAAGTTTTTGGCTCGCGCTTGGCGATTGTCGGGAGATGTCACAAGTGAAGTGGGCGTCGACGTAACAACGGGCGATCTTTCGCTTCGGAAAGTAACGCATCGAGCACTTCACGAAGCAGCAACTGCGGTTGAGTCCATGCGTTTCAATGTCGCAGTCGCTCGCATTATGGAATTGGTGAATGCCACCCGTAAGGCCATTGATTCTGGCTGTGGTCCCGCTGACCCTGCGGTGCGTGAAGCGGCAGAAGCGGTTGCGATCATGCTCTCTTTGATCACTCCTTACACGGCAGAGGAAATGTGGTTCCGGCTCGGTCATCAACCAGCCGTGGCACTCGCTGGTTGGCCTATGGTTGATGAGACCCTCCTTGTGGAAGATTCGGTCACCTGCATCGTCCAACTTCGGGGCAAGATCGTCGAACGTCTTGAGGTTTCCCCAAATATCTCCGAATCAGAACTCAAAGACCTGGCGATGACAAACCCTGAAGTGCTGAAAGCACTTGATGGTGCAGCCATTCGCACGGTGATCGTGAAACCACCTAAACTCGTAAATATCGTTCCAGCCTAAGGAGCGCAATGGCTATTCGCGCGATAGATATCGTCACCGACTCGACTGCATACCTGCCCGTCGAAAGGGCTCTCGAACTGGACATCACGGTCGTCCCCTTGCAGGTCATGATCGGTGGTGAGTCATATTTAGAAGGTGGCGAAGGCGCCGATGTGGTTCTGGCGGCGTTGCGATCCGGAGCAGCCGCTACGACATCCCAGCCGAGTCCGGAAGCTTTCTTAGAGGTGTATCGAAGTCTGGCCGAACGCGGCGCTGAAGGCATCGTCAGTGTTCATCTTTCGAGTTCACTTTCTGGAACGTATGAATCAGCAGTTCTTGCAGCGGCCCAATCTCCAATTCCGGTTCGAGTGATTGATTCGCGATCTGTTGCAATGGGACTTGGATTTGCTGCCATCTCAGCTGCGCTGGCCGCGGATGAAGGACTTACCTTGGATGAGGTGGCCGAGATTGCGCGATTGCGCGCGGCAGCAACTCACTCATTTTTTACAACCCCGAATCTTGATCAATTGAGAAAGAGTGGACGGGTTAGTCGTGGCGCAGCTCTTCTTGCTAATGCTTTAAATGTGCTGCCAATTCTTTCAATTGAGAATGGCGAAGTTGTGGCACTTGAAAAGGTTCGCACCAAGGCTCGTGCCCTGGCGCGAGTTGAACAGTTGGCTGCCCTCTGTGCCCAAAGTGGCACTGTTGATATTGCGGTTCATCATCTTGGCGAACCAGAATTAGCTGAGGAAGTTGCCGGAAGGTTGAAACAGAGCATCCACCAGATCGGTGAAGTGGTTATGAGCGAGTTGGGTGCCGTTGTGGGTGCTCATACTGGCCCGGGGACACTAGCTGTGATTGTGGCGCCCCGCATCTAGTCCCCATTTCGTTGCTCTTTCGCCGAGCGGCGGCTTGCCTCACCCCGAGCGGCGGCTTGCCTCACCCCGAGCGGCGGCTTGCCTCACCAGATCAATCGCGCCAACTGTGTTCGGGGGAGTAGCCCAACAACCGCCGTGCCTTATCGATAGACAAAAGCGTCTCGTTGCCGCTCACATTCTTCTTCATGACAACATTTGGAAAGACTTGAGCCGCAAGTTCAGCACTGGTCTTGCTCATTACCGTGTCTGATGCAGCGATGATGAAGGCTTCAAACCCTGGCTTGGCATTCTCTAGTGCGCGCAGAACGGCTTGCGCGCCATCGCGTCCATCGATGTATCCCCAAAGATTCCATTTGCGCATCAATGGATCTGCGTCAAAAGATGGGAACTCTTCATAGTCTGCTGGATCCATCACATTGGAGAATCGGAGTCCGATGATGCTGAGTTCGGGATCCCAACGGGTTAGTTGAATGGCCATCTGCTCCTCAAGATGTTTCACCAATGAATAGGTGCTCTCTGGGCGCGCAGGATAATCCTCGTCGACGGGAATATAGGGCGGGTCGATATCAAATGGCAGCCCCAGAACCGTCTCGCTGGATGCATAGACGATTTTCTTGATACCGGCTCGACGAGCTGCCTGAAATACGTTGTAAGTGGCGAGCATGTTGTTATGAAAAGTTGCTACGTCTGGTTGCAGGCCCGGCGCTGGAATGGCAGCTAGATGAACAATCGCATCAAAACCAGTGTGCATGTCATCGACGCCAAAAATTGTGTCAATAACCTGTCCATAATCCCGTAAATCGATCAACACGAAATCAGATTCTCGATTGCCAACCCGGTCCAGGTTGATGACCTCATGTCCTTCTTGATTAAGGCGCTTAACAACGCTCTTTCCAAGTTTTCCGTTGCCGCCGGTCACTGCAATCTTCATTTGGAACTCCCTTGAAGGCATTTTGCTTTGATCCACTTTGTTGCGTTGCGAACTCTATTCAATATCCGTTGAAGGTGAGCGAAGCCGCCGCTCGGCATGAGGCAAGGCGCCGCTCGGCATGAGGCAAGGCGCCGCTCGGCATGAGGCAAGGCGCCGCTCGGCATGAGGCAAGGCGCCGCTCGACGGGAAAGTTCCCGATCCACAGTAACCACCCGGCACCCTCAGACTCACCAACCACTCAATGGCCCATGCCGGTCCGAGCAGATTCCACCTAACCTGCCGACATGCCGAATGATTCAGCGCTTACGGAGGTGGTTTTAGCCGAGCGCAGATCGCTACCAGAGGATTCCGCTCCACCTTTCAATTTCCGGTTTCAAAGGATCTTGGCGGTCACCAGATTTGATCGAGAGCACTTGAAACCACTTGCCGGACTATTACTCATAGCCGTCCTGGCTTCGCTCTGGTTGCTCTGGCACTCCCGAGCCAGGGAAACCCAAATAGCCATTCCTCGACCTACGATTTCCGAACAGTTGGTGATCGACCCAACCCAGTCACTTGATCCTCAAACCCCAACCACCGTGGTCGTCGATGTGGGAGGTCGGGTTAAACATCCTGGCGTGTATATCTTGCCTTCCGGATCCCGAGCGATTGATGCCCTCAAAGCCGCTGGCGGGGCGTTGCCAGGGACCAATTTGGCAACGGTAAATCAGGCACAGCAATTAGAAGATGGAGAACAGCTCTTAGTCGGGACGGATTCAAATACTTCACAGACAAGTTCGGGATCCCCTACTGGCAAAGTCAATCTAAATACCGCGACCGTTCAAGAACTGGATTCTCTTCCAGGTATTGGTCCGGTTCTTGCTGGCCGTATCGTTGCTTGGCGAAAAACAAATGGACGCTATAAATCGGTCGAGGATTTGCGCCAGGTTTCAGGTGTGGGTGATGCAAAATTCGCCGATCTACGTCCGTTAGTTCGGATCTGATTGATCTTCGGCTATTAGTTGTTGCCGGTGCCCTCTGGCTTGGCGCGATTGCTGGGAATTTACCCAATTTCGGCTCGATCAGTTTTTTGATTTTGATGATCGTTTTGCTTCTGATCGGCAGCAACAGAAACCTGCTGCCTAGATACACCGCATTGATCTTGATATTTTCTCTTGCCGTCGGATATGCAATAAGTCTGAGTAGATATATTTCGCGACACGATCAGTTTGTAACATCCCTGACAAATCGGCATGCGGTGGCCAAAGTTACTTTGACGATAACAACCGATCCTGTTGTGCGAATGGCCATGGTCTCTGGTTCGGCGCTCAGGCCCTCATCGGTTTCAGTTGGCGCCAGGTTAAGCCAAATTCAATTATCAGATAAGAACTATCAGACTCGAGTTCCAGTTCTCTTGATTGCTGATCGCAAGTGGTTGGGTTTGTTGCCAGGAACAGGTGTGGTCGTAGATGTCTCATTCATTCCAACGTTGGCTGGTGTAGCAGCCGGACTAAGAGTTAGGGGGCCACCTCAAATCATTGCGACACCAAATGTGCTCGAGCGTTGGGCGGGACGAATTCGCGCAGGGCTTTCGCATTCGGTCGACTCGCTTCCACCGGATCCGCGTGGGCTATTACCAGGTCTAGTTATTGGAGACACCTCGCGAGTATCTCGTTCGCTAAATGACGATATGCGAACCACTGGGCTGACGCATTTAGTGGCGGTCAGTGGTGCAAATCTGGCCATTGTCGCGGCGCTAGTGACCTCACTTCTTCGACGCACGAGAATCTCACGTACCTTTAGACCGCCAATTGCGATTGCGGCGATTGCCCTTTTCGTAGTTGTTGTTCGGCCGCAGCCATCAGTGTTACGAGCTGCAGCGATGGCGTGTGTGGTTCTTCTGGCGGCAAGTCTGGGCATTAAAGCATCCGCTATCCCAGCTCTTGCCACTGCAATTTTCGTCCTTCTGTTAATCGACCCGACTCAAGCGATTAGTTATGGATTTGCGCTCTCGGTCTTTGCAACTGCAGGACTACTTCTACTGGCGCCACGGTGGACAATCTCTTTGGAAAAATACCTACCCCGATGGCTGGCCCAAGCAATTGCAATCCCGTTGGCCGCGCAGGCGATGTGTGCGCCATTGATCGTGGCTCTTAGTGGACAAGTAAGCGTTATTGCGGTGGTGGCTAATGCTTTTGCAGGACCGTTGGTTGCCCCAGCGACCATTCTTGGACTTAGTAGCGCCTTGCTGTCGCAATTCAGTATGACCATCGCGACCTTCATCGCACACCTCGCCGCCTTTCCAACTATGGCAATTAGTGGAATTGCGCACAGATTCGCATCGCTGCCGTTCGCTGCAATTGCGTGGCCAAAAAATATCTTCGGAGTATTACTCCTTGCCGCAATCACCCTATTGATGGTGTTCGCAGCCAAGCGAGTAACGCCTAGCTGGAAGATGTTGGCCGTATTGGTGATTTTGTTGGCAAGTATCTTTTTGCCAAGTCTTAGCCATCCTGGTTGGCCACCAAAAGAGTGGACCTTACTTGCTTGTGACGTCGGGCAAGGGGATGGTCTTCTACTAAACCTTGGTCACCATAGCGCCATCGTTATTGACGCTGGTCCTGATTCTCGACTGATCGATAAATGCCTGGCAGAAGTTGGAATCACTGAGATTCCTTTGATAATCCTCACTCATGATCACGCAGATCACGTAGAGGGTTTGCCTGGCGTTTTACGTCATCGAAATGTTGGCACCATTTGGCTCACTCCGTTAGACCAGCCCAGTGGGGAATATCGAAGGATCCTGAAGTGGGCAAAAGCTATTCCAATCACTCACGTAAAAGCTGGAATCAAAATTCAATTGGGCGATTATCGAATTGAAACGCTCTGGCCCAATGGCATTGAAGATTCTCCAAACAATGCCAGCATCGCCACTTTGATCACCAAAACTCGGAAGGCCCAAGCTCCGCTGAGGCTTTTCCTGGCTGGAGATTTGGAAGCTCCGGCACAGACAGTTCTCCTGTCCTTTTGGCATAGTCACCCCGAATGGGGGCAGATCAGGGTCGACGTACTGAAAATCTGTCACCACGGTTCGGCCAATCAAGACCCAAGTTTTCTAACCGCACTGCACCCCAAGGTCGCGGTAATCAGTGTGGGGAAGGGCAATACCTACGGACATCCGGCAGAGCTGACCCTGACATTTCTGGCAAGACTCGGAGTCTTCGTCAGCAGGACAGACGAGTCAGGTTCGATTGCGATTGTCCAAAACGCCCAAGGGCTGGACGTAGTGGCACGCGGCCACCGAGCATGGGATGCTCGTCGACGATGAGTACTTCGATCCCAAACCTGGTCTTGGCCATTGGCCCTGAACCGCTTTTAGCGGACCGCGCCGTAGCCCGAATTCTTGCTGAAATTCGAACAGTTGAACCGATGGCGATCCAACAAACCCTCAATGCTGCCGAAATTGAGATTGGTGATATCGGAAACGCACTTGCTCCCTCGCTCTTTGGTGAGCGACGAGTTCTGGTGATTCGTGAACTTCAAGACCTGGATTCTGATTGCGCTAGCGAAATAACCAACTACCTAGCCTCACCTGACGAAAGCATCACCTTGGTCTTAGTCCACAAAGGAGTTGTAAAAGGAAAGGCTCTGCTCGAGGCGGTAAGAAAAGCTAAACCCCTTGAAATCGCTTGCACTGCCATCAAAAAAGATAATGAGAAACTTGATTTCATTCGCGCCGAATTCGCCGGACACGGACGAAAGATCGACGCTGCAGCGGCTCGTGCTCTCGTCGATGCAGTAGGTGGCGATATTAGAGAACTAGCAAGTGCTGCATCCCAACTAATAAATGACACAACCGGCGCAATCGATGCTGCGGCCGTGGAGCGTTATCACGGAGGTCGGGTCGAAGCCACCGGATTCAAAGTTGCCGACGCTGCGATTGACGGGAACATTGGCGTGGCGCTGGCCACTTTGCGACAAGCACTGGATACCGGCACTGACCCAGTGTTAATCACCAGCGCCCTTGCCTCAGGGCTTCGAACTATTGCAAAAGTTGCCACCGCCTCACGCGGAGCAAGGGCTAATGAATTAGCTGGGCAACTCGGGCTTGCTCCTTGGCAGATCGATAAAGCTCGACGTCAAATGATTGGCTGGAATGCCGAATCGATCACGGTCGCAATAAAGGCAATTGCCAGAGCCGATGGGGCCGTTAAAGGTGGCGAATCCGATCCGATCTACGCCCTTGAACGGGCTGTTATGACTGTGGCTCGGGCTCGCTCATAATCTGATCAATATGTTCTTGGGTGTGATCAATGGTCTTGAGCACGATGTCGCTAACCGCGATTTTCGTTCCATCTGCCCGGGTGCCACTTCGAGTCCAGGCGCTTTCGCCAAACTTCAGTAATACCTCAGCGGTGTCTTCTCTGACCGATTTGATTAAGAGCAGGGCGGCCTCAATCGGACGGTCGGCATAGTTAAGGCGCTCGGCGTACTTCTGCTCATCAAAGACCACCAGGGCTGGGTTTTCGTGAACCAGAATCTCTCTGATCCGAAGGGCGAAATGCAGGTCTACATCGGCCATGTGATGGATGACCATGGTCGTGTTCCAACTGCCATCATCCCCAACGTCCTGTCGGGCGGCGTGATTCCTTACGGCAATGGCAAATTCTGAACCACTTTGACGGTACCGCTCGATATCGCTTTCAAAACTCATTTTTAGACCTCACTTTGGCCCTCCGGGGCTTCTCCGGAGCGTGAGATAACCCTATCCGCTGCTGATCGGGTGGGTCTGGGTTTGGGGGATACCGGGGAGCGCTGATACCCTCTCCCGACGGGCTATCGCTCGAAGAATCTATTTTTGAAGAGGGTTTCAGTGGCAAATATCAAGTCGCAGATCAAGCGGATTGGCACCAACGAGAAGGCGCGCCTGCGCAACAAGTCGGTCCGGTCATCGCTAAAGACTGCCATTCGTCGTTTTCGCGATGCCGAAGCCGCTGGCGACCCGACCAAAGTGGTCACCGAACTTCGCGCCGCCTCACGTCAATTAGACGTTGCCGTAGCCAAAGGCGTGATTCATGCCAACCAGGCCGCCAACAAAAAATCGGCGATGGCCAAGCGCGCTTCAGCGCTTTAATCGACTCGCGCCTCTAGGCGGGCGTAGATGCCAGCAATTCCGTTAGACAACGCGCCCCAGCCGGCAGCTACTGACCCGGCTCAGATCCGCAACTTCTGCATCATCGCTCACATTGATCACGGCAAGTCAACTTTGGCCGATCGAATGTTGGGCATTACTGGCGTTGTCGATGCGCGCCATGCCAGAGCTCAGTACCTGGACCGGATGGATATCGAACGCGAGCGCGGAATCACCATTAAATCTCAAGCTGTCCGTCTTCCTTGGCGTTCCGGGCTAGATGGTGGCGAATACATCCTCAACATGATCGATACTCCAGGACACGTCGACTTCACCTACGAGGTTTCGCGCTCGCTGGCCGCCTGTGAAGGCGCAGTCCTATTGGTGGATGCAGCCCAAGGGATCGAGGCACAGACCCTAGCCAATCTTTACCTGGCCATGGAGAACAATCTGACGATCATCCCGGTATTGAACAAGATCGACCTACCCTCTGCTCAGCCAGATAAGTTCGCCAAAGAATTAGCTCACCTGATTGGTTGCGAACCAGAGGATTGCTTCCGAGTTTCTGGCAAGACCGGTCAAGGTGTTGAAGAATTGCTAGACCAGATCGTCAAACAGATCCCGGCCCCTAAGGGCAATCCGGATGCACCAGCTCGCGCCCTGATCTTTGACTCGGTGTATGACTCATATCGCGGTGTTGTCACCTACGTAAGAGTCTTTGACGGACACCTTTCGCAACGTGATCAAATCATGATGTACTCCACTGGCGTTAAACATGAGCTTTTAGAAGTTGGCGTCATTTCACCCGAGCCCATTGTCAGCAAGGGACTCGGAGTTGGTGAAGTGGGTTACCTGATCACCGGCGTGAAAGATGTACGTCAATCTCGAGTTGGAGATACCGTCACCACGGTTAACCGACCAGCAACTGAAGCCTTAGGTGGCTATAAAGACCCAAAGCCAATGGTGTTCAGCGGCCTTTACCCACTTGATGGTGCTGACTATCCACTCTTGCGTGAGGCTTTGGACAAACTTCAACTAAATGATGCAGCCCTTGTTTACGAGCCAGAGACATCTGTGGCACTTGGATTTGGTTTTCGCTGCGGTTTCTTAGGCCTGCTCCACATGGAAATTGTGCGCGAGCGCCTTGAAAGAGAATCCAATCTCAACTTGATTTCGACCGCCCCCAACGTGGTCTATCGCGTCGTAATGGATGATGGCAAAGAATCTATTGTCACTAACCCAAGTGAATTTCCTGGCGGAAAAATTGCTGCGGTTTATGAGCCGGTGGTTCGGGCAACCATTCTTACGCCAAGTGAATTCATTGGCGCAGTCATGGAACTTTGCCAGAGCCGACGCGGAACATTGCTAGGTATGGAGTATCTCTCCGAAGAGCGCGTTGAACTTCGTTACACACTTCCGCTTGCCGAAATTGTTTTCGATTTCTTTGATCAACTTAAGTCACGCACTCGTGGTTATGCCTCACTAGATTACGAGCCAATTGGCGAAGAGGAAGGACAACTTGTCAAGGTCGACATTCTGCTTCAAGGTGAAGCCGTAGATGCATTCAGCGCGATCGTTCACCGTGATAAGGCTTATGCATACGGTGTGATGATGACTCAGAAACTTCGAGAATTGATTCCAAGGCAACAGTTCGAAGTTCCGATTCAAGCGGCCATCGGCGCTCGCATCATTGCTCGTGAAAGTATCCGAGCCATCCGTAAAGATGTTCTTGCTAAGTGTTACGGCGGTGACATCACTCGTAAGCGCAAACTCCTGGAAAAGCAGAAAGAGGGAAAGAAGCGCATGAAGATGGTCGGACGAGTTGAAGTGCCGCAAGAGGCATTTATTGCAGCCTTAGCAACAGATGCATCAAAGGATTCGACGAAGAAGTGAGCGCACAACTAGTCAGCGTTAACGTGACGGCGATTGTGCACGAAGGCGATTGGACTGGCTCGGTTGGTCGCACTGGAATTGATAAGCGAGCCGTCCCACAAATCCAACTTATGAAAACTGGGGTAGTCGGCGATCAAGTGCTGGACACCAAGGTTCACGGGGGAATCGATAAAGCCGTTTACGCATACGCCGTTGAAGACTTGCGATGGTGGGAAAGCAAAATTGAAGCAGATCTAATTCCTGGCGCTTTTGGTGAAAACCTGACCACCGAAGGAATGGATCTCACCAACGCAGTAATTGGCGAACGCTGGCGCATCGGCGAAGTCTTACTTGAAGTTTCCGAACCCAGAATTCCTTGTCGAGTTTTTGCTGGTTTCTGGAAACGCCCTCTCCTGGTCAAAGAATTCACCCAAGCGGCCCGCCCTGGTGCTTATCTGAGAGTTATCGAAGAAGGCACTGTTGTGGCTAGCTACCAAATCGCTTTGGAGCATCGTCCAACGCACGGGTTCACAATTGGCCAAGCCTTCAGGGCAAAAAGTGGAGAACGAGAATTGGTTTCACAGGTCCTAGATGTCGCAGAACTGCCTAGCTCCTGGCATGAATGGGCCAGTCGAATACTTGGCGCCGGGTAGGACGAGAAGATGAGCACTGCATTTTCGGTTTACGTGCATGTGCCGTTCTGTGCGTCGCGCTGTGGGTATTGCGATTTCAATACATATACCGCGCAAGAATTAATGAGAGATGGAACCACGGTTACCCAGTCAAATTATGTAGATTCTTTGATTGCTGAAATAAAGATGGCCAGTCAACAATTGGGCGCCAAACCGATTTCCACCATTTTTTTTGGTGGCGGGACACCGACCTTGCTGGCACCGGCCGCAATTGAGAAAACGCTGGTCAGGCTTGAACAAGAATTCGGATTTCTTGACGACATTGAGATCACCATAGAGGCAAACCCAGACAGTGTTACAAGTGAATCTCTTGGGCGATTGCGAGAAGCTGGAATCAACCGCATTTCTTTCGGTATGCAAAGCGCAGTCCCACATGTGCTGGCTACCTTGGAACGAACGCACTCTCCTGAAGGATTGGTTGCGGCCGCGTTGGCAGCTAAGGCTGTGGGATTTGAACATTTGAGCGTTGATTTAATCTATGGCACGCCGGGAGAAAGCCTGGCAGATTGGCGTCAAAGTATTGATGTCGCCTTGAGCTTGCCGATAGATCACATAAGCGCCTATTCACTGATCGTCGAAGAGGGCACTCGCTTTGCCAGAAAGGTTTCCCAAGGTGAAGTAGTGATGCCTGACGAGGATCTGACTGCCGATAAATACTTGATGGCAACAGAGGCGTTTGAAGCCGTAGGTTTCGATTGGTACGAAGTAAGTAACTGGGCTCGTCCTGGCGGCCAATGCCGGCACAATCTGGCGTATTGGAACGGCGATGACTGGTGGGGATTTGGCCCCGGGGCCCACTCGCATTTAGCGGGCCAAAGATGGTGGAATGTGAAACATCCAGCGGCCTATGCCCAACGCCTTGAGGCAAATGAACTTCCAATTATGGATCGAGAATTCCTGACTCCAACTCAACGTGAAGTCGAGCGGCTAATGCTGGGCCTTCGGATCAGAAGTGGCTTAGCCATTTCATCACTGCCCCAAAATGCTGTCAGGCAAGCTCGTGATGATGGATATCTAGATTCGGTGAGTTTTGATTCAGGTCACGCAGTTTTGACGACAGAAGGACGTTTGATGGCAGATGCGGTCGTCCGCTCGCTCATTTCCGAATTGCCGTTCGAATTAGGCGAGTAAATCATTCTTCAATTGCGCGTTTTTTAATTTTATGTCTGACGATTAATGCCACTATCAGAATGGTCAAGATTGATAGAAAGCCATAACCCATGCGAGAGATAAATTTCTCGACCCTCGGCAGGTTATCGCTAGCAAGGCGTCCCGCAATCAACGCAGCTGGTGCCCAAATCATCGCACCAGCTGCATTACCAAGAAGAAACTTCAGATACTTCATTTGCATGGTTCCAGCGATTGCCGGTACTAGCGAACGGAACACCGCAACAAAGCGCCCCATAAAAACTGACCAAGCTCCGTATTTATGGACGAAAGCATCTGCCTTTTCCCAATGCTCTACCTTGACCTTGCGTCCGAATTTTGAAATCCGCAATCTTGGACCAAAGATTCTGCCGATCTCATACCCAATGCTGTCGCCAATGATGGCGCCCACGATCGCGATCGGGATGAGGATAGAAAGTTTTAGATGGCCGGTGGCAGTGGCCGCACCAGCCACGATCAGAGTGGTTTCTGATGGGAAAACAAGTCCGACGAAGGCAGCGCCTTCTGTGATGGCAGCGATAGCCACAATCACATAGACCAACGGCCCCGCCGCAGCGACGAGGTCGAGTATGTGTGAAATAAAATGGCTGATCATGTCTGGGCTAGCCTAACGGTCGCGGAAAGATTATTTGTGAGCGTAGACTTGGCACTCGATATGCATGAGTGCCAAATGTTTTGGGGAGGTAGCGGTGGTCGAAGAGCGGCGATTTGAAGTTCTACGCGCCATCGTTGAGGACTACGTTGCCACCGAAGAACCAGTGGGTTCCAAGGCCTTGGCGGAGCGCCATAACCTTGGCGTCTCTCCAGCGACCATCCGTAACGACATGGCCAGCCTTGAAGAGAATGGGTTCATCACTCAGCCTCATACCAGTGCCGGGCGGGTACCAACCGATAAGGGTTATCGACTCTTTGTAGACAAACTGGCCACCGTCAAACCGCTTTCGCCACCTGAGCGCCGGGCCATTGAATCCTTCCTCCAAGGCTCGGTAGATCTCGACGACGCTATTGGGCGAACAGTTCGAATCTTGGCTCAAATAACTCATCAAGTTGCAGTGGTTCAATATCCATCGCTCGTCCGATCAACGCTGCGCCATGTCGAACTTGTCTCATTGACGCCCACTCGCGTTATGTTCGTTCTGATTACAGACACCGGGAGAGTAGAACAACGATCTGTTGAAATGCCTGCGCAGTGCACCGAACGATTGCTCGGGGAATTGCGTAGTCATATCAATGTGAGTTGCGCTGGGAAGCGACTTAGTGATGTGCCGTTGCAACTGAATGAACTTTCCGCAAAATTTGGTCCGGACGATCTATCTGTTGTTCGAACCGTAGTTACTACGTTGCTTGAGATGTCGGCTGAACAAAGCGATGAGAGGATTGTTCTTGCCGGAACTTCGAACTTGGCAAAATTTGGTGGGGAGTTCACTTCAAATATGAGACCAGTACTTGAAGCACTCGAAGAGCAGGTAGTGCTCCTTCGGTTACTTGGTGAAGCAGCAGAGGATGTAACTGTGAAGATTGGGCATGAGCACTTTGATCATGGATTGCAAACGACGAGTTTGATTGCCTCTGGTTATGGCCGCGCTGGTGATCCATTAGCCACTCTTGGCATTTTGGGTCCAACTCGGATGGACTACCCAGGCTCCATAGCTGCAGTGCGCGCAGTTGCCGCGTATGTCGGTGCGTTTCTAACGGATAGTGCGTGAGCAGGCAAATGAGTGATCATTACGAGACTCTCGGGGTATCTAGGAATGCCAGCGCCGATGAAATTAAAAAGGCCTATCGCAAACTGGTACGCGAACTACATCCTGATATCAATCCAGATCCAGAAACGCAGGAACAGTTCAAGCATGTCACTTCTGCTTACGAAGTTTTGAGTGATGACACCAAGCGACGCAATTATGACCAAGGTGGTGTAGGCGGCTTCGCCGGTGGTTCAGGTGCCGGCTTCGCATTCAACGACATCATGGACGCTTTTTTTGGTGGCGGTGGGACGCGTGGGCCAAGACCTCGCAGTCGTCGTGGCCAAGATGCACTTATCAGAGTTGAAGTTGAGTTGGCCGAGGCTTGTTTCGGAGTTACGAAGCAACTGTCAGTAGAGACGGCTGCTTTATGTTTGGCCTGTGCTGGAAAAGGCAGCGCCCCTGGAACAAATCCAAGAACTTGCGAAAGTTGTAAGGGATTAGGCGAAGTTCAGCAGGTTACTCGCTCTTTTCTCGGTCAGGTATTAACCAGTCGTCCATGTAATTCTTGCCAAGGTTATGGCACGGTAATTTCAACTCCTTGTGGAGACTGTGGCGGTGACGGTCGAGTACGGACCCGAAGAACAATTGACGTTGCCATTCCCGGCGGTGTCGAGACTGGCACTCGGATACAGCTGTCTGGGCAAGGCGAAGTTGGTCCAGGCGGCGGACCGGCTGGAGATCTATATATCGAGATAATCCAATTGCCACATGAGGTCATCGAACGTGATGGCGATGACCTTCATCTTGATGTCGCGATCCCAATGACGGCTGCTGCGCTTGGTACCACTCTGGTCGTAGATACTCTTGATGGTCCGCAAGAAATTGATGTGAAGCCAGGAACTCAAAGTGGCGCCGAAATCCCATTGCGTCATTTTGGAATGACCAAACTTCGTAGTCCTGGTCGTGGTGACTTGATTGTTCACATTGAAGTTGAAACCCCGACAAAGTTGGATGAAGAACAAGTTGCCCTGTTGCGCAAACTAGCTGAACACCGAAGCGAAACTAGACCCGAAGGAAGTCATTCGCCGACAGACCACGGGTTGATCTCCAAAATTCGCGACGCGTTTATCCGCTAATGCTTTCACTGTTTCTAGCTAACTCGGTTGCTGGTTCAGTTGTTGTCCTTGAAGAGGAAGAAGCTCGTCATGCAGCCTCCGTTGTCAGGCTTCAGGTTGGGGAGCGCATTCGGGTGTCCGATGGAACCGGCGAATATGTAGATGGGCATGTGACGTCGGTAAGTAAGAGTCGTGTTGAAATTGCGGTCGAGTCTCGGTTCTATGAAGAACCGGCTGAATTGAAGGTAGTTGTTGTTCAAGCTTTGGCGAAAGGCGATAGTTCTAGTACGGCTGTCGAGCTGTTGACTGAGATTGGTGTTGATGAAATCCTGCCGTGGAGCGCTCTCCGCTCTATCGCCAAGTGGGATGAGGAAAAGAAATCAAAAGGACTCGCGCGCTGGACGGCCATTGCCCGAGAGGCTTGCAAACAATCGAGACGTATCGTAATTCCAAGAATTGGCTCGATTCACTCAACTCTTGATGTTATCGCTCGAATATCAGCTGCCGATTGCGCGATCGTATTACATGAAAGTGGGGAACAGCCGATAGGCAATATCGTCATACCCACTAAGGGCGAAGTGATACTGGTGGTTGGCCCTGAAGGTGGCATCGACGAAAGCGAACTGGAACTTTTCAGGAAAGCGGGAGCCAGCATCGCAGTTCTTGGCCCAACTGTGCTGCGTTCTGCGCACGCTGGTTTCATTGGTGCCGGATTAATTGTCAGACGACGTTGGAACT